>Ga0137394_10000109_pt1 | contig 54991 bp, 67 predicted proteins | sample czobulk116metaG_FD_108278 | JGI IMG/M metagenome (GOLD analysis project Ga0137394, IMG submission 108278) | Vadose zone soil microbial communities from Angelo Coast Range Reserve, California, USA - czobulk1.16 metaG | ecosystem: Environmental > Terrestrial > Soil > Vadose zone | place: USA... | reverse complement strand
TATACGCCAACTACGTCGAGAAGCCGACAGTGATATACCGATTCCTCTTGGCGAACGATATCGGAACGACCTTTGCATTTTTATATGAAGAGTTTGCCACCGTACTAGAGCGGAATGGGAGGTACACACCTTTTTAAAGATCCCGGTATCATCCAGGCGCTGAATGCCACGCAGGCGCGTGGACGCGGACGAGACTTATCTCCTCGGTATCAACCGCCAGGCTTCCCCAATCGAGCGACTGCAAGCAAAATATCAGGAGTTTCAAAAAAGGATGATGCTTGCCACACCCCTAGAAACCACGTCACTGCCAGAACAGCCGCAGCCTGCATCGACAACAGCGACTCGGCGTAAAGTTTTAGGCGAATCGACCTCCAAATTAAGATCAAGTCGACCAGCACACTCGACGTCGACAATAGCGTCTTCTCATCCCCAGGAGGATGTCTTTGGCACGGTGTCGGGTCAATCCTTGAGACCCAAACCCAACGCGCGGATGCAGGTTTTCGTAGATTCCTCCGAGGCGTCTGCAGAAGGAGCGCCTGCTGCTGGAGAGACAGCGGCAACCCCATGGAATGAGTTGGGTACACGGAAAGAGCGCATAAAGGAAAACGTTCCGAAAGTATCCAAGCTTAATGGAACGACGCTGCGGCAGCCAGGGAGGCAGCTGCGCGTCGCATCGGCGTCTGCAGCGTCAACTTCTCGGATTAGTGTTTTCAGGGATCCTGCGCCGGGCGAGGGAGATCTGATGTCCCCACCGCTGGTTCCCCCTGCTGCCAAAGCAAGGGATAAAGAGAGAGAGATCGTACCAAAGACTCCCGCTCGTCCTTCAATCGTACCGTTCAAGGACGACGTGACAGAGACACCAGCTACGCCCCGATTCGTGCCATTTCAAGATGACGTCGTAAGTGTTGGAACGCTACGCAGAGATGAAATACGTTCTCAAAGGGAGTCTCAGCCGAGTACACCGTCCACCTCGTCTGGTGCTCAAGTCCCAGATAGCGTCATGAAAGTGAAGACAGGAGGGACAACAAGGGGTCAATTCACTTCTTCTGAAGCGGAAGCTCTTAGGAAAGATCCTTTCAAGAATTACCCTGCGCCGGACAAGCTACGACAACAGGAAGATGGAAATGATGACTGACGTCGGTGGCGCCGGTGGTAGTTTACTGATAATATTATTGTACCTGAGTCAACTTTTGTAACTGATATCGATCGCAACTTTCTCGACAAATACAATGTCTTTCTCAAGAGTTGCCCTGTATCCCGCTAATCCCACGACGACCAGGGGTGCGTACACCAAACTCAGTGCGAGTAAAGAGAAGATCGTATATACAAACGGCAAGACCGTGTTTGTGAGCACACTTCCCCTCCATCTTGTGACACTTTCGTTAGTTAATGTCATAACTTTCTACCCGCAGATACGCGACATCGCAGTCAGTGCTTCCTCCTCCATGCGTATCACACTTCTTCTGATTGTCAGGGGGAACGCGCGCAAAAAGAATCCTGGACTTGGGATAACGTACAGTGGCCACGTTCAGAACACGACCGTCGCACGCGTATCCCCCACGGGATACTATTGCGCTTCAGCCGACGCTTCTGGCACCGGTACGCTCCGCCCCCCTTGCTTCTTCCTCTCGTAAACCTCCTTGGACCGTTGGGATTTACTTGTCGCACGCAGTTCGCGTCTGGGATGTCGTAGGCGAGGATCAATCTCTCAAGGGAGAGTACAAGGTCATCTCTGGGAAGATGTGCGTCACCTTTTCGTCTTCTTTCTCTCTCTCTTTTAAAACTTCGTGCTCATGATGCGCATTTCAAAAATTCTTTCTTCAAAAATAAATCAGCAATGACCTCGAGTGGGACGGCGAAAGCAAACGCATCATCGCCGTCGGCGATGGGAAAGAGAAGTCAGACGTGTCGTACGAGATATCGAGCAAGTTTTGCTGACATCTCTCGTCATCTTCTCTCTGAACCCAAAAAAATATTAAAATTAAAGATTTGGTCATGCGTTCATATTCGACTCTGGTTCTTCGACTGGGGAGATTATTGGACACTCCAAGGTATTGTACCACCCCGCCAGCCCTGCGCTACAGTACTGCTCGATCGGGGTGACATTGAGGACGATTACGTCCCACCATAGGTCATTAACGCTGTTGCGATCCGACATCAACGGCCATTCCGCGCAGCGACAGCTGGCGACGATAATCTAATTATCTTTCACCAGGGTAAATGCTGTTACTTTGTACGTCGACCCGGCTTCTCAATTCAAACACACCAGGGGCTCCATATAGGTACGAAAAGGCAAGGCAAATCCCGGGCCCTCTCGACCCCGAGTGCCGTCGTGGCTGATGCAAAAGCCTTTTATCTTGAGCAGACGATAAAGACGCACACCAAGTTCGTGCAAGACGTGAGGTACGCGCCGAGTGGAGACCACTTCGCGAGCGTCGGATCGGACGGGAAGATCTTCCTTTACGACGGAAAAGCGGGCGAGGCCGTGGGCGAGTTCTCTGAGGGCCACGCAGGCACCGCCGTGAGTCAGGCACGCTTCTCCTTCCATGACAGAACGCTAAAGCCTCGTGTCTGCTGGTCATACTGTAGTACGCGTTAAGTTGGAGCCCTGATAACAAGGCCATCTCGACTTGTTCTGCCGATACCACCGTGAAGCTGTGTACGTCTGGTACATTAAAGATGTTTGTTCCAGCACTGACGTTGTCAGGCCAGGGGACGTAGAAACACGCAAGGCGACCACAACGTATACCCTTGGAACAGGCCTTCAACATCAGCAAGTAGGAATTGTGTGGACTTTGCCGGACACTATTGTATCGCTGTCATTCTCAGGAAACCTGAACATCTTCGACAGACGCAGCGGAGAGAAGCCTGTGAAGGTGGTGCACGTACGTGATGAAATAATACCAAATGTTGAACGACCGCATCATATCATACATTTCGGCATTTGTAGGGCCCCCAGAAGGCCGTCACCTCAGCTATCTCGAACCCAGCGGCAACCGAGACGTTCCTTGTCGGGTCTGCGGACGGCCGTGTCCTTTCATACAATTCTACAGGCGAAGTGACACCAATAACCGGAGAAGGACACACGAACCTCGTTTCCGGACTCGCGTCTCTGCCGGACGGCAGGGTCCTCACAGCAGGATACGACGACCGCATCCGAGAGGTGGAAGGAAGTAGCTTCACGTACGCATCTCGCCTTCTTGACGTTCTGATGTGGACCCAATAAATGAGGGAAACGCTGACCAATACTACTTGTACGCTTTCTAGGGCATCCGTTTTTTCCACGGCCTCGCAGCCGAAAGCGCTGGCGGCTACGAGCGACAACACGACCTTCGTCGTGGGAGCCGACGCCGTGGAAGCCGTACGGAATAACCAGAAAGTTGCCGATTTTCGGCCAGGGGTCAACCCCACCATCATTGCTACTGCAGGGTCTTTGCTCGCGATCGGCTTTGGGGTGCGCAACCAAAAAAAAAGCAGTCCGCTCATGCCGGGGTGTTTGCTCACGCCCCATCTATTTTTTTTTGGTTTAAAGGATCAGAAAGTTCGGCTGTACGACTGGGATGGCAAGGCGCTCCAGGAGGTTGGCCTTTTGGAAGCCAACAAAGGCCTCGTGAGCGCCCTCGCATTTTCTCCCGATGGCCTGAAGCTCGCTGCGGGCGACGTGAGTAAATTTACGGTTTTGCTTCCCTGCCTTACTGAAAAAACGTGTTACATTGTATACGTGCGTGCGCGTTGGCTGACCTATTCTTAAACCTTATGCAGTCCAGCGGGAAGGTCGTCCTGTACGACGTGCCCAAGCGCGAGGTGATCACCTCCCGCTGGTCCTTCCACAGCGCACGGGTCAACTCGCTCAGCTGGACCGCGGACTCGCAGCACTGCGCCTCCGGTTCGCTCGATACGCATATATACGTGTGGAGCGTCCGGAAGCCGATGAAGAACGTCGCCATCAAGAATGCCATACCCGGGGGCGTCAATGCCGTGCTCTGGTTGCCTTCTCACCCCGGCTCTGGTTCGGAGGATAGCGGCAGTAGGAGCGGCAGGTTGGCGGGGACTGGAGCAGATGCGGCCGTCAAGGTGTGGGATGTGACGTTCCACGCCTGAGTGGAGTCAAGACAGCATGCTGGGGTCGAGACCGCTGTATTTTTTTTAACTTGTCCATAGTAGGAGATATTGAAAGACGAGAAGAAGGCGGGAAGGAAACCCAGAGGTGTGGGGAGATTGAAAAAAAAAGACGATTGACCTAACCATACGTACATGAACGATCGTGCCTCACTGGAAGAACGCCCAGCAACCCCAAAAACCTGCTGCTGTGAAGTGAACAGCAGACCGATCGGGACGTTCGGGACAAGATACCTTTTATTCCGGTGCCTAACTAACAAACGAGGAATGTCGCGGAGCCTGGCGGGCAGAGCATGCGCATTACCGCAACGCAGCTTGTTCACTCCTTGACATTGATCGATCAAATTGTATCAAACTAACCGTTTACACGCATGGCTCCCCTTGATCACACCTTCATCATACACTGCACCATGTGCGGTCTCAAACCCAGAACTTTAAATACCGCGATGAGGAATGCTATCAATTTACATTGCACCGTCTTTAACATGCCGGAGGATAATGGGGGAAAAAAATAGAAGAAACCTGATCTCCATCCTAATAGTAACTGGAGAAAAACGTGAGTGATAGATACAACAACGTCATCAAATGCCACCGGGAAACCTCAAAGAATACAACAAGTTACACGACTCCTTTTGTCAAGACACTGCTACATTGAGAAGAATGCTTTTGCGGATGTTTCCTGCATTAAATCATAAACCCAATTCCGAGCGACAGAGGCTGAATCAGAGCACAAACCTGGGAAGTGGGTCGCTACGCGATGTACCAGCTGACCGGCCGGGACTCCCAAATGGCCCTTGAGGACGATCACCCCGATTACGCACGTCTTCTAGCCGACTTTTTCGAAAATCGTCATCATCCACACCCCTGATACATGCGCTACCTTGCAGGTTTAATGGCTGGCCACTTGAGTGGTCCTCTGGATGCTCGTCCTGGTTCTGGCCAACCCAGCGGATACGAAGGGCGCGTTGAGCGTCCTTGTCTGTTTGTCCCAAAGAATCTCCTCCTGTAGGCGAGGCAGCATCGGCTGCTTGAGGAAACGGCAAATGGATACCGTGCGTTCGGATGTGACGCTTTGCGTTAGAACGTACTGTGAAAGATTTGGCACAAGATGAAACGGGACATTTATAGGCTGATAGTGAAATGAGTGGGTCAGCAGGTTTGACTAAAATAGAACATGACGCGACACACGTTTATCACCCGAGTGTGAATTCATGTGTGTACGAAGGCCACTCGGGCGAGGAAAGGATTTTTGACAAAGCGTGCAGGTATGCATTTTAGATTTTCCTTTACGCTTCGGAACGTTGGTTTCCTCGTGAGGAGGTTTTTCTTCAGAGAAACACTGAGGCTTTGACCTTGGAGGCGAAAGGGACTGGAGTGAAAAGTGATAACTGTGCCCTTGGTATTCCTGTTCCTCGCTTGGGATCATGAGGTCATGCAGAGAGAGCGGACAGGGGTCATCAGAGGGATCGACGGATTGAAGGGTGTCCAGACGAAATGCATGAACAGATGGAGGGGGAGGAGCAGGAAGCGACTTGGAATCAGGACTTGAAGGGGGTGAAGGAGAGGGCGAAGAGTGCGGCGAACAAGTCGATGGCGGAGGTGGAGGTGGGAGGGGAGGAGCCAAGGCCGGATAAGTCGCAGGCGAGGCGGAACCGGGAGCCGAAGAAATGGCAGCTGAAAGGGTATACGATGGAGAGGGGTAGATCGGTTCAAAAATTAGAGATCGAACTGGACGCTCATCTCCGGAGCTGTTGGTAGTGGGTATATGCTGCGTGGAGGATGAGAGACCGAGGGTTGGGTGAGGTTGAGGAACAACGGTGACCCTTCGGGTGAAAGTATCGTTGGTGGTAGAATAGGGTAGCATTGGGACCAGCCTCGAATTATTGCGATCGTCTTGCGAGGGTTGATACGTGACGTTATGAAACGAACGACGGAGAGGATCCGAGGCTGGGGAAGAGTGGTGCTGCTGGAGCCCGGGAGAAGAGAGAGCGGGGAGATAGGGAGAGGGGAAGTCAGGCGCGTCTTGCCATAGGTTGTAGACATTAGAAGAGGAGGAAGAGGAAGAGGACGCGGAAGAGGAGGATGACGCGGAGGGTGAGGAGGAGGGGGGGGAAGTGTACGGGTCGGAAGGGGTCAAGGCAAGGAAGTCATGCTGGCGATGAGTTAAACCGACGGGGTTGCGAATACCTGTCAAGTGAAGATGGTCGAGTGGGGAGAAGAACATGAAATGGAATCGCCGAGAGAAAAAGAACAGAAAAGACGAGAGAAAAGCAAATGAGAGGATCCTCGGTGACGGACCCCAAGAGAGAAAGCCATTAGGAGTTTAAGTACGAGGAAAGGCGTGGACTGGGAGAGGCACAGAGCCATCAAGGCAAGCGCGGCTTTGTGCAAAGAGTTATCAGTTGCCTCACTTTCCAAACACGTGCACCCTTCCATGGCGGATCCTCTCGCGAAGCCCGTCCGCATTCGGTAACCTGCGCCATTCGAATGACCTCGTTGTTGCCCCGACGAGCGACAAGTTCGGACCAATTGAAAGCCACCTAATCTTCCCCTTCCTGCGTCCCAGTCACTCCCATCCACAACCCAGCGTCATTTTCCTGTTGTCTCTTCCCGTCGTTGAAATATTAAAAAATAGAAAGAAAGAAATGCGAGAGGGTTAGGTGCAAGCCATGACGAGTTGACAACCCTGAAGCTCAATGTTAATTCACGTGATTGAGGGTCATCAACACAGCCTCGCCTTCACGGCTGTCTCGGCCGTCCACACCCAAAACCCCTCCCCTCCCTCCAAAGGATGTCAAGACGTTCATCGGGCAACAGTCAGCCAACACGTCTCATTCCCTTTGGATTTCACTGACTTGCCCAGAATCTCATCATCACCATGACTCCGCCCCAGGTAATTCTCACATCCTTTCACCACTTTTGACCAGTTCATCATCCATTCTTTATGCAGCTTTTGCAAACTTCTTCAGCGACGACATGTCCGATGACACGTCCACATATTATCCATCGATGTACGACGATAGGCGTGACCAGGCCACCGCAGGCACAGCAGGCCCCCGTCGTAGGCTCAGAAAGCTTCTTCTGTTGGTACGTTCCTCGCTCCCACGCCCCTCTCTCTCTCCTTGCCTTATCGATGTCATCGTCCTTCTAGAGTATGGGGATGACCCTGGGCATGGCTGTCCTTTCCGTCCACTCGATGCGCCTCTTCACTCGAATCGGATTGGTCTCTCTTGGCCAAAACCATGAAGAAATCACGAATAAGATTCTGGCCCACCTCTCTTCCCAGCTCATGGCTGCGGGTATCATTAACAGCACCTCTTCCATGCCGTTACCCCACCCTCCTCAAAGTTGCAAGTATTACCCTCAACTGTGTCAACTAAGCCTCCCCTGGCTCTATGGCTCAGTCGTCAGCCTCACGTGCGCATTAGGCACCCTCCAGACCATCGCCCGGGTAAGAAAGGATTCCCAAGGACATGAGCGTGAAACACACGCCATTCGCATTGGGTTGGGCAGTGCCGGCGTACTATTCTGCATTGGGATTTTGAAGTTCATGATGTGACACGCGCCGTATTGTAATTACTTGTATTGTACCATTTATTCTACGCTTTTCACAGACACAGATGTAATACTGTACCGCAATCAATTTCGTTTATGGTCATCCAATGCCGGCTAAGCAAGCGCAACTGGTGTTCGTCACCTACGTCGAATAATATGCACCCATGGTAAATCACCGTCCCCAAATCCTGCTCTTGTGTTTTCGGCTTACGCCTCGGGATGATGATTGGGTTTAGATTCGAGGTCGAAGGGGCCCCTATCGGAACCCTGTCGTTCGCGTCATTCCCAAGCTCTCTTATCTCCGCGATCTGGCTCTCGCCCCGACCTCTACTCCTTTCCAACCACATGTGCCATCTTGGCCTGGCTGGCTCTCCCCCGAAAGGTCGCCACCCGAAAGCGTCATCCTCGCCATTATCAGTGCGCTATCTCTATTTCCATCCCGTTCACCCATTCCGGGATCCAACGTCAAGCAGCAGTTTCAACCCTCCCGGCATTTACGACACCGAGGTTGGGCAATTCTCACAGTAATTGCGTGGGACCATAATCGCCTCAAATCCATGCCGTCCGGGCCCTCCCGGCTGCACCTAAACCTTTGGCTTCCAAGACCCGCCGTTCGACCGTTGTCCTCTAGCGAATGTGCGAAGCGCCCCCATTTCCGGGATCTACACACGTTGCCCCAGGTGGTTGTAACGTAACTAAATGGACATGGGAGGACTCGTACAACTTCTGTTCCGCGGCTACACACTTGCTCGTAAAGCAACCGCAGCGCATTCGCGCTTGGGCCTTACGATCACCCGAGTTCGCCGAGTGCACCGGTTTTCTGGCCCTTGTCCCCCGCTCTCCACGCAGGAGGTCGACTTCCTCACTTGGCGCGGGTGCAGTAGTCTTCGCACGAGTCATCCCTTGCTTCTGCTCGCGCGCCATCACACGGGCATTTCTCTCCGACGCATCGACATAAAGGCATGCAGAACGCGTCTTTCCGTTCGATCTTCCATGCAGTGCCTAGTGGCCTCTCTCCAGTTATGCCTCCCATCAACTCACTTGTTTTTGAGTGGAATATCTCTGTCATCTAAGCGGGTCTTGACAAGGTGTATGCGTCACTTGACGCCCTTACTGCACAGCCCGGTTATTATCTGCCCATAACCGCGCGCAGCCACCGAACGGTGGCGTACCACTAGGGAGGTACGTACAGCCGGATTCGCGTTCCTAGGTCCCCTGATTCGATCACGCACGCCCGCCCCCATCCTCGAGGCGACTCGCATCAGCTGTATGCGCTCCCGCGGTGCCACGGGCTTGATTTTAACCTCTTTTTGGACTGTGGGGTCATGGATCGTGGTACCGCACAAGACTCGTTGAAGATGCACGGCGTTTTTGCTTACCCATGCATCCGGCGTGAGCGCAGCATTCCGCCGCAGGGGGCGATGGAGATAATCAAACCCAGTGTTGGCGCCTCGTTATCCCGAAAAGTGCCGATAGTTTTTTTTTTGACAAATTTTGGGGACAGTGGGGCGCACAAGACAGGAATTTGTATACCCTAAGACAAAGCCTTGCTTTGTTTCTCGGGGACGCAAAGAGGAACATTTTATTGTAAGGCGAGGCCCCTCAGCAAGCGATGCGAATGTGGCCAACATTTGGGGGGGTTAGCCGAGCCACCGATTCCAATCCCGCGGGTTGGGCGGCCAATTATCGAGCGACGTGGCGCCTCGTGCAGTGAGCAGGAAGAGGGGAGATACAGTAGGTTATTTTGTCACCCGACCAAATATTCTAATCCCATAGGACGGCTCAACTTGTATGACTGCATGTCACCATTTCACACCACATACATAGATGTCGCTCAATAAACAAGGAACTCAAGACGAATGTAGACCGATTAGTAAACATGCACAGTTACTCGGTTCGTTGCGCAGCGCATCGTCCGGGCCTGCTTTGACTTTCACCCTAAATCGGGTCACACAATGTAGCGAAAGCCGGGCGCCTGTCAAAGTTCGGTGAACCGTTCATGTTTGAATGAATTATTATTATTCTCCAGGAAAGTGATAGCGCGCACCCTGTCAGCTAACTCTGATGTGTCAACACGAGTGTTGGGTACGTGCTCGCCATACATTCGATCGCGGCGCGCGTTCTCATAACGGAAGTACATCTGCAAGCAAGATGAGATGTATGACCGACCATTCATGTGGCACGTCACAGCAACCTACCGTAAGAATGCCGCTGCAGACAGTTCCGAGGAGCAGTAGCCCCGTCAGGACTAGTACAAATGGGGTTAGCATACACATGAAAGCAGAGCGGATGCTACGCCCAGCAAGAACAACTTGCCTGAGAAACCTTTGCTGTTGGAAATGCATCAGCCAAACGCGGATATTCAACGACGTTCCGAGACTGCTGTGCCACAGCACTCACATGTACCGCGGCCCTTCGGTAGAGGGAAACAGATGCGACCCGAGGATACTGCCGCATTGACCAATGGCCATATAGAGCGGAGTACCCGTGGCGCGCTTAGTTTCGGAACCTAGGTTGTGAGCGTCTATGATTGATAGATACACTCGTCAGAAGATAGCGATCGCGATCGCGCCACAGGAGGCCGCTTACACCAGGCAATGACGAGGCCGATTGTCGTGTACGTGCCGCTAACAATGCAGAAGGTCGCGAAGTACCGCACGTGATTATTGTGCGCGATGGTGAGTAACAGCCTATACGGATGTCAAGCACGGCGCAACCTCGGATCAGCGTCGCCGAGTGTGAAAGTTGGTCGCACGTTTCGAAATGAGAAAAACTCACAGATATCCGGTTGCGCCTACCACGCTTGAGATCCCGATGAAAGGCCCGCGGGAGAGGAGGCGGTCGGATGACCACGAAGAGATCGTGATGACGACTGATGTGACAGCATAAGGTGGTACGGTGAGCAGCTGGGCAAGCGCGTTGGCTGCGGCGTACCATTAGCAACCATACAGTGACAACAAGGGATAAAATTCACTGTATCCGAAGGTCTTGATGATGGTCGGCAAGAAGGCGGCTGTAGAAGCAAGCGCGGCGTTTGCCCCAAAATAGATCACGCCCCCAAGATAGATCTATGGAGAGCTTAGCCGTGTCTGCTGAGCTGAGAAAGGATTTTTGGACCCGAAAAGACCCACTTTCCAGTCCTTGAACGCATCTGCGATGTGACCTAAGGTTGCATAAATGGCGCATTCCCGAGGGACGGAGCACTCGAGATTCACTCTTGTTTATGTGATACCCTACGTCTCCACTCGTATCGCGATTGGCTCGAGCCAAAGCAATCTTCCGCTCTTCCTCCGTGAAGAACTTTGTCGTTTCTGGTCGATCTGGCAGGAGAGCTATCGCGATGAGACCTAGGAGAATCGTAGGAATGCCCTGGTCGTAGTTTTGGAGCTGGAGTTACCGAAAACCGACGCGGTCGCACGGAGAAACAGACCTCGATGATGAAAAGAAGACGCCAATTTGCGATCGCGAGGTGAGCGTGTTGCACCCCAAAGGCAACGAGGCCACCGAAAGCGCCAGCCACCGCAGCGAATCCGAACCAGTAGGCAAGGCGCAAACCTAGCTCGTTCTTCGTGTAGTACAATGCTGTAACGACAGGCGACGTGTCAGGCGGCGTCGGGGGCTCCGAGTCGGTGGACGTGTCACATGAAGAATGATGAAAGGGTGCCCACAAAAGTACAGTGGGATGCCCGGACCAAACCCTGCTTCGAAGACACCAAGGCCTATCCGAGCCACCATCAGTCCAGCTTGATTGGTCGCAGTGGACTACGTGTGTGATTTCGAAGGGTGAGATCAGCCGTACTTCGTCACCCTATACATGAGGGACCAACCATGAGGGTGGAACAGATACCCCATCCGATAGCTGCGCAACCCAACCACAGCCGAGGGGGGAAGAGTTTGGCGAGGATTGTAGCAGGAATCTGGCACAAAATCTAGCCATGAACCAAGATGAGATTGTATCTCAAACGACGGGGGGTGTGGAGGCACACGTAAGAGAAAAAGAAACTAGAGTTGACCCAGTCAAACCTCTTGCCCGTGGGATCGCCACCAAGGATATCCGCAGCTAGGCCCTGTAGACGAGCGTTACCCAGATTAGTCCTGTCCAAGTCTGACCTCGTCGCAATGAGTTGAGGTCCAACTTGAGAGGAGACCAGACCAATGTAATGATACTGACATGCGAACAGGTACATGAAACACGCGATGGGTAAGATACGACGGTCCAACTTGCGGACCAAGCGGCGTTCCTCCACGGACGCAGGATCCTCAGGTCGAACAGCTGGCTGAATATGAATACCTGGCGATTCGAACGCGCCGACTTCCTCAAATTTGGCGTCGTGTTTCTCGTCGAGGGCCATGGGTTCGGATGGGAAACAAAGAGAAATTTCCGGGGTACGTGGAAGGAGGGGGAAGCTACTACCCGGCGAGGGAAGAACTCGAGAAACGGCAAGGTCCACCTCTTCGAACTGAAAAGATGTCACACTTTATGAGAACCGTTACGAGACAAGGCCATGCCCGAGCCAGACGTTTCCGTCCGTCCTTCGACTCGTATCGGTGCCTCAGCTCCTCCGAGTCGGCGTCAATTACTGCAAATACATTAACGCCTCGCTTCTTTCTCCACAGTGCCGCCGACCGGTGTGGGTCACCTGCCCATTACGTGCGCCGATTCTGGCTAAAACCGCAATGCTCACCACCATCTGCCGAGGGATGTCAGTTTTACCGCCAGGGATATGCAGTTTTGCCCAAACCAATATTCCAGGATGTTGAGACAGAATAGATCCCCCGTCGACTCGGAGGGGAGGGGTGTGATCCCGAGTCGATGCGACCGCAATTTCTTCATCTGTGGCCGCTGTACCAATGACCGAAATGACTCGGACCACTTGTACATCCACAGCGAGTCAAAAGACTAAGCTTACCACTGGCAGCTTGCGTTGCTGGCGGGGGTCTCTTGTGACAAAAAAAAACTGAAACAATCTTGATCCCATTAGTCTTTGTCCCTCGGAGGGACATGAAATAGCGTATCATGTGTTCGGCTTTTCATGATATGCCTAAAGGTCACACCACTTAAAAAAATGGAGCTTCATCATGCAGTGCCATGAGCCATGAGTTCTGGTTGGTGCGCGTGACGCCGGCTGAGTACAGTAGTGCATTGCCTGGCTGCAGGACCGAAATCTACCCAAGGCAAGCTGTTCCGAGCCCAGTGCAATGTTATACAAGCAACCTTCGTCGCAATAGCTAACGGACGTTGGAAGTGGCCAGTAGCCATAAATGCCCTCCTCAAATTACCCTCCGACTTTGTCCGTCACTGGAAAGCGGTCGCACTGACTTCTTGTTTGTGAACTGCAATAAAATGAAAAGCATCGATACTACCCAAAACATGTAGTATTACCCCCAGTAAACACCCGATGGGAGTCAAACCACTGCCGCTCGCTTTAAAGGCAATGATACCGTTTCACCATCGGTGCTTAGCTACCTTTGTGTTACCAGTTATGACATTGACAGGACAGGAATTTGGATGAGAGCTATCCACGGCCTCCCTCCGTGACAATTTAGTTCAGGGTGAAAGTAGCACATCCCTATACCGTGGCCATGAAAGCCTTTAGCCCTTGGAGGAGAATTGGGGCTGCCAGAGGGATGCCGAGGTAGAGGGCCATTTACATGCAAGCAAACGTAAGCATCCACGGCCAAGACGACTCGCATATCGCCGAGCGGGCTCTGAATAAAGTTAACACTTTGCAGCCCTCCACTTCTATCGGGAAAGGGTGTTCTTTGAGAATGAATTGAAACAAACAAACTAGTACTGTGATGGCTCAGCCAAAGACAAACTTGCAGGTCATATGTACAAGGATCACGAAGGATTGCAACCGTGGCGCCGCCATTCTGAGTTCGTCTCGAGACATTATGCATTTATGCCTCATTTCTATGCGTCACTCTTCACGAGTCATCTTCTGTTGCCAAGCTAATGACGCATCCCGTATCCAAAGGAGTAATGGTGCTGCGGCCATCAGTCGTGGATCTGCGCCGTCCTGTAGGTTGAGAACAGGATTCAGGTCCGAGGGCAAGTGAGCCTTAATTCGGAGTCGAAGATCAATTGAGAAGCGAAAGTATATGCAGTACTGTACTGTAGATCTATTAGATGGTGCTAGAGTGAGTAGCGCAAAGTCATGAATGGGGGTATCAATATGGTGCGTAGTCTTGTAACACCCTCGGCCCTAAGGCTTCCGCGCGATGACCAGGTACATTGGCGTAAAGAGCTGCGCGATGTACTCAGAAACGTATTCAATGACCGCGGCGACCCGGCTCACCTTTGTCTGGCCACCCCTGACCAACACATCACCAGCAACACGTAACGCTTCACCAACTTCATGTGTGCCTTTGGGAACGATGCGGAAGAGCTCAAGAAGGCGTAAGACATTGTGGGTAACAAATTTGCCGCTACAGCTCATCCGCCAAACGGTAAAGTAGTCCCAAGTAGTCTGTGCCTTCAAAATGTCACCTTCAAGAGGGTAATACCAAGGAATAGGGTCGGGGCGCTCCGCCAGGTCCTCCTCATGCTCGATTCTGAAGCCAACTGTTTTGAGAGCTTCATTTGCCTTGGACAAGTGGCGCATTTCGGGTATACCATTACCGAGCTCGATCTCATGGGCCAAGGCCCTGTGATCTGGAATGGAGGGATCCCATCTATCCGTCATACACCACTCATAGACACCAAACTGAGATAATAGTGAGCGTTGATGCTCACTTGCATGTGATGTGCTGAACTTACCACACCCCCTGGTTTGAGAACTTTGAATATTTCGCCGTAAACACCCTCCCACGTTGGGGCGTGAACGGTAGCTTCAATGGCATATACTGTGCGGCGAATCGTATACTCAGTTTCATGGATTTGCATGAGAAGGCAAAGGAGACGGCACCTGCATCAAATGCATTTTCGCCAAATTGCTCCGAAAGCTTCATGAAGTCACCCTTGACAAACTGAACCTGATCTTCCAGACCAGCTTCCTTGGTGTAACGACGAGCGCGGCCGATTTGGAACTCGTTATTGTTCAGACCGACGATTCTTGCATCCGAGAAGCGTGCAATCTCCCTGGCAGGTCCACCGACACCGCAGCCGACGTCGAGAACACGCATCCCGGGACGAAGGGACATCTGTGAGGCAAGATAGTGTTCGTGGCGAGCGAGGGACGCGGCCAACGCCTCGCCCTTGTAGAAGCGCGAGAAGTGGAATGACTTGGCCCAGCCGTACTCATAGAGCTCCGTCGCGCCGTCGTAGTACCCTGAGTTGGAAGGGGGAGCCGATGAGCCGATGACATGGCCGTGCGGAGTGAAGAAGATGAGTAACACACCGTTTACAACGTCGGTATAATTTTCTAGGCGGTTATCCGACTCGACTTGACCCTCCTTTCTAATGTCTTTCTGCCAAAAGTCAGAGTAATTCTCAATGCGAGAGCCGACACGGCCATCGTCGAGTTTGCTGGCGGACATTGAGGGTAATGGAAAGCGGCAATGGACGTGTTTTTTTTCGAGATCGACTCTGGCAGGGCAATGACGGTGGTGGGAATCAAGGGTGAAGGAGAGACGTGCCTGCCGACTGTCGTTTTAGATGTGAACAGAGAAAAAAAAAATGGGCCCATTCAAAAGTCGCGTTGCGTTACGCCACTTTTCTCTGGCGCCCAAGAAATAATTTTGTGGAACGCGACGCGTCTGAACATGGCAATCATCTTACAAGTGCACAATCACAATATTGATGAGGACCCCTGAAAGTCCTTTGTTTTTCGCTTTTCGGGCGTCGAGGCCGTTGAGGGGTAGACGAAAATTGGCCAAAAAAGGGTCTCTGGGTGGACCGGTACCCGACATCCCGAAAATTTGGCGGTCCAGGTGCGGTAGAGTGGTGTAGAGTGTAATAAAATCGTAGAAATTCCAGAAAAATCGTAAAAAATTCCTTATACATGATTTGACCCACGTCTGGGCCAGGTATTGAAGTGCGTGAAGTATCCGTGAAGTTATACCAAAATTACTCTTCCTCATTAGTCGATTTTTACGAGCAGGCACAAGGAGACCCCTGGCAGCTCTAAGAACAGCATCTCTCTCAGATAATAACGAGTGAAAAATGTCACAGAGTGCTCCAGGCTGGAGTTCAATGAAGTCACTCGAACCTGAAGACATGTGTCGCACCGAATTTTGTGGGACCAAGCAGAGAAACATAATGGCAGGGAGATGATGGAAATGTGCCATCCGAGTAGCTGCATGGGACGAAAGCGACGCTGTCGTGTGTGTTCATAACACTGGACTGCACTCCCAATGTAATAGAGGGTACCATGTTGTCAATTTTGGAGAGGATTGACCGGGGATTGACCGAAAGCTTTCCCACAGATGTCAAATAAATATAAAGGGTATCTCATTTGTGGAGTAACAAACTAGAAGCAGTCGTTGCAGCATTGCATAAACAGATAGAAACAGTAGATTTCGCCAAGTATAGGCCACACGTGCAGACAGTGCCAGTGGGAGCAACCGAGCAAGTAAGTACACAACTAGTACACATACGCACAAGTCAAGTGATGCACACGAGCACCGAAGGAGTACCAAAGGTGACGTGGTTACATAATTGTCACGAATTGGAGTACTATGTACTGCTACTGTGCAGTTGTGTCAGTTGTGTCATGGAGGCCTCGTTGAGTGGTCGTTGAGTACTTGAGTGGCTGTGTCGTCGACAGTGTCAGCAAGTACTGTCGGCAAGTACTGTGATGGCAGAGGGTGGGCCTCAGTGGTGGACCCGGACTCCGACCTTACCTGGCATTATCAGGGGTCCTTATTGATGCCATACAGTACAACAGCAACCTTCAAATACGAATCGTATAATGTACGCAGAGCAGACTCAAGGAGAGATTGACGCCAATTAACGCCTTATACGCTTGACACCCGAGCCTCCGTGGATCGGCAAATCTTTGAGAGGCTCGCGCATCCCACTACTTGCAGCCAACCGTTGCTGTTGTTGTGCTGGACTAATGCTGACGGATTGTGGATATTGTGACCTAAACACCGGATGTCATATGAGGGCCACTTTGGATGACTCGGAGCTATGTCAGAGACGCACTGTATGACTTCAGCCGGCCGCTTCACACCAGAAGCGGCCAAACTCGTAGAGGCTCTTATTGCTCGGCGAAGGTTCGAAATGGGCTGATCCAAGGGAGATGCAGGGGTGCGATCACTGGTAGCCATTACCTGCGATCTTTGTTAGTCGAGCGGGCGGTGAACAGGCTTTATAACCTTTACCGATGCTGTAACGATCTGAGGCCGTGTGCCACCTGCGCCTCTAGAAGATTCACTCCTCGTCGCATCTCGGCTGGCATCGAAAACTCTGTCCATTACGTCGCCCACCGTGGCCACCGAGGACTCTACACCCTGCATCGCAGAATCTTCTATGGCAAGGAGGATGTCGTTGTCTTCGTCGTTGAAGTAGATATCAGGGTCAGAGTCCGATACCTTGAGAGGCGGCGCAACAGCATTTATATCAAATTGTCTATGCGACGAGGTAGAAGCGACATTCCGTTCGGAACTTGATCCCTGATGTGACGGTTGCATGGGGAGTGGAACAGGTCTATCTGGCTGGAAAGGACGGATCTTGTCTTGAGGAGCCGATCGGTCAGGAATCTGGTGTTTCGACTGAGCGGGACGTTCCACAGTGGTGCCCACTCCCGTTCGCACGCCCGTAGCCCGCCCTCGTTCATCCTCGCGCGTCGCTTTTAGTGCCCTCTCACTCGAAATAGTATTGCGAAGAGGACTGGGCTTGGAAACGGCCGAACGGATTTGGGGCGCAATGGAAGGAACAGGTTTCGTATCTTCAAGAAATGATGTGAACGAGACATCGTGGGCACTGCTCGTGGTTGGGAGAGCACTAGCAGATTGCTGCTCCCGGCGGTGTAAGTCAGATTCATCAAACTTTGGCTAGACATGATGGCATAAGTAGTCAGTGATATAGTGGATGTATGCGCACATCTTGTGAGCTCAGCGAGTCAGGAGCACGCACATGTTGGGGTTTGATCTTTACAACCTCCTGCGTGAATGACTTTTCGTAGAGACAGAGACCCAGAAGGTTTCCAAAATTACGGAGAGCGCGCTTCACCCCGTCCGTCACAGCCTCCTTCTTCGCCTGTGCAAATAGTCATGACCATGAAGCGCCTAGAGGCGTGGCACGACACACCTTGTCCAAAGCAACACCCTTGCTCTTCAAATTATCGCCTGTACCATAGCCAATATCTTCGTGGTAGGTTCCATCCTTGAGTGTGATTTTTACAAGGGCAGTGACCCCGATACTGTATCTCCTTGATTCGGGGTCCATGTCGATGAAGTCCGTCTCAATTTTCGTCACGGTCGAGCACCATCCATTGTAGCCGAAAACCTCATTCGCTAGCCCTATAATTTTCCATCCTTCCACGTACGTCAGCTTTGGTCCCCCGCCAGGTGCAGGCCGTTGCGACACATATTCTGGACCGAGGCGTCTGTTGAGTTTCGCTTGGATGATTGAAGTATCTGAGGCGGCCGATGATCCAAAGTCGTAGACAGGAGATTTCATTTCGGAGAACGAGTCCTCAAGAAATGTGCCCCGAGTTTGCGGTTCGGAGAACATGTTGTGCAGTATAGGGAGACCTCTCTTCGAGCCTTTCGATGTGATCAACCGGGTCGCGGTCACACGTCGCGTCTCAAAAGGTCGAACGCGTTTGGTCACGTGGTGATAATTGTCTGATATAAGCTCTATTTCGTGACAAACACATCGAAACCAAGGCTGTAGCAGTGCTGTAGCCTAGCCATTCATAGAACAAAGAGGGGTTGTAAAACTATAGAAAAATAGTCCATCAGAAACAGGGCAACCAAACACTATTAACGTTTCTGAGCCAGCACTCGCGAGTAACCACTGGCACCTCCTCCCTTGGCTCATTTCCGTTGTCTTCCGTAAACCATCCCGAGGGTCTGTCGTTCACTTCGTCCTGACAGAGGTATCTCAGGCGGTAACGCCGTCGCAGCTTGAGGTGGATCACGCTGAGAGTTCTGCCAGTGAGGGCTACATGTACGGTCGAGATACCCTGCGCGCCACGAATCGGGAGGCTGAGATCGCCGAGAATTCTCGTCTAGGTATGACTGCAAAAGTGGCACCCTCATTGCCCCAGGTGCATTGTGGTGTGGTGTTGGGACTGCACCGAGCGGTCCTCTGTGCGTTGGATACCCTGTCACGAAGAGGACGGGAGCCACTTGGGCCTGAGAGCTTCGAGTCATCCGAGTCGACGGTGGCTTCGGTGTCGGGCGGAATGCTCTGCTCATATCCGTGAATACGTTCGCACTCTCCTGTCTGTCTCCCGGAAAGGATGAGCCGCTCTCCGCAGGAATATCAAATTCCATCTCCTCCACAAAGAAGGAGCCATAGGGAGACACCGTTCGGGCACGTCTTTCCTTTGACCCCTCGCTCCCGGTAGATTTTCCCCCAGAGCTAGCATTGGATCTGCCATCCTGGGAAGTGCTCGATGGTGGTGATTCATATATCCAAAACTTGTGGCGGGTTCGTTGCCATTGTCTGTGCTCGGGTGCTGGGCCACGGTAGATGTCCTCGGGACTCCTGCAAGGATACTGCGATGCCTCTTCGCCGTTGACAGCAGTGGCATTGCGGTCGAGGGTAAGGGGAGATAGAGTAGTGTGTTTTTGGGGAGACATAGATGGCCCGTCGGTGCCCAGGAACGGTGGGTAAAGATTGGTCTTGAGCAAACCAAGTTTTTATAGGACCATTTTGCCTTTCCTAGATGGCAAAACGTGTCGACGAACAAGCTACCAATGATACTTCTTCCGGGCAGGCCGCCATCAGCTCAACAAACCCGGTAAGGATGATGCCTGATGTACTGCGCTACGGCACAGCAGAATCCTAGTCCTGTGACAGGGTGATCCGTAGCAGGGGGCGTTTACGGCCCTGGTCTGTGGGCTGAGCATGCTATATATGGTCTATCACGGGTGATCCGGCCTCGGGGTATTCCCCTTGTCACAGAGAGACATTGTTTTCGCATGCGAGTCATGAAATAAACGCACAGTAACCTCACCAACGGCAAACAAGGAAAAGCCCCCATTGGCATTAATTGTAGCCCCAAAGTGCGTCATTGATAGGTGGTGAGCCGCACCGGACATTGGCTTCGCAATGAACGGCGAATGAACCCCGATACAGCAACGTGAGATTAGAGCCTCGCACAAACACAGAGATCTCTAGAGCTGGCTGAACCAACTCGTGCAGTTGCGTAACTAGCCCGTTTAGAAGTCCATTTATCAACCGACTTACGTAACCCTTGATCAACACCAAGGATTGTCTTTTGTACTTTCAATGCCAAACAAATGATTCATTGGCCTTTTTAAAAAATCTTGTGCATCGTTCAATACAACACAGGATACCCACTCGACATAGCTCATCCCTGCATCCCATAACGACGTCGAACAAGAAAACAATACCGCGACGAGTTGGTGACAACCTTACTTGGTGCCAACTCCCCGGCCGCGACCTGGCCCACCACCACGGCCACGGAAACTACCACCGCGCATATCGCTATTGACTGGGACACCACCACGAGGTCGGCTGGGAGGGCGCTCACCCCGCTCCTTACGCGTCTCGATGGTTATGCGCATCTGCTGGCCATCCCCCACATCAATACGAATACCACCCTCGCCACCCTGGGAGGTGGGAAGCGAAGCAACAATCGCACGGCGCGCAGCATCGACAGAGCTAAACTCCAAGAATGCACATGCTTTGCTCCGAACGAGATCGAGATCCTTGATGGGTCCGAAACGAGTGGTTAAAGTGTTCCTCAGCGCTGTTTCCGTGACATTTTCTTGCACGCTCTGAAGAACACGTGAGATATGTATCAACGTAATGAAGTACACATTACCTTGACGAAGCATAGGGCATTTGACACGTTACTTGCGGCGACATATGATGGATGGGACTCCCGGGGCTGCTGCTGAGCTCTTGCGCCGGGGCCGTGGTGGCTCACCGGCGTCTGAGTGCCGCTCCCAGGGGTTGATGAGCTGGCAGCAGGCGCTTCGGAGGTACCGCGGGACTCTTGAGCTACGGCTGAACCCCACTTCTTCGAGTTAGTTGCAGCCAGGTTGGCCCATGTTTTCGGCGCCGCCGGAGCTGGAGCTGGAGCGGGTGCAGCTTGGGATGTGGTGGCTGCTACGGGAGGCTGGGTTGGGGCAGGTGAAGGCGCAGGTGGTGGAGCAGGTGATGTAGCAGGTGCAGGAGATTCCACGGCAGGAGCAGGTTCGGGCTCAGGGGTCGGTGATTTTTCAACTGGAGCCGAGGACGGGGCCTCCGAGGCTTCTCGCTCGACCTGGGCATGTCCATTAGCCTGAGGCTCTACGACAGGCGACTCGTAGGCAGCAGGAGCCTCTTCTGCAGGAGCGGCGGAGGAGGTGGGAGAAGCTGTTTGCACCGGCTCGGGGATGGGAATATCGATATCGATAGCAAGAGGGGCTGGCTGCGGGGCCACAGGGGATCGGGGAGCTTCAAATTCCTGCTGGGGAGGTTCGGAAACCTGCTCGGCCTCCGTGGCAGCTTGCTCTGGCTCGCTTTCATCGCTCTCAACGGGCTCTTCCTTGAGGAAGCGGAAGATGTCATTGAGAACAAAGTAACCATTGGGCTGCTCGGCGAGGAAGAAGGTCTGAACGAACTTCTTCCAAGGCTCGCTACGATTCGACATTTCACCAATGACTTGAATGATGATACCCCCGTTGGCAGAAGATTGTGCATCGACTGAATGGATGAAGACCTTGCAGTCCTCAAACCCAATGGAGGTGATCTTGTTGTGGATTTCCTATAAAAAGGTTGAGAAGGCAAGGAAAAAGGCTAAAAACTTGAATGATGATACAAACCTGCTGACCGTAACAGGGCGTGCCGTCTTCTCCCTCAGTACCATGGATGAAGGTAGACGTTTTGTTGTAGAAACAGTGCAAACGATGGGGCGACTTATTCACATGTGTATAGTATTGAGGCACAAATTGCCAGCCCACTTCAGATGGGACGACATGATTACGAGAGGAGTCACTGCTGGAAGGAGTGGTATTCGTCATGATGAGGGTAGAGTATATACTAGGAGGGGGGGTCAGACGAGAGGGAACTGGTGGCGAGAGGGTCATACCGATGAGTGCAAGAACGGAAAGAAGAATGCGTGAAGAAATCTAAGAGGTAATGAGGCTTTTGCAAGGTCGATTCAACGTCGTCGAGGTCGAGGGAGGGTAACGCAAACTCTCAACGCTGCGGCAGCGGCGGCGATAACTCGGCATCTTCCGTGCCATCTGTTAAAATCCCTAACTACAAGTACCATACAGTAACACTACAGTAACCAGTTTTCCCTTTTCTAAATGACAGCTTTGAAGCTCGTAATCTCTTCGTACAGTAACTCCTTCAGCTGCTCGCGACTGATATCGTCCTTGTGTACTGTGCAATCCTCAATTCTCGATGATTCAATCGCAAATCGTTAAAAAACACCTACAGTCGAACTCAAAAAACTCTGGGTCTAGTGGCGGCGCTACTGGTTCATCGTCTGGGTCGTGCTGGCAGAAAGACAAGACAGAGGTGAGACTCGGCCGCGGCTGCAACCACATTCACCCACATAAGCTTCAAGATATGGGTGCGCGAGCGCCTGTTCAACAGTAATCCGTTTCTTCGGGTCGAACGTCTAAGAAACAGCGGCATTAAGCGTGACAAATCAAGGCTAGGCGGAAGAAATGTATATGAACATACCAGAGTCTTCGTCAAAAAATCTATCGCCAGTGGATTCGCATTCGGGAAAATCGTCTGGAAAGACTTCTTCTTTCGGAACGGTAAAGCACGAATGTAGTCACGGGAGCGGCGTGTGGTTATGGCGTAAAACTCGTCCAGAGTGGGCGTGCCAAGCATATCCAGGATCAAGGTGAGTTGGTGGTGATAATCGCGACCAGGAAAGAGCGGCTTTCCCGACAGCATCTCTGCAAGAATGCACCCGATAGACCAGACATCGATGGCCTAATGAACGTGCAGTTTGATCCAACGATTGAGTGGGACAACAGATCATACCTTAGTGTACTGTTTAAAGGTAAGCATTATCTCTGGTGCACGGTACCATCGCGTCGCCACATATTCGGTCATGAACCCTGTTTCAGTCCCGGACGGTTCGGCGGTTTTTACTGATCGTGCCAATCCAAAGTCGCAGACCTTCAAATCGCAATTGGCATTCAATAGGAGATTCGATGGTTTGAGATCACGGTGTATGACATCAGCCGAATGCAGGGCCTTGAGTGCACGCAATGTCTGATAGACAAAATATTGTGCATGATCATCGGAGAGATCTTGAGTGCGGATTACGCGATGCATGTCTGTCTCCATCAATTCTTGGATCACTGGACGTGAGATTAGCACGTGTCGTGAACGGAAAGTGACGGAATCCCACAGTAAACCTCCTTGAAAGCTTCCAGTGAGGGTGGTTTGATGATGTCTAGAATGGATATAATCTGTATACCCGTTAGCGCCGGTCAATTTATGCACATTCCCAGCTCATGAGGGAGCCGGCGGGTAGGTAGGGAACCTTCGCGGGCTTAAGGCAAACAGTGAGAACATACTCACGTTCTCGCTTACACCCGCCTCACTTAAGAATTTGAGGAGCTTGAGTTCTCGTAGCGTCCGCAGGCAAAACATTGAGTGGTCAAAAGGCATGATCTTCTTGATTGCGACCTTTCGACCAGTCGGTCGGTGGGTCGCTGAGCAAACAATGCCATAAGCGCCCTCGCCCACGACATCAAGGACTTGATACTGGGTGCCTAAATACGACAAAGTCTCCCATTATTCAACGATGAGACAGCAAAGAATAGGACATACCGACGTTGAACCGCACCTTCCTTGGTGTTGGTTGGGCTTGAGAGGCAGCATGACCGTGCTTAGTCTTCTTCTGCGAGGTCGCTGCAGCATCGGCCATGTTGCAATGTAACTAGGTGATGGTTGGAAGGAAAGGGGTGACCCTTCAAGAACAAAAAGTGGACACGAGCGCCGTATTGCCTTCTCATAAGGGAGCATGTCCTTATATGGTTGGACGGACCGGGACTCACAGGCAATCACTCTCGTTGTCAACCACCCTTGTAACCCTGTTGATGCCCGATGCGAGCCTGTGCTAGAATCATCGCCTCCTTTCGGCTTTGTTGTCAGCTCTCTTCAATGTCAGTGCTCACATTTCCTACTGACTCGGAGGTTCTCCCTCTCTGCCTCTTGCCTAAACTCGCAGTCATCTATCTCATCTGAAATCCTGGTTCCTGTGAGAGTTGCGCCACAGCCGTTCCGTTTTTCTCCGCCAGTCAACCATCCACATCTGATCTAAACCACTGATGAATCTCGCGGGAGATACACCCAGCGTCTATTCGCAGTATCATGGTAACTTGCCAACGGTTCTCTCACGTTATCCTCGGCTAGACTTGTTACGAAAGTCCAATGTTTCGTTCCTTCCATGAAGCACCATTGCGCTATTCCTGCCTCCTCCGGGTGTTTACAGTAAGTTAACTCAGCCGTTACTACCTCGTACACACGAATTTCAAACAGGGCAAGTATTCGCAGTCTTTGACTCAAATCCAGCGCACGTGGGCCTCACGAACTGAGCTGTTGCTTGGGCATTTGTTCCTTGTTGCCATGCATGTGCGCAAAATGTGCGCGGTTCAGGCTCTTAGTGCCCCTCATCACGGTCCTTGAATCTGTAATGTGACAAGTCAAACATGTGCGCAAAATGTGCGCGGTTCAGGCTCTTAGTGCTCCTCATCACGGTCCTTGAATTTGTAATGTAACAAGTCAAAACCAGTTGAAGACTTGGCCCCGAGTTGCTGCGAGACTGGCTAAACGCTTTATCACAGTCCAAATGTACAGTAGATTTGACCACGATTAGTGGATAGATGACATCGTATTATGTCATGAATCAGACTGGATCACAATCACGCGAGAGTCAACTTACCTCCTCCCATCTAAACGAGTTTCTTCCCAAATGTCCTTCTCACGTTCCGTTTTCTTAATCATATTAACGACTTTAGTCGTTCTCCTTCCAGGGAATGGCGTCCATGCGTTCGGCGCCGGCAACATTCCTTCGTTCGTAGCTCAGTGATGGGAACGATGGTGGAGTACTAATGAGATGCATGTGTTAGATTCGCCTTCATGGAAGGTCGCGCCTTCCGCCACGGCGATATTGTGCGTTTTTCTCTTCAACACAAGCTCATTATGTTCCCAACTCCGGATCTAGGAAGATACGCTGTCCGAACTGGTCAAGAAGTCCGGTGGATTTGCTCTTGGCGCGCTCATCGGGAAAGGGGGTACAAAGTTTGGCGGATTGGATATCAAACGCGTATACTTTGGGTCCGCGTACCAATATTCTTGCCTTCGGGAAAGCTCACACCTTATCTAGGAACTGGCTTAGAGACTATAGTCAAGTTTGTTGTCTACACACTCGACCGTCGAATGCATTGCTCACTGATGATCGCAATGTAAGGCTGTGGATATAGCAGGTTTAAAGAAAGTCCCGCTGCAGGTAAGCTAATACTTTCTCGGACATTGTTTGTCCATGGGTAACCTGTTCTAGACAATCATCAATCTGTGTATGGCGCTTGGATTCCTTGTTCGTCCGGCTAAACATGACATGTAACGCCATTTCTTAAACCTCTCTTGTTTAACTTCGCAGGCTCATGGGTACGCGACGAATGAGTTCGAGGTGACTGTAGAACGACTTGGCGTGTATCTTCCGGTATGGATTCTTTTGAACTCCTGCACAGGCAATTTTCCACCTTACATACCATTCAGGCAGAACATATTGACAACCCCAAGGGCTATGGTGATGGCGAAGACGCACGCAAGTATGACCCGAGGCTACGCGGGCCCGTAGATGTGAGCAGGATGGCGTTCCTCGTGCAAGTTTACTAATCTCCTCTCAACTACGTACCACAGCCTAGAGAATTGGAAGTCGACCCCCGCACAGGCATGAAGAATTACATTGCCAATGGTAGATGCTGGTAACCCACATCAATAGTCCATGCTGATTTGTTGATATTCAGAGAATGGGCCATGGGATACCTCAAAGGCTCTTGTTCGCCGCACTCTTGAGCATTGCATCCATATTGGTCGGCAGCACCGTGCCCAAGGAAGGAAACAGGATGAATATGAGGCATATCGTCTTCTTGGGCAGGCCGTCAGTTCCTTCTTCGGCATCGTAATTTGTCTCCGGTAGGCTTACGAGTGTCTTGTCCAGTTACACACCCTTGAGGATTTCACGGCACATTCGAATTTCTGCGAGCTCGCTCTTGTTTCAATGGGTCACTCCAATGTTTTCGTGCATGTTGGCGATCATGTTCGCATTCAAGCCCCCAACGGTAGATGGGTCGCCCCTCTAGTCACCGGAACGTTCGGATCCAGTGATTTTCTGCATAGTTTGCTCGGCGGTAAGTTTCAAATGTAAGTCGAGACGTCCTCTCGCTCACACAGTAATGCAGAGGCTTCTGATCATCTTGTAAGGCTTCTTATTTAATCTAGAGCGCCTCCCGGTAAGGTCATCTGACAAATCTTCAGAGCGAGGCATCCGTCTCCGATCTCAATAAAGCGATGGATTCCGCACGCGCTCGCTCCATGTCGGGGTCACCTGCGGATATTCTCCGGGATTCCTTGTTCAAATTGCCCGGGGGGGCGGGAACAGATATATCTCGCGATATGGAAGGAATAGAGCGGATCCGTGATGCACCTATTCATGGCGGCAAGCCTCCGGACGAAATGACTCCTCAGGAATTACATTCTGTGCTTTGGCAGGTATTGAGCTTCAGGGATTCAGGTACGGTGTCATCTTGTCACTGGGGGCGATTCTTGACTGCTGTTCTAGTGGCCAAGAAGATTGAGAAAACAATCGGTAGGTCAGGCATCGATCAGTGCGTGTCATTTTGAACGCAACACTGTATTCTAGAAAAAATACCTGGATTGGGTTCGATAATCGAGAAGATCACGGAGTCCATATCAGGTGAGCAGGAGAAGATGTCGCTATGATCCCAATTGTCTTACCAATGTCCAAGTTTTTGTATTTACCACGCTCGACGTTAGTGACAATCTTCCTCTCGTTTGTTGCGGTTTTCTCATCCCATCTAGCCGTACCTGAGACCCATTTTATCAACTGCGACCTCTCAATTAATGGCGGCTTCTAGCGGAGTCGTTGATACTAATGATCAGTATGAGGTTGGTTACGTTCAAATCTTCGGATAATGGACTTTATTGATGCATTGCTGCTGTAGGTGTTCAATAATTCACAGGCGGTGAGTCGGTCCCACTCCTACAATTGGATCACGTATAATTCGTAGTCGGCAGTCGGATCCAACCCATTCATTCTTGAGCAAGGATCATTTCGTACGTCCACGCCGTTACTCGATAGGGTGCTTATATCGATGGCCCGTCACCTAGAATTTGATACTTAACGAACCTGCGGGCAATATCGCCAAAACCATCGTGGTACGTCCTTTATCTGCGTACAACCACTTCTTTTTAATCTGTTTTTGCAGAGACATGCCGTGACGTTGGTCATTAAGGCATGGGATGACAATTCTGTGGATGTGAGGTCGACGACGGATGATATATTACAGTGCCTGTAGGTGCCGCCTGTCAATTTCCGAGAATGTGATACTAAGCCATTGTAGATTCCATCCTGACTTTCACAACCGTTCCTCGCAAATTCAGCGCGAAATGCTGGATGGGATGAGGGTTTGGGCACAGAATCTCGATCACAAGCAGGGTGAATTTCTTGCGCGTTTATCAAAGCAAGCTGTTCGCGACCACCAAAACGTGCGCCCCGGTGGCGAAGGTAGTATGGCGACAAATCAGGGAGGCTTTGCGACCAATGCTGGATCGCAGATGCAAGGGGATATATCCAACTACTTGCAAGGAATTCCGGGAATAGCTCAGGCACAAGGGTTATACAACCAGTTCGGTGGGGGAGTACGACGTGATGGGATGGGGCCCGGTGCTCCGGAGGCGTCGATTGGCCCTGGACCGGGGACCGAAACAGTCCCTCCCAATGTGCCTACCATACCCAGGGTCTCATACCAGCCATACGGGTCATATGCCAGCGGACCGGCTCCGGGCGTACCGCCAATGCCACAGGAGCATACTTCGAGTCCACCCTACTACCCAGGCTCTCGTTATGGGCCCGCGTACGGATATGACTCTCCTTCACAGGCCGGCTTCGAAGTCGCGCCGGGACAATCACCTTACTTGCCCCCGGGCTCGAGTTTCGCGGGCCCTGGGCAACCTTCCCCGTATCCAGGCGGGCCTCCGCCGGGTTCCTCAGGACCGCCTTACCCTGAGTCATCTTATCCTGGACAGTCGTCGTACCCAGGCCAACAGGGAACAGAATTTTCGAGGATGCCCGGTCCTGGTAACAGTAACCCTGCGTATAATCAGCATCAGCCGCCCTTGCCACAGCCAGGCTTTCCCGGTACTGCCCCTGGCTTCTCATCGCCAGGAGAACCTCGCATTCCGGATTCTCAAAACGAGCCAAGCTACGGATCAGGGAGTTATGGTGGATATGGACATGGCACTTACCAACCAGAATATTAAACAATAGGGCGCCGTCGAAGACGTAGGGAGGAACTTGTAAGTCAAGGTGTCCAAGAATTGGTTGTCTCGTGTGTTCCAATTGTGTAGTAGTTAACAGTTGTAGGTTGAAGTCATTCAATGTTGTGCTATCGCCATCCGCCACATGATCATCAATAGTGCAGTAGGCATATTCCTGATTAATGCAAACGGTTACAAGATACGGGCATATTGCGGGAAACGAATCGACAGCTAATGAATACAGTGTTGACCACAAGTCGCGTTGGTAGCCGTCCGGCTGCCAAAGCACGAATATAATAGGGGAAAGATCCGTCGAATGGGATGACGATTCATTCAGTGCTGACGACGCGCATAAGACCGGGTATATTCGTAATATGGCTGAGAGCGACCGGTTTCCTAGGATCCCCTGTCGCGTTCGAATTCTGGCTCTCACAATGGGCCGGACATGCCGAGTAGAACACCTTATCGAACAAATCGACATCAGCCGGCCATCCGATTACTGTAGGGGTGTGCCTGATGTACTGGGCTATGGGCTACGTACCTGGACGTTATAATCACCGCTCTTGCTCTGCCGGATGGTATACCGCCACCTAGGCGATCCGAGTTTATCGTCAGTTTTTCGTGTTGCGCCGATTGACTAAAAAGAAGCGAGTTAAAGAGAGAGACGTACTCCTCATCCACAAGGGCCGTGACCTGTCGATTCGCCTCCTGCGCACGTTCGAGCAGTTCATTGCGCGCGAGGCGCAGCAGAACCTCTGCGTTGACCGCATCCGCGCACACGATCGTTTTATTATACGTCAGCGCCTGAGACGCCCTGTCGATTTGACACTTGCTGAGGACCGCGTGCGTCCGCGGTCCGCCGGAGGTGCACGTCATGGTCATGAGATCCGACGGCGGGGAACGCAGTCGAAGAAGGAAGGGCATCGCGCGGAATATGCTGCGCGGGGAGAGTTGGACCGATGGTGTTGGACTGCTGGCGTTCGGGTTCGGCGGCGGGGAGGCAATGTTGGGGGGGCTCGAGGTCGCTACTGCTGGGCGCGCCTGTCGCTGAGCCTGCGAGGTCCTCCGGGACGAGTGGGGGGAAGAGGAAGAGGAGGATGAGGATGTGGTGATCGTTGTGTCGTTGATGTCCGCTTTGGTGGTCGTGGACGTTGTTGTTGTAGTTGATGGTGGTGGTGATGGTGGTGGGCCCGGGGAGGCTGGCGACATGCCTAAAGGGGTATCCTCGAGCTTCACTTTCGAGGACGACGCCACGCCTCGAGCCGCGAAACGTTGTGATCGTGGTGACTGCGCACTCGCACGGGCGCTGTCCCTGCGATGATGCTGCGACGACCGATGTCTGGTCGAGGGTACGGTGAGGAATTGCCCGGAATCGGCCATGGGATGACTCTGTGCTGATGAATGGGTGTGTCGTGGTACGTGTCAATGTAGGCTTTATATGTCGAAACTCGCGTTAGAGGTGAGGTGCGGGAAAGGCATGTCGTGTCGTGTTTCTCTTGGCTAGATCCCCCTTAATCCACTAGGTGAGTCCACAACACCATCTTCGTGGGATAACAGCATTGCACAGCATTTGTTAACTTTGGGGTATCACAGCCACATTAACAAAATCGGTCCCATCCTGCGATCCAGGAATCGGGTCACCATTTAACGATCCCTTGTGAGCAACGAACAAGGTGGCCATATTCGACGACGAGGCATTTTCACCGGAACACGGAACGTACTATTAACCCATCCGTGAAAAGCGACGGAAACACGTGTTGTTGAAATCAATCAAGTACGGTAATTCCGGTCCACTCCTCAAGCAGTTTAGGCTCTTTAGTCACCACTCTTCCTTCTTTCCGGGGAACAATATCAGCGCCTGCCTCTGTCTTTCGCACGCCTATCATCCCCTCGTGGTCTACTCGTGAGTCAGAAAGGCACATCACCGCGAGAAATCGGAACCGCCTACGTTCTCCAGCCAGCATGTCGTGTGCGATGGGACGGAGGCCAGACGTGACATATCGGACAGACACGCCCTTCGCGACTAGTGGCTGCTTTAACAATTCTCTTAGATCTGCCTTGAGCCGACCCAGTTTGCTGTCACGGGCCTTGTCCCGTCGTTTGCTGGGAATAGCTCTGTCGTCACTGATTCATCTCGATCAACAGTGTGATTCAGCTGAAGAGAAACTCATAACGCACTCGGATCGATAATCAGAGTCAAGATCGATGTCCAGTGCCTCTGCCGTCGCGCGCATCCATTTCTTCTCATGTTTGGCTTTATTCTCTCGATGCTGCAATGCATCGATCTCTTTTGCGATCCGAATGCGCCCTTGGAGCTTGTCCAAAAAGTGATGCTCAACGTCCATCTCCGGGATGTCCGTGAGCTCTGGTTGGTCATCAACACAGACTGAGACGTAATAGACAGCACAACACCCACTACGATCGAGGCTTCCAAACAGTGCACGTGCGACACGTCGCTCGTCCGGTGCGCACATCAGCAGACTGAAGCCACTCCGATTCGCTCGTGCTGTACGCCCATTACGGTGGATGTAGATGTCTACGGTCCGCGGGATTTGATAATGGACAACATGAGATACCAATGGGATGTCGAGTCCGCGGGCAGCGATGTCAGTCGCAAGTAGGATGGAATGTGAATGCGACTTGAAGCTGAGAGCCGGCAGCGTTTACTTCCCTGAGTTTCAGGTAATGTCTAGGTACGCACCGATCGAGATTCTTGAGGCGCTGGCGTTGCTCAAGCTGGGAGTGAAGTGCGAACGTGGGCAAGCCCAGTAGCTCAAGAAGAGGCACCAGTCTGCGAATCCCGTCTATAGATGACAAGAACACAAGCGTGCGCCCAGGGTATCGTAGAAGAAAATAATAAAGATAGACATCCTAAGGTAGGTTTACCCACTGGGGTGGCATGTCAAATGAAGGACACGAACCTTGTTTTTAGCGAGGCACTCGATCCTGGATTCTTTCAGTGCAGAGACTACACCGCTTTTTGGACTGATGTCGATAATTTCTGGCTCAGGGTCTCGGAAGTCGAGTCGTAAGAGCAAATCATCGAGAGTAGTGGCAGGGCCATCGTTCTTTTGGAACCCTTTGGGCCGCCAGCGCCTTTTCAAATTTTGCTGGAGCTCCTTACTGAGCGTGGCAGAGAACACAAACGTCTGCATGGGGGGCAACAAATCTGTATCAGGAGCTAACGTTGTCGGTAAGTGTTCGGAATGAAATTCGGGGTCTGTCACAACCCGGCTTACACATTTAAGTGGTCAGCGGGGTGGTGAGCTAACAGATGGACGATATGGAACATACTGGAAGTTTCTATGTGTTAATTTCAAAATGTTGTCCAACTCTGCGAAGTGTCCCGTCTCGATCATCCTGTCTGCTTCATCCAAGACAAGGAACCGCAGGTTCTTGACGTTCTCTGCGAGTTCATCGTCCTGATAGGTGTTCTTTCAGTTTACGTCTTGGAAGATTCGATTCGTCATACCCCTTCAAGAACATCCCACAACCTCCCAGGAGTGGCAACGAGGACGTCGACACCTCGTCCCAGTATCCGTTCCTGCTTCTGTGCTGACATCCCACCTACAATTGCAGCGACGCTCACAGGTGGTGGAGCGCGAGGCATAGATGACCCTTTCTCCTTCCCCTTGTCAGCAGCCTTTCGCTTGGATTTCGTAGGCTCCCCGCCGGCCATGTCGTAATGATTTAAGCACGCATTAAGGTGTGCAGAGACTTGAAGGGCAAGTTCACGGGTTGGCGCGAGAACCAAGGCGCGTAGGGGACGGCGGGACTTCATTTTAGGCGGTGACAAAGAGGCACTCGTGAGTAGTGCGTGAAGAATGGGTAGGCCATAAGCGAGAGTTTTCCCAGAGCCCTAAGCACTAGAGGAAGGGAGATGCGAGGTACGAGAAACAGTGGCCACTTACGGTCTCCGCGACACCAATTACATCATGTCCAGAAGATGCCTTTGGGATAGCTTGGGACTGAATTGGGGTTGGGCTCACGAGATTTTGAGAATAAAGGGCAGCATACAGTTGCGGATGGAGGGCGAAGGAGTGCCATGTAGGTAGAAATTTTTCCGCTGGGACAAAATAAGCTTCAATGTCTGGATACGCACGAGGAGTAGCACACACAGTCGAACGATGTGATAACATTAGACCCATTCTCAAGGGTATCGCCGAGCTCAGGTGCCGTGTGGGTAGCCTCGTCTACAGGTGGGTTGCCCTCCTGGAACTGTGGTTCGTCCTCATCTGCTTCGGCGCTAGCATCTGTCGTTGCATGCTTCGAGTCCTCCACCTACTACATATTACACACGACATTAAATGCAAGATGCAAAAATACGCACCAGAAACTTAGCGACATGTCCGTTCGCCGTTTGCTCGTAGACGACTTGAACACCGTCTACTTCCTCCAGCTCAAGCAGTCCCTCATCAAAATCAAGGCCAGCCGTATGCATACGGACAACAGGCCGCCACGACAAATCATCCAGAGATGCGTGTGCTGTCTTTCGTTTCTTTGGCGAATGCGAGATAGGCGATACGCTCTTGCGTTTATCAGCTACCATGGTAGATCGTAATAACAAACGGCAGAACCCGGACCGTCTTGGTTAGGCGTTTTACTTCCTCGTTCCGTTTCTACATATCTTTATTTTTTCACCACTTCCTATCACTGCTACAGGATCCATATACTCGCCATCGGAATTAAAGGAGCTCACCGCGCTCACCTCCCACCATTTAAGTTACCGAGCCATCGTAAAAATCACGTGATCAATACGGAGTGCCCCACTCTGTCGGTCTTGTCCATCTTCCATCACGAAGTTCACCCTTTGCGCCAATGTATGCGCATATCCCACAACCACCTCACAGTGCAGGAGCAACACTATCAGGTAGCGTGTCTTGTTTACTCGCTATAGTTCGACCTCGCTCATCCGGCAGGTTTTCGCGCGCACATCGAGCCTCACCAGATACCGTCACCCGTGGATAGCATTGAAACCGATCGTAAAAAATGGGAAAATCAGACATATATGACCCTTCCAGGAGACCATGTTCCGCAGTCAACCACTGACTTTGTCGCAATCGACCAGGGCATGTGTATACTTCTCGTGCCCTCAATTACCCGCTGAATGTCCCATAGGTAACTCGTCACCAAGGTTTATTCGTGTCTCTACTTGGAATGTACCAAGTACTTCCCGCCTTGCTGAGGGCCTCGGCATTCCTATTGTTGCCATCATTCAACCGTTTGCCGATTTGAATAACCAGGAGGAACCCATTCCAGTCGTTCAATGCGGAGATCTGGGTCCCGCTCGTTGTGAGAAATGTGGAGCATACGTAAATCCGTGGTGCGCATGGACCGCAGGTGGAATCAGGTGGAAGTGCAATCTATGTGCACATGAGACGCGCGGTGAGTTGGCCGAACGTGGAATCCCGTCATTGGACTTACTTCAGCATGGTAGTCGAACCAGACTATTTCTCCTCACTTGACGCCAACTTTGCTCGCCTCGACTATTCTAAGCGTCCTGAACTGCAGAAGGGCACCATTGACTTTGATGTCTCCCAATTGGCCGACTACTGGGCATCGAACCCCTCCCAATATTCGGGTTTGTCGACTACTCCCTCCAACCCTACTCTTAACGACGCGGCACGAAGGCCCAAAACTATGCGATACATATTCGTGCTGGAGGTATCAGACGCATCTGTGCGCTCCGGCTTCCTCGCGGCGGCATGTGTTGCTCTCCGGGCTATTCTCCATGGCCGCTTCGCTGAAGATGGGTCAGAGGCGGCGCAGGCATGCTTACCATCAGGCTGTAGCATTGCATTAATAACGTTTGACGACACTTTCCACCTCTATGACCTCTCGGTATGTACGTGTTTCTGGTCTCGATGGTGCTTCGGGACCAACAGTTCGCTTCAGCCCAATCAAGCATCACCCAGACAGCTGGTTGTTCCAGACATTGACGAGCCTTTCCTTCCATTACCAGCCTCTGCCTTGTTCGTAGACCCCCATCAGTCCCGGTGCGCTAACTCCCTCTATTATCTCGAAAGTAGCTAGCTCAATACTTCGTCGCCCTAGAGCAGTGATTGAAAGCTTGTTTGACAATCTTCAACAGCGCCAAACAACTTCGCCTTCCGGTCCTGCTTCCCATTCGTGTTTGGGTTCTGCTCTGTGTGCAAGTCTTGAAGGCTTGGTATGTTCTAGATATTGTAATTCCATTATGACCAACCTTATGATAGTTGTGTCACAAAGGCACATACTGGTGGCCATGTGGTGTCCTTCGTTTGCACACTTCCAGAATTTGGCCTCGGCCGGCTGGTCCCTCTTGAGAATTCTAATCGCGACGAGGCGCTGGATGATAAAAAATTATTTGTTTCTCGTGATATCGAATGGAATAATTTGGGTGAGGCTTGTGCGGACGCAGGCGTGGGCGTCAGCATGTTCATGGCCCCAACAAAGTTCTTGGACGTGGGGACAATAGGTATAGGTCTACATCTTCGAATAGCGCATACTTGAGGTCGTCCTCATCACTGAAAAACGCAGGTTCTGTGCCATCGCTGACTGGTGGTGGTATTTTCTATCATTGGGACTTCAAACCATTGCGCGATGGCCCGATTATGGAGTCACAGCTACGCCGGCTTGTCACCCGTCAGACAGGTCACAACTGCACCCTCCGCGTCCGCGCTTCAAATGGTTGAGTATTTGCTACTTTCTGGGCACCGCGATTTGACTAGACTGTGTACGCAGGCCTCCGGGTTGATAAATTGATGGGTAATTTCCACCTTTCTGACCCAAGCACTCCTATCTTGGGCTTGTTCGATGCAGATCAAGCCTTTTCTGTCTCCTTCAGCCTCACTGCTCAATTGTCAACACACCAATATGCGTCCATCCAGTGTGCAGTATTGTACACCACCGCCGACGGCCGGCGTCTGGTCCGGGTGATCAACTTGGCACTACAGGTTGCAGATCTCGCTAGCAATGTGTTCAGGTTTGCAGATATGGACATTGTGGTAGCACATTTGATGCGTCAATGCAAGTCTATTTTCATCATGCTCGACCGCCATTCGAACCCGGCTCACATCTATCAGCTATAACCCACATGCCGAGTCTGAAGCAATCTGTGATCCGGGAAGAGCTGACTGAACAGTGCTCCACGATCTTATATTCCTATCGCCGGAATTGCGCCGCGGCAACCGTACCGACTCAGGTATGTCCCCTTGGTTCGCCCGTAAAACAAGGTCACCAAGATGACCTCGTTTCGCAGCTAATTATACCCGAAGCCTTTCGTGTTCTCCCTGTCTACACGCTGTCCATTCTCAAGAGCAAACCGCTGAAAGGTGATTTAGGACATCTGCGGTCTGGCCGGTTGCGCTGATGTAATCTTTGACCAGCGAGGCACATCGACCCCGATGTCCGAAATTACTACAGGCACAAATTACTTGGCGCGAGTGTGCGCACTACCATGTATCACCTATACCCGCGTCTGCTAGCGGTCCACGATCTGGACGAGGCGATTGCGCTTCCCCACCCAGAGACAGGTACCATCGAGATGCCGTCACTGATGCGGGCTAGCCACGTCTTCATGCAAGAGAACGGGATCTATTTGATAGGTCGGTACTCCGAACGAGCGAGGACGAGGCCAGTGAGCTGAGAAAAATACCCCTCTGATATCGCAGACAACGAGGAGCTCCAGGTAATATGGGTAGGGCAGAGTGCATCTCCGCAGCTCCTCCTCGACCTATTTGGAGTAGATGACATCTTCAAGGTGGACATTCGGATCGTGCGTGGCCCTATTTGATCATTCTTCGCCGACGCAAACCGTTGTCATACTTACTCCCCTGCCTCTTCCTCTTGCCTTTAAAAGACGGAGCTCCCAGCTTTGGACACACGCTTCTCCGAGCAGGTTCGCAATATAATCGCGCAGAGGGGCAAGGAAAGGGGGGGTCGCGTGACGAAGCTTCTGATCGCACGACAGAACTTCGACGCAGCCGAGATCGAATTTGCAGATATGCTCATGGAAGACCACAACAATGCTGCATTGGCTTATCCAGATTGTGCGTAATGAGCGCTTATTATATCCATCCGTCCATGGATGAAGCCACAATTTGGTTTGACGCTATTGATGTTAATACTTACCCTGGTTTTTTACAGACTTATCTCTGGTTCATAAGCAAATATCCACTGCTGTGAGTCGACATCCAAACTGCCTTTCCGACCTCGCTTACTCTTGTCCAGTTACAAAATGGTTCGACATTATCCCACGGTGCTACCTTGCGTGCGCCGTGGTAGCTAGATATCCATCGCCTTTATGCTTCTCCTTCGTGCCATGGGATGCTCCAAATCTTTTGGTACAGAGGATGCATAGCAAAACTCAATATAGATTCAGAGTACCGAAGGAGAGTATACGATGGCAAGTTTTTCCATGAGCGAATCAAAATACATGAGATAACACGGGTAAATTCATGCATAAACACCATATTCGATTATAAAGGAGTGCGTAGTGGGTAAAATGACAACAGAAAGAAGAATGGCTTGATCAGGTAGGTTGAGGTTGACTGTGCACTTCCATAGCCGAAGTGGCATTGGAAGTCTTGGCAGAGCGCCGAGAGCCGAAGCGAAGCTTGCCTGAGAAAAGACCGCCGTCATGGGATGTTGTGCTGCCTGAGCGAGAACGGAAAGACCATGCCGGTGATGATGGCCTCGGTGGATCAGCGAGCGCGTCTAGGTGTCCATCTCGCGTCCGAGGATGTGCCGGGGCTAGATCATCACGGTGGGGGTGATGATGTGGGTGATGATATTGCTCGCCACCGACTGTATGCAATCCATCGCAACACGCGCGCACATTTTCCAAACCTTCGAAGCCTTGATCTGACATGGTCTCTTCGTGAAGCTCGAAGTCCATATCTTCATCACCTTCCGCGTTAACCCGAGCCTGTTCAGAAGATTTGGTCGGGCTGTAAGGGCCACCCGGACCTGGATATCGCAGATACTCGGCCGCTGGTGTACCTGAACGCTTGCCTATGGAGCCGCCAACTGACAGTTGTGAAGCACTTCTCTGGCCACGACTGGCCCAGGTGTCACCGCTGATATGAAGGCTGCGGCCGCTTCTAAAACTCTGGGGACTGGCCAATAATTGAGAGTTAGGGTGTTCAGCCCGGTGATCCTCCACAGCGTGCTCAGCATGGCCAGCAACAGAGCTGTATTGTACGGCGCCTGGTCTGGTTATTGTACCGTTTGGCCCGGTCGCTGTTGATGGCAGCAGCCCAGCGCCTGGCCTGGAGAGCAAATATTGCAGGGCCTGTAAGAATTCAATGCCTGAGAGGTAGGTTAAATAAGGAATAAAAAAGCAATACATTGACCCAGATGTCGTGCCTCTCTTTACTTGGGGCAGTGAACTTCATCTCCCTGAACGGCGTCGATACCACGACGCTGTATTGGTGGAGACCGGGAGGGAGTGGATTAGGATCGAGCACGGAGCGGACACCTTCGATGTATGCTGCACAAATGGTACGTCAGCCCACAAAGGACAAAAAGTAGAAGGCAGCCTACCGCTTTTGGCACTGGACTCAGAAACGTTTGATGAACCAGGATCCGCGTCACTCCAGTATAAAGTTCTAGTGTAGGGATGGACCCAGAAGAAACGCTTGTGCCGTCTCTCCCCATGGCCCTTGCCAATCGTCCGGCGAGTGTACTTGTACAGAAATTCGCCAATCATAGTCTGTGTAATGGCATGAAGAATGGCGGGTTCAGTGGCCTGCGAAGTTGGATTGGCTGAGCCATTCTGCGGGTAACCGCTAACAGTCGGTGGTGCATTTGTGGCTCTGGACTGGGACCGAGCGGGGTAATAGTGATTGTCGGATGACATGGACGACCGTCCCGATCTAATACTGCGATCAGACTGCAGAGAAGTCGTGGACATTTCCCTTACGCGCTCGCGGTCACGACCAGAGAAAATGGAGACTGCCGTTGGATGGGCCACAGAACGGAAACTATGAGTGGACGGCCGTGAGGCGAGACCTTGAGCGGTCGACGGGAGGCTAGAGCCATGCTGGCGAGGCAAACCACCCTTCAGTGAACCAAACGTTGGAGTCGTGGCTCGTTGAATAAGCTCCGCTGGGGGAGGGGATGCTGGGCGTCCGGGGGCGACATCACGCGATGAGACAGGTGAGGTGGGGACCCTCCTTTCGGGTAAAAATTAAGGTGGTAGAATGCTATTCGTAGAAGGATGAGCACGGGGGGGCGGGGGAAGCATCATCATTGGTGGGCGACTCTTATCCACTGGCGCCGGTGCGGCTGAGGGTATACGTGAACGGGGGGTGCTGTCATCGGCCGCAGATAGTGTCGATTCGATCGACTGCCTCCTATCGTGACTCAATGCACGAGAAGCAGGGATAATTGTAGCAACGGAGTCTCTGACAGCCGAAGGGGAAGGCGGGACCGAGTGAACGGGTGTAACCGGTGGGGCCGGACCGGGCGCAATATATTGGAACTGGTGGGTTCCCGTGCCTGCAGTCTTGAATCCAACTAGCGACGGGCCACGAGGATGCACCGGTGAGGCGGGCGGTGTGGCTACCCACTTCTCCGTTTGAATGGATATCTCCCGGAGTTCCGGCCTGGGCGGTTCGGGGATTGTAGGGAGGACAGGCTCCGGTGTTGGGTCGGGTACCGATGATGAAGCAGGCGTCGGCACGGGCTCCTCTGCGGGCTCCACTTGGACGGCCCGAGATTCGTACGAGACCTGAGGGGGAGGGGGGTCTGCACGCGCCGGTTCCGGCGGTATCACGACCGGCAACTCCTCAGCATCAGCATCCCGTCTATAAGCAAGCAAGGACGCCTTGATGCTTTCAGCATCGTCGTCGTCATCTTCGCCGCCCTCGTCGCTGAACGTTTGTATAGACTCGTAGTCTTCCATCGAAGCAGTCGGAGTAGCGAGGAGGATGCTCTGACGAGCGTCCTGGTAATCGGTATCAGTATCCGTGTCTGCGCCGGTCTCCGTTGCAACGTCGTCAAGTTCTTCATCCCCTTCGTCGTGCTCTGGGGCGAAAAGGCCACCGTAAATGGTCGTGTCCCCGCTGGTATCATGCGGCAACGCAGAACGCGTGTTTGTATCATCGTCTGATGGCGTTGTCTGCGTTTCGACATCAACCTTCTCCGGAACTGGGACTGGCAAGGTCTGGACTTCAATTTGAGCGGTTTGCACCAACGAAGTTTGAACTTCGGCTTCTGAAGGGAAGGAAATTGGAGCAGTTGGCGTGGCCGGTGTTACCTCGCGCTGTGTTATCGGGTCTGTCTCGATGGACGACTCGGAATAGACTCGAGAAGACTCCATGGCTTCATGTTGAATGCCGACCTCCGTACGCTCGACAACGACCTTCGGCCCCAGTTGCTGGATAGGTTCAAGTTCAGCTTGTATTTCCACATCCGCCATCAGCTTCGGTTCAGTGACTTCTTGCTCAACCTGAACACCAAAGTCCGCAGTCTCGGGGGCCGCCGGGGTGACATGGATAGGTATCGGAATCACCTCCTCGACCTCGGTCTGACAACCGAACTCAGCGGTGGCAACCGGGGCTTCTATCTCTGCAACAGAATCCATTCCCGTTCCAAAGAGCTCCGCTGCAAGGGCCTCAGGTTGACCGACAAGAGAAGCCGGTCGGGCTTCTTGGAACGCGGCTCCACCTCGTGATCGTCGAGGAATGCTTCGCGGGACGACAGCCTGCCGTAATGGGCTGCGATTATGCGGAAGAGACCCTGAAGAAGAGGAGCGCCTAAGCACATTCGCAAAGGCAGGATCTAGCCCGTCCAGGCTGCCACGATTCGACAGAGGAGGGTCAATCGCAGCTTCCACATCCTCATAGTCAGGCTCTGGTTCGTCATCGGCTTCCGCTCCTGCGCCAAAGAACACAGGAAGAGCCGGAGCTTGTAGGGGAGTGCTGGTGAGAACGCCCGAGTCGTCATCTCCGTCGTATTCAGATGCGAGACTCCGTGCAGCATGCTCCAGGCGCTGTATAAGTGTGTTACCGCCTCGTCCCCGGATTCGACCGCGTCCGCCCCGGACTGCCCGGAATGAAGCCAAGCGCCGGGGCTTCTTGCCCGTACCGACTGTCCCATCCTCGGTATCTTCATCGCTCACATACTCCTCAGTGTTGAGATCGGTGCTGACAGCAGGCGAGCCGTCGAGGCGCTTCCGGTACTCCATCTTCAATTCTTTCTCGCGCTGCAACGTACTTTTGAGCGTATTGATCTGTCGTTGTGCATGCGACAGACGTTGTTGGAGAGCTTCAACCTCATTGCTCGGATGATTGGGAGCTTGGAACGGACGCGAAGGGGACACATCAGGAGAAGAGTCATACTCTCCGTCGGCCGAGAACATGGCGGAGGTATCTCCACGCCTGCGACTGGTCGAAGGAGGGTGGCTAAAGACGTCGTCCATCTCACGATCATTAGGAGTGAGAAGGCCAGACCGTTCCCCGCCCTCAGGTGTCATCGGGGAACCCATGCGAGGCAGTCGACGGTTCAGCCGCGCCATCTCAGCCTTCAAGGAATCAAGACTTTGCTGCAAGTCAGACTTATCGCGTTGAAGGCCAGCGGTCTGCTTCCGAGCTTGTGCGATGGCAGTTTCGTGATTCGCCTTGAGATCATCCATGCCATTTTTCAGCCGCTCGGCCTCGTTCTTGTGTTGATCAGTGGCCTCGCGGGCCTTGTTGAGCTGACGGGTTAGACGCTTGTGTTCGCTTTCGAGGCGTTGAACAGTGGACTGAGAATCTGAACACTGGATCCGAAGCTCTTGCAAGGTGACCTCGAGGTTCCAGTTCTCCTCTTTGTATTTGTCTAACAGGAAGATGAGGAAAAGCTGTGGAAACAGAGGTAAGACCAACCTGTGGTCTGCTCTTGCGACTTGAGGGCGCTACGGAGACTGTCCATGCTCTTCTCAAGATCGTCTTTCTCCTCTTTCATGTCTTGTATGGCCTTGTCACGCTCTGCCAGTAAACTCTGAAGGCGCCTGACCTCTGTTAAAAGACCACTACCAATCTCGAATGCGAACTCTGATCCCATACGACATGTCAGAGATTGCGTGCTTGCATACGAGTGCTGGATAGAAACGCGCACCAACGTCATCGGCACGGTGAGCAGCATTTTTTGCTCGGCGAGACTGAGCAGCAGATGTCCCAGGCACAGGTTTTGGCCGTTCGGGTTCATCTCGAAGGGGTTCTTTGACCTCAAAAGGTTGAGAAGTGATAGAGCCATTGATGTTCTAGACCGTGAGAGAAACCAAATCAGTCGCTGTTATGGAAGAGGAAGAGGATGACGAGAGCGGCCTCAAGAAGGTAAAACAGACGGCGGACGTCTCGACCAATAGAATAAAAGAGTGCACGAATAAGATACAAACCGAGGGCGTGAATGTGGCCGTAAGCTGTACGTTCCCGAAGTCCCAAGCCCTAACCGCTTCGGCTAGCTCACGATAACGCTCGCGCATATCAGTAGTGATTTCGTCACTTTTATCCGCGTCAGTCTCCTGGAGAAGCCTGACGCGCTCCTCGAGCTCGACACGCTGTGCGAGGAGGCGTTCTCCGAGGGCGGCTGCTTGCTGTAGCTGTTTCTCTTTGGAATCGAGGAGGTTTTGAAGCTGTTGGCGCATATCGGCGGAAGAAGATGAATGTAAAGGAAAGTCGAGGGCATTTTGGTGCGAAGGACCGTCGGAAAAAGTGTCCATTGTACAGAAATTTGTGTCCCTGCCAGGGGCAGGGTGGAGAGGAAAGAGGTGGTGACCGTCGACAAAACGACCCAACACGCGTCTCGTGCTCGGGCTCCAAGACATTTTCCCACGGTTGGACTTCTCTTCGTTTCCATTCCCATAAATGAATGTGGGTGCACCCGTTTTGGCCTTGCCTCCGACATTTTGAATCTCTCGTGATAACGATACAGCCACTGACCCCCGATCAGCTTGTCCCCACGATCTGATCCCTGATCCCCATGCATTCCAATCGGTGGCAATCTCCTCCTCTACACTAATATCTCCTCGCTCGCTGATTATCCAATTATGAATACAGCCCATACAACTATCAGAATATGTGCTCAAGAAAGTGGGATAGAAAAATCCGTTCAAACTCGTCTAGACCACACCCCAGATTAAGTCCGTGATGAGAAGAGGGAAAAGACAAAAAAATAGGCAAATAGAGATTGTCCTGAAATCTAATCACGAAAAAGATCCATGCTGCCGGTTCCCACCCCACCGCCGCTGCCGGCGCGGGTCATGCGAGGGCGCAATGAACGATTCCCCGCTCATGACGGTCGATGTGTTGATGGGATCCTGGGGCTTTGCCAGTCGTATTGAGACTAATTCAAGGCGCTGCAATGCGCAAGACGCTCACCTCAAACACGTTGACATAACTAGACCCGGGCGTCGCCGGCCGAGAAGGGTCTCTCTGCGCTCCGCCGTACCTCCGATGGCCTTGTTCCGACACCGTCCCGTACCCATACGCACAGTTATGGGCGCCCCCTCTTCCCGAAGGTCCCTGTGTGCCTTGACTGTACGGGCCATATCGTGGACTTGGCGTTTGCAGAGTACGCGATCCTAGCGTCAGAAGGTCGTTGTCAACAATCACCGTCACTTCTTCCCACCGTGGTAGAATCGGTAACTCACCCAGTCCTATGCGCGCCCCACTAGCATCTACTCCTGCTGGGTCTCTGCACTCCACGACGCCAGGTGGCAAGGTGAAAGGCGGTGAAAGTTCGGTAGGAAGTTGATAGCTCCAAGCCGAACCGTCTGTTGTCCCTGGGGTCTCAACCAGTCGCCTATTTCCGAGCTCCGACGGATGGCGCGCTCTCCCCATCCAATCATCACCCGGCGACGTCGTCCGTGATTCAGGAAGCGTGCTTGTTGAGCGGACCGGGGGTGATGACGGAGGTGGTGTGTCACCAAGACGTAGTTGGAATTCGAATAAACGCCCTTCTTCTTCGAGAGGGCCTGCCTCCTCGACCGTTGGGGCGCTCCCTTGGACAGCAAACGGGTTCAAGCGGAAGACGCTCATCATTTTTCTCATTGCTTTGGTGGCTTGCGTCGCCCGCAACGGGACCTGCGTTTCTCTTGGCCCCTCGTTCGATGGACCGGGCGTTGACGGGGAAGATTCGAAAACGAACGCGGCGGTCACCGATCCGTCCTCTTGCTCTTCCTTCACGACCGGCGCGCTTTTGTGTGTCATCAAAGCAGCCTGCTCCACATCGAGACCATCGTCCATGGTGTACAACAAGTCGCTGCCGGTGGGAGGGAATCGGAACATGGAATCGAGACCTCGTAAACCTGGTGAGTGCGGGGATAAATGGCCAAGCTCAAGGCGCGATGTCAGTGAAGGATCGCATCGCGGCGACTCGGGAAGAGGGTGCTGCAATGGATGCGCCCCAGATGCGGTCTGCGATGATGAGGGTTCGCTGGGCTGGACGGCGGACTGGAGGGTCGAATAAGACGAGTCAATTGTCCATGACGTCTGCGGCGCATCCCAGGGTTCAAGGCCAGAAGGGGACTTGTTCCAGGAGTAAGGATTCGACATCGGCAAAGGCTGCTTCGGAGTAACGCCCAATAAGTAGGGATGCTTGCTTTGAATGGGAAGTGGTCGATCAAGAAAGGGCGGATAGTGGGCGAGAGCCATGCTCTAGTAGCGCCTTTTTAGAGAGTGTTGATTCTGGTTTCGTTGTGAGAGGAGAAGCGTGAGGAGAGGACTAGAGGGCGGGGCGGGATGGGGGAGAGTTTTGAATAAAGATAAATGAAGAAATCTCGGAATGGGGGCTTGGTCCGTGAGGGATGACAGACGGAGGGCGAGTATTAAAATACGCGTTCATCAAGAGGAAGAAGGCGCCATCGGTCAGACTGGCACGAGTTCCGCGTGCACGAGGAGGAGTGAGAATCACCCTGGCTTGGAGTTGGACATCGTAATGGATCTCTGATCTCTAATCTGGCCGCGGTGACTTGGTGCCGCGTTTGTAGCACGCCTCTGAACAGCAGATGAACTTCTCCAAGCGATCCACATCCTATGCCTGCGCGTCTCGTTCGGATGTCGTCCTTCGTGCCCTTGCGTCCCTTCTTATTCGTTTTCGGTGACCGGTCAATGGCGAAGCCATCCCCACCGACTGCTCTCTCCGGCGGGGTCTCTACCACCACCACATTCCGTTTAAAAACAAAAATAATTTTTAAAAATAAAGACGATTGCTCGCTCGAGCGTTCGACCTGCTGCCAGCGACAGTGTGCGGTGCGACCCCCAGTCGGTGCGAGTTTGCCCGAACATTTGGATCGATTTACCCACTCCGCGGCGCGATTCGAGGTTTGATGCATGGCCATGACACCAGTGCGCGGGTGTACAATCTGAGACCGATCACACCGTATCTTGACGAAAATCTGACGTCTCACTTGATCAAAATCTCCCGACTTAAAGAATTCATTCGACTTACCAAAGCGAGGAATGCCGAATTTCGCACCTAGAGCGCCTTGGGCGCAGAACACAAAGTTAACATTCTCTCTCCGATAAAGGGCAGTCCCAACTCCATTTGCCATCAACCGTTTCCAGGAACTTGCTTACGTTTACGTCTTATCCCCTCATGGGCGCTTCATCTTCAGGTGCTCGACGAGTGCTCGGCTCGCACCACCCGTTGATGGTTTATGCCCTCGAAAGATCATGCAATCATGCAGCAAACTCTACATCTCTCGATCGAGCAGACGTGCTCTTCCGCAGCAGCGCCCCCTGTGTGTCTCCAGAAATAATTTTGATCTGGGCATGCTGTTTCCTGCCCGGTCTCAAACGCCATACAGGTTATGTCTGCCTCAATCCCGGCCTTTTCCCACTCTCTTTAAAAGGAGGATAGCAACGATGATCCATGAACAATCGTCCCGGAAGCGACCAGGAGGAGGACACACCCACCATCGAGTCCTCGTCGTTGGGGTCTTGAATCTTTCATCTGACGTCCTCCGACGATTCATAGGCCACTCATGTTCTACTTTTATCCAGGACCAACGCCGAGGCGGGAGCACTGCAAGCAGAGATAAGCTTCCACGCTTCGTCGGCCGACAATATGAAGTGGGTTTCCCGAGCATCAGTTCTTGTAGCGAACGCTTCTATCGCGCAACACCGCGCAAAAGCTCGCACGGTAACTTCCCTCCGAATACCAAGACGATGGTAACTCCGGGGACGACCCGAAGGAGCCCTTTCTCTCTCTCTCACACACAGCTTAATGGGACGCGTGCCGGCGGATCTACGTAGCCAAACCTCACAAATTGTCGGCGCCCTCGTGATTTCCCGTCGGACAAGCCGCACACACCCCTCTGACACTCGTGGCACCCTTCTCCTGGCTGGCTCGTGACAGCTTCAGGCAGTCCACCTCACGGTTCTTTCGCCGCCGACGTTTCAATCAATACTATTGACAGCATGTATCTGTCATGTGCTCACGTCGGTCTCTGTCCCGCGGTTCGTCAACGCGGATGCCCTCCCTCCACCCACCGGTCACTCGAACCCAACACACGCTGCAGTAGTGTCGATAATGTGCGCACCTGGTCCATCAAACCATGACTTGAACCATCATGGTCCATCCCCCCTCTGCACAGTATTCACGGTATATGCTAGCCCCGATCGGCACTAGTCGAGGTATGCCCTCGGCGTGGTCCTTGCTACTCCGCCTCACTCACCCGTATCCCATCCGCTCATCTTTCATCGTTTCTTCAGCCTGCTCATCGCCGATTTATCCAAAACAGTTGTTCCTGTGGCGCTCGAGCTGAAATGAACCTCACTTCTCTTGCGTTCCCCCTACACGACCCACGCGCGTGCCGTTGACGGGAACTATCACTTTCCTGTGCTTCTTCGCCCTCCCTGCCAATTCACTGTCGTCGGGCGGAGGGAAATAACAGGGAAAGGATGCCGCATCGACTTCTCTCCGTGCTGGAAGGCAGTCTCTTGACGTCTGAACATGGCCCTTATTAGTTTGCTGACTCTGCGGTCCCAGAGCGCCTTGCCTCTCAATGGGGACCCATTGATTCTTGGACGAATAGCGCTTCCATGTACGTGTTCAGGGACTAGACCCTGGCTCCACGGGCCTGCGGTTCCAGTGGGCGCCGGGTCACCGAGCCCCGAAAGAATAAATGGTCAGGAGCGGAGCTTCACTGAGATAAGCATCGCCTCACCACGGGCCTTCCTTCGAGACAGCGTCGCTCAGATCACAACCCGTTATTTCGTTGGATTTCGGCCCTGCACGCGGACGTGTCGCCCAAAACAGCGAGGTAACTGCGTGCCCACCTCACCGTCTACAGCCTTGTAATAGCAGATTGCAAAATCTGTGCTGCGGATCGAGGGATTCGAGGGCGAGTGGCGCGGCTTCTTTCCAAGTGTGTCTAGCAGCGGGCGCGATCTTTTGCCGGGCGGTGCATTAGAACATCGCGACAGCGAGCGCCTATGTTTGCATATGCAATACGATCAAATACATGCTGCACACGAGGACAAGTTTCGTCACGAATATTTCCACCATTAGCACTCTGTCGTCGCCACAGTCACGGTCCAGCCCTGATGGTGGGATCTAGCCCCCGGATTTTTAAAATCGTCGTTCGCTTATGTATGACGCAAAGTACGTGGACGTAGTGGGCGTAACCGCACGGATAGCCAGAGGGGACAAATACTCGCCGTCCAGGAGAACCCGTAATTTCAACGACGGCTATAGATCGCGACTTGTTCGGGCTGAAAATATGGGATTGGTATTGTTGTGTGATATGCGGGGAAGGCTGTCACCTAACGCCCCCACCCGATCTGCGCAAGGGCCCGCTTCAGGGTGCACGACCATTTGTCGACAAACTAACGGCAATTTCGTCCTCTATCGCCGTCGAGGCCTAAGCACACACCTTTTTGTATCTCTTTCCTTCTCGAGGCTAAGGACGAGGCGGAGTGATTGAATTTTTTTCCCTCGCGCTGTTCATTTGTACTTCAAACCTTGGACGGAAATTGCGCGTCTGCCCTCCCTTCTCGCAATTTCCACCGACGCCGTAAATTGCCGTTCGTCCAAGGCTGGCACCCCAAAGCCCATTATATGCGACTCGTTCAGCTTCCCGCCTTGAAAGAATATCCTCGTGCTCACCTCACATTTCCGGCGGGGCCCCCAGCAACTTTGTCTCGTGAATGCCGCCACTAGAGGTTTATGTACACCGTCGGCAGGAGTTTGAGCGCTTGCAGGGGATGAACTAACGATTTCTGTTGTTTAACGAGCGGAACAGTAGGTCGGGACCGGAAATGTCATCCGGGGGATTTCTGGGGACAGTTAGGCGGAAGGAAAGGATCTTGGGGGGGGGGTTGAATAGGCGGGTGTTCCACAGCACAGATTACGTGCCTTAGTAGTAAGGTGTACATTAATGAGGATTCAAAAGAGGAACAAAAAAATTTCGTCGGTGATATCCATCTTTCTTTCACAGCTGCTCATCGGACCATCGCGCCACCCACCACCGGCACATGCCTGTGCGAGCTCTCAGCTGATCCCAGCTGATCCCAGCTTATCCCGTGCACAAGCAGCGTACTCTCCACAACCTCGTCCACTTCCCGCCCGTCTTGGCTGGCCCCTTTGTTGTCAACCCAAACAAACCCACGTCGCTCTGCCTGGCGTAGGAAGGCGGCACATACTTCGGACTTTGTATACACCCCGGCCGCAACGTATACACGCGCTTTGTCGTTGCGGGCGAGGAGCGTGCAGACAGTGTCGAGCAACTCCCCATGAGACCGATCAAAGTGCAGAAGATCCGAGAGAAATCACAAGTTCATATCCCTCAAATATCCGCTGACGTCCTTGGGACGATAGTAGCCGACTCAATCGCCCGGATGATGAAGGTTTAATCAGCGAACAGAGTGGCGAAGGTGGAAGGGGAGCGGGGAGGGTATGCCTACAGTAAGTGGCTGGGGTCTTTCCCCCACTCGTAGCCCCGACATTTTCTACTGTGCAATGGGCGAGATAGTGCCGAATTTCTGTCGACATTGCTCTGGAGGTTGTTTAGAATCAGGTCGTCGGGATGGTCTGTGACCATCACGAGGGCAGGTGGGGTGGCCAAAGAGGGACGGAAGGCCGGTGCCCGAGCCTAATTCAACGACTATGTTTGTTGAGGTGAGAATAATGAGGGGGTGAAAGGACTGCCGCAGATGGAGGGCATACCGGAAGATCCGGAGGGGTTGATGAGACCTCGTTCAATGCGCTCGGCAAGCCTGAGGAGGAAGGCAGGCGAGAAGATGTGATCCGCCAGGAGGGCGTTTGCCTTGAATGATGGAAACTAAGCCGGATCGTGTGATTCATTTATCAGCCGCAAAGCTTCCCTTCCTTGCGGCAGAGACGTAAAGGTAAGCTTGACTTGTGATCGGGCGCGGCAACCCTAAACGCGCGTACGTACGGTACTTTGGGGCTGCAGCCAGTCTCAACGGGCCGAAGACCAATTCACCATCGTCAGCAGTCTCAGAGAGGTCTTGACCAACAAGAAGTTCAAGTGAGTCGCTAAAAAATATTCTCTACGCTTTCTTCCTGTTGGTTCATAGTTAACGCTCGCCTGAGAACGGTAAGTCCGACATCAATCAGCTGTCACGTGATGCGATAGCTGCAGTTAGTTAGGGCCACCTGTCCAAACGTGGTATTAGGGTCTTTCAAGGTAGCCATTATTTGTCCCATTGAATTTCCCATTAAGTTATTTTCTGGGCCAAAATTGACTTAATGGGATGATGAATAGGATAAAATATTTGAACTTTGAAAGACCCAATTATTCACTGGCCAAGTTATAGATGTGTGCATACCGTGATTAGTAATATATAAGGGGTTTTATCTGGCTTATTCCGGCTTATCTTGGAGATGACAACTGTTATCGGGACATAGATGATCGATATGAAGTAGCGTGAGAAAGGTACGAGAAGAGTGGGAACGCGCGTGGGAGCCACGAGGCAGACTTGACTTGACGTTGACAGGCCGTCCTTAACTACTGTACTCCCGTACCTTAACCGTTCCTATCCCTCACTCATCCACTTACGTTCGCCCTCCACCCACCCAGTCTCGAAACCCTTTCGCCTTCTTTCTTCTTTCTCTCTCTTTCCTCTCTTTTTCTCATCTTTTTCTCCTTCTCCTTCCTCGTATTCGTGTCTTCATCTGTATCTTGTTCTCCACTTTGTCACCTATCTTGTCATCTTGTCACTCGTCATGGATATGCTTCAGGCCCCTACGCTCTCACACTCAAGGCGGCGGAGTGTTGACGTCGGCGGTCTCTCTCTAGCTCTCGGTTCTCAGGGTTTAGGTCAGGGTTGGGTTGGATGGGACGAATCTGAGATGGATACAGAGGAACAGCAGCTTCTGTGCGTTACACTTCTTAATCATTCGTTCCAACTCATCTTCCCCCGGTCAGTTTTGCAGAACTTCTTAGTGATATGTACAATCATACCCACTCTGTCATCAATGCTCACGAACAATCGTACGTCTATTCACACCCATTGTCATGCTCTTCTTGACACTCTATCGTCAGAGGGCCTATCGACGTTTCGCTGGAGCGTCGTGCCGAGCTTATCCGGGCTATGGATAATTGGCACTTCGAGCCTCACAAACTTCCCGAACACGAGGTACTTTACTGCTCTCTCGTCATCTTTGAGGCGCTTTTTCGCCTCGAGGGCCTCTTAGACATGGTCCCTGTATCCATCGGTGTGTAGCAGCTAATCATACACACTTTCTTCTCCCCTAACTCCTTCCTGAACCACAGATCAGGTCAGGGACATGCTCTTCAACATGCGACATGTCTATCGTCATCAAAATTCGTATCACAACTTCGAACATGCCCTTGATGTACTCCAAGCGATTCACATGTTCCTCCGCTCTTCTGGCCGAATTCCCCCTGCGTCTATCCTTCTCGAATCCGATACTCGCACATGGACACCCAAACAGTCCGCGGGAAAGCCGGCTTTAGTGGATTATTTAACGCCGGCCGATTTGTTTTGCTTGTACGTTGCCTCGATTGGACATGACGTCGGTCATCCCGGTGTCACAAACAACTTCATGGTGAGTTACTCCTCTTTCTTTATAGACTGCCCTCTCACTGTTCCAATCAACCAAAGAAAAATGCCCAGGCGCCATTATCATCGCTTTATGACCATAATTCTCCCCTGGAGCAGCTTCACTACACCCTTCTTTTGCACATCCTTCGACGTCAGGGCTTCGGCTTTCTACTCGACAATTCCCATTCGACGCCCCATTTCCGAAAATTGCTCGCGGAGACGGTTTTAGCGACTGATATGCGCGTGCACGCTCAGTTTATGAAACGCTTCCAACAGGTCGTTGACGGCGCCGAGGTGGACCATTGGACAAAGAAGATTCTGGTCTGTCAAGCGCTCATCAAGGCCGCGGACATCAGCAACCCGGTAATTGAACTTGTTCTGTCCCGATTATTTGCCTCGTCTGAGAGATCATTCAGTGTCGCCCGATCAACGTCTCGCAACACTGGGCATCCGCCCTCCAGGAAGAATGGACGTCTCAGGCCACCCTTGAACGACACCTCCATTTGGCCCCATCCGTAAAGGAAGAAGTCGACCCATTGTCAGAGGCCAAATCCCAAGTCTGGTTTATCGAAACCTTTGCAAAACCTCTGTTCGATCTCACTGCCTCTGGCATCCCGGGTCAGATTTTATTATGCTCTCACACCGTCTCATACCATCTGACCTTTATTGCTTTGGCCACAGAGACGGCAGAATACGCGGGGCACTGTACCGAGAACCTTGCTACGTGGAAAGCAAGAGTATTATCGCTTTCCTCCTCCGATGCTGCCCCGAGTCCTGTCCAAGATACTCAAAGCTGCCCGTTTCACGAACGTGAACGCCCCCTATCTCCACCCCAGGCCCCGGAGGATTTTGTGTCTGCGTTCCCCATGGCTCTCCCTACCTCCTTCCGTCTCGGCGTTGATCAAAGCGACAGATCGTCTGTCCACGATTGGGCCTCTTTCTCCGTATCGTCTACTCATGTTCTGACCGATACGGATTCGTCTCGTTCACCGTCGCCCACCCATGTCGCCGAAGCACCGGACAACACCAGTCCTCCATCGCTGTCCATCACGAATGTCAGCACGATCAGTAGCATCAGCCCACCATCTCCAAGTACCTCGACATCTCACTCCGCTGTACTCTCAGACACTCCCGCAACATCGCATGATGGTACGCTTGGGCTTATGGTAAGCGTGGGCGCGGATAGTAGCGGGAGTAGCGCGGCGGCAATCCGCGCCGCGTACAAAGTGAGCGTACGCAAAAAGCCCAGCTTCCACCGCTATTCGTGGGGCCCCGAGCTGCGCGCCATGTCAGCCCGACGAGAAATGGCTATCGCCGCTGGTCAAGGCCTCGATAGCTAGCTGGTTGTTACTCCATCAGGCTGACTCGATGACAAAAATTGTATGTATAGCTGTATCATCCCATCTGCGATCACAATGTACACGACTGTCCGACGATCTTGACGAACGAGGAACATCACATACCTACATTCGCATTCAAAGTATCCATCCACCTTGTCTCCCTCGCTTCTGGCCTTTGTTTTGTTTTTTGTTTTTGTTAGCGACATCAATCCCTTTTGTTCAATCGCAGTCATCTGTCGTCCTTCGCCTTCGATGAGGTTCTTTTGACGCGGAAGATTCCGTAGATACCTCGCACGCTTTCTGCTGTAGCTAGTGACCTTCGTATGTGTTTTACGCGTTACGCGAATATCATCGGTTTAACAAGCCAATGAAACGTCCGGTCAGCCCCATTAATCCATTTTATTAATGACGTGACGGTCACGGTCAACTACAGGTATCGTGAGTGCGCCCGTGAAACCCCATAGACCCGCCACCGATGATTGTATTCTTTCCCCGGAAAAGAGTCGGAAACACAAAAAACTGTGCACTTACAAGGATGCTCGAACAATGACTGTTCGTCTTGCAGCCACAAGAAAATATGGATACTCAATGCAACCTTTGAGGCCCCGATGGTGAGAAATGGCGTTATTTGTGTTGCAGCACAATGATTTTGACGTTCTTACACCGGCGTTAATAAGGTCGCCAAAGAGGATTGCGGTGGAGCACGGTCTCATTTGTGCGGGTCAGATAAGGATGCAAACACGCACGATTAAGCGAGATCAGCCCCTCACAAGAATAACACACAATCAGCGAAAAAAAGTTGGCACCAGCAATTGAGGCCATACTCAGCCATACTCAATGAGCAATGATACAAAAGTTAATGTTCAAGCCGAAGGAACTTGAATACTGGCATATGGCCGTCCAGTTCTACGTGAAGGGGCCCATAGACCTGCCAGGTTCATATATAAACCCCAACTTTGATCGACTGTTGCGGGGGAGACTCGGATTTGACAGAGTCAGCAACGTCGACTCGACAAGATTGTGACGAGCTAAGGGTGTTGAAGGGAAAATATATAAAATGCCATGGGCTTATGAGCAGAAGTGAGTCAGATTGACGTCATGGTCGAGCTGGTCCAAACGTCAAATCGACGGAGGATTTATCAGCTGAGTTATTTTTCCCCAAGTGTTGCTTTGCGACTTACTCTTGCAGGCCATAGGAGTTTCTTCGTTCCAATCATATGAAATGTCACATCGCACCCACTGCCATAGTTTTCCCCAACAAGATACGGTGTCGTGTTGCCCGTCTAGGGAATCATTCTTTGAGAGGGAGAGCCGCCGCGATGCCCATCTTAGTGCCATGATAATGACGCTAATCTCGATCAGATGATAGAATACAAGGTCAGACGCTGCCTCGTTTTTGTCCTCGGCTGTCAACTTTTGTCGACCATTGGAACACTTGCATTAGAAGCCGTCGGACCCCAGGCTGCGCGTGACAACCTCAGGATTCAAGTTTGTTGCAACAAAGCCAAAACAAAAAGGATAGTGAGTCAGTTGCACACCAACGTGAGTCGAATAACGTTGGATCCATTACCACGGTCATTGACGCTAACTCCAGGATCCTGATCCTCAGTCCAGGTAAGCCTGCACTACGCAGTACTCAGCAATGAGCATCATCGACCACCGCCGACTCGGAGTCAGATCAGCCGAGGCGACAAACCCATCTCGCCAGCAAGCACCGTGAGAGCTCCTACTCCGCCAGTGTTCTCACAAGGCCAGAAGAAAAAAGTCTTGCTCGGGTGTCCACAGTGTCTTACAGGAAGATTTCCGACGTAGTTAACTGCCAAGGGGAAAAGGCCCTAGCTCATGAGGTAAACCGTTTCGACCAGTCCTTTGGATGACATTCTGGTATGTGGATGGTATGAGAGACCTCACATTTTTTTCCATGAAGGGTCAAATTCGACCCCAAACGTCATAGTGGAAATGTCTGGGAAGCGCCTGGGAAGCTCTCCTGGGAATAGCATAAGCGCGGAGGGAACGGATCTAGCGAACAGGCCAGAACCAGGGTTAGTCGTGCTACCGAGAAGGGTTGGCAGCAACAGCTATCTCGACACTGCTCGATGGGGTTTCCGTGGCCGAAGAACTTGGAGAGGCCGTTGCACTTCGGACGGACGACGGTTCGGCGGAAGTTCGAAGCGGGTCATTGCGACGGCCGCTACTACGTGAACATATTGGCAGGAAAAGGGTCGATGAGCAAATATTATCGAGCGAGAAAGGGACAACGACAACAACTTGAATGAACTCAACTCAGCGCTTGGCAACGGTGCGGACTTGATTACGAGACCAAGAAGAGAATTTCTACAGAACTTCGAGAGCTTGGAGAAGACCCGCAGGATGACATCGTAGAAGGACAGATTGCTCAGCATCGAGCTCAGCGCCTCGTAGAGGAAAGACTGGAAGCTCAACGCGACCGTTTTGGCACTGTCACCCCATCGGAAGAGACGACTACACGCGCTCGGTCACAGAGTCTAACATGCAGGACGAACCAAGTCGAAGCGCGTGGGACGGGGGTGGTCTGTTTTTTTTGTGCAAGGACGGGTACTTGTCCTGCTCCTCTCCTCAGATTATCGTTTCCAGCATGCATGCGTTCTATGATAGCATTCCGCGAAGCGACCGTGCGCATGTACACGTTCGCACGTTGACGATTCGCCATCCGTGCACCAAATTCGTTTCCATCGTCGGCGACAAGTGCATACCCGACCTACCCGATACCCGAATATGTTCGTCGTGTGTCGGAAAGGCCAGATTGTCACTCAGATCATGGTCAGGGGATTGGGTCGAGAGCGAACGCTCGAAGGTGGGTCCTTCGTCGTTAACGTTGACCAAAAAATTGGCGTTGACTGCGCTACAATTACAGAACTAGAGACATGATTTATCACATCAGGCGCCATCATTCCTCCGAAGACTCGGCGGCGAAGAGACCACCAGCGGATCCCAAAGACGACCTGGACGATGAATCCGATGAGGTGGACTCGTCTCAGATGAGATCAAAATCCACTTGGGCCAATTACAAGAACGTCCGCAATACTGTACGTCGAAAAATGGGACTTTGATCTATGACAGACTATGCGGCCACACTCAGCGTGTATCTATCTCTTAGCGCGTAGATGGCCCAATGTCTCTTCTAGACCACTCATCTCAGTAGATTTTCTTTCCTGGCCTTCGGAAACGAGTGACTTTATTCCCTCATGTAGGTTTGGTGTCATGAATATCACTCGGATCAGCAGAAACAAGAAAGCAAACTCTGTAACTCTGTGCTATTATACCTACTCTGCGGCCTCAACAGTCCCGCCGTCTTCTTTAAAATCGGCATCGCAGATAGTGGGATTAGC
>Ga0137394_10000108_pt1 | contig 55048 bp, 49 predicted proteins | sample czobulk116metaG_FD_108278 | JGI IMG/M metagenome (GOLD analysis project Ga0137394, IMG submission 108278) | Vadose zone soil microbial communities from Angelo Coast Range Reserve, California, USA - czobulk1.16 metaG | ecosystem: Environmental > Terrestrial > Soil > Vadose zone | place: USA... | reverse complement strand
GCCTTCATTGAACGCAGCGTGGGCTCAGTACTGTCTCAGGACTATCCGCATGAACGCATGGAGATTGTAATCGCTGATGGCATGTCCCAGGACGCCACGCGACAGATTATCAGTGACCTTCAGCAACAACGCACCAACATTAAGATAATCGACAACCTCGGAAAAATTGTGGCGACCGGTTTGAATGCCGCCCTGCGACTGGCCAGAGGAGAAATCATCGTTCGAGTCGACGGCCACTGCGAAATCGCGTCCGATTACGTTCGTCAGTGCGTGTCACACCTGAAGAATGACAAGGTCGAAGCCGTCGGCGGGCCGGTTGAGACAATCGGCGAATCTTATATCGCGCGCGTGATTGCCGCGGCGATGAGTTCGCGGTTCGGCGTCGGCGGCTCAGCCTTTCGCGTCGCCAACAGCAAGACTCAGTTTACCGACACCGTCGCTTTTCCGGCATACACGCGCGCGGTGATCGACCGCGCCGGGCCCTTCGACGAAGAGCTGGTGCGCAACCAGGATGATGAATACAACTATCGCCTGCGCAAACTGGGCGTAAAGATCCTGCTGGCGTCTGATGTTGGCTCGCGCTATTACAGTCGCGCCACTTTGGCGCGTCTTGGCAGCCAGTATTTTCAGTACGGCTATTGGAAAGTGCGCGTAATGCAGAAACACACGAGGCAGATGCGCCTCAGACAGTTTGCGCCGCCGCTGTTCGTTGCCGCCCTGCTGGTGGCGCTGTTACTGCTGCCGATACTACCCGCCGCCGGTTATTTCCTGGGATTGGGTGCCGGCGCATATGCGCTCGCGTCGGTAACCGCCTCGGTACTTTCAGCGGGAAAGAACGGATGGCAGTTGCTGCCTTTGCTGCCGATCGCTTTTGCCATTCTGCATCTGGCGTACGGTTCCGGCTTTCTGATCGGCCTGCTGAGATTTTGGAATCGTTGGCGAGCAGGCCAGGGCCAGTTACAGCCTCAGCCGGAGATTCGAGACGGAAGAGTATGAACGCATCCGACCGAGCTGACTTTATCGCGGCCGAGCGCGAGCGCATTCAGCTTGAATATCATCGCCGAGCGCGCGAGATCAGTCCCGACCGTTACGCCGCCTGGCAGCCCGCTTCCCGGTTCATGCTGGAAAGCAGAAACCGTACCGGCGCCACGATGCTGCATCGCCTGGACGTCTTTCCGAAACCCGGAGACCAATGTTTGGAAGTCGGATTTGGCAACATCGGTTGGTTGAGCGAGTTAATAGGTTGGGGTATTAGCGAATCGAACCTGCATGGCATTGAGTTGTATCCCGATCGCGCCAGCAAAGCTCGAGAGATTTTGCCGGCGGCTGACCTGCGCACCGGAGATGCTGTCGAGCTGCCGTGGGAAGACGGGACATTTCGACTGGTCATTGCCTCGACCCTTTTTACTTCCGTTCTGGACAATGACGTTCGTCGCTTGATCGCAGATGAGATTGTCAGGGTCCTTCAGCCCGGTGGCGCCCTGCTTTGGTATGACTTTGCTTACAACAATCCCCGCAATCCAAACGTGCGGGGAATTGCGCGAGCCGAAATTAAAAAACTTTTTCCGGCGCTGCGCGGAAAGATCAGGACGGTTACCCTGGCGCCGCCTTTGACGCGTCTGGTCGCGCCGCGCTGGTGGACCCTGGCAACTTTTTTGGAAGCGATCCCGCCATTAAGAACACACCTGATCGCGGTGCTCATTAAGGCTCGTAACGCAAATTGCTAACTCGCATCTGGTTTGTACACCTTGACTAATATCGAAGTCATTTCTGCGAAGGCCCCGGCAATTTCAACAGATGTGCGCCGGCAGGCCGTCGTTCTGTCAATTTTGTTATTGGCAGCGATCCTCAGAATCTACGCGATATCGCTTTATCCGCTGACCGGCGATGAGTACAGCAGTCTGGCGGAAGCCAAATTAGTAGGTCTGAACTTGAACTCGATAATCTATTCGGGCCTGATGCATTTCTGGATTCGCCTGGGCTCGAGTGAACTATGGCTGAGATTGCCTGCGGCGATTCTTGGCATAGCGACCGTGGTAATACTCTTTAAGCTGGGCGAAAAGTTGGGCGGATGGCGCACCGGCGTAGTTGCCGGTTTGCTGGCGGCAACGTCACCCTTCAACATCTACCATTCGCAGGAGGTGCGTTTCTATGCATTCTTCATGTGTGCCGCAGCGGCCTTTATGCTGGCGACGGTTCACTATGTCGATGCCCGGCGCACCTGGCGCACGTACGCAGCCCTGTTGTTGACAGGTGTCACCTTATTCTTTTCGCATTTTATTGGTCCGCTCGCACTCTATGTGCAAGGCGCCGTAACGGCGTCTGTCGGAAAGTCGAAATCGCGAAAGCGCACCCTACTAATTGTCCTGGTTGGTTTACCCATTGTCATTTGCGCACTGCTCCTAACGCCAGGGTTGCATCATCAGCTTTGGCGCCTCTACCAGGCTTACGGATACGCACCGAGTTCATTTGAGCCGGTTATGACCCCCGTTTCGATCCTCAATTTGGCAAAGGCTACTTTCGCCGGCTTTATCTTCACCTTTGGTTATCATGTTTATCCCCTTCGCCTGTTATTTGTCGTCGCCGGCATCGCGCTGAGTGGGTTTCTCTTGCTGTCCGGCGTGAGACGAATGTGGCAGGGAACCTTATGGGGAGTGTTGCCTTTCGCTTATCTGCTGGCTCTGATTGGGATCTATGTTGTGCTCGATGCCGCAGGCGGCCGGTTAGCTGCAGGCGTAAGCCCAAGGCATGTCGCTTTTGTCTGGCCCATGTTTTTAGTGTTGATGGCGATAGGCGCGACTTCTTTCAAGAAACCGCTGCTTTACCTTCTGGTCGCGGCCGTGCTGACGCTGAACGCTTTGTCAATTTGGTCAGGGTGGGAAAAGGAGTGGATCTATGGCGCAGCCACGGATTCCCGGGAGGCCGCCGCATCCGCGTCAAAATGGGTGACAGAGAAAACCGCCATCCTTCATGACACCCGCTCTAAAGCTGAGATCGACTTCTATTTTCCCCAGGGCATTCCTCTCATTAACTCATGGGCTTACCTTCAGAACCCGGACTTGACTCGCCAACTTCACGCTCAACGGCTGATCTTTGTCACCGACGATTGGGATCTGGATCGCCGTCGGGGACTTGATCAGCTAATTGGTCGTCTTAATGAAGAGTACTCGGTGATTGATGGCCGGGTTGACTATCCTCTTTTTGAATATGCGCTGGAGCGCAAGTCTCTGGAGTCGACCGCCTATGACTTGCGCGCCGGGTCCAATCAGTTGCTCCAGCCGATAAGCTTCTATGGACTCGAGTTTCAGGATCTGCGTTTGCCGGTTTCGGTAAGGGTAAAGGACGTACCGCTACAGGTAATCGGCGCTTATAGTCTGCCCGATTTCGAGGGGCGTCGCGAATTGAACTTGCCCTTGTCCGTCCCCGTCAACAGTCGCCGAGTAATTATCATCAGCGACATCGTCGGCGCCGGCGCTTTGCCATCAAGTCAGCCAGTCGCCGAGATATTAGTAGAGAGCAAGGATGGTAAGACCCTTACGCTTCCGATTCGTCTGGGAAAGGAAACTACTGCGTGGGACAAACAATGCGAAGCCACAGCTCCCTGCCGGACAATCTTTCAATGGGATAAGCGGATCGCTATTACAGGTCAGAACAGTTATGCGGGAGCACTACGCGATTTCTCCGCTGGACTGCATGGCGTCGCCCTGGACTTACCTGAACAGCAGGAAGTCGTCAAACTAACCATTCGTTATACCGCCAGCACTGGGCAGCTTTATGTTTGGGGAATCGCGCTTCCGAGTAACTAATGGCGTCACACCTCAAAAGCAGTAAGTAAGCAACCATGACCAAACTTCAAGTTCCATTCTTTCGCCCCGCACTTCACGAAGAAGAAGTGAGTGAAGTCGTTGCTACATTGCGCTCGGGGTGGCTGACCAGTGGGCCAAAGGTCAAGCGTTTTGAAGAGGAGTTTGCCGCCGCAGTCAGCGCAGAGAACAAAGAGCAAAAAGAAAAGAGCAAAGGGCCGAGTGCAAAGAGCACAGCGCATTCGGTGCATGCGGTAGCGGTCAACTCAGGTACAGCCGCCTTACATCTTGCGGTCGAAGCCTTGGGCTTGAAACCGGGACAAGGCGTGCTGGTGCCGACGATGACGTTCGCCGCCACGGCGGAAGTAGTTCGCTATCAGGGTGCGATTCCGATTTTGGTGGATTGTGATCCACTCACGCTGAATATGAATCTCGCGGATGCGGATAGCAAAGCGCAAGGCGCAAGGAAAAGAGGGCAAAGCGCTAAGGGAAAAGGTCAGAGATCAGGAGCGAACGAGATTGTCGGCATCATGCCGGTGCATGTCGGAGGCGTCTTGATGGACCTCGGGCAATTGGAGCAGTTCGCGCAAGAGCGGAAACTTTGGGTGGTTGAGGATGCGGCCCACGCTTTTCCCGCCGGTTGGCGACGCGCGGCTGACGAACCCTGGAAACAACGCAGCAACGGCTCGAAAGCCGTCACCTGTTATTCGTTCTACGCAAACAAGACCATCACCACCGGCGAAGGCGGCATGGCCGTGACCAGCAACAGCAAGCTGGCGCAGCGCATGCGGCTGATGTCCCTGCACGGCCTCTCGGCGGACGCCTGGGGCCGGTACTCGACCAACGGAAATTGGGACTACAAGATTGTGGCGCCCGGCTACAAATACAATCTAACGGATATTGCCGCCGCCATCGGCATACATCAACTCGGCCGTGCCGAAGCGATGCGGCGCGAGCGTGAACAGATAGCCCGGCATTACTCTGCAGCACTTGCCGTGGTCGAGCAGATCGAGTTGCCGCCGTACAATGACGACCGGATTGATTCGTGGCACTTGTTTGCGATCAAGCTGCGTCTGAAACGGCTCACCATCGATCGCGATGGGTTCATGAACGAGCTGAAGCAGGCTGGCGTCGGATGCTCGGTGCATTGGCGGCCACTGCATTTACATCCTTATTATCAGCAAACTTTCGGTTGGCGCGCCAAAGATTTTCCGGTGGCCACTGCGCAGTGGAAACGTTTGATTAGCCTGCCAATCTTCCCCGGGATGCGTGAAGACGAAATCGAACACGTCATTCGTACCGTCAAACGGATCTGCCGACGTTATTGCCGGTGACATCCACAGATTACGCAGATTGCGCCGATGAGAAACGCTCAACTTGAAGACATAGAGAGTCAACGCGGAACAGAAGTGCGTTCGGGAATTTCTGCTCCCTTTGAATCTGTGAAATCTGCGGACCGAAGAGGATTACCGCGGTGGGTTGACCGCTTGGTCGCTTTGCTTGGATTGAGTTTGGCGGCGCCCTTGATCGCGCTCACCGGATTGGCGATTGCCGTCTCTTCCGGCTTCCCGGTCCTGTTCCGCCAAATCCGGGTGGGCAGAAACGGGCGCAACTTCGAACTCTACAAATTACGGACAATGAAGTCTTCCACCCAGGGACCGCAAATCACCAGTGGCAATGACGCGCGCATCACGCGTCTGGGCAGGTTCCTGCGGCATACAAAGCTGGATGAATTGCCCACGCTGTGGAATGTGCTGCGCGGTGATATGTCGCTCGTCGGTCCGCGGCCCGAAGTTCCGCGCTTCGTAACTTTGGCCGACCCAATCTGGCAAAAGGTTTTGTCGGTGCGCCCGGGAATCACCGATCCCGTGACGCTGCAACTGCGCAGCGAAGCAGATCTGCTGGCGCGGGTTGAGGGCGATACGGAGCAATATTATGTGAACGAGCTGCAACCATCGAAATTGAAAGGCTACGTTGCTTACCTGGAGGTGCGAAGTTGGCGCAGTGACCTCAAGGTGTTACTGCGAACCATCGCGGCGATCGTCGCCCCCGGTGAAGTCAACCGATTCGCAGTGGAGAAAGTAGTACACGCCCCACCCGAGGGCGACGGCGTTTGAGTACGAACTTCAGTTGGGTTCTTTCTCGGTTAATAAAAACCCACTAACACCGATACTCTGAAAACCGTTGATCAAAGTAGGACACTACCGGAAAATGGACCCACTTCTTCCTCGAAGAGGGATCTTTTAGCCCTTTCAAGTCCCGGAACGGGACATTTCAAACTTAAGACTCGGGATATTGTCAGTGATTACCTCTTTTCAATTAGAGTCAGAACTTCTAAAAAGTTGATCGGCGTCATCCGTTCTGACTCCTCAGGGTTCGAGCCAGGAGGAGATCTCAAATGTTAGAGCTGCCCCCAAGAAGACATCTTGCCACTGGAATCCAGGCTTTTCTGGACCTCTCGGTGCTTGTGTTGGCGTTCATCGCGGCTTATTTGCTGCGTTTTGATTTTAAGATCCCATCGGGAGAACTCCGAAACTTCGTAACCCAGATGCCGCTGGTGGTGCTGCTGCAATTCGTGACGCTGACGATATTCGGAGCCCGTTCATCGATCTGGCGCTATACGGACCTGGCCCACGCCAAATCGTTCGTCTACGCTGGGCTTGGAAGTTTGGTTGTCATAGCTTTGCTGCGACTCGGCTTGCCCAGCCCGCACAAGGCTTGGAGAGTGCCGCTCTCCGTTAACCTGATCGACGTGCTGCTGGCTTTTGGCGGAACCTATGCCATGCGAGTCATGCGTCGCGCCGAGTACGAATACAAACAGAAGCGGGTACAGCTAAAGAAGCACATCAATGGCAACGGCAATGGTAAAAGCAAGAACAAACGGTCCGTGCTCTTGATTGGGGCAGGCCGCGCCGGCTCGCTTGCCGCCAAAGAAATTGAGGCTCGCGGCGATCTCGATCTGGAAATCAAAGGTTTTGTCGATGACGATCGCGCCAAATTGGGGCGGTCAGTCCTTCAGGGGCGGCGCGTCCTAGGCACCACTCAGGACCTGCCCCGACTGGTTCATACTCACGGAATCAATCACGTGGTCATCACCATCGCGCACGCGTCCCGGCATCAAATCCATCGCATCGTGCAAATCTGCGAATCCATCCCGGTTAAGGTGAGAATTATTCCCGAACTCTATGAAATCATCGAAGGCCGGGTTGAGATCAGCCGCATCCGCGACGTGGAGATCGAAGACTTGCTGGGACGCGAACCGGTACAGCTCGACGCTGAATCGATCAGCAGGGAACTGGAAGGCAAAACCGTGATGGTCACGGGAGCCGGTGGTTCCATCGGATCAGAGTTGGCCCGGCAGGTGCAACGCTTTGCGCCGGCCCATCTGTTGTTGGTCGAGCGCGCCGAATTCGCGCTGTTTGATATAGATAGCGAACTGAGAGCCGATCACCCCAATCGATCTATTGTGCCGCTGGTCGCCGATGTTGGGGATGAGTCGAGGATGCGCGCGATCTTTAACCTCTATCGGCCGCACGTCGTGATTCACTCGGCCGCCCACAAGCATGTGCCGTTAATGGAAAGTAATTCGACTGAGGCGGTCCAGAACAATACCTTGAACACCCGGCTGTTGGCAGACATGGCCGGCGAGTTCCAGGCCGAAGTTTTTGTTTTGATATCCACTGACAAAGCGGTGCGGCCCACCTCCATCATGGGCGCGACCAAGCGCGCGGCGGAACTTGTCGTCCAGGATCTGAACTCGCAATACGACACCCGCTTTGTCGCCGTGCGGTTTGGGAATGTGATCGGGTCAGCCGGTTCGGTAATTCCGATCTTTCGCGAGCAGATTCGCAACGGCGGGCCGGTAACGATTACCGACAAGCGGATGAAACGCTACTTTATGACGATTCCTGAGTCGGCCCAGTTGGTTTTGCAGGCCAGCGTAATCGGCCAGGGCGGCGAGGTGTTTATCTTGCATATGGGTGAGCCGGTGCGGATCATGGATCTGGCCGAGACACTGATTACCCTGTCAGGCCTGAAACCGCACGAGGACATTCAGATTATCGAGACAGGAATGCGTCCGGGTGAAAAGCTTTACGAAGAACTGAACTTCGAGACTGAAGAGACCGTGGCTACCTCGCACCCCAAGATCTTCATTAACAAGTTAGACACGCCTGAACCGGAAACGGTGCGGACGGCTTTGAAAGTGTTGGCCAGACTCGTGCGAGAGAGAAACGAGGATGAGCTGCGCAGATTTCTGAACGGCTTACTTCCGGAAGCTCGTCTGCGCTCAGCTCCTCACCAAAACGGCCGGGAAAGAAAGAAGCTGATCCTGGTCGCCGGGCAGGGGAAATAAGTCAGAACCGCGCGCGGTTGAGGGCAGTTGATCTTACAGAAATATACATCAGCAATGCAGATCAAGTGCGCGCTACCGCGGACGGTTCTGACGTTCGTTCAGTGCCGGCAAGGGCGCCCGCGTTCCCAGTTTATGGGGACCAAGCGCCAAAAGTGCCTCGCCACAAAGCTCAACTAAAGTCGGTACTCCAAACACTCTCTCTTGACGCTTCGCTGTTTCCATAGTAGCTTCCATACGTTTTCCCGAGTTGGTCTTTGTAACCCTCGAACAAGGAGATAAACCTATGATGCGTAGACTGTTGCCCTGTTTATGCCTGGTGCTTTTAGGCGCGAGTGCATCGCTCGCTCAGACTTATCCCAAGTGGGACTTCACCGCGGCCTACACGCTCAATAACTTTGAGACCCCGCCCCCCAAAACCCGCCACAACTTTAACGGCTTTACGGCGGCCGTGGGCGGTAATTTTAGAAGGTGGGCCGCCGTCGAAGGCGACATCACTTACAGCAGGGGGACCATCGCGGGAACGAGCCGCAGCCTGCTTACCTATATCGTCGGGCCGCGCTTTACCAAACGTTCGTCGACCAGCAAGCTGGAACCGTTCGTCCACGCCTTAATCGGCGGCGGACACCTGACCGGCTTTGGCAGCAGTACCAATGGCTGGGCGGGAAAGTTTGGGGGTGGCCTGGACATCGTTGCCGGTAAGCATATAGCTGTCCGCGTTTTCCAAATCGACTATTACCGTTACCACGGGCATCTGCCGATCGGTCTGCCGAGGCAAAGATTGAACAATGCTGCTTTCACTTTCGGTATACGGATTTTTTAGTCAGCGAGCTTGGAGTCCCGCCTTTAGGTGGAGTCTTAACCTAGACGACGACCGCCTGAAGGCGGAACTCTGTATTGAACGCCCGATTAAACTGGGTGCTCTGAACACCCTGCGGCCGACTGAACCCCCGGTTTGAGCCGGCTGATCGCGTTGCTATCTGCCAAGGCTACATGGTATATACACTGCCATAAACGGAATGGTTGGCGGTCAAGGCCCCCGGCCAACCATTACCTTGCCACCTCTTTCTTTTGTGGCTTCCGTCTTCGTTGGCAAACATTGAGTGCAGATTCTGCGGCGACTTGTGCCACGCCCAGATTCAAAAACAGGTTTTGCGTTGAAGTGTCTGCTGCCGGTCGTGTGCGGCGCGATTGTCGGTCAGGCCCGGGAGAGGGCGTTAGCGGCCTCTTTAAGGGGCACAAACGTCAGCCTTTCAGGTCTTTTCCCGGCCAAAAAAAAGCCCGACTAAGGTCGGTGCTCTGAACATGGACAGACTTCAGTTGGGGTTCTTCTCGGCTTAGAAATGCCCGGCTGAAATCGGCACACTTACCGCGGAGATTAGTGTTAACAAAACTGAGAAAGGCGCAACGATTGTCGGCGGACGAACGGTGGTTGCTCGCTCAGGCGTTCGTGCTGTTGCCGCTGACCTTCTGCGGGATCTATGTGCTGGGCGTTAGTCGTTGGCAGCGGGTATTGATGAAGCTGGCGAGAGTCAGCAGTGCTTCCATCCGCTATCGCGACCTCGACAGCAAGGCATCGACGGAAATCATGCCCTGCGCCGAGACTCGAAGTATTGAACAGGCGCGCGCCATTGCGCGAATTGTCTATATCGCCGCGCATCATGGCGTCTACCGCGCAAACTGTCTGCAACAGACATTGGTATTGTGGTCCCTGCTGCGGCGAGATGGAATCGAAAGCGAGATTCGTTTTGGGGCTCGCAAGGAAGACGGCCAACTGCAAGCCCACGCCTGGGTCGAGTATCTGGGCGTGGTCCTGAATGAAGAGAGCGATGTTTGCCGGCACTTCTCGCCGTTTGAAGGCGTGGCGGTTGGGGCGAGTACTGAAGGTAGCGATGTTGTCACGGCCAGAACCGGCAATCCGATTTGCTTATGATTCGGCTGACGAGACAAGGAACGGTCTTCTCCGAATCGGCCCAACGCCTGGAGGAGTTGCAGGCTGAATTCGCGCGCCGTCATTATTTGCGGCTGCCGGGTTTGCTCGATCCAGAGTTGCTCGATTTTGTTCAGCGACAGATTGACGCCGGGGAATTTCAGGAGCGAGTGCATGAAGGTATAGCTTCAAACAAGGAACTCTGCATGAGTGGAAACGCGGCGTTCGGCGCTTTGCTGTTTGTGATGAATGACGAAAAACTCTTCCAGATAATGCAGCAATTCACCGGATGCGAGCGAATCCGCTGTTTTGCCGGCCGTGTTTATCGGGTCAATCCGGGTCAGGGGCATCACGATTCCTGGCACAACGATATTGGGGAAGACCGTCTGGTGGGGATGAGTATAAATTTGAGCAGAGGGACCTACGGCGGCGGAGTCTTGCAGATGCGTGACCGCGACTCAAAAGAGATCGTCGGTGAAGTAGACAACGTGGGCGCGGGCGATGCGATAGTATTTCGCCTCTCGCCGCAGTTGCAGCATCGAATTACCGAGGTCGAGGGTCCGACCTCCAAGACAGCTTTCGCGGGATGGTTCCGGGCCCGGCCGGATTTTCTTTCCATGCTGAGGGACCAGGCACAACGAGGAAGAGAGGCAGGCGGCCTGATTCGAACTCGCCGATATCGCCTGAGCGGAAGCCTCATCGAAAATAGAAGCGCTTAGCGTATATTGACAGGCTCGATTAACCTACTGTAGTTTTGGCGAATTATCCATATTAATGCTTTTGTCTAATAAACAACCTTAGGACGACGACGTCGAGCGACGAAATGAAACCCAATCCTAATGTGCTTTTCAAGCGTCTGGGCGACGAGATGGTGCTATTCAACCTGGACACCGATCACTTCTACGAGCTGAATGCGACAGCAGCGAGGTTTTGGGAACTGTTAAGTGCTGGACACGATTCCCTGGCTGTACGTGAGCATATGCTCCAAGAGTTTGCGGTGGATCCCGAGAAGTTCGCCAGCGAGGCCGAAACCCTCGTCGCCTCCTTACAAAAAGAGAACCTGGTCTGCGTTGATGAATAAGAATCCGATCTCGGCAAATGAGCAAGTGTTTCGGCAACCGAGTTCGCGCTGGTTTGCCGCCCTGGGTAATACTGCCCCCGAACTGCGTGGATACGTTTGTCAGCCCGTGGCGGTGAACGGGAGACCAAAGTCGTTGCACCTGGTCGCCGAGGTTGAAAGCGTTCTGCCGGCTTTCGACGAGCGCGCGGGTTGCGGGGTAATCTTTGACGGGGCTCTATACAATCGACGCGATTTGCAGAATGAGCTTGGTGACCAAAGGCTTGCGAGCGACAACGATGCAGCATTCATCGTGGCTGCCTACCAGAAATGGGGAGAGAGCCTCCTCAAGCGCCTGAGAGGCAGCTTTGCTCTGGTCATCTGGGATAGCCAGCGCGAGGTTCTGTTATGCGCGCGGGATCCGCTCGGAAGTTGTCCGATGTTCTACGCGGAAGGACATCATGAGTTGCTGATCTCGACGTCCATCAATTCGTTGATCCGACATCCCAATGTCTCGGCTGCATTGAACCGTGCCGCACTGGCCGAGTACCTTTTCGACCGCTTTCCCGGTTTGGACGAGACTTTTTTTGCAGCGGTCAAGCGGGTGCCGCCTGGAAGGGTGCTCAAGGTAACAAAGGAAGGTCGCAGCTGCTATCGCTATTGGGATCCTGCATCCGGCGGTACAGTAAAATGGTTGACTCCCGACGAGGTGGAACAATTCGACGAGTTACTCGATCGCGCCGTCGGCCGCTGTTTGAGTTTCGGGCCGACTGGCATCTTCCTCAGCGGGGGTCTTGATTCAGTTTCGGTGGCTGCTGTTGCCGCCGAGTATTGCCAACTTAATGAGTTGCCAAAGCCCTGCGCCTTATCGCTGGCTTTCCCGACTCCGGACACGAATGAAGAAGTCATTCAGAGGAGTGTGGCCGCACAGCTTGGCCTACCTCAAGTCTTAAAGGGATTTAATGAAGCGGCCGGAGTGGATGGATTAATAGCTGCCGGGCTTGAACTCGGTAGCTCGCTGTCATCACCACTTATGAACCCCTGGTTGCCGGCCTTCTACGACCTGGCGCGGGAAGGCAAGCGACGCGGTTGCGAAGTCGTCCTCACTGGCGGTGGCGGGGACGAGTGGCTGACAATTGGCCCCTTCCTGGCCGCAGACATGTTGCGCGGATTCGACTTCAGTGGAATTTACCGATTGTGGCAAAGTGAGCGACGTTCCTATCGACGGTCCAGCGCTGCCCTGCTGCTTGGTCTGCTCTGGAGGTTTGGGGCGAAGCCCATCCTTCATCCACCGGCGCATCGGTTCGTCAAACAGGTAGCCCCCTGGGCATTGAGACTCCGGCATCGGGTATCCCCATGGCCTGCATCCTGGGTTCCGCCGAAGTGGTTGGCTGCCGAAGCTTCTCTGCGAATTGAGCTCGATCAACGCAGGGAAGAGCAACACAAAAACAGCGAGCATGACTCAGAGAGCCTGTATATTAGAGAGATGCGAAAAGCGCTCGATCATCCTATGATCTCGTTTGATCAGGAAGAGAATTTCGAGATCTATCGGCGGGCAGGTGTGCGTCTTCTTCAGCCGTACTGGGATGCGGATCTGGTAGAACTTCTATTCCGAACACCGCCTTTCCTTTTGAATCATGGTGGGCGCACCAAGGGTTTGGTCCGAGCTTCGCTCGCTCGGCGATTTCCCAATCTGGGTTTTGAACAGCAGAAGAAGGTGGTCGCAACTAATTTTTATGCGTCTACCGTATACGAGGGCGCAAGGAAAGTGCGCCAGAGAATCGGGAGACTCCGCGCCCTTGGTGAAATGGGGATTGTTGATGAGCAGGGTGCCGAGACCGCATTGGATCAGTTTCTGGCACAGGGCGAGGATCCGAAGGCTACTTACCACTTTTGGAATGTCCTAAATTTGGAATCGTGGGCTCGAGCCCATGTTTCGTGAAAGGAGGATCGGTCATTGACAAACGAAGATCGGTCTTTAACGTCCAACGACGATAAAAGCTTGAAAGAAACCGACGACACCAAGTCGAAAAAGGCTTGGGAACCCATGAGGTTAAGTTACACCGGGGATGCAAAAGACGTGGTCCAGGGCGGAGGGGGAAAGTTCAGCACCTCCCCATCTGATCCCGGCGAGCCCCGCAAGAATCCGCCTTCGGGATGATCGGCGGAGACGACCACAACATTCGCTTTTGTTCAGCTTTTTTTGAAGAGGTACGATGCTCAGACTGAACATTGAGCGGACTGACGCAATTGTGCCTCCGCCGGCCTGGGTACTAAATTCCCGGGCTGAAGTGTGGCATGACATCCAGGGAGGAATCTCAGCGTACGCTGAGGTACTCGGCGAAGAACACTGGATCCACCTCCCTGGACTTGCGAGCTTTCGCTTTTCCAGGGGCGCAGGTGAGATTGCGGCGACCGTCACGAGCGGAGCCAGAGAGGAATTAGTCCTCGATGCCTATCGTCGAAAAGTCTTGCCGATGGCCCTGCAGGTCTCCGGCAGAGAGGTGCTGCATGCCAGTGCGGTCCGCTCGTCCGCTGGCGTCGCTGCACTGTGTGGGCTGTCCGAAACAGGTAAATCCACCATCGCCTTTGGACTGAGCCGTCGGGGCTATCCGCTCTGGGCCGACGACGCAGTCGTCTTTGAGGTCTCGGGTCATGGTGCCCAGGCTGTCTCGCTTCCTTTCAATATGCGGCTGCGGCAAGCCGCAGCCACTTTGTTTGATGTTCCGGAAACCAGGGGGCCGACCGGAAGCAGTAACGACGCCCTCCCGTTCGCACTGGAAACCGCCCCGTTAGTGGCGGTTTGCGTGCTGCAGAGAGCGGACAGGTCTGCCGCTCCACCAGTGACAGTGTGTCGTCTTTCATTGGTTGAGGCTTTTGCTGCTCTCCTTGACCACTCATGCTGTTTCACCCCGCAGGATGAGGAACGCAAACGGCGGATGATTCACAACTATTTAGATCTTGCGGCGGGAATACCCATCTTCAATGTCTGTTTCCAGTCAGGTCTAACGAACCTGCCGGCAGTGCTGGAGGCGATCGAGCGCGTGATAGGTGAGAGTGGCCAGACGAACTAAGCCGATTTCGGTTCCGCCAGAAGGACAGTTCCCGGAAAGCACTTGAGCTCGCAAGAGCGGATTTGCTTCTTCAACTTGCCCTGTTATCGAGCTATCTCAGAAACGTGTGTTCCTGCGTGAACTTCACCCAAACTGACAAATCGGAAACATCGCTTTGTGATTTCATGGCAGCGAAAATCAAAACGTCGTGAGGGCAGAAACGTCAGATGCAATCGTTCATTGAGCTTGGCGCGCTGGTAGAAAGTCGCTGGCGGAACCAGAACTACAACGAAGATCTGTTCCCGGCGATTGCAGCCCGAGCACTTGGTGAATCGGACCTCGGTAAACGCGTGGATCCGTGGGACATCATTCGTTGGACTCACGCGACTCCGAATCTGCCGGAGCAGATGGACCCTATCGGGAAGTTTGGAGACCCACCGATCACTCTCTATGTCGGACCGAGATTCTACATAGACGTGTACTATTGGCTTGACGGAACCACGACCATCCACCAACACTCATTCTCCGGCGCATTTCAAGTGTTACAGGGCGGCAGTGTTCACACCAGTTATCGGTTCGAAAAGGAGCGGGAGATCAATCCGCACTTTTTGACCGGCAAAATTCTGCCGGGTGAAGTCTCTCTGCTGACGGAGGGCGATATTAGAGAAATAAATCCCGGCTCGCGGTTCATTCATTCGCTCTTTCATCTTGAAAGACCGTCAGTCACGATAACGGTCAGAACGTACAAAGCACCGGGCGAGGCCGTTCAGTATTCTTATTTCAAACCGTTCCTGGCAATCAATCCCTTTTTCACTGATGCGTCAATAACAAAGAAGATCCAGACGGTCTCGCTCCTGCTACGGATGAAACACCCGGAGGCGGACAACTTCATCGGAGAGTTGGTTGAATCTTCCGATTTCCACACTGCATATGCGGTGCTGGAAAGAGCCTTTGAGTTCCTCTGTCATCGTGAACTGGAAGAGATCATTGGGGTGTCCCGCAGTCGTGACAGATTTGAAGGCCTGCTGAAGCGCGCCAGACATAAGCATGGCGAGCTTGCTGATTTGCTGCCGCCAGTCTTCGAGGAAGAATGGAGACAGAACGAAATCACTCGACGCCGTGCTCAAATCAAGGGCGAAGACCATCGCTTCTTTTTGGCGCTACTCTTGAATGTACCGGAACGAACAACGGTGCTCAGGTTGGTAAAGGAAAGATTTCCGGAAAACAATGCGGCGGACCTTGTTGTCAAGTGGGTCAGAGAATTGACAACAACCAAGATCTTTGGTTCACGCGAACCCAACGTCCTGGGTCTCGAGAATTTCGATGAGGGTCATCTCTTCGTCCTGAAAGGGCTCTTGCAAGGTCTTGCGCTGGAAGAGATTCAGGCGAAAGCGGCCGCTGAGGCCACCCAAGCTGCAAGTCCCGGGTCGTCAATCACCGAGGTCGCAAAACACATCAAGAGTCTCTCACTGTTCCGGTCAACCTTTGCCAATGAGAGTGATAGACAGTCACAGTTAACTGCCTGAACTCACGCTTCACAGACTTTCCCCGCGTTAGTTCGACTCCGCGGACAAATCATTCCAAAAATCTACGTTTAATAGCTAATAGGTATTTGAATCCTGCCGGCGTCAAGAAGGTAACGCACCACAAGAACAGCGCACGAGTTGAGTAACTCCGTCCGAGGCTTCGACTAAATAAAGCGCGCGCTTCGCGCATTCGCCCTTCGTCCAAAAAGTTTCGACCGACTGAAATCAGCCCGCGCGAGAAGGCTTTGTTATATGCGCGCCCCGCTCCGGATGGATATTTCTGGGGATAGGCAAGCAGCCAGTCGAGTATCTGATAATAAGACGTTGTGACCAGTTCAGGATTATTAAGAGAGCTGTTTTTGCCGTGTACCCGGCGCTGAACCAGCGATTTTTTGACGTTCGCCAGCGGGCACTGCGCGATTACCCTCAGAAAACATTCAAGGTCCTCGTTTTGGGTGAGGGTTTCGTTGAACAATCCGACAGACAAGAGCAGATCGCGGCGGATCAAAACACTCGAGCAATAATCGGTCATTCGACTAAAGGGAAGTTCGTCTTTGATTCGATGAAAATAGCTGACGCTCCCATCATCATGCTCTCTCGGGTTAAGAGCATCGCGGAGGTCGAGTTCAGATGAACAGCCGGTTGCACTGTCATACTCAAACCAACTCATATGACAAGAAACGACGCCGACGTCTGGGTAGAGTTGTATCGCTGCCCACTGCGATTCGATCTTCTCCGGGGCCCAAAGGTCATCCTGATCGATAAAGGCTACCCATTCGTTCAGCGCGGTCCGGATACCGACGTTTCGAGCGGCCGAAACTCCTCGGTTTGGTTGCCGAATAACTATTGCGCCGAGACTCTTGGCAATCTCAGAGGTTCGATCCGAAGAGCCATCGTCGACAACAATAATCTCAGAAACGGGAAGACTCTGCGCGAGCACGCTCTCTATCGCATAGCGAATGTAATTCTCTGAGTTGTAGGCGGGAATAACTACTGAGACAGGCGCACGCTCTTTCATGATCTTTTCCTGTGCCCTTTGCCGCAAAGCCACTAAACGATCATCCCACGAATAATCGGATGAAGCTGAGGCAGGAGAGCACCGCGCCTTTCATGAGTAGTTACGATCCATCAGGTATGCCCAATCGAGCAATTGGAGTTGCAGCGTCACCAGTTGAATACTCGCTTTTCCCTGGTACATCACGCTGAAAAGAATCGCATCACCTCGGACCGCGTGGCCGCTCGAAGGGAATTTGGGGCCGTTTGTCGAATTTCCACTCGGCATACGGCCCGTTTTGATCGACGTAATGCAGGAATACCTGGGCCGTGCAATCACTATCCAGAGATTCGCGCCAATGTGGACACTCGATTCCACGGTAGAACAATCCGTCACCGGGAGCCAACGCAATCGAAGAGATACCGGCCGGCCCTTCAATAAAGATTGGCCAGGGATAATTCCCCTGATAGCCTAAACAAAGCGTCAAACTGATCTCACATGAGGGCCGGTCTATATGTTTCTCCAAATCGTCCCCACGTTTATAAACGCGGAAATAGGAATACGTCGGGAAAAGCGTCAGGCCGCTCACCTGTTCTGCCAACGGAAGTAGTTCCGTTAGCAGCCCATCCGTAAAAATGTCGCCGTGGGCGGCCAGGGCCTTCGGCACCTGAGTGTCATGCATCATAGTTCCGATCTCTGCGCGCTTGCACGCGTATCTGTAAAGCAACGACAACTGAGGATCCTTAAGGCACGAACGCCAAACGACGTATTTTTGCTGGGCAAACAACTCAGCCAGGTTGGTCATTAAGGCGTAAGCTATCATCGTCACCCGCCTTGATTCAACTGGCGACAAGCGTTGGTGCGGTTAGTTTGCGAAAGTGGATGGATGCCCCCCGGTGAATCACGCGTAAGTTGAGCGTGTTAAGCAAGGAGGAGTGTCGTTGTCCCGTCAGACTCAGTCGTCGGTTTCCCGTCTTCTTGAGCTAATGACAATCACACGTCTCGAAGAACAGATACTAGTTTGCGTGGCTCGCCGATCTCTTGACGCGGCGATGGCCGAGCGGCTGCGCGAATTGCTCCGATGTGATCTGGACTGGAAGCTCTTGCTGGCCTCGGCCCAGCATCATTGTCTGATGCCACTGCTGTATTTCCACCTCAATGCCGTGGGTCAGTCATTGGTTCCACGCAACGTGATGTCCCGACTTGAGGGAGCGAATTACAGAAACACCAGGGCCAACCTTTTTCTCACTGGCGAATTGCTCAAAGTACTAAAGCTGCTCGAAGAGGATGGTATCCGCGCAGTCCCGTTCAAAGGACCAACGCTCGCCTTGCGGGCCTACGGCGATGTTGGCCTTAGACAGTTTGGAGATCTGGATATCCTGGTGCATCGGAAAGACATCCTGAAGGTCAAGGAAATACTTATCAGCCGTGGTTTCAAGTCGACTCTGGAACTGACCAACACTCAACAAGCGGCCCTCCTGCGCTTTGATTGCGCATACAACTTTGATAACAAGCAGGGTGTGGTGCTCGACGTTCATTGGGATTTTGTCGAGCGACACTTCTCGTTTGATATTGACGTTAATCGTGTGTGGGACCGGCTTGAGCCGGTAACGGTCAGCGGCAAACAATTGCTTACCCTTTCAGCCGAGGACCTGCTCTTGATCCTCTGTCTTCATGGCTTCACCCATCTCTGGGAAAGGCTGGGATGGATTTGTGATGTCGCGATCCTGATTGATAGTCGGAAAGATCTTAATTGGCAGCTCGTCCTGGAAAACGCAACCACTTTGGGCGCTCGAGGTATTCTGTCGCTGGGGCTCCTTCTGGCCGGCGATTTGCTCGACGCCTCGATCCCACCGGAAGTTTCGAAATCACTACAGCCGGATGCGAGGGTGAAGAAACTTGCAGGACAGGTGGGCGAGCAACTCTTCACTGAGCGAAGCGCGCCGGCAGGCCCGTTTGCTGAGGCCGGCACGCTCGCGTACTTGAGAGAGCGAAGGCTCGACCGACTAAGATCCTGTCTCCGTCTGGCGACGACCCCGAGGAGCTATGATTGGATGTTTCTCTCAGTGCCCGATTCGCTCTTCTTCCTTTATTATTTGGTGCGGCCACTGCGACTTGCGGGAAAGTACGGGGCGAAACTCCTGGGAGCCTCTGGTAAGCACCAAGCCAGGACGAACGGAAATGCAGGGCCTTTGTCTTAAGCACCCAGATCTTCCTCATCATCCTTATTTCAATCGCAGAAACCACCTCCCGATTGTGCGTATCCCTACGGCTCGCGAGTCCGGATCACGGTGACTTAAACTCGTAATCCGAAATCACCGTATGACGAGAGCCTTCGCTGCTGAGTTCACTCCTTACTACCACCAAAGCTGAAGCGCGAACCGTTTCAGCCTCGAATCCCATCTCTTCATGCACGGCCGCAAGTTGCCGCGAGCCCTGAGGTCGCCGCAGGCGCGCGATTGTCAGGTGCGGATGAAAGGGACGCGTCTCGCGAGCGAAACCTTCCTTATCGCATTCATCTTCCAATGCCTGTTGCAGCTTGCCCAACTGTCCCGAAACGTCCTCAATCCCGATCCAAAGCACGCGCGGCTGTCCACGTGGCGGAAACGCGCCGCAACCTCTGACGATTAGTTCGAAGGGAAGGATCTTGCTCGCGGCTCGTTTCGCAGCCTGCGAAAGAGTTTCGATTTGTGAGACGGGCGTATCACTAAGGAACTTCAACGTGAGATGAAGATATTCTTCGCGACTCCAACTAGCGCGCGCATCGGGAAGAGCGTGGCGCAAACGATCAATGTGATCCTTGAGTCGTTGGCGCGCGCTTGCCGGGAGTTCGATGGCGATGAAGATGCGCCAGGATTCGACTTCCACACTCATTTTGTCGAAGGCTCCAAAAAAAGCCGTTCTTTCGTCGCACTCTCCACCGCCACCTTGCTGAAAGGAAAAGCGCGCGGCGTCACGTTCCGCCAATCGTCGAGCTGATCCTTCCAGTGAGGACTGGAAGGAAGCCCGGATTCGCCCAGCGGAATTCCATGCTGAGTCTTATCCCAATCGCTCGGGTCGGCGATCAAACGCATTGAGACGGCACTGCCTACGTTGACCGTTGCGCTCAGCACCCAGTCAGTTCCGTTTTGTGGAAACGGCGGAATCAAAAACTGCGCACCAATGAATGGCACGCCGGCGAGAGGATGTGGAAACCTCGCCTTCACCATGTTTCCCCATGTCCATTTGGTTTCGTCCGCGCCCAGACTCTTCGTCAGAGTTTTCTGCGCATCGTCGTAAGAGGCGAGAAGCAAATCCGCATAACCGGCGAATTCCTTCGGTAACCATTCTCGCGGCTGATCGGTGATCAGCCGAGTAAGCAGCACGTCTGCGTTGGGCCAGCCATAGCTCTTAGCCAACTGCTCACCCATCGCCGCGGTGAATACCCTCTGTCGAAACGCGGAACGCATTTGGGCCACCAACGGCGCCGCGTGCGAATTCACCTCGAGCATCCCGTCCCAGCGTTCCAGCTCTGAGATTGCGTCCCGCAGTTTCTGGTCAGTCGCTACGCGTGCCTGGTCCTTGAGCATCTTTGCGGTCACGCGGGCAAACGCAACGCCGGCGATTGAATAAACGTCGCCCTGAATGCGGCGATAATCAGAAGCGTCCAGTTTCGGTTTAGCGGAGAGCAAGTCAAAGATGCGACGTGCCCGATAGGGCTGGGCCCAAAGATGAGTGAGGAAAAAAGGATAGTCCTCGCCGACGATTCTCTGATTGGCCGTCACGATCATTCCCGACGGCGGATTGTAAGAATGCGGCAGCTTGGCAAAAGGAATGTAGCCCGTCCATTCGCCGTCGTCGGTCGAGCCGTCATAGGGAACACTTCCGTCGCCACTCTTGCGGACGGGAATCCGGCCCGCGCCATAGTATCCGATGTTTCCGTCAACATCGGCGTAAACAAAATTCTGAGTTGGACCGACGTACTGACCAAGTGCCGCGGTAAACTCTTTCCAGTTGCGCGCTCGATTAACACCAGGGAAGCCGGTCAGCTCGATTGATGTGGGATCGAATGCAGTCCAGCGGAGCGCATATCGGATTGCGTCCTTTTCGAGAATGATCGGGCCATGACGCGTTACTGTTACGTCATGGTTCTGGACTTCGGTTTCCGGACTGACGAAAGACTTGCGAACCTTGATTTGCTCGTGACGAACTTCGGCCTCGCGCCAACCGGACGGCGTCTGATAGCGCTGTGGATTTTCTCTATCAAATTTTTCGATGTAGAGGTCCTGTACATCCGGGCCGAGGTTGGTAACGCCCCAGGCAATGCGCTCGTTGTGGCCAATGACGATTCCCGGCGCGCCCGGAAACGTAACGCCGGCGACATGAAGGCCGGGCGCCGTCAGCTCAGTCATGTACCACACTCCCGGCGCGGCGCCGGGTATATGCGGATCGTTTGCCAACAGAGGTTTTCCCGAAGTTGTTCTCTTGCCTGAGACCACCCAGTTGTTACTTGCCTGAGTTGAGTCGAACGAAGACGCCAGGCCGGTTCGCTCAAGAGAGCGTCGCTGACTCTCAATCAGCTCGTTCATCTGGGCGAGTATTTCAGCGCTCGGCGGGGTTCCGACTGAGAGCGGTTGGCGCACACCAACATTCTTTTGCGGCGCACCATCGCGTCCCACAACGAGCACATCCAGAGGCGTTCGCTCGAGCAGCAGGGCCTCGCGTTTTTCCTTCGGCAGCGCCGCCATCGATGCGCGCAAAATGTCGGCCTGCCACGTCGTGGAGAGATATTCTCCCATAAGCTTGCCCACCGCCAGCGAATCAGCGGGCCGCCACGGTTGGGGCTTGTACTGCAGGATTGCGAACTCAGGCGGCAGAGTTTTTGCCGACTCAATGAAGGCGTTGACGCCTTTGGCGTAAGATTCCAGCACTCGTTTCAGATCCGGCGGCAAGTGGGTCACGTTTTCATCGAGCACCCGCGCGAAGCCGAAAGCCCGGCGCCGCTTGTCCTCGCCCAGGGTCGTCTGGCCGAAGATTTCTGAAAGCTCTCCGCGAACTGTGCGGCGATAAAGGTCCATCTGCCAAAGCCGATCGCTGGCCGTAACGTAGCCCTGCGCGAAATAGAGATCGTCGTCATTCGTGGCCTCGATGTAAGGAATGCCGCGCTCGTCGCGCCGAATCTCGACGCGCCCCCGCAGGCCGGGAAGGGAAACAGTCTGATCCGGTTGTTGTGCGTCCGGCGGCCGCGATTCAGACGGAAGAGAGTAGAGCGCAGCTGACCGATGAAAGGCTCGTCTTGCCGCTGCTGACCCAGGACTGAACGGATTCGCTGCCAGGCAGAAACTTGATAAGAGAATCAGAATCGCAGTTCTGTTAACAGAGGGCTTCTTATTCATTGACTCGTCCTCGGAAGTTTGCAGGTGCTGTGGCGGGCTCGGATGTTAACACAAACGAGAACCTAAGGGCGTTTAGAGTACCAACTTCAGTTGGGTCCTTTCTGGCTTGATAATAGCCCAACTAGAGTCGGTACCCTGAACACCCGTTCATCAAGGTGGGACACTACCAGACGAAATTCGGCGTTGACGCTATGACCCTGGGAGCACTACAATCCGCGAGAGCTCGTTGTTAATGGTCAGGAGTCTAGAGACGTAATCAGTCCGGTCAAATCGGTCAACCATGCTTAGCGGCATAAAACTAGCCGGGGCAATTGCACTTCTGCTTGGTCTTTCCATGGCCGAGCGGGCGCAGCAGCGGCCCTTACTCACTGAGGACGTGGACATCATTCCACCGGGTTCGCTGCGCATCGAAGCCGGAATCGATTTCCTTCAAAACGCAAAGTTTCCAGTGTCGGGGCTGACGGGTGATCTGACGCGCGCGGGAGTGATCGGCATCAACATCGGGCTGGCCCCGAACGTCGAAGTGCAGATCGAAGGTGTGGCGCAAAACGTCTTGAGCATTAACTCTCGGGGGCCGAGCGCGATTCCGCTTAACGTTAAGGCCGGCGCCAATTCAACCAACGACTTTGGTGATTTCATACTGTCGACAAAGATCAAGCTGCGCAACGAGACGGCGCATTTGCCTTCGCTTGGATTTCGTTTCGGGGTGCAGCTTCCCAACTCGAACCAGGCCCGCGGCATCGGATTGAATCAAACAAACGCTTACGGGCAGATACTTTTTGGCAAGAAGTTCGGCCACAACGCGCGCGTGAATACTTTTGGAAATCTGGGTATTGCGATTCTCACGGCGCCCACCGCGCTCTTTTCTCAGAATGACGTTTTGACCTATGGCGTTGCCGGCATCGTTCGCCTGAACAGACAGTTCAGCGTCGCCGGTGAGGTTAACGGCCTCGCGAACACGCGGCCGGGCAGCGGACCCCTGGGAACTGAGTCGCAGGGCGAAGCCAGACTGGGAATGCAGATTCGCGCCTCGGGATTGCGCTTCGATTTCGCCGGTATTAAGGGACTGACCAGGCTCAGCCCGCGCTCAGGAATCACCGTGGGCGTAACGTACGACACTCCGTCCATCTTTACCCCAGCCAAATAAACCGAAAAGTGACAAGTGACGAGTGGCAACCCGGAATTGGCGCGAGTCGTTTATGGTTACTTGACGCGATCGCCATTTAATCGTCAGCGGACTAATGTTTGACTGGTTGCATATAATTGCGCGACGGCTCGGTCACTTCATCGTTCACGTTCCAATCTACGTGGCGGGGCCGTCGATGATCCTGATTGGCGCGCTGGATTCGTCGTTGTTGTCTTTGCCTGAGGTGAACGACTATCTGGTAGTAGCGCGCTGTTATACGCATCCGAAGACGGTTTTCTTTTTTCCTCTGTTCGCGGCGATCGGATCCCTGCTGGGTTGTCTTTTGCTTTACACGATCCTGAGCCGCGGCGGACGCGCGGTCCTGCATCGACGCTTTCGTGTCGAGCACGTATTGCGAGTCGAACGCGCGTATGCGCGCTTTGGAATTTTGGCGCTGGTAGTGCCAGCGCTGTTGCCTCCGCCCATGCCGTTCAAGATTTTCGTGGCGACGGCCGGGGCCCTGCAATTTCCGCGACGCCGTTTTCTGCTGACGATTTTTCTGGCCCGTTCACTTCGTTACTATGTCGAAGGCACACTGGCAGTTTTCTATGGCCAGCGTGTGCTAAGGTTCTTCCAAGACAACGGACTGCTGATTATCAGCGTAGTCACCGGCGCTTGCATCGTGGGGCTCGCGATTTACCTGCTAACAGGTCGCGGCCGAGCAGCAGCCGAAGAGGGGAAGCACACCTAAGAGAGTAATAATCCCGAAAGGTCCCTGGAAAAAGCATTGAAATCAATTATTCATAAGATCACGGGTGGGCTGGGGAAGCTTACGCATTATTTGGTTTCCTTTGGGCCGCTGGGCCTTTTGACGATCGCGTTTCTTGACTCAGTCCTGATTCCCATGCCGGGCGGGGTGGATGCGGTGCTGTTGCTGCTCGCGGCTGCGCGTCCTTCGTGGATGCTGATCTATGTGGCCGCGGCGACGATCGGCTCGACGGCCGGCTGCGTCGGACTCTATAAAATTTCTCAGCGCGCAGGGCATCGCGCGCTCCGTCGTTTCTCTGAGAAAAAACAAAAGCGCGTAAAGGATTTGATCGACCGGTATGACGTACTGTCGGTGCTGGTTGCGTCGCTGCTGCCGCCGCCTTTTCCTTTCAAGCTATTCGTGGTTTCGGCCGGCGTGTTTCGGCTGAACCTGATGCGCTTTGCGATTGCCGTTGCGGCCGGTCGTACCTTTCGTTATTTGCTCGAGGGTTATCTCGCCGCACGTTACGGCGAACACGCAAAGGAAATTTTGGCGCGGTATTATCCGGGAATTGGGATTGGGCTGGCGGTGCTGATTATCGTGATATTTGTCGCCAAGAGTTTCTGGCGGCGTGGCGCGGTATCAGAACCGGTGTCAGACGTCGAGAGCTAGCTGCAAATCCAACTCCTGGGAAGGTCGGATGGCGGCGGAAAAAGTGCGGGCCTCAGCCAGGGTGCGCACGCCATGTTCCTGGAGTTGAGCTAATAAGCAAAGCAACACACGCGCAGTTGCGCGGGCGTCGCCGGCGGCCCGATGGCGATCAGTGATCTCGAAACCGAAGTGTTCCGCCAGGGCGTCAAGATTGTGACCGCCGGAGTTTCGCAGCAGGCGACGGGCTAGATTGACGGTGCAGAGTTCGGGATTACGCATTCGGTGGCCGGAAAAAACTCTTTCAATTTCGCGATTCAGCAGCGGCAGATCGAAGTCTGAATTGTGGGCCACCAGGACGGCGTCACCCGCAAAGTCCAGCCACGCGCCGGCGATCTCAGCGAATTTAGGGGCGGGTTCGAGCATCTGGTCAGAAATTCCCGTTAGGGCGGCTATGAATCGCGGTAGCGGCACTTCCGGATTGAGCAGCGTTTGAAACTCAGCTGTGATTTGACCGTCATAAATTCGGTAAGCACCCAGCTCGATAATTTTGGCAGGCCGTGATCGGGCAATGATCGCCTCGACATCAAGCACCACGAAAGTGATTTCATTCAAGGGGCGGTACTCGAGACTGTCTTCACTGATCACCAGGTGCGTTTGGTCGAGGCGGAATCGAGAATCATTGCGGACCAAATCGCTGACCAGCGAAGCAGCCAATTCATCTCCGGCATGCCTCAGACGGAATACAACATCGGCAATCTCCGCGAAAGACACGCGACCGCCGTTGTCGTTCAGCAATTTGAACGTCTCTTGAAGCAGGGGTGAATCGGAAATCAGGTTGCGCGGAATCTCCATCGGCAGGCATTGTAGCTGCTGGACCAGGTTTTTGAAAAACGAGAAGTTTCGCCGACGGGTGTCTAGAGTACCGACTCCAGTGGGGTTTTTGTTTCCAGGAAAGAAACCCAACTAAAGTTGGTACTCTAAACAACGCTGGATGTAAAACGATGACCGCTGAAGAAGTACTGGACAGATTCAAGGCCTCGGGCGCCCTGCTGGAGGGTCATTTTATTCTATCGAGCGGACTGCACAGCCCTGCTTACCTGCAATGTGCCATCGCTCTGCAGGCGCCGGCAGTAGCGGCAGAGTTTGGTGCAGCTATCGCAGAAAAGTTTGCCGGCGCCCGCATCGAAACAGTTGCGTCACCGGCAATCGGAGGCCTGGTAATCGGCTATGAAGTTGCGCGACAACTTGGCGCGCGGTTCATTTGGACTGAACGCGAAGGCGGGCAAATGACTTTGCGACGTGGATTCAGTCTCAGCGAAGGCGAGCGGGTGCTGGTAGTCGAAGACGTGATCACAACCGGGGGTTCGACTCGCGAGACAATCGATGTGTTACGCGCGCACGGAGCTGCGGTGACGGCGGCGGCCTCGATAATTGATCGCTCCGGAGGCAAAGCCGACGTGGGCGTGCCGCGCGTCTCGCTGGCGACGCTGAATGTTCCGGCGATGGTTCCTGCTGATTGCAAAGCATGCCAGCGCGGCGAGCCGGCAACAAAACCCGGAAGCAGAAAAGGCACTAAGCAGTAGGCAGAAAGCCGTCACAGATGAAAGACGTCGAATTTCTCGATAGTGGCGTAATTCTGGGTTCTAAAAAAAAGAAAGCCGGGGATGCAAAGGCCGCTTACCGAATGGTCTTTTTGCTAGAGTTCCGGATGGTCATACCTAATATTGGGTGGCGCTCCCGGCCCGGGAAGCTCGATTTGCGTGAGCACGATCAATAGTGTGTTTTGCCAGACCGCCCAAGTATCCAGCCAGCGAGATTGCTTTGAGGCTATTAATCTTGGTGGCATACGCAGTGTCCTTGCCGTGCATTATTTGGTGTCTATGTAAGCTGTCAGGATACAAGCTCAACTCGTTGTCGCTCGCACTTACACCGCCCCGCGTCACAAGTGGCTCTAATATCATTTCTTCGAACACTTCCAGTTGTAACGCCTCAACCAGTCTGCGCGTTCGCGGGTCAGATGTGCCGCGTTCTACGCTGAAAAATACCACACCAAATAGCTCGGAACATATGCCATCGGCCTGTGTCAACAACAGAGTTATCGCAGATGCATACCTGCCCTCGTGGTGTGCCTGGAAAGCCTCCTTGAAGATCGCGCCGCGCCTTGGAAAATCCGTACTCAGTTGTGTTTCCACTTCATTGATGCAGCTTTCGACCATCTGACTCATTCTGTGGTCTACAACGTCCGTTGTATTTTTGGCGAACTCGTCCTCTAAATCGAAAAGGTCAGTGACGGGCATGTTAGGCAAGACGTACCAACCTCGCTCGGCTAAACTACGTTGAAGTCTAATCGCTCGGTCAGGTAGCAGTTGTATGTTCGCATGTATTTGTGCGATCGCTGGCCCAACCACGGCGGCAATCTCGTTGGCCCGTTTTTTGAAGGCATCAATCCCTTTTGCTACCGCCTGCAAAACACTTCTAAACTGATCAAATGGTGATGTCTCGACTTCATGCTGTTTTTCTTCGTCGTTCATATAAATCCTTCTAACTGAGATGGCGTTAGCGCATTATATACCTCGTTAACCGGCCGTGATATTTTATGCCGGATATGAACGAGCGATTGGCAAAAGAGAGGGCCGAAACTGACGCGCTAAAACGCGAGGCTCTTCGACTTGGTGTCGGGGAAATACCTCGCAATCCGGGTTGGTGGTGGGAAGATGTGGACAACTTTGGCGGCTCACTCCAAGAGTGGGACTTCGTCAGAGATGACTATACATACTTAACTGAAATTGGTAAGGCTGGGGCGAGAAGGCTAATAAGAGAAGAGATGCGCAAGGATATTGAGTGGCGGCGCAAAGAGAGTCAATGGAAGCTAACGATTGCGGGCATGATCGTGGGGTGGGTTCTTGGTGCGCTCGGAATCTTAATTGGACTTTTTGCTCTCCTCAAGAAATAGCAACACAGAATCACCCCGCTATCGATTTCGCTGACGCCTGTTGTTCTCTGCCTTCTGCCTTTTGCCTACTGCCTTCACTCTTATGAACTGTCGGCTCCTCCTTCAATACGATGGCACTGACTTTCATGGTTGGCAGATACAGGACGAGTTGCGCACTGTTCAGGGCGAACTGACGCGGGTACTTTCTTTGTTGGATGGTCGCGACGTTACTGTTCATGGATCTGGCCGCACCGATGCCGGTGTGCACGCCGAAGGACAGGTAGCCAGCGTTTTTCTGCAGCGCGAAATGAGTCCGCAGAAACTTCGTAACGCCATCAACGGCAATCTCGCGACGGACATGCGAGTGCTTTTCCTCGATCCTGTGCCCGACGATTTTCATGCGCGCTATTCTGCCCGGAGCAAGACTTACGTTTATCGTGTAATTCATGGTCCCCTAGTCTCGCCTTTCTGGGCGCGCTACGCGCATCAGGAGGCGCGGCCACTCGATTTTGAACTGATGCGCCGGTGTGCCCGGCTATTTCCCGGCGAGCATGACTGGACCGCGTTTTCCGCGGCCCAGTCTGATACCGAATCTCGGGTGCGCACGATCGAATCTCTTGAAATCGCCGGAGGTTGGAACGCTCGCGGCCGCTGTCACTTAATAGAAATGACCGTCTCAGCTAACGGCTTTCTGCGTTACATGGTGCGTTCGATAGCCGGGACGCTGCTGGCTGCGGGTCGCGGTGAAATCACCTTGGAACTTGTGAGCAGGGCAATCCGCGAAGGCGATCGCGAACTGGCGGGGGCCACCGCGCCGGCGCATGGCTTGACACTCAAGAGCGTGAAGTATGATTGAGTAACGGGTAGTTTGAAGAAGTGGCACAGGCGTCCGCCCGTGAGTCACGCGCAAGACCCGCGTGCCACATCAAGTCTTTGATTGACACTGCTTCCGGTTGCAGTAAGAATGAAAAGCGATTTGTTTGCCAACTTTTCCGTCATTATTCTCCAACAAGTGCTGACTGACTTTACCGAAGTAGTTGAGACGGGTTCTCGTGACGAGGCGCTGCTCGCTTCGATTGATTGGGAGCGCCTGCCGCGGCATGTCGCGATTATCATGGACGGAAACGGCCGGTGGGCGGCCCAACGCGGACAGCCGCGCATTGCCGGACATCGCGCCGGCGTTGAAGCCGTGCGCGCCGCCGTCGACACTGGTGCGCGTTTGGGCCTGCGAGCGCTGACGCTCTACGCGTTTTCAACTGAAAACTGGAAGCGGCCACGCTACGAAGTCGATGCCCTGATGCGAATGCTGCGAAAGTACCTGCGTATCGAGCTCGACGAAATCGACCGGCAGAACATTCGTTTCCAGACGATCGGACGTACGGAAGCGCTGGCGCGGAACGTCCGTGAAGAAATCGCGCGGGCCTCAGAACAGACTGCGAAGAATACGGGAATGGTTTTGAGTGTGGCGTTGAATTACGGCGGCCGGGCAGAGATTGTCGACGCTTGTCGCGCCGCGATGCGAAAACTTTCCGCGGAAGGGAAGTCGCCGGACGAGTTGACTGAAGATGAAATCGCCCGCGAATTGTACACCCACGACCTGGCCGAGCTCGACTTGCTGGTGCGTACCAGCGGTGAACTCCGCATTTCCAACTTTCTGCTGTGGCAGAGCGCTTATGCCGAAATTCATGTTACTGAAACACTGTGGCCGGACTTTCGGCGCGTACATTTGCTCGAGGCCGTGCTCGATTATCAACAGCGCAGCCGCCGGTTCGGTGGATTGAAACTGGTCGTCAATGCCAAGTGACATTCTCGCGATTGCGTTGAAAACTCAAACCCCAAAACCAAAATCCAAATCATTTCTCGGGAATCTGCCGCCGGCGGTGGCCCGCATCGTAACCGCGGTGGTTTTGCTTCCGATTCTCATTGCCTCAATCCTGATTACCAAACTGGCTCTCGTATTTGTCCTGATCGCGGCGGTCGCGATGGTTCTGGCACTGGCCGAGTTCTGGCTGTTGGCGCGCAAGCAACAGATTCGCGCCGACATGGTGGCCGGGTTTTTAGGCGCGGCCGCACTCTTTACAATTTTTTATTTCACCGAACCGGGTAAACCGCCCGACCTGTTGATGATTCAGATCATTTTGATCTTACTAACAATGGGCACGCTGACCGCAGCGATGGTGCGCGGCGCGCCTTTTGACAGAATGATTAGTGCCACCGGTGCGACCGTCCTGGGCGTTATGTATATCGTACTGCTCGGCGGTCACCTGGTAGCGGTGCGCACGGGTTTTGCGCCGGAACTCTCGCGGCATCTGCTTTCTTTTTTCTTTCTCGTGATCATGGGAGCGGACAGCGCCGCCTACTATGGCGGTAAGACATTTGGGAAGCATAAGCTCGCGCCTAATGTGAGTCCGGGAAAAACCTGGGAAGGTGTAGCGGCGGGAATGTTGGCCAGCTTGCTGCTGGCAGTGGCCGCCCACGCCTGGTTTTTCCCTGAGTTGCCTTTGAAGTTTGCCATGCCGTTGGCGGCCGTCATGAATGTGTTGAGCGTGATTGGCGATTTGACTGAGAGCGCTCTAAAACGGAGCGCCGGCGCGAAAGACACCGCCACATTATTGCCCGGGCACGGCGGCGTACTTGATAGGATGGACAGTTTGCTGTTCAATGCGCCACTCATCTACTATTTTGCCCGCGCATATTTCAATTCTTAGCGATGAGCACCAAGAAAATAATCCTGATTATCGCCGGAATCGTCGGCGTGCTGGTGCTCATCGTAGCGTTGTTCGTAACCGCGATTGGCTGGTTTGTTTTTCGCACCATTGGGAACAGCGAAGCGGCTGAAACGGCGCGCACGTATCTGCGCAATAACGAGCAGTTGAAACAGGATATCGGCGAGGTGAAAGATTTCGGGTCATTTGTCACCGGACAGGTCAACGTTCACAATACTGACGGCGAGGCAACGCTGCATTTCAAGGTCATCGGCGAAAAGAAGGTTGTGAATGCTACAGTTGATCTCTCTTATCGCAGCAATCGCAACTGGCGAGTGACCGGCGCCTCGTACGAGCGCGACGGCCAGACGATCGATTTGATGCGGCCTTACGAGACGCCGGCCGCGACGCCTTAAAGAAGTGGCATCGGCATCTGGCCGATGAATTGTCGCGGGCGGGAGCCCGTGCCACCGTTTAGTTCAAATAAGTGCATGACCGTGAGAGGTATTTCAATCTTAGGTTCGACCGGCTCGATTGGCTGCAATACTCTGCGTGTGATCGAAGCTTTGGGCTCCGAACAGTTTCGTGTAGTTGCGCTGGCGGCGGGGCGGAACATTGGAAAGCTCGTCGATCAAATCTCGCGTTTCCGGCCTGAGCTGGTTTCAGTTAAGGATGAAGAATCCGCGGAAGAGCTAAGGACAGAGTTGCAACAGCGCGGCATTTCACTACCGCGCCTCGCTTTGGGCGTGGATGGTCTGGTAGAAGTCGCCACCCATGACCAGGCCGACTGTGTCGTTTCCGCAACCGTGGGCGCAGTTGGATTCGTGCCGACGCTGCGGGCGCTGGAAGCAGGGAAGCGCGTGGCGCTGGCCAACAAAGAAACCCTGGTGATGGCCGGCGAGCTGATGACGCGCGCGGCTGAGAGGTCCGGCGCGGAGTTGCTGCCCGTGGATTCTGAACACAACGCGCTGCATCAATGCCTGCGCGGTGAGAAGCGTTCCGAAGTGCGGCGAATTATTCTGACCGCCTCAGGCGGGCCGTTTCGGACTTGCGACAAAGCGGCAATGTCATCGGCGACCGTGGCCGAAGCGATGAAGCACCCAACGTGGAGCATGGGCGCGAAGATCACGATCGATTCGGCCACACTGATGAATAAGGGATTGGAAGTAATCGAAGCGCACTGGCTGTTTGGCTACAGTGCGGATGAAATCAATATCGTCGTCCATCCTGAATCGGTAGTGCATTCGATGATCGAATTGATTGACGGCTCAGTCATTGCGCAGATGGGTATTACCGACATGCGTCACGCGATTCAATACGCCCTGACCTATCCCGAGCGTTGTCCGTCCGGGCTGCCGCCACTGGACGTCGCCCGGCTTTCGTCTTTGCATTTTGAGGCGCCGGACCTTGAACGCTTCCCGTGCATTTCGCTGGCTTATCGCGCGTTGCGGACCGGTGGCACGCTGCCGGCGGCGATGAACGCGGCCAATGAAGAAGCGGTGCAGGCCTTCATCGACGAGCGAATTTCTCTTCCTGACATTCCGCTGGTAATTGAAAGCGTTATGGATCAGCACCCAACGTCGGCGGTCAAAGACCTTGCTTCAGTTCTGGACGCTGATCGTGTGGCCCGAATCGCAGCCCAAACGACGATTGCCAGGCTGGAGGACAACACTCGCGCAAAGAGCGTCGCCTGAATTTTCTAGTTAGCTCCAAACCGTCGGAGCGCGAACATCCTATCCGCCAACGGGCGCGGCACGCTGAGATTTCTAAGGGGCCTTTGGTTTTGCAGGTGTTTTTCGAACTGCGCAGTCAGGCGGACAGGATATTCGCGCTCCGACAATTCCAGTGGGCTGAGCGGCGAGAAAACTTTGCGACCCCAACCTACCTGTTTGACCCATCCCGCATGCCACACGTAAACTCGTTTTGGACTTTGCTGATCGACGAGGTGGTTGAGAAAATCAAAGCCGGGTGTTTGTTTGGCTAGGACTAATAAATGAGTTTACTTCAAAACGGAATTATCGGCGTTTTGGCCTTCATCTTTATTCTCGGCGCGGCGGTGACGCTGCACGAATTTGGCCACTTTATTGTTGCCAAGCTACTCAAAATCCGAGTTGAAACCTTCTCGTTCGGCTTTGGTCCGCGGTTGTTCGGCCGCAAATGGGGCACCACTGATTACCGGATATCTGCCATCCCTCTGGGTGGTTATGTGAAGCTGGGCGGCGACGAATCCAACGCGCCCATCGAAGGCGAGGGCGCGTCGGATATCCCTGCGAATGAGAGATTCGATCTACGGCCACGCTGGCAAAGGATCCTGGTCGCGATTGCCGGGCCGGTGATGAATATCCTGACCGCGCTGTCGATCCCGTTTGCGGGCGCGATGATTTATGGCGTGCAGGTGCCGCCGCCGCCGGTCGTGCGACATGTCCTGCCGGGCGGCGCGGCAGAAATCGCCGGCCTCCAGGCGGGCGATCGCATCGTATCGTTTGACGGCAACACAAATCCCAAATGGAAGACAGTGGCCGACGATGCCTTACTGTCTCCCGGCCAGCCTCTGCCACTGGAAGTTGAAAGAAACGGACAGCGGCTTCAGCTCACGATCAAGCCGACGCCGCACACTGAAGAAGGCGAGACGGTTGGCTTTCTCGACTTTGTGCCTGACTACGGAACCGTGCCGATCGTGGTACGAGTGGTCGAACCGAACACGCCCGCGGCCGAAGCAGGATTGAAAGCCGGCGACCGAATCGTTAGCGTCAATGGGGAACCGATCACGGCCGCGGAACAGGTCACACAATACATTCGCGAACATAAAGGACAGCCGATTACTCTTCGCGTAGAGCGCAACGGCAGCATGATAGACATCACCGCGACTCCGAAGCTCCTGAATCCGGAGGAGAATAGAGAACGGCTGGGGTTTCAGCCCGATGAAGAAATTCCATACCAAAGAATAGGAATCGCCGGCTCGTTTTCCGAGGCCGTCGATACGAACCTCGAGTACATTCGCGTTACCGGAAAGGCACTGGGGCAGGTTTTTGCCGGCAAGCGTTCGGTGCGCAATACATTCTCAGGCCCGATCGGAATCTACCGGGTGGCTTCCACTTCGGCGATTCGCTTGGGTTGGGCCGGGGTATTTGCGACACTTGGATTTCTGAGCCTGAATCTGGGCGTCTTCAATCTGCTGCCGATTCCGGTGCTGGACGGGGGCGCGATTTTCCTGTTATTGATCGAAGGCCTGCTGGCCATGGTGGGTTGGACGATATCGGCGCGCGTGCGCGATCGGATTCAGCAAGTGGGATTCGTCGTAGTCATCCTGCTGATGGTTTTTGTGATTACGAATGATTTGATTAAGACAGCATCGAGCTGGCGCGCTGGAAACAACAGCCCACCGCCCGCGTCCTCGCCGACACCTGCGACGGCAACGCCGGCGAAATGATATTTTTGGGCGAAGTGTCGGAAGCCCGCGCGTCAGCAAGGGCTCGTGTCCGAAGTTGCCCTCCCTGACGGTCGGGCTTCTGACACAAACGAAACAGGCGGTTATGCGCAACTCAAAAGCAGTGCAGGTTAAGAACGTTCAGATTGGCGGCGGCGCGCCGGTGGTCATTCAGTCGATGACCAAAACCGACACCGCCGACGTGGGCGCAACCGTCGAGCAGATCGAACAGATGGTTAGCGCCGGGTGCGAGATCGTTCGCCTCGCCGTGCCCGACAACGACGCGGCGATTGCGCTAAAGGAAATTCGCAAGCGCGTTCCTGAAGTTCCCATCGTTGCCGACATTCACTTTCACTACAAACTCGCCTTGCTGGCGTTGGAAGCCGGCATCGACAAGTTGCGCCTGAATCCCGGAAATATCGGTAAGCACGAACGGATCGTCGAAGTCGTGCGCGCCGCGCAAGTGCAGAAGGTGCCGATACGCATCGGCGTTAACGGCGGCTCGCTGGAAAAGGATCTGCTGAAAAAGTACGGCACCGCCACGCCGGAAGCGATGGTCGAATCGGCGATGCGGCACATTAAGATTCTCGAAGACCTCGATTTCACCGACATCATTATTTCTCTGAAGGCCTCTGACGTGCAGCGCACGGTAGCCGCCTATCGTTTGCTGGCAGCGAAGGTCGACTATCCGTTCCATCTGGGAGTGACCGAGGCCGGCACCGCATTTACCGGCACGGTGAAATCCTCGATCGGTCTCGGGATTCTTTTACACGAAGGCATTGGCGACACAATCCGCGTGTCGCTCGCCGCCGAACCACAGGAAGAGGTACGTGTCGCCTGGGAGATCGTGAAGTCACTCGGCCTGCGGACACGTGGCGTGACGGTCGTGGCTTGTCCGACGTGCGGGCGCCTTGATGTCGATAACTTCGTCGAAATCGTTACCGAGATTGAACGGCGGCTGGCGCACGTTGAAGAACCTCTGCATCTCTCAATTATGGGTTGCGCCGTAAACGGCCCCGGTGAAGCTCACGATTCCCAACTTGGTATTACCTTTGGCCGCGGTGTGGGCATGATTTTCAAAGACGGCGTGCCGATGCGCAAAGTCGCCGGCGAAGACATCGTTGAAGCGTTCGTGAAAGAGACTGAGAAGCTGCTTGCCGAAGGCGCTGCCGCGAAGCCGGAAGTGCGGCACGAGTTGGTCACCATAACCTAGTTGACTCCTCAAATTGCTTTTGTCTGAAGGCCGCCGTCTGGCGGCCTTTTCATTTTCCCTGCAACTTATCTGAATCCGCATTGACTCGCGGACCACATGGTGTTACCTATTACCATCATCATAGAAGTCTTTCTTCCGCACTGATCCAACCCAAGGGGTTCAATCCAGGCTAAAGAACTGTGGCGTTTCTTAGCCACACGATCCCAGAGCTGCTGTATTGCGGAGGATTTCCAATGAACACCCGAGACTCTATTCGTTGGTTTTGGCTCGCCGCTGTCTGCCTGACCTTCCTTTGTTTCGCTAACAAGGCTGCGACTCAGTCGCAGATTCCCACCCAAAAACCAGATGTCAAAACTGATGGAGGACTTACTACAGTTACTTTCTATCTCGAACACGGCGACCTCACCGTGAATCTTCCGGACGACATAAGGGCTGGCGACACGATCTCGGGCACCGTGGTCGCGGAGCCGAAAGGACAGACGAAAGATGAGCGCGCAAAGAATCAAAGTGAGCTCAATGGTCTGGTCATAGAAATAAACGACAAGATTGTGGAGCCTTTCACGGCGCCGCCTGCCAAAGAACGCGAGAGCGTGATCCAACAGACTCTCTGGATCTATCACCCGGATAAGGCTAAGCTTAGGCCCAACGCCGCCGACCCCAAGACCGCGACACCCAAACCTATTTCGATTTCTCTGGAAAGAGCAGGCTCGGAGATTGAGCACGCGACAATTCCCATCGAAATTATCTCGCTGAACCTACAAAGCGTGGCGCCTTTGAATACTTTCCAACTTCCTGCGATGGGACAGCAGGGGCGACCGATCGTGATCACGGGACCCTTCGACGGGAATGCGCAGAATACAACTCTGAGCTTTAGGCCGCTCAGAACTCAGGTACAGGATTTTGAGAAGAACACCGAGAACGTTTCCGCCGGCTTTGGCTTACTTGCCGAATCGCCACGCAAAGCCGTTTTCCAGGCTCCCTCAAACTTCTCGGGCTCGATTGAGCTGAATCTCAAGGAAGGAAACGTCGAAACCAGGGGAACCTACCGCAACGTAGGAGTTAACTTGAGCGCGCCGAAAACCAATTTGCTCAAGGGCGAAAAGACGACTTTGACCGTCGAGGTAAATGGTTTGCAGGGAATCAAACAACCCGTGCCGCTGACCCTTACCTATGGGGGCGTGATTGTCATGGAAGGCGGACCGTACCAGCCGTTGCTGATTCAACCGTCACAGGTCGGCGCGGACGGCCGCTATTCGACCACGCGCGGGATTACTGGAATTCAGACTGGCGGTTGGAACGCGACAGCAACGGTGGTAACCACTCGGTTCGACTTCTGCTTGCAGGACGATTCAAATCCACGGACAGTCATTCTAATCAATACCTTCACCGGCGAATACATCTTTCCTCAGCCGAGTGGCGCCAACCTTGGGGGCAGCGGAAGCGTTACAAGAAAGGACTGTGTTATTACGTTGACGGACAACCAGCCTGACCGCAAAGTGCAGGGCAAGATCGATCCGTGCACACAGACCGGCGGCGCGTCGGTCCAGCTTGTTTCGCCGAAGGTGAAATTTACGATCACGGACCGCAACACGAGAGACAATACCTGCGCCTGCGGACCGGGATGTAAGTGACGAATTCTAAACAAGGATATTTGAACTTTTGCTCTTCTTAATGACGCCGTGGGATCACAGAGTTGGCCAAAGAGAGAATTGTTCCTCATTCTGCTCTAAATGATGATGAAAAACATCTACTGCTGCTACGCATGAAAGGAGAATCGCGTCATGGGTCGCATCCTTGCTTTTCTTTACGGTTTGGTGAGTTACCTGATCTTCTTCGTCACTTTCCTGTACGCCATAGGCTTCGTCGGAAACGTGTTTGTTCCGAAGTCGATCGATTCGGGCGTGCCTGGCTCTTTCACTCCATCCCTGGTCGTTGATGCCGTGCTCCTCGGTCTCTTTGCCATTCAGCATAGTGTGATGGCGCGGCCGGGGTTTAAGAAACGGTGGACTCAGATCGTCCCTCAGCCGATTGAACGTAGCACTTACGTTCTGATTGCGAGCCTGGTACTCGCATTACTTTTCTGGCAATGGCGGCCGATTCTGACTGTGGTTTGGAGCGTTGAGAATTCTATTGGCAGCCTGGTGCTTCAGGTGCTCTTCTGGGTCGGCTGGGGCACGGTATTGCTGAGCACGTTTCTGATCGGTCACTTCGATCTGTTTGGCCTTCGGCAAGTGTATCTGTACTGGGTGAACAAGGCGTACCCTGCAACGGGGTTCAAGACGCCCGGCTTATACAAGATTGTGCGTCATCCGATCATGCTTGGCTTCATCACAGCGTTTTGGGCAACGCCGCGCATGACTGTGGGTCATCTTGTTTTTGCCGTCGCGACAACGGTTTACATTCTGATCGCGGTGCAAATCGAGGAGCACGACTTGACGAACCTTTACGGGGACACTTACAGGGAGTACAAGCGGGAAGTCTCGATGCTGATTCCGATGCCGCGAAAGAAATAGCGCCCGCGATCTTATCGGTCCTGAGTGCTCTTGCGACTTGTCCGCATCCCAGATTAAGCGATCGTCTGTCGGCGGGTCAGGCTGCGGCCATGGAAACCAGCAAAGCATCGCTGGCGATCTTGCGGTTGATGTTGACCTCGAGCTCGCCACGCATTTCTTCGATGCGCGCCAGCCATTGCGCGGCGCGCCGGCTGGGCAGTTCGTCGGCGATCTTTTGCAGTTGATTCAGCAGGTCGCGGTTCACGATCGTAGCTTCCGGTCGGCTTAGCCTAAGTGCCCAGGCATCGCGAATCAAAGCTTCGAGCACGTCGAGCCGCTCTTCGTATTCGCCGCGGTCCTTTGACCCGGCCAGGTCTTCAGCACAGCGCATCAGTTGCGCGCGATCACCGGTCAGCACCAGGGCATTCAACACGGCGAGCATTTCCGCACGACGCTCGCGGTACTCTTCCAGGTCGCCCGCCAGCGCACGGCCAAGGCTCCCCAGCGAAGTGCGCGCCAGTAGCCCGGCGTCGTCTGCCGGCAGCTTCTTTTCCTTGATTAGGAATTCTTCGATCGCCTCGGCGGGAAGGGGACCGAAGCGTATCGCCTGGCAACGCGAACGAATTGTCGCCAACAACCCGGTCGGGTTTGCAGTCGTTAGAATCAGATGAGAAGTCGGCGCAGGCTCTTCGAGGGTTTTCAGCAGGGCGCTGGCTGCCTGGTCATTCATGCTGTCGGCATCTTCGATGATAAAGACGCGTGCGGCGCCTTCGAAAGGACGAAAATTGGCTTCGCGCTCCAACTCGCGCATCACCTTAACCCTGATTATGTTTTTGAAAGGGCGCGCCATTGCGACGTCAGCGTGCTCACTCCAAATCATTCTTTCCCGGTTGTCCTCGTCGCTGGAGAAGGGCGGAAACGTGGATCGCGAAATTCGCTTGCATGACGAGCATTCGTCGCAGGCTTCGACTCCGACGCGATTGCGACAGTTGAGAGCCTTGGCCAGTTCCAACGCGAACAACTTCTTTCCGATGCCTTGTTCGCCGGTCAAAAGCAGCGAGCCCGGTACGCGGCCGCTGTTGAGTAAGCGCCTTAGCGATTCCTTTACTTCGTCGTTGCCGATGAGTTTGGAAAACATAATTAAGTTCGTCGTCAGAAACCGGCTCGCAAGCGAGGGCATTAGCCAGACCGTTAGGGAGGGCTCTCTAAATGCGACGCTGCCGGCCCTCCCTTAAGGGTTGGGCTAATGCCCCGCAGGCCTAATGAGCCCACGCTCCTCCAGGAATGCTAATACAATATCCATGACCGCTGCGTGGGTCTGATGAACCGATCCGCGGGCGTCAATAATCCGGACGCGCTCGGGATTGGCCCTGGCAATTTCCAGATAAGCATCACGCACGCGCGCATGAAAGTCTGCGTCCTCAATATCCAGGCGGTCAGTGTTCTTAGCGGCGACGCGACGGCGGGTTCGCACCGCCGACTCAGCCACAGACAAATCAAACAACAGCGTCAGGTCCGGCTGCAAACCGCCGGTGGCCAACTGCACAATTTCCTGAATCAGACCGGGTTCGAATCCGCGGCCTGAGCCTTGATAAGCCACCGTCGCGTCGGCATAGCGATCGGACAAAACAATCTGTTCGGCCGCGAGCGCCGGCAGCAAATGCTTGCGTACATGTTGCGCCCGGTCAGCGGCAAAAACGAAAAGTTCGGCGAGCGGATCCACCTGCTCCTGAACATCCAACAAGGCGGCGCGCAGCTTCTGCCCCAGGGGCGTGCCGCCCGGTTCGCGCGTGGCCACGACGTTGAGGCCGCGCGCGCGTAATTCACTCGCCAGCAGTCGCAGTTGCGTGGACTTTCCGCATCCGTCGATTCCTTCAAAAGTGATGAAAGCGCCAGCCATTTCTGCGGTGGATGGATTTTCGCCGGCTGGTTTCAAGAGGAGGAGGTCTCTTCAGTTTGTCCAGGCACGTGCGGCAGCGGCGTGTGTGGGGCGCGCAGCTCGCCCGTGGCGCGTCGCGCCTGAGAGATGGTCGAGATTGCGTGCTTGAAGATCAATTGTTCCTGCGCGCCGGTTTCCATGATCAGTGAAAACTTGTCGAAGCTCTTGATGCGGCCCAACAGCTTGGCTCCATTCACCAAATAGATTGTAACGGTAGTCTTCTCGCGCCGCGCGAGATTCAGAAACCCATCCTGAATGTTTTGTGGGGCCGGCTTTGAATCCACGAAACGATCGTCCTCGTATGAAAGTACTCCGTTTGGCGAAGGCCTCAGAGTACACCACGCGCTCAAAGGTGACAAGCGTTTTATCTTAAGGAGAGTGCGCGCATCTTGCGCGTGATTCAAAAGGGCAAGTTGATCGTGTCACGCTCTCAGACTAACGCCAACGCCATCTTAAGCGGCTTACGCCTGCAAGAGTTCAAGGGTCATTGCCTGCACAGCCGGGTCGTCGCCAAATCCTTCGAGCCATTCGACGCCGGCCTCGTGACGAAACCAGGTCAATTGACGTTTCGCATAATGCCGCACATCCAGCCTGGTTTGTTCGATTGCACTTTCCAAATCACGTAGGCCCTTCAGATATTCAACCACGCGGCGATATCCGTGCGCGCCCAGGGCGCTGGAATTTGCCGGCACGCCTTTGCTCAACAGCCGTTCGACTTCACGAACCAGCCCGTTGGCAAAATGCTTTTCGGTCCGTTCATTTATCCGGGCATAGAGTTCTTTGCGCGGCGGATTCAACGCAATGATCCGAATGCGCGCGGCGATGGCCGGTGGTTCAAGTCGCAAAGGCCGCTCGCGAGAAATTGGTTCGCCGGTTTGCAGACAGAATTCAATCGCGCGCTGAACTCGTGGCCAGTCACGACGATTTAATTGTTTTGCCTCTGCCGGATCAAATCGGCGCAGGATTCGATGAAGATGCTCAGGCCCGCGGGTTTCGCGTATCAGCGTCAGGCGCGCCCGAAGTGTTTCATCCGTGGGCGGACTCGGAAAGAAGGGCTGACGCAGGGCTCGCAGGTAAAACCCAGTGCCGCCCACCAGGAAGACTCTTTGACCACGCGCTTCGATCTCTTCAATCATTTCGGTGGCGACGCGCGCCCAATCCGCAGCCGTGTAATTGATGTCCGGAGAAACAAAATCGATCAGGTGATGGGGAACTCCGCAGCGCTGTGACGGTGGAAGCTTGGCGGTCGCGACCTCGATCTCCCGGTAGACCTGAACAGAGTCGCAGTTGATGATCTCTCCGCCCAGACGCAGCGCCAACTCAATTCCCAGCGCACTTTTGCCGGAAGCGGTCGGGCCGACAATCGCAATGATGCTGGGGGTGCGGACATCCTGTCCGCTGTTAGTTGAGGAAGTTTCGGCTCTGCTGGTCACCCGCGAGAGATGATAAGCCGAATCGCAATTGCGAGCCAGATGAGCGAGAGTAGCAGAATTGCACCGGTGATTTGCGCGCGCGACAGACGCATGAGAAACGGTACCTGAAACTCATTTGGCAAGCACGTACTTGCCGTTAGCGAACGTGTATTTCCTTGCCGCGTTGGCGCGGCGAACGTTGCCGTCCTTGTCTTCCTTTGTGCCGGTCGTAGTGACCCTGGCGTCATAGAACTCAGGATTAGAGCCGGCCACGAACTCCAACTTTGAAGAGAACGAATAGCACGCGGCCAGACCTTCACCGCAAGTGCCGCCGTTATCGGCGCTGTATTCATCGACGATCAAAACCTCACGCACATTGTCGGTTGTTTCCGCGATAACGACGGCTGATTCGCTGGTTATTCCCTGACCTGTATAGCCGGGCTGAAAGACTGCACCGTACCGCTCCGGTCCAATCTTGATCAGTTTACCTTCCGGAGCGCTACCCCAACTGCCCATGGTGGAAACTTCTTTGGTTAAAGTATCCAGTTGCCACGCCTCGCCCTGCTTCGAAAAGGTGGCCCCACCGATGATTGGGGCGCAAGCGTGACAATCGTAATGGGCGGGAACAGTCTCAGTAATAACAAAGAATCGGGCGACACCGGATTGAGTAAATGACTTGGCAAAGTTGGCGGCCGTGTACACCGTTCCTGGCTGAATGCCTGTCGAGCGGTCCTCGGAAGGTAACTTTTGAATGTCTTCCTTTGTTATTTTCCACTTTGAATATTTCTTTTGACTATCATAACTCCCATAGATCAGTTCCAGCGCTTTGCCGGTATCAAACTCTCCGGTGAAGAATTTCTTTGTCGGCACGTCAGCAGATTTAGAGGTCGTCGGATGATCGGCCGCCGAAGTAGTGACGGTGGGTGGCTGATCAGAAACCACACTGTGCTTGCGGAGCAACGGAATGACGGCCATCGAACCTATCGCCAACACGAACAGAATTGGTATGGAAATTACGGCGACCAGCACCGGCGTGCTAATCCTTCGTCGTTTGGGCGCGGGGCCAGGCTGAGGAATTGTCGCCGCCGGTTCGGACATCACCGGCAAAACGGAAGTCATCGGGAGTCGCGCAGAACGATCGATCAAGTTTGGCACTTCTTTGAGCGTAGGCATGGGAACCACCGGCCGCACGGACGGAACGTCCAAGTCGAGCGAGTCTGTCGATCGAGTTGAGGGCAACGGATGAGTTGTCGCGATCGGCTCAGTCGGCTGGATGACCGGAGCTGAAGGCAACGTGGCCCGTGGCTCAATAGGGATGGACAGTTTCCGCATCGTAACCGCGTCTTCGAGCGGAGGCTGCGCCGGAGCCGACTCTTTTATTACCGTAACTGCTTCTTGCGCCTCCAGAGGTACGGCTTCGCGTAACATGCGGCGCATGTCCGCCGCACTGGCTGGCCGGTTCCGCCGATTCATCGCCATGGCCTGAGTGAGAACCTGGGCCAGCGCGTGCGGTACCTGCGAATTAATCTGATCGGCCGGTAGCATCGGATCGGCTTGCAGATCGTCGAGCGCATTAAAGCGCGTCGGAGCGTCAACCGGAGGAACATAAGTGAGTAAGTGATACAGCGTGGCGCCTACCGAATAAAGATCGCTGCCCGGGTGCGTGCCGCCGTCGTGAATCTGCTCGAGCGGCGCGTATGCGGCCGTGTAACCCTTCACGCTGCGGCTGGTCAGCAGAGTCTGCATCTGTCCGGCAGCGCCCTTTGACAGGCCGAAATCGATCAGAAACAGCTCGCCTTCGCGAGTCAATTTCAGGTTTGCCGGTTTGATGTCCCGATGAAGTATCGGCGGATTGTGCGAGTGCAGGTACTCGAGGGCGCCGAGAATCTCTTCCGCCCACCGCACGACGTCCGCCGGCGAAAACGCACTTTGGCGGAGTTCCAGAAGTTGCGCAAGGTCCTCTCCGGGAATGAACTGCATCACGAGGAACTGACCTTCGCCTTCGGCAAAGTGATCGGTGACACTTGGCAGTGAACGGTGTCGGAAATTGGCGAGCAAACTCGCCTCGCGCTCAAAGGCGCGACGCGCGTCCTCGGAAGTCACCAAAGTTTCCTTGATGGCGACGATGCTGCTGAGACGTTGGTCGACGGCTTCATATACCGCTCCCATGCCGCCGCGTCCCAACTGGCGGACAATGAGATATCGATTCTGCAGTACGGTATTCGGAGGAAGCATGCTCGCTGAGCCCTCAGCAAAACCAGGTCGGGTCAGACGAGTTTCGCTTAGATTGGTTTTAGTTGTAAAGCTTTGTGAGTTCGATGCCGGTGTAGTAAGCCTTCAAAATTTGCTCGACCGAAAAGCCCTGTCGCGCCAAACCGTAAGCGCCCACCTGGCACATCCCGACGCCATGGCCCCAGCCGCGCCCGGTAAAAACAAAGCCAATGACGCGACCGCTCTCGCCGTACAAGCGGTCGATGACAAAGAGCTGTTCGCGCAGGCCCAGGGCCGAGCGGATGCGTCCACCGCGAACGTGGCCCACGCCCTGAGAGCCGATAACCTCGAGGTCGATCACCCGGCGTGAAGAACCGCGCCTGGCTATCCTCAGATCGGATATCGAGCCGACGCCGCGCACCGATCGTCCCAGGCGCGCTTGGACTTCGCCCACGGACAGTTCTGTGGTCCAGTTGGTAAATGGCGAGAAGCGCTCGGCTGAAGCGCCGTTTGGTGCTGGTCGGACTTCCAGATAATCAACTTCGCCCTTCGCCCCCACGTGAAACGTCGCCGGCTCGCCGCCCACCAGGGCCAGCGACTTCACTTGATAGGTATTCTCGCCAAAGTCACGGAACAAAAAAGCATCGCGACCTACCGCGATGGGCTGATCCTTTCCTTTGCTCGAACGCAGAATTAGTGATCCGGACACCGCCGGCCGCGCAGTTCCTTTTTGGATTGCCAATAAACCGCGCGCTTCGAGCAAGCTTGAGATTGCATGCAACACGCGCCCGCGCGACATCGTCTCTTTTGGACGCAGCGTCGCATCAGCGAACAGCGAAAGATGTCCGTCGCGCAGCAGCATGGCTACATCGGCGCGATTTGATTCCGGGATCTGCTCGGCTTCGCGCAGCCCGAGAACGTAATCAACGTCGGCATTATTCAGAAGCGTATCCGCGCGTTTGTCGCCAAAGACTGCCAGAAGCAGAGCCGTGCTGAAAGCCGGCGGCTTTGTCGCGTCGTCGGGCGGTTTGAACGAACCGTTGCGAGAGAGGCGGGCCGTGCTGCTTAGCCATTCCCGGACTTCCGACTCGTTCGCGTGCGCGGACAGCCAGGCGCTCGAGACTCTATCCGTTGGTACGGACACTCCGTTGACCGCTAGTAAGGCGACGTCACGCGCGATTGTCAGATCCTTTTCGTCCTTAAGCTCGAATAGGTCGCGCGAGCTCTTGATTGTGAAGGGCGCGAAAGCTGCTTTGCCTTCGGCGGCGCATTCGCGACCGCGCAGGTAGGGTACTGCGTCGTTGAAAATGTTCTCCGAGTTCTCAGTGCGTCCGCCACACGTCGAAGTATAGAGCGCGTTAATGGGCTCACCATTGTACGTGGCGACAATTCCGCGCGTTTCCTCGACCGCTCGGGATGACAGCGGATGTTCGCTGGACAGTCCGCGATAAACTTGGGAGCGCGTCGTCGGCAACAGGTCATACCCTTCGGACGAGAACTGTCCCCGGTTTCGGAGCGCATAGGTGCGGGCCGCGATTGCCTGGGCCTTCAGCGCTTCGATCGCTGGATAGCCGCCCGGAGAGAGCTCGTTGGGAACGACACCGCGCACATAGTCTTCCAGGCCGATCACATTGACGACGGTCAAAGCCCCGCGCGTATTCGCGAACACTTCGATTTTGCCGCGATACGGCTTGTCGTTAAAACGTACAGGCGCGGCGGCGCCGGTGCTGGAAGCAAAAACCAGCGGCGCGCTTGAACGCAGCACTGGGCTCGCGCCCCGAGCAAAAGCGAGCAACTCGCGGGTCGGCACACTGGAACGCGAAGTTAGTTTGAGTTTGTTAGCGGACTTCGGTGCGTCCTTTGATGCGGAGGTTGATTGATTTCCATCGACAGCGCTGCCGCCGTTGTTTTCCTCTACCGGCGTCTTGAACGACGTCACCACTTCAAAGCCGGCGTCTTCCAGTTTGGCTGACACCGCCTCTGCTTCTTCGCCGGATTGCTTGACGATTATCACGCGGAACTTGCCGGACGAATCTGCCACTGCTTGAGGGACCTCGCCGGTCGTACTCTGCACCGATTCGATTAGTCGATCCGCGTCCTCGCGCGAGACCGATCGGGCCAGCTCAACCTCGTAAGGTCGATCATTACTCGGACGTTGCGGAGACAGCAGTCGAGACTCTATTCGCACGCGGGCGGTTTCCAGCGGTTGCGGCGCGGAATTGAGTTCGGAGGCATTGAGTAGCTGCGCGGTGGTTGAGATGGTCACTGTCCGCGTACCGGTCGACAGCCCGATGCGTATGACTGGTTCACTTACGAGCTTGGATTCATCTGACTCCGTTGCCTTCTTGACGACCGAGCCGTTGTCAGTCGGCCAGTTGCGTTGGGTCTTTTCTTCCTTTTCGGTTGTTGCTCGCCGCTCGCGCGTCTCCTGGGCAACGACGAAGGGTCCGAAGGTGAGTGGCGAAGCCAGCGCGTTCACCGTCAGCAACACGATCGCTATTCTGCGATTAGAACTCTGCATTTTGATTTGAATCTCTCCGCGTACAACGGGGAGCAAGCCGGGCGGGCCGGCTTATCTTACTACAAAAAGCGAAACCGCCTGAGCGAAAAAATGTGGATTGAACTCGAGCCAGTGGCCTGGGAGTAGCAGCGATCGGCAATGGAAGCCTTCAATCGCGTTGTAATGGCCAACGCTCACCAAGGAATTCGAGACCCAGCCGGGGGACACCGTCAGGCGCCAACTTGCGAGAGCGGATCGCGGCGAAAATCGAAACGTGGTCGCGTGCGCTGGTGACGCGGAGAATGCGCCCGACTCCAACGTTGAGATTGGTAGGAACACAAGTTCCCAGGCTGCTCATGGTTTCAGTAACCGTATTTTCCTGCAGAACGGGCCTGCCATTTTCATCGAGTACTTCAATCAGGACTTCCAGCGGGATAACGAGTCGCGTTTCTCTTCGTTGGTTGTCTGGGCGGCACTCGCTCACCTTCAACATCGTAGTTTGTCCGCCGTCAATTGGTAACGGTTCATATCTAATCGTCGGATCTTCTTCATACGCACTAGGCGGCCGCTTCCCCAGGAAAGCAACGCCGACGCGAAATAATGCCGACTGCGGGTGTTGCGCCTTTCGGATGGCGGAAGCATGGCGCACCAGGCTCCAGACGGAATACTGAGGCTCAGCATGATCGAAACAGCGAAGTTGATCCGGCAGGGGAATGCTTAGCAGGATCAAACGTCCAGGTTCGACCGGTCGCGTCAAAGTAAAACCCGCGCCGAAGTGACTGACGTCAACGAGCCGCGACTGTTCTATCCACTGGTGTCCCGGACTCTCCCTATAGCTGACGCGAATTGGCAGCGTCAACCGAATACGGCTTCTCCGTCGTGTTGTCTTTTTGCCCTGTTCCAAGACAGGTCCTCCTCAGCTTTGAGAGATTTGGGAGCGGTGGGTGGGGGGATACCAGTATAAGAGAAAAAACGGACGTATGGTTGTGTCAATTTGAGCGATCGGTTGGGCTGGGCACTCAACCATTCCTCTAACGACTATGATTTGGGCTTTGAACGTCCTTAAATCGCCGCTTGCTCGCGCACGGTCGCAATGAAGATGAAGGTTCCGGTAACGCCGAACGCGCCGGCCATCACGAACGGCGTTTGCGGCGTGATTTTCCAGAGTAGTCCGCCAATCGCCGCGGCTGGAGTGATGGCCAGACTTCTCATCAAGTAATAGAGACCGACACTGCGCGCTCGGACCTGCGGCTCCGCAAAATCCAGAATCATTGCCTTTCGGGCCGGCTCTCCAATCTCTCTCAAGCCGCCAATGATAAAAGCGATCACCAATCCAGTGAAGTCGTGGGCTGAAATTATGGCCAGCGGATAAAGCGCAAAGGCACAGAAGGTTGCGGTGATAAAGGGTCGGCGGCCGACACGTTCGGTTGCTTTTGCCGCGGGCACGTAAATCAGCAGCGTGGTAACCGTATGAATCGCGATTAGGATTCCAAACCGGGCGACGCTGACATGCAGCACGTTAGTAACATAGAGAATGATTAGCACGTCTGCCATCCCCTCGCACGTGCGAATGAAAATATCGGAGATTAAGAGACGCTTCAAACCCTTTTGAAAAGAGTTCCAAACGCCGAAGATGTTTGTCTCGTGATGCGGGACGCGGGCGATATTTATGAGTCGGATCAGAAGTGCGGTTAGTCCGACCAGAGCCAGAGTAATTATTATTCCGAGATGGACTCCACCGACAATTCCTCGGGACGCGATAATCACACCGCCGATCACCGGGGCGATCACGATCGGCACGCGCTTTAAGATCGACTGGATCGTAAAACCCATGGCACGTTTCTCTGTGGGAAGAGAGTCGCCAATCACCGCAAAGATCGCGGGCGAGGCCATGCTTTGCCAGGCCATAGCGAAGGCCAGAGCGGCAAACGCAAACGGCCAGGTTGGCCCGAACAAATAGAAAAGGTAGCCGACACAGGCGAGTCCGATGAAGCAGAAAAACGCCCGCCGCCGGCCAAAACGATCGGCAATCCAGCCGCCGGGATATTGATAGATGGCGTCGAAAAAATCCTCGGCTGTGCCGAACAATCCAATCACCGGTGTGCTGGCGCCGAGAGCTTCCAGATACTTTGGCAGAAACTTCTTCCACAGCTCTTCACCAAAACCGAGGAGAAAGACCGCGCTCGACGCAGCGGTAACATTGCGCTCGAGACTAAAGAACTCGCGCAGGCGCGCAACGGGCCGCGCCGCATTTCCAGGATTGCTTGATCGATCCAAAACGGTAGCCGTCAGCTTTCTTTCAGAGCCGCTACAGCCAGCGTGTGAAAATCGCGACGTACGGCGTTGATGTTAGCGAAAGGTAGTTGGCGCGCGTGCGTGCGGTTCGTGAGCAGAATAAAAACGCGTTCCTGATGCCAGTCGACCCAGCAACTTGTGCCGGTAAATCCAGTGTGGCCGAAGGCGTCTGGCGGCAAGGCAGGTCCGGCGGTCGAGTCCTTCGTAGCTGCCAGTTGCCAGGCGAACGAGCGGGCTTCGTTTAGTCCCTCAGTCATGTTTTCACGGAACAGTCGACATGTTTCTTCCGAGAGCAACTCAGAACGCCCGCCAATGAATTGATTTGCCAGCCGGAGAGTCTCGCCGGCTGTGGAAAACAAACCGGCATGGCCGGCGGCGCCCCCCAGAAAAAATGCGTTGCCGTCGTGGACTTCGCCCCAGATAACGCCCTGGCGCCAACTGTCGTATCGATTGATGGACGAATCGCGTTCGCACATATCACGTTCGTAAGCATTGCCGCTTTCGCAGGCGGCCACGCCGGTTTGCATTGCTTGCTCAGGATTAAAGTAGGTGTGCCGTAATTGTAACGGCTCAAAGATATCGCGCCGCGCAAGTTGATCGATTGATAGTCCAGTCAGTTTTTGCAGTAGAAAGCCGAGGACAATAAAACCCAGATCGCTATAAACAACGCGAGTGCCCGGCTGGTATTCAAGCGACTCATTCGCGATCGCCGCCAGCGCGGCATCGCGGTTGTTGGTAAGGATATACAGCGGCCGCCACGCCGGTAGCCCGGACGTGTGCGTCAGCAGTTGGCGGATAGTAGTTTGATTCTTGTCGGGACGATCGAACTCTGGCAGGTATTGCCCGATTGAACTGTCGATTGTTAGTTCACCCGATTCGACCAGTCGCGCGCAAAGCAAACCGGTCACCAGAGGTTTGGTTAACGAAGCGAGATCGTAAATGGTTTCCAGCTTGGCCGCGTAGGATTCAGGCTCGCGGACCGCTTCACCGAGCGCTTCGGCGAATCTTATCCGGCCGTGTTCGGCGACAAGATACACCGCGGAAGGGAAGTCGCGGGCCTCGATCCGGCGGCGAAGCATGGTTGAGATATTTGGTTCGGGATTGGTTGTCGGACCGTCCGCCACGGTTGGATATTACGACAAAAGCGCGCGGACTACGATGCAGGGCCGTTGCGGTCGGCGCGGATGATGTCGATTAGCGCGTCGAGGCGACGATCACTATGGGCTTGGAATTCCTTCATCACTGCGGTGTGAATGAGATCCGCAGATTACGCAGATTACACAGAAACAACCTTGGAGAAAGCAGCCAGGATCATGTGTGTCTTAACTCACAACCCAACCGATCGCTGAGGAAAGTCTTTTTGAACTGCCTATCTGTGCAATCTGTGTAATCTGTGTAATCTGTGGATTCAAAGTCTGCGGACTTATTTCTGGTGAACGTTCAGGCGAAGTTCAGCTTTGAGTTGCGACTCGAGCAGCTTTTCAATCCCGACAGAATTCTTCGCCGATTGCTCGACGATGAAAACCATCGCACGTTGTCGCTCTTCGTCGGTCATTGTGATTATTACATTTCGATAAGAAGTTCTCAGCGTCTGCCGTTTCGGTCTTCTCGCACAATATCGATCAGCGCATCGAGCCGCCTGTCAGTATGAGCGCCGGCGTCAGCGAGAGCCGAAAGCTTTTCGTTGACGACTGCCATTTGCTTCAGGAAGCGCAGATCGTGTTCACGCATATGCTGCCTTGCTCGCCGGCCCGCCCGAATCATAAGTTTGAGGATTCGTTCATCCCGATCAAATCGACCTTCAGCTTTACGATACGACTCGTTAAGCTGCTCAATGTCGACAGAGAACTTCGCCTGCTGTTCGACGATAAAATCCATCGCGCGTTGTCGCTCTTCGTCGGTCATTAGGAGTTCTGCCTTGTCGTAATATCGATCCCGAAACTCGCGTGATGATAGCAGCGATCAAAATGAGTGGGAAGCTTCCTCTTCAGCAAAGATTTTGCCGTTTGCCTCAAGCTTTGCCGAGAAAAGCGCTTACGCCGGACTGCACCGTATGGTCGTGAATCTGCTGCAAAGTACGCAGGGCCAGAGCCAGCGCGCGCCGACCGTCCTCGCCTGAGACTAGTGGGTGCGACCTGTCAGCCGCGGCCTGCAGGAACGATTCAATTTCCGCCCGCAGCGGTTCGATATCCTGCACTTCCAGGATGCGCGTCTGCACACCCGGCCAGGGGCCGATGGTTGGGGGTGCGAGGTTGCTAATCGATGCATGGTTGGTAGTGTAATCGACCGCCACGTAATCGCGCGGCTGAAAGAAACGCATCTTGCGAATCTTTTCGGTGCCAACCCGCGACGCAGTGATGTTTGCCACGGCGCCGGTGGCAAATTCGAGCCGCGCGTTCGCGGCATCCACGCGATCGGTGAGAATCGGAATCCCGACCGCGTGCAGGGAAGTAACGTCCACATCTTCTCCGACCAGCCACTGCACTATATCCAAATCATGAATCATCAAATCGAGCACGACATCGATGTCCAAAGAGCGCGCCGTGAACTGGCCCACACGATGAATCTCGAAATAGACGGGATTGCGGACATGTGGTCGCAGCGCGACCAGGGCAGGATTGAAACGCTCGGCATGGCCGACCTGCAGAATCCCGCCGCCTTTCTTCTCGGCGGCAATCATGCGATCGGCTTCTTCGAGAGTCCGCGAGATTGGCTTCTCAACCAGCACGTGGATGCCCGCTTCGAGCAGGTCGCAGGCGATCTCGCAATGCGATTCAGTCGGTACGGCCAGACTTACCGCATCAACGCTGCCGATGAGCGCTCGCCAGTCGGTGATTAGTTTGACGCCCCACTCGCCGGCGACTTTGCGCCCGCGCGCTTCATCAACATCGCAGACGGCAGTGAGTTGCGAGAGCCCGGCGGCGGCCAGGGCCGCGTGAATGCGCGCGTGCTGTCCGCCAAGATGTCCGACGCCGATGACTGCGGTGCGTAGCATGGTCAGTAGTCAGTTAGTTAGTCGTTAGTTGGCAATGGTTACTCGTCGGCAACGCAGTGTTTGAATCAAAGTCGTGTTTCGAGGATACTTCAAAATTCAGTTTTGACGATACTAAGTGGCAGGAAAGAAAGAAAAAAGCAACTAGCAACTGACCACTGACTAATCTCTGAGGACTATACTTGCGACAATCTAAACTTGCCAGGGGCGGTTGGCTGCTTCTCTTTCTCAGCATCGCTGCCTTTTACCTTTGGGGTTTGACTGTGTTGCCCCTGGCTGGGCCGGATGAGCCCCTGTATTCAGAAGTGGCGCGCGAGATGTTCCTCCGCCATGATTTTGTTACGCCTACCCTGGGTGGGCATACATGGTTCGAAAAGCCTTCGCTGCTTTACTGGATGATGATGGCGGGCTATCGGGTGTTTGGCGTGGGCGAGCACGCGGCGCGAATTGGTCCGGCGCTCAGCGGGCTTTTGACGGGAGTTTTCGTTTATTGGATCGGAAGTACGATTGAGAGTCTTCGCGCCGCTGCCGGTTCTTCGTTGAACAGCGAAGTTCAGCAGACTGAGCTACGGCCCGCCAACCTGGCCCGTTGGAGCACTTTGATTTGGCTTTCGAGTTTGGGCGCAATGATCTTTTCTCGCGCGGCGAGCTTTGACATCCTGATAACCATGGCGTTAACGGGCGCGTTCGCTTTCTTTGTTGTCTGGTACGTCCGGAGCACCGCCAGCGCTGGGTCACCGCGGCCGCAGCCTCGCCCGGGTTTCGCTCCTGCCTCTGAACCGCCGCCATCTGCGTCAGGAGTAGTCGGCAACGATGTCGGGATCAAACGCGCTTCCGCATGGCTGCTGCTGGGCTTTTATTTTTTCGTCGGTGTCTCTCTACTCGCCAAGGGCCTAATTGGTATCGTGATTCCTTTTGCAATTATCGGTACCTATTTTCTGCTGCGGCGTGAAATGCCGCCACGAAGGTTTGTGGTGAGCTTGCTGTGGGGAGTTCCGCTGGCCCTCGCGGTGGCGGCTATTTGGTACGGACCAGTTATCCATCGGCATGGATGGACGTTCATCAATGAATTCATCGTGCAACATCACTTTGCGCGATATCTCTCGAACAAGTATCACCATCCCGAGCCTTTCTACTTTTATGGCCCGGTGTTAATTGCGTACTCTTTTCCCTGGACAATATTTCTCGCGGCGGCTTTCATCTCGGCGCGCCATTGGAAGTGGCGCGGAGGGAACGCGCTTGACCGTCTGCGCGTGTTTGCGTTTGTCTGGGTCATTGTTCCGATAATTTTCTTCTCTGTTTCAGGATCGAAACTGACGACTTACATCCTGCCGGTGCTGCCGGCGGTGGCTTTGCTTATCGGCGATCGGATCACGCAGTTTCTCGGTGAGCAGCGCGGCGATACGGTGATTCGGTTAACCGGTCTGTTCCTGATTAGTTTGGCGGTATTTGGTGGGTGGTACCTGGCTCATGGTTTTCCGGGCAGTCCTGCCATCGTCGTCGTAACGGCTTTGCCATTGGCTATCGTCGGCGTTGCCGCTTTGGTGCGACCACAAATGCGCAAAGGCCTGCTGGTGCTGATTCCGATCGCTTTATTCGTCACTTCGGCCGTGGCCCTGAAAGGCGCGGGACCGATTCTGGCTCGGCCAGAGTCGGTGCGCGATCTATTGATCGCGGCGTCGGCTCGCGGGTACGGTGCGACGCCGGTGGTGCAACTCCACACGCTGGAGCGGACGGCTGAATTCTATGCGGCCGGTCGGATGAGCTACGGAACAGGAGGTGAGCCGATCAAACTCGAAGGCGCCGTTCAGGTATTAGATGCGGCCCGGCGCAACGGCGGCGTGGTGCTTTGCTTCGTGCCTCTGGAATACGAGTCGCAATTGACGAATTATCCGAACGTGCAGACAGAAGTGATTGGGGACAATACGCGCGCGGCGCTGATCGCGGTGCGGGTAAGATGATGAGTTCGTATACAAACAAATCGGGGTCAGGCCGGGATCTTTCGATTCCCAATCTTTACCGCTTCGGTATTGTTTGCTGATTGTCAGTTGCGAGATCACAGTTCTACATTCTCCATGACAACCGGCTGCTGAAATAGTGGCGCACGTGGACTATCAAATCCGAAATCGCAAAAATCGCAGGCCTGGCCCCAGTTTACCCCCCTATGTTTAGGCGAAAAAGACCTCGTTCGGATACCAACCATGCACCTTGGTTGTCCAGAAAACTCAACGAGTCATACTTATCAGTCCCAACCCTAATCCACTGCTTGCCGCCGTCGGATGTTTCGTACAGGAATTTATCTGAACCAAGGCCATGGCCGCGGTTCTGAGAGGAAAAATGAAGAACCGTTGGACGATTCTGATCACAAGGCTGAAGCTCGACAGACGTTCGCCAGCCGTCGGTGGTTCTGAGGATTCGACCGTCATCAAAAGCGAGCCACTGTGAGGAAGAATCAAATAAGTAAGCCCAATACGGCTTTCCTTCATAGCCTCCCTCTTCTCCATTTCCATCACAGGTCTGCGGATCGTTTACCTTAAGCCATGTCTTCCCGCCATCGCGCGTATGAAATGCTTCGGGGCCATCCAAAGCAATCCCGTGATCCGAGTCAATGAAGTCAATATCTTTAACATCGCCGAGGTTAGCAGGGATGTTTTGGACGCGCCATGTCTTTCCGCCATCGTCGGTTCGATAAATAATCGGAGTAAGAACCTTTCCCGTGATGTCATCCAAAAGATGACGGGGAACACCTAATTTCAGCTCTTTCGGAGAGGGAACTCTAAGCGCCGCGCCGCCAATCCAGCCAGTGTCGCGACTTATGAACTTAACATCTCTAAAGCTGCCCGAGGAGGACAAGGGGGTTTCAAACGGCGTCCAAGTCTGGCCGCCATCTTCGGATTTGAACCAACCGTTGTGTGTTTCCATCCACCCAAACTTAGTATCAAGAAAATAAACCTTAGTGATTGTCTCCCAATAATCCGTAACACGGTGGACCATTTCCCAGTTTTTTCCACCATCAATCGATCTCCATAGACCCTTCGCCATAGATAAGAAGCAATCATTGAGATTGACAAACTGTACTCGGTGCCAGGAATCAGTCGCAGGCAAGTTACTTATCTTAGTGACCCGACCAGACTCTTGCCGGACGCTGGGAGGTCCACCTTCACGAGGATGGGATGACGAGACGCAAGCTAGCATTAGCGCAGCTTGGACAAAGCTCATCGCGGTGAATGCGAATATTCCCTTTAACGTGTGGAACCGCATATTTAGCCTCCTATCGGTAAGCCGCATGATAGAAATCTGTTGCACCAATCCGCACTGCTCCAGGTGTCAGACCCGTCTTTTTTGACCCATTCAAGTTTCTTACAAAGGAAGGTTTGCCCTGCACGACACCTTTCCAATAGTTAAATCGCGGATCTCCGCCGGTCTGCTTTACCATTGAAATAGCTGTTTCTATTGCGAACAGCCTTGTCGACATTCCGACATCACTTCCGATTAGCTTAAGGTATCCCGGGCCTTTCTCATTCCCTGCAATTTGAAAGTTACCGTCTGAATCCCTCTCTGTGACGATGTCTGACCAAGAAACGCCTCTTTCCTTGGCACGGTTATTTATCGCCGAAACCATTTCATAAGCTTCATAGAGAATCAGACCAGAGGTTTCCTCAAATATCGACGTCGGGTTGATCTTTTTTCCCCTTTTGTATGTTGTGTGGGCCTCCGGAGCGTATATCGCTTGATGCTCTGAAGATAGTTCGCCCATTAGCGCACCTGCAACTGAGAGTTCGTGCGGATCTGTAGGCAGTGCTACTGAGTTCTGCGGATCTACGAGTCTCAGCGTGTCGTCGCTAGCCAACAAATCGTTGATTGTTTCCGAATCACCATTCTGCACGGCTGTAGTTAGTGCCGTTGCGTTGATTTGATGCTGGACGTTTTCTGCGTAATTGTTTTCGGCTTGACTGGCGCTGTCTTCTCCACCACACCTGTCAAATTCCGCCGAGCATCCTTCCCCGGCAGACTGTACCGTCAGCCCGCTGGGATCGATCAGATTCATTGGCTTGTTCAGTACATAGGAGTAGCGATTCCAACTTTCCGGACTGGTCGCTCTTGCGCTGGCCATCAAAGGATCTGCCGAAGTAAATCGACCCTGGGCCGCCGAGAAATATCTTGCCCCGAAATAATCCAAGCCGCTTTCTGTGTCTCGCTGTTGGCCGGTGAATTGATCTCTGACTCCGTCACTGGCGCCGTAACCCAGCGTCGTTGTGCGTCCGCTGACTCCGGAGCCAATCTCAATGCCGAACGGCATGTAGTCGTGACGGCTG
>Ga0137394_10000107_pt1 | contig 55266 bp, 48 predicted proteins | sample czobulk116metaG_FD_108278 | JGI IMG/M metagenome (GOLD analysis project Ga0137394, IMG submission 108278) | Vadose zone soil microbial communities from Angelo Coast Range Reserve, California, USA - czobulk1.16 metaG | ecosystem: Environmental > Terrestrial > Soil > Vadose zone | place: USA... | reverse complement strand
AGGGGCGGAAGATTCTTCAGAACCATCTTTCGCTCCTACGGAGCTTGTAAAATCGAGGTCTACCCGGTCCCCACGCTGGCGCGTGGGGCTACATTCTGTCGCCGCTACGCGGCTGTATTCGGATGCCTTCGGCAACTTTGAATCTATTTTGGACGGATCTGGTCATAGACCGCCGCTACAATAAGAACCGTGCTGACGCGGCGTAAGTTTCTGGCGACCGGTGTTTTGATGGTGCCCTCCATCCAGTCTTCGCTGCGCACAAGTAACCCACGTGTCCGCTTCCTTGGGTATGAACGGGTTGAACCCCTGCTCAAGACAGGCAAGCTTGTGTCGCCCGCGGATCGCACGGCATGGCCTGATTGGATACAAAGCCATGATCAGGAAATTCGTTCTCGGTTGCTCCGGGGCGAGGAAGATACGCTCGCAAACTTTATTTTGTACGGCTTCTCGTTTACAAATCAGCCTCGCGAAGCCGCCGCGGCCAGAGTTCAGGACTTCATAGCCGGCATCCTGATGCCCGGGAACAATGAGCGGTTGCTTTTGTTGCAGAATCTGGTCACTCGTCTGGGATACAGCCCAGCCACACCGGCTGAGCGAGAGCGCCTGGCCGGTTATTTGTCGGAGAACATCGCTCGCTACATTGCTGAACAACAACGATACGGGCGCACACTTCAAAGCGCCCTGTCCAACGACACCAGAAACGCCTTTTCGAGCACATCGCAGCTTTACAAAGATCGAGGCCTGTCGATCGACACGGACTTTCGGCCAAACTATGCAATCGAGCAGGCCCTTGCGGATCTCAAGCGACGCGGCGTGTTGTCACGTGTGCGGCGGGCCGCAGTCATCGGTCCGGGCCTGGACTTTGCGGACAAGAATTCAGGATTCGACTTCTATCCGTTGCAAACCTTACAGCCCTTCGCGCTGATCGATTCTCTTTTTCGCTTCGGATTGGCCGAGCCGTCAAGTCTTCGGCTAACTGTTCTGGACATCAGTTCTCAAACGCTCGATCACGTGTCGCGGGCGGTAAGGCTGGCACGAGGCAGGCAGCCATACACGATCCAATTGGTACTCGATAAGACCCGTTCGTGGAACCAGAACGCGCTCGATTACTGGCGGAAGTTCGGTAACCGCGTGGGAACCGGTGTTGCTCCGCTGCAGGCTCCTCCGCAGTTTCAGAACATTGAGCAGAGGGCTGTACGAATCCGGCCGGAAGTGGTCACGCAGCTCGCGCCTCAGTCCTTGAACATCGTTGTACAACATCTCGATTTACGCCCGGAACAGCAATTCGACTTGATCGTCGCAACCAACGTGTTCGTTTATTACGATGCGTTTGGCCAGGCGCTGTCGCTGCTGAACATCGGGTCGATGTTGTCGAGTGGCGGAATCTTTCTGTCCAACGATGTTTCGCAGGACTTCCCCGGGCTGAAATTGCGCGCCATAGACAACGTCTCGGTGGAGTACTCGAGGACGGAGGCAGACCGGGTTCAAGTCTATTCGAAGGCCGCGTTTACGCCGCAACTGCCACCCATCTGAGTTTCTGATAAACTGATGTCGAAATGAGGGAGCCTATTCATATGCAGCGGAGTCATATATGGGCCGCGTTCTGGTTCTGCGTAACGATCTCTTCGGCAATCGTCGCATTTGCCGCGGGCCAGAACGCGCCGAAGGTTGAAAAGGGTGAGCAGATCATGAATGAGGCCTGCATGAAGTGTCATGATTTCAGGCCGATAGAGACGCAGGCGCTCGATCATGAGGGCTGGAACAAGATCGTCAAAACGATGATCGAGAAGGGTGCAACTGTAAGCACGGAGGACACGCCGGTGCTGGTGGAGTATCTCGTCAAGAAACATGGCCCGTTACCTAACGGGGCAGGCAAAAAGATTCTCCTCGAAACCTGCACTCTGTGCCATGACTTGAGCCGGGTGAGAGAACACTCGGGAACGCGAGAAGAATGGGAAGGGCTCCTCGTGCACATGTTGGGAGAAGGCGCACCGCTCGCGGATGAGGATTTCGAAGTCCTGTTGAATTATCTCGCCAGAAACTTCCGGAATTAACCACAAAGACACAAAGGCACGAAGGCACAAAGAAAGGCCGCTTCAAATGATCCTTTGATTGCGGCCTTTCTTTGTGCCTTCGTGCCTTTGTGTCTTTGTGGTTAATTCCGTTCGCTCTTTATCGATTAACCTGCGGATCACAAATCTCCACGATACAAATCGAGTCGATATTGCGATTGGCGGGCGGTACCGGGAGCCCTTTTTCAGCCATCAGTTTTCGCAGCAAAGCCGCAGTTTCGGGTCGGGCAATGGCGGATTGAACGCCGACGCGGACCAGGCCTTCAGCGTAATCCAAAGCCTCCCAGGTATGTCCTGCCGCTTTGCTGTTGAATTTGTCGGTATCCCGGCTGCCCTTGTCTCGTGTATCGAGCCGGGCGCCGTGATCCCCCAGGAGCTGGACCACTTCGTTCCTGCCTTTGAGCGCCGCGCCCATGAGGGCCGTGCGCCCTTCTTTGTTAGCCGCATTCGGATCGAGGCCCAGATCGAGCAGCATCTTTACAGCCTCCACGTTTTCCTTTGGCGACCATTCATAGGTGATACCTTCGACCCAGCCGATTCCGGCGCAGATGGACAGAGCTGTATCTCCGAGATCGGTAACAATCTTGGGATCGGCGCCATGAGCCAGGAGAAGTTTCATCAGAGTCACATCTCCACTTTGGGCTGCGCGGACGAAAGCCGTTGCGCCGGATTCAAAGAACCACTGCATGGTGAAAATTGTGCGGGTCTCGGTGTTGCTCTTGACCTGGTGGTTCACATTGGCGCCGCGGTCCAGGAGGATCTTGATGAAGTCGAGATGATCCATGTCCGCCTTGGGCACAGGATAATCGCCGCCTTCGATGTTGCGGTTATCCGTTGCGAGGTACAGCGGCGTCATGCCTCCCTTATTGGCAAGGCTCACGTCGGCTCCGTGCTCGATCAGAAATTTTCCGAGCTGGTAGTTCCTGTTGTTGGTCGCTGTAAGCAGGGGACTCCATCCGAATTCGGTCACCTGGTTTACATCGGCTCCGGCTTCGACCAAAAGTTTGGCCGACTCGAGATCGCCCTGCCGAGCCGCAAAAACCAATGCCGTTAAGCCGCCGCCACCGCCACCAACAAGGCCGGCTTGCGGTGCATCCTGAGCGTCGGGATCATCCGGATTGACATCAGGCGCAGCAGCGGCACCGTCCGGCGCGGCTGCACCCCGCGCGCCGGCGGCGTTGCCGCCACGACCACGATTGCCGCGGTTGAAGATCGACTGCCGGCGAGCCTCAGCCTCGGCTGCGCCGGCGCGCGCCGCCTCCGCTCTTGCCGCTCCGCCGCGCCGGACCGCTTCTGCAACAGTCGTATTGACGGCGTTGGCCATGTATGCCCTGGGCAAGCCCGACGCACCGGTGCGGGCACTGACGTCGGCTCCGCCATCAAGCAATGCCTTCACTGCGGCCGGATGTTGCTGTTCGACGGCCCACATCAATGCGGATGTGTCACGCTTCGGTTCTCTCAAATTCGGATCAACGCCGGCCGCGAGCAGTACCTTGATTGCGTCGGGATTTCCATTGCGCGCCGCAAGCATGAGCATTGTCTCGCCGTTCGGTCCGCGTTCTTTTGCGTCAGCTCCCGCCTGCAACAATCGGCTGATCATGGGAGGGTTGCCGTACAGGGAGGCCATGTACAGCGGGGTGATACCCTCGCGGGTCATCACGTTTACTTTCGCCCCGGCGCGTATCAATAGATCGGCCGCCTCGAGGTCATTCCGATAAGCGGCCCAATGAAGCGCTGTTGCGCCATCGATCTGGGCGGCATTCACATCGGCCTTCTGCTGCAACAGTCGGGTCAGGCCCGCCTTGTCTCCCTTCATGACGGCGTCGGCAACATCACTCCGCCCGGCGCCCAGGCTGAGCCCGGCAATACACAGCAACAGCAGAGCCGAACAGGCAACAATTGTGCGTCTAGTCATCTTCGAGTGTCTCCTCAGAGTCTGGCTAGCCTGCCTGTGCTGTCGCCCTGGCTTTTCTGGTTGATTCCATACATGTCGAGGATGCTCAACAGAAGGTTGCCTGTCGTGATGGTTTTGCGTTCGTACGGGAGATGACGTCCCCCCTTGAGCTGCCCGTTCGCGCCGCCGACGAGAATGTGCGGCACATCGTAATGTTGATGCTGATTCGAGTTGCCCATGTTCGTGCCATACAGGATCAGAGATCGATCCAGAAGGGTGCCGTCCCCTTCCGGTATGGATTTGAGCTTCTTCGCAAAGTAAGCCATCGTCGAAACGTGGTAGCGGTTCAGCCTGGCATAGTCCGCGATCCGGTCCGGATTTTCCGCATGGTGCGAAAGTCCGTGGAAACTGCCGCTCACACCGCCGTCCGGGAAAAGCTCACCCTTCGGGAAACGATAGACTGCGCCGGTCAGATCGCGCGCGCCCAGCAACGTGGCGACGCGCGTGATGTCTGCCTGGAAGGCAAGGGCCAGAAGATCGAAATGCAGCTTGATGTGATCGTCGAAGTCCGACGGAATACCGGCGGGTTCCGCCAGAGCCGGCACTGCGCCCGAAGCTTTCGAGGCAAGTTGGAGCCGCCGCTCAATCTCGCGAACTTCGTCCGTGTACTGGTTCATCGTGTCGCGGTCGCCCGAACCGATGTTTTTCTTGAGGCTGTTCAGCTCACCGACAACCGAATCAAGGATGCTTCGGTTTTGCCGCATTCGAGCGGCTCGCACTTCCGGCGTGGCGCCGCTGCCGAACAGGCGTTCGAAAACCACCTGCGGGTTGAGCTCCATTGGAAGCGGTCTTGTGCGCGGTACTTCATTGTCCGGTGTTGGAACCGGTACCCAGGAGATGGAGTTTGTGTAAGAGCAGCTATAGCCTTCGCCGCAGCTGCTGGAGTTCGTGCCGGGGTCCTCGACGGCAAGCTGAAGGGACGGCAACAGCGAATCCTGACCGATTTTCTGCGCGATCTGCTGATCGATCGTCGCCGAGAATACGGTTGCATCAGAGCCCGTGGTCTTTCTCGGTTTGATACCAGTAAGAAACGCCGCCGCAACCCAGTGGTCCGATCCCGTTGTTCCCTCGGGAGGCTCTGCGGACTTGGACCACAGGCCGCTGAGAATCACCGTGTGATCCTTAACCGGCTCGAGCGATTCCATGATGAATGGAAGTTTGTCCCCCAATGCGCCTTCGGTCTTGGGTTCCCAATACCCTGGCGCCATTCCATGTGGAAAAAAGACGCTCGCAAAGCGCGGCTTCGGTGCGGCTGCCGTTTGCGCCAGTGCCGTTGCAGCCGGAAGCATCGCCTCCAGGAGCGGTAACGCTAATGTGATTCCAGCCCCATGAAGGAAAGTGCGGCGGGGAATGTGTTTCTTGGTAATAAACATATTAATTGCCCTCCTTCTTACTTTTATTTTGGAGACCCGTTTCCTGCAGCTTCATGTTCATCTGAAACGGCTTGCTCTTGACAACGCCAAGAACCAGCGCAGAGAAACGGTTTCCATTGCCGGCGGCATTTTGCGCAATTGATCGAACAAGCGGCATGTCGCGATATTCAACACCTCGACCCAGAGCGTAGGTCAGAAGTTTCTCGGCAACGACTTCAACAAACTGATCGGAATAGCCCACGAGCCACTGGCGCAAACCGGCGGGACCCTGAACCTTCGTACCGTCGTAGAGTGTTTCAGACGCCTTGATAGGTTCACCGGCATCCTCGGTCCGCCAGAGACCGATACCGTCAAAGTTTTCGAGCGAAAAGCCAATGGGGTCCATGAGACTGTGGCACTGGATGCAGTCTGCGCGCACGCGGTGCTCCAGCATCATCTGTCGCATGGACTGCGCTTTTGAGTTGCCTCGCGCGTCGTCCGTTTTCGGTTTGAGCGGTGGCACATCTGCCGGCGGTCTTGGGGGACTCATGCCGAGAATGTTGGTCATGACCCACTGGCCACGTGAAACGGGCGAGGTCCTTTCGGGTTTCGATGTCGTGGACAGGATAGCGCCCTTGCCGAGCAGCCCGCGGCGTACATCCATGTCCGGCCCAAGCGTCACCCGGCGGAACTGGCTTCCGTAAATGTTGGGAATGCCGTAATGCCTGGCCAACCGTTCATTGACGAATGTGTAGTCGGCCGTCAGCAGATCGACGACACTGCGGTCTTCACGGACAATGCTGTCGAATAACAGTTCGACCTCGCGTCGCATAGACTGACGGAGAGGATCATCGAAATCGGGGTACAACATCGGCAGCGGGCTGAAGCTCTGCATGGCCCGCAGGTTGAGCCATTGCCCGGCAAAGTTCGCTGCCAGCGACTCCGCCCGAGGGTCCTTCAGCATGCGTCGAACCTGCTGCTCCAACACCGCAGGGGTTTTCAGCTTCCCCTGGCCGGCCAGGCTTCTCAACTCAGCGTCGGGACCGGTACTCCAAAGGAAGAACGATAAACGTGACGCAAGGTCAATATCGTTGACGCGGTAGGGCTGGCCTGCGGCAAGGTTCTCCGGCTCGCTTTCAACGCGGTAAACAAATTTCGGAGCGGCGAGGATGCGTGCAATCGCCATCTCGATCCCATTATCGAAATCCTCTTCCTTTCGGCCGCCCTGATAAAAACCCATCAACTCATTGACGTCTTCGGCTGCCGCGGGCCGCCTGAACGCTTCAGTCGCCAGATTCGTGATGATTCTTCGCGCACAGGCTGTTTCGTCGGCGGCGCCGGATGGACGGCACACAAAGATCTTGCGCCGGCTGGGCGAGTCCAGCCCGGTGAGTGCGTTGTAGGGCCCCTCAAGCCGGATACTGCCGACGTGAGGAAAGAACGTGAAGCCGGGGGTCGGACCCGTCTGGATCGTGTCCCGCATGAAATGTTTGTTGAGATCGAGGACTGGGGCCAGGTTGGTTGCCAGGAATGTGACGCCTATCGAATGCAATCCCGCTTTCGTCGTGAAGCGGACTCTCATTCCGGGGCTTGCAACACCCTGGCCTTGCCGGCCATTTTGCCAATTCAACAACTGCACGCGCTGGCCGTCCAGAAGGACTTCAACTTTTTCGTTCGTAATTGTGCCGAAGCCCTGCGGCGACATGTTATCGCCGAATATCGGAACGATGGTGAGCGAGTACTCTCCGTCAGAAGGAAACACGTGATTGACGAGCATTCCACCGCGCGTCCCGAAGGGTAAGCCTTCAACGTGATAGTCCTGCGAAGTGTCTTCCGGAACTCTGTAGACGACCAGGCTCGGTGTGGTCGCCTCACCGATAGCCAGGCGGCTGAGCTTTCCTGCTGCCGAAACGTAGGCCTCCACCAGCGTTGAGGAGAGTCCGAGCGTGCCGGCCATGTTGTCAAAGCCATTGCTGGAATCGTCGGAAGGCAGGTATTTTGCGGGATCAATCTCGAGAGCAAGAAGGTCATGAATTGCGTTCGCGTATTCCGTGCGATTCAGACGGTGCGCGCCGGGCGGCGGCATATGGGTCACGGCATCGCGATCGAGCTCATTTTCCAGATATGAGATCAACGCCTTGAGATTGGCCGGCTCCGGCCGCCTTGCGCCCGCAGGAGGCATTTGGCCCGCCCGAAGTTTTCGTACGACCCTCTCCCAGGCTTCCGCATTTTGGCCGACATGGGCGGGATCCAGGCTGTCCAGGGTGATTCTCTTTGCCGAGTCGATGCCTGCCGCTTTGGCTCGCTCGCCGTGGCAACCGATACAATACTGATTAATAAGGGCTTTCTGTGGGGATTCGGCTGTCTGACCATAGCCGGGAAAGACGATCGACACGACCGCCAGGCAGCTTGTAAGCAGGGCGTTTTTCATAGATCGTTAGGCCTCGAAAGTGGAGCCGAAAGTATAACGGAATGCAGCCAAATGATATAGCAGAATGAGCTTTACGCGCAATTCTCTCTGCAGTTTACAGGAACCACTTCTCGAGTTCGGCTGGATGAATCCGGCAGCGGCTTTGAATCGTTCGGCGCTTTTCGAAAAGCCTTCGAAAATTCCGCACCGGATACCACAGTCCAGGAATGGAGGAGTGTTCCCGCAACAGGACGTAACCAACAACAGCCGCATCGCGTTTGGTTATCGACCAGAAGTGCCGCCAGTACATATTCCCGGTCATGTTATTGATTCGAAGAAGAAAACGGTTCTTAACGGAATGGTAATTGATTTCTTTCGGGAGCTCTCCTCGGCGTTCCGGCGTGACCCGACGGCGATGCCGGGCAATTGCGCTTGGTACATAAATCGATTTCCAGCCCAGCAAGCGGCAGCGCCAGGCCAGATCCGCATCTTCGCGATAGGCGAAAAAATCCTCGTCGAAGTACTGATCGCCGATTGCAACATCCTCGAGAGCCGTCCGCCGGAATAGGGCCGCCGCGCCGCTCGGGCCAAAAATATCTTCGGCGTTTTCGAACTGGCCTTCGTCGATCTGGTCAGCCCCTCGATCCAGATGCCGCTGCTCGCGCAGCATAATGATGCCGGTGGAATCCAGAGTCTTGCCGTCCAGCCGGAGCAGTTTTCCGCTCGCCGAGGCTGCATCAGGCCGGACGTCCAAAGCGCGAACCAGCTCTTCGATAAAAACGGATTGAAGAATCGTGTCGGGATTGAGGAAGAGCACATATTCAGATGGAAAGCGCCGCACCAGATCGTTGTGCGCCCGGCAAAAGCCCGTATTAACTGAGGAGTGCTTCAAATAATCGATATCGAAGGAGGAGATGACCTTGAGCGTGTCATCGCTCGAAGCATTGTCGAAAATGTGAATGCCGATGTTTTGAAAAGTTTGCTTCTGAATGCTGTCAAGACAGGCGGCGATTTCCCGGGCGCTGTTGAAGGTCACGATGTTGACGGCAACCTTTACCATCCCTTCAACGCTCCAATCAGAGTCTTCCCATACGCCGATGCTAGCTTTGGTCGTCCGATCATTCTGCCGATCATGCCGGCCGCAACCGACGCGCGAACCGCTGCTCCGCCCAGCGATCCGAAATGTTTGCGCGCGTATCGTAGCTGGTTGCTGTAATAGGCGCGAAGGAAATTCTCCGAGCCCAGTGCCCGTGCACTGTAGCCGCCTTCGTGAAGAAATTCGGCTTTCGGCGCGAAGTAAATCTCCCAGCCTGCGGCTGTCAGCCGCCGGCAGAAGTCCACATCCTCATACCATGCGGGGTAGAACTGCTCGTCAAAACCGCCGATCGACTCCCAGGCATCACGCCGGATCATCAGCGCAGCCGCTGCCGGTTGCTCGACGGCGAAAGGTTCGTCCTGTTGTGGCAGCGTTACGGTGGAACTTCCGGGAAAACCAAGGTTCTCGCGCACCAGCGAACCAACCGTGGGAAAGTCCCTCGGCAGGTACTTTCCACTCACGTATCCGCCGACTGCTCCTCCCCGGGGATGCGCATTCATAAAATCTTCGAGAACCGGCACTGCTCCCGGCATCACGCGAATGTCGGGATTGAGCACAAGTACATACAACGTAGACGTGAGCTGAAATGCCTGATTTATAGCTGCAGCGAATCCGCGGTTCACGCTGTTACGAACGACATTCACGCGATTGCGAAAACCCTCGACAGACTCGAGGGACGTATCCACGGAAGCGTTATCGATGATCAGGATCTCTGCGGTCGTCGTCGTTGCCAGCAACGATTCGATACACATCCGCAGCCAGCTTCCCGAATTCCAGTTGATGATGGCAACAGCGCTACTCATTCCCGCCTTTTGTGGCAAACACGAGCATGATGTCCATTGGATTGACCCGAAAGGTTAGACGCGAAAGACCGTTCATTTGTGGAATCCAGGGCAGATACCGGGAAAGCCTGTTGAGAATCAATTCCACACTGGCGTGTTTTCCAATGCGAACTATTTTGTCCGTCCTTAGCTCACACGCTGTGAGTAGCCTGCTCATTGTTCTCGGGCCAAAGAAGAAGTAGTGCTCGGGAATGAACTGCCGCCATCTCGTCTTGAGCAACCTGTAAGGAAGTGAATCGATATCCGGTGTCTCTATCACGAGAAGGCCGCCCGGCTTCAGCCTTTCCGCCGCGGCATGAATAAAGCTGCGCGGCGAATCGACGTGCTCAATAACGTGGAAGCTCGCAATCACATCGAACCCGTACCAGGGGGTTCGCTCAACGACGTCCTGATACACTGGCGCGACCTTACTTGCCGACTCCGCCAGTTCCGGGTTCGGCTCAACGCCATACGCGTCGAACGACTCGCGGGCGACTCGCAGGAAGTCGCCTCTTGCGCAGCCGACTTCGAGGAGTTTTCCGGATGGCCGGATCCTTCGTATCAGTTCCAACCTCCAGGTGGCATTGAGGAGAGCGATCCTGCGCTCTTCCTCCAGCCTCAGGTTACGGAACTGGATGTTTGCAGCACGCACCTTCTCTGCCGTTTCTTTGCCGCCTTCGGTGCCAAACGTCAAGGCCGCCCGCCGCTTCCCGACGAACCGAAACCCACAGTTCTCGCACTCCACCAGCGGCCCATCCAACCTGCGCGATTCCAGCACAAAGCGCGGATTCGCCGCTCCGCAGAGATCACATGAAAGGTAGCTTGTGACTGCCATCAGGCTAAATAATATGCCCAGGAGGTTATTTCCATGTTTGCCAGAAGACGATTAGCGTGTTCCTTCTGCCGAAAAAACAACGAACAGGTCGCAAAGCTGGTGGCCGGACCCAGGGTTTACATTTGCGACGAGTGTGTGGCGATCGCTGTCCGGATAATGCAGGACAATGGCACAAACACCCTGGGGCCGGCAAACGTCGAATCCGGCCTCTTAAAGAAATTTGTGGACCGTCTGCGATCGCTCGTCAAACCGAACAGAGAAATCGCACGATGCGATAACCCGCTATAGCGCTGAAGGGCAATTGGCCCAGAGTGTAGTGGCCGCATGGGAACCACGCGAGCTCGTATGGAAGGCCGCATCGATCGAATTCCCGGTAGGCCTGCTCCGAAAGCTCCGGCAGAAAAGTCAGGTCGTAGCGGCAAGACAGCGCGAGCATTTTCCGGTTGGAACCACGAAGACGCTTGATGAATGGATACGGACTGATCGGCGACCACAGAAAACGAAGTTGCTGAAGATCAACCTCGCCTTCGAGAGACTGCCGCACATGCCGCGTGGAGAGCCCGGTCCATACCACATCGGCAAAGAAGCTGGAGACGTGGAGGAAGACGCCGGTGGAAAACCGGTCGTCGTGCGCAAATGTCAGAAAGGCGATGCACGACCCGACGCTCGTTCCCAGAATTCCTACACGCCGATAACCGCGCTCGAACAGCCAATCTGCGGCGCGCCTTGCATCCAGCACTGCCTGCCGAACAGCCGCCAGAGTCCGGCCCACGTTCGGGGAAACGAGATATTCCGAGCGCTCGAGGTGGGCGGGACGGCGGTAATGGTGATAGGGCAGGCTGAGTCGGAGCGAGCTGATTCCGGCGCGCCGCAGGATACGGCATAGAGTAATGTCATCCCATTTGCAATTCCACTGCGGAAGAACCACCATCGCCAGATCCTTTCCACCATCAAAAAACCGGCCCCATACGGTGTTGTTTTCGGGATACGGCGTCTGGAGGGCGCTCGGAAACTTGACGACTTCTCCATCGAACTCAAAAGCGGCGGCAGGCTCGCAGGCGTAGAACGATGGGCTGTTGATTAACGCTGCTGAAACGAAGTCGCGAAGCGCAGTGTCTGAGTTTCCGTTCTGATCAAGTCCCAGGTGTTCGAGTCCCCATTCGAACGGCAGGGACTTGCGGTTAGTGTCGCGCCCGTGGAAAGACTTTTCGCGCCGCTCGATATAACTACGAAGCATCTTTTGTGCTCTGTCGATTACAGGGCATTCACCAAAGCTTCTGCCGGGTGCAGTGGCCGCCGGCCTGTCGCATGTTCCACTTGTTGCCGGCAGGAGATTCCGGGAGCAACAACGATGGCCTCCGGATTCTTTTCCACCGCCGGAAACAAGCGTCGCCGGCCGATCGCAATAGAAACATCGTAGTGTTCCTTCTCGTATCCAAACGAACCGGCCATGCCGCAGCAACCCGAGTCGACCTCTTCTACCGGATAAGCCAAAGCGAGCGCCTCTTTCAGATAACGAGAACCGATCAGTGCCTTTTCATGACAATGTCCGTGAATCAGGGCCTTCACCGGCTGGCGCTTGAATTCGAGTTTCCATCGACCGGCCTGCTTTTCTTTCACGATGAATTCTTCAAGGAGAAATGACGCCCTGGCCACATCAGCGACCTCATGGCCTTTAACCAGGTCCGGATACTCATCCCTGAAAGTGAGAATGCAGCTCGGCTCGCAGCCGACGATGGAGTAGCCGTTCTCCACGAAAGGGTGGAGTTGGCGAACGTTGTAATCCGCATTCTCACGCGCGGCTTCAGCCAGACCTTTCGAGATCATCGGACGGCCACAGCACTTTCGTTCGGCAAGACGAACTTCGTACCCGGCGGCCTCGAGGAGATGGGTCGCGGCCTTTCCGATGTCGGGATAGTTATAGTTGATAAAGGTGTCGTGGAAGAGAACCACCTTACCTGAGGTTTCCGATTTCGATTTGTCGCGATTCGCGAACCAGGATTCGAACGTTTGCGATGCGAACAGAGGAAGCTTGCGGCGGGCATCGATCCCGACGAAGCGATCGAGAACCCGCCTCAAAACCGGATTCGTGAGGGTCCAATTGGCCATCGACGGCCAGGCTGAGGCGAGTTGACTCAAGACATGAATGTTCGCAAACATTCTCGACCGCAGTGGAGTGCCGTTCGCTTCGTTGTAGTGCGCCAGGAATTCGTACTTCAGTTTCGCCATGTCCACGTTGGATGGGCACTCGGCCTTGCATCCTTTGCATTCGAGGCAAAGGTCAAGCGCGTCGTACAAATCCTGTCCCGTGAACTCATGGGCCGGCAGCTTGCCCGAGAGGATTTCGCGCATCAGATTGGCGCGGCCCCGCGTGGAGTGCTTATCCTCCATCGTAACCATGTACGACGGGCACATGGTTCCTTCGTTCTTCTTGCGGCACACGCCCGCGCCATTGCACAACTCGACGGCCGTGGCAAGCCCACCTTCGCGTGAAAAGTCGTAGTGCGTGTTGATACCGAGCGTCCGATACTGTGTGCCGTAGCGCAGGTTCTCGGTCATCGGCGGCGCGTTGACAATTTTGCCGGGATTCATCCGTCCCTCGGGGTCGAATGCGGACTTCACATCACGGAAGGCCTTGTATAGCTCAGAGCCAAAAAGTTTCTCATTCAGGTGGCTGCGCGCGAGACCGTCGCCGTGTTCGCCGCTCATACCGCCGCCAAATTCCACGACGAGATCCGCGATCTCGTCCGTCATGTCCTTCATGACCTGGATGTCACGAGCGTCTTTCGTATTGATCAAGGGGCGAATGTGCAGACAGCCAACACTGGCGTGACCGTAGTATCCTGCACTCGTGTTGTATTTACGGATGACGTCCCTGAATCTGACGAAGAAGTCGGGAAGTTTCGAGGGTTCCACGGCGCAGTCTTCTACAAAGGCGATCGGCTTTCGTTCGCCTTTCATGCCCAGCAGGAGACCCAGGCCGGCCTTCCTGACTTTCCACATGTTGTTCTGCTCTGCCGGGTCGAAGGCACGCACATAGGCATAACCGGACTTGTTCCGTTTGAGCGCAGCTTCCATCTCGTCGAGCTTCGACCGAAGCTCCGCTTCATTCTCGCCGTAAAACTCCACGACGAGGACCGCGGCGGGATTTCCTTCAATGAAGCCCATCAGACGCGAAATTTCCAGAGAATTCCGCCCGAGTTTGATGATCATGTCGTCGATCAATTCAATAGCGGCGGGCTTGAATGGCAGGATGATATCGCTGGCTCGAATGGATTCGACGATATCGGCGAAGTGCACCACGCAGAGGGCCGTAGCCGGCGGCCGTGGCTCGATGCGGACCTTCGCTTCATGCACCGTCGCCAGTGTGCCCTCGGATCCGACCATCAGCTTCACCAGATTGAACTTTCCATTGCGGACAAATTCATCGAGGTTGTAGCCGCTGACACGGCGCATGATCTTGGGAAAACGCCGTTCGATCTCGGCGCGATGCACCCGGACGATGTCCGCAATCCGACCTTCCAGACCTCCTCGAATGGCGGCTTCCTCGAATTTCATCTCGCGAAGAGTGCGGCCTTCGCCCGACGACAGAACAACATTCATTTCCAGAACGTGGTCGATGGTCTTGCCGTAAATGATCGAATGGGACCCGGCCGAGTTATTGCCCATCATTCCGCCGAGAGTTGCCCGGTTGGCCGTGGAAGTGTCCGGGCCGAATAGAAAACCCATAGGCCGAAGATGCAGGTTGATCTGCTCCTGAACCACCCCGGGTTCGACGCGGGCCCAACCCTCCTCGGTGTTCACTTCGAGAATGCGGTTCAGATACTTCGACATGTCCAGGACGACCGCATTTCCGACGGTTTGCCCGGCCAGGCTCGTTCCGCCGCCTCGAGGCAGGACGGGAACTTTGAAGTCGCGTGCCACCTCCATCGCCGCAAACACGTCTTCATGCGTCTTAGGAAGCACAACTCCTATCGGTTCGATTTCATAAATGCTCGCGTCGGTGCTGTACATAAGCTTCGACGCCCGGTCAAATCGCACTTCACCACTGACTCGCTGTTTCAGGGCCTCATAGAGGTCTTCATTCATAAGGCCGAGAGTTTAGCAGAGGGAAAATGGGGTCGTAGCCCCATTTCCTCGGAACCTGGATGGAATTGTAATCGTAAAATGTGCCTTGGGGGTTTTGCATGGCGCGGAAGAAATCGCGAAAGCTCTTGATCGGCATCATCTTTATTGCCGTGCTTGTGGGGGGAGCGGGCGCCTATGTGGCGCTGATGTCGCGGCCCGCCGCCGATATCGAACCATCCCGGCTGGCAGTGGTCGAGAGAGGCGACCTTGCACGATCGGTGGTCGCGATTGGACGGATCGAACCAGTAGCCAAAGTCGAAATAAAGTCCAAGGCGAACGGCATTATCAAGGAGATCAAGGTCGACGCCGGTAACCTGGTGAGCGAAGGCCAGGTGCTGGTTGAATTGGATAAAGAGAACTTGAACGCGCTTCTTCGCGAAGCCCGCGCCGCATTGCTCGGTGCCCAGGCGAATGCCAAGGCGGCCGAAGCCGAATTAGAGAAGAACAAGATCGAGGCCGAAGGAGTGGACGTCAATTTCGCCCGCCGCAACGTGGCACGCGCGGAACAGTTACTTAAGGATGGACTGATTCCACAACAGAACCACGACGATGCCCGAATGGCCCTCGAGATCGCGGAAAACAGGCAGCGCGCCGCTCAGTCGCAGCTTTTCGTCGCTCAGGCGCGCGTGGCGCAGGCTCAGGCCACGATAGCGCAATCGGCTGCCGCCGAGGAACGTGCACAGGAAGAACTAAACAACGCGACGATCCGCTCGCCGATCAAAGGCATGGTCCTTTCACGCGATGTCGAGATCGGCAGTCCGGTTTCGTCCATTCTTAATATGGGCGCCAACGCCACGCTGGTCATGGTGTTAGGCGATATACGCGAAGTCTTCGTTCGCGGTAAAGTCGACGAAGCCGATATCGGTCTGGTTCGCCTGGGTCAACCCGCGCGCATCAAAGTTGAGACCTTCAAGGAGCGCCAGTTCGAAGGCCGAGTCACCAGGATATCGCCGCTCGGAGTCGAAAAGGACAATGTCGTCAGCTTTGAAGTGAAAGTCTCCATCGACAATGCTTCCGGTGAGCTGAGGGCAAATATGTCGGCCAATGCCGAGATCGTTCTCGCCGAACATAAAGCTACGCTCATTGTGCCGGAGAAAGCCGTCATCTACGACGCGCAACGCATGGCCTGGATTGAAGTGCCGGCGCCGGGTACACCGACGGGACGAGAAAAGAAGCAAATCAAGGTCGGATTCAGCAACGGAACACGCACTGAAGTCGTCCAAGGGCTAACGGAAGGTCAAAGGGTTATTCTCCAATGAGGTGACCATGCTGCGCGTCGTTTGCTTACTGGTTGTTGCGCTGGCGGCTCAGGACGAACAGAAAACTCTTCCTGAACTCAAGTCCTTTCTCGCCGAATTTCGAAAAACGCTCCACAGCGACGAGCTGCTGCTGAGCCAGTACACGTTTACAAGAAAAGAAACATTGATTCGGCTGGACTCCGATCAGAAACCGAAAGACAGCAAGGTCAATGTTTACGAAGTGTTCCCGGGATCTTCAGAGCGGGCAGGATACCGCCGGCGCGTCGTGAAAGACGGTGTTCGCCTGACCGGCGGCGAACTCAAGAAGGAGGATGAGGACCTTCGAAGGCGTATCCAATCGAAGGAACGGAAGCTTAGGGAAGAAACACCTGCCGAACGGGAGAAGGCGAGAGCTGAAAAGCTGCGTGAAGAAGAACGGATACTGGACGATATGTTCGCACTCTACGGTGTTCGGATCCTGCGCCGGGAGATGCTGGGCGGTCGAACCGTAATCGTGGCGGATTTCACACCGCGTCCCGACTATAAGCCGAAAACAAGTGAAGGGAAAAATGGTCAACATGTGGGCGGCCGCGCCTGGATAAGCGAAGACGATCATCAACTGGCCCGCCTTGAGCTGGAGGTCTTCGAACCGATATCGATTGGCTTCGGGATCCTCGCGAAACTCCAGAAAGGCGCGCATATCACGGTGGAAAGGCAGAAGTTTAACGATGAAATATGGCTACCGGTCAAAACCGAGGTAGAAATGAGCTTCCGTTTCCTGATGCTCAAGGGATTCAACTTCCGGCAAATCGTTGAGTATTCCGATCACAGGAAATACAGCGTGGACACCATTCTCAAATTCCCGGACCAGGTTACTCCACCCGGACCATGATCATCCTGTCGCAGGTTTGGCAAAATCTGAAGGCCAACAAGGTTCGTAGTTTCCTGACAATGTTTGGGATCATCTGGGGCGTGATCTCGATTGTGATCCTGTCCGCGCTCGGCGAGGGTTTCCAGCGAGGCAACGTAAGAGTCCTGCGGGAGCTGGGCCAGAACATCATGATCATTCGCAATGGCCGGACAAGCATGCAGGCAGGCGGCGAACGCGCGGGCCGTGCCATTCGCCTGGAGTTTGCGGACATGGTCGCGTTGAAAGAGAACTCGAAGCTTCTTGAACACGTCAGCCCGGAACTGATGCGGGGCGGGGTCAAGGTGAAGAGCGCCTTCAACTCCGCGACCCTGCAGATGAGCGGCATCTGGCCGATCTTTCAGACAATCCGGACAATTGAAGTCGATCGCGGGCGTTTGTTGACCGAACCGGATAATGACCAAACGCGGCGCGTGATCGTTATCGGGTACGAAGCGGCAAAACAGCTCTTCGCGGATCGCGATCCCATCGGCGCGCAGGTTTCCCTGAACAGCATTCCCTACACCATTGTCGGAAAGATTCGAAAGAAGGACCAGGATTCGAATTACACGGGTGCCGACAATGAACGGTTATTCGTCCCGTACGAAACGATGCGCAAGGACTTTCCGCTGCCGGGAAACCTCAACACGCCGGATTCGCTCTCCGCGATCATCGCTGCGCCGTACGAACGAGTTGCGGAGGAGATGGTCGAATCCATGGCGAGTCGCGGCAAGATCGATTTCTTCAAAGGCGGTCCGCTCGAGGCAGAAATCCGCGCCATCGTCGGAAAGCGTCACAACTTCGACGGACGAGACACGGAAGCGCTGGGCATCTGGAATACCGCTCTCGAGATGGTTCTGTTCCACAACATCATGACGGGCATGAACGATTTTTTTATCTCCGTCAGCATCATCACGCTCATCCTTGGCGGAATTGGCGTGATGAACATCATGCTGATTGCCGTGAAAGAGCGGACCAGGGAAATAGGTATCCGAAAAGCTCTGGGCGCCACACCCCGCAACATTCAATGGCAGTTTTTTGGAGAAGGACTGGCGCTCACGTTGTTGAGCGGAATGATCGGCATGATTGCCGCCCTGATCTTCTCGGCGTTGATCAACATGCTCCCGCTGCCGGACCGATTCGCCGGCATGATCATAACGTGGCAGACCGCGATCTTTTCGGTCGTGACTTTGATGGTGATCGGCGTGGCCGCCGCGACATACCCCGCCCGGCGCGCCGCTCAACTGGAGCCGGTAGAAGCCCTTCGCTTCGAAATGTAGCTGTAAATTCAATCATGATTTTAAAAGAGGTTCTTCTTCAGGCACTGACGGCAATCGTCAATCATCGCTTTCGCGCGGCGATGACGATGCTGGGGATCGCGTGGGGTATCGTTACCGTGGTCCTGCTGATGGCCTACGGCAACGGTTTCAATAATGCAATAACGGTAGGCTTTCGCGGGGCTTTCTCCGATGGAGTCGTAGTCACTTATGGCGGCCAGACAAGCGTTCAGGCCGGCGGCGAGCGCGCAGGCAAGCAGATCTTTTTGAAAGAGGACGATGCCGAGGCCATTCTCGAAGCGCCGCTTGTGAAGTACTCCAGTCCCGAGTACATGAATAACCTTCCATTTTCTTCCGCCACGCGGCAGACCAGCGTAGGTATTCGAGGCGTCGGACAGGACTACGGAGTCATGCGTTCCGAGATTCCTTTCGCTGGGCGATTCTTGAACTCGGAAGACATTGAGAAACGGAGACGTGTGGTCTTTCTCGGGTGGGAAGTGGCGAACCGGCTCTTTGGAAACAGCCCCGCAGTCGGCGAAACCATCCGCATCCGCGGTGTTCCCTTCGAGGTCATCGGCGTCGGAACCAACAAGGTTCAGATTTCAAACTACGGGGTCGGGCCTGACAAGTACTGCGCGTTTATTCCTTATACAGCGGTGAGCCAGCTCTGGAGCACGCTGAACGTTTCCACAATCGTGTGGCAGTCGCTGGATCCGGTATTTCACGATGAGGCAGCGCGGCAGGTTCGCGCGATTCTCGCGTCACGAAGAGGATTCAATGCGGCTGACGAGCGTGCGGTGCGCTTGAATGACACCGTGGAAATCATGAAAAGCATCGGCGGCATAACCGGCGGCCTGAAAGTGATCCTCACGATTATCGGAACGCTGACCCTCACGATCGGCGGAATCGGCGTGATGAACATCATGCTTGTATCCGTCACGGAGCGCACTCGCGAGATCGGCGTGCGAAAGGCGCTCGGCGCGCGCAGGCGTCACATTCTTATTCAATTTCTTCTGGAAGCAATGGTGATCACGTTTCTGGGTGGTCTTCTGGGCGTGTTGCTCTCGTACGGTATTACATATGTCGCGGGCACTCGACCATTTCTAGCCGAAATGATGGACGATCCGACGCGCAACACGGATATCCATCTCCTGTTATCGACTGATGTGCTCTCTGTTGCCAGCGGAATTCTGATACTGGTGGGATTGCTTAGCGGATTCTGGCCTGCCGTACGGGCATCAAGGATGGATCCAATCGAGTCGCTGAGATACGAATAAGAGAAGGAACCACAAGAAGCACAAAGGGAACAAGAGATGACGACCTCTTGTGCTTTTGTGCTTCTTGTGGTTCCTTCTCTTTACTCGACCGGTTCTCGACGAACCTTTTTCCGGCTGCGCTTACGCGCCAGCGCCTGCTTAATGCGTTTCTTTTCGCCAGGCTTCAGATAGAAGGAGTGTTTTTTTACTTCCTTGATGATGTCTTCCTGCTGAACCTTGCGCTTAAAACGTCGCAACGCATTTTCGATGGACTCGCCATCCTGAATTCGAACTTCGGCCAATGAACACACCCCCAATCCGATTACGCTCGATTCCCGATTATCGGCACGCCCTGAACCAAAGTCAAACGGCCTTTGATGAGTGGCGGCGCATGCCAGCCCGATAGGGCGGAGCCACTAAAAGATGTATACTTCAGCGCTTATGGCGCGTTGTCCTTTGTGTTCTGAAAGATCCGGCAAGCGGTACTGTCCGGCCAAAGGCGCGCAAATCTGTGCGGTCTGCTGTGGCACGAAACGTGAAGTTGAGATCGACTGTCCGAGTTCTTGCCCGTATCTGCAGGCGAGCCGTTCCTACGAGGCCGAAAAACGTACGCCCGATCCGCAACTCGCGGCCAAAATCCAGAAGTACGACGATAACTTCCTGCATCGGTACTCCCAGGTCCTCGACGAGGTCAGCAGGGCCGTTGTGGAAGAGCGTTTAACTTCACGATGGCTTGTCGACAACGACGTCATTGAGGTCTACAAGAGTCTGAGCGCGACCATGAAAACGTTGTCCAGCGGCATTTATTACGAATCGTTACCGGAAGGCCCGGCGCGCATTTCCCTTTTCCGGAGGTTGAAGTCTCTGCTCGATCAGTTGATGCAGCCGGGGGGCGCCGACCGGCAAGCGCTCAAAGTTTCAGAAGGCCTCGATGTGTTGGATTTCCTCACATTCGCCGCAGAAGTAAATTCGAGTGTTCGGCCAAAGAGTCGTCGTTATCTGGACTGGCTCAGCGGCATGGCCGGCGTGGCCCCGTCGGCGGAACAATCGAGTGGCCTCATCCTTCCCTGATCCGCCGGTGAAGATCCTGGCGATCCGCTTTGCGCGGCTGGGAGATGTCATCCTCTTGCTGCCCGCGTTGCGCTCACTGAAGGCAGCCTTTCCCGGTTCTCGATTGACGTTCCTGACAGGACATCGATGTGCCCCGGTCGCCAATCTCTGTCCCGAAATAGACGAGGTGATCGCCGTCGATCGCGTGGCAATGCGAGATGGGCCCGTATGGCGCGCATTGAGAAAGATGGTACGTCTGGTTCGCGAGATTCGGCGGAACCGGTTCGATCTCGTCGTGGATTTTCACAGTTTTCGTGAGACCAACTTGTTGACGTGGGTATCGGGAGCGCCTGTGCGAGTGGGCATGAAGAGGTATCACGCGCCGTATCTCTCGTTCTGTTTCAACAGGCCGCCGGTCGTGGAGGATAAGAGCCTTCACGTGGCGGAGATGTTTCGCAGGGTCGTAGAGAGTGTCATGAATGAGCCCTCATCCGGCACTGCAAAGCTGGTCATTCCTGAAGACCTTCGCAGGTGGGCTGGGCAAAATTTGCCTGATGGGCCGAAGATCGCTCTGTACACCGATGCCCCGGTGCGGGATCGGGTCTGGCCGCCGGAACGGTTTGCCGCCGTGGCGGATTTTGCAGTTGAGCGGCTTGGGGCGACGGTCCTGGTGTTTTCGGGGGAAGAAGGAAGCGGGCTGGCGGAGCGTGTTCGGAAGGCGAGCAGAATTCCCGCGCGACTACTCACTTTCACAGGTGTCACGATTCCGCAGCTTGCAGCATTGATTGCGTCAACGCAGCTGCTGGTCAGCAATGATACGGGTCCGATGCATCTCGGTCCTGCACTCGGCATCCCGACGCTGGGTCTCTTTAGTGTGGGCTACCCGGAGCATTTTCGTCCGACAGGTCCGGCAGACCGTTTCTTGCGTGCGAATCCAATTGACGGGATTTCAGTAACGGCGGTGATCGAGGCGGTGGATCAGATGTGGTCTATTGCTGATCCAGGTCTTCGACGCTGATTTTCAGGGACCGGAGAAACTTTAAATCCTGGGCTGTGACCTTGAGTTTCATTTCGCCGCTCTTAAGACCGTTTGCGCTAACCTCTTCCGAGCCATCGGTCTTGGAACGCTTGTTGAAACCGATCGTTGCTTCCAGGACAAGAAAGACATCGTAGCCGGCATTCCTAACGTTTTGGATAGCTTCGCTAATGTCTTCGGATTCGGAAAGGGCGTCGTTTATCGCCGCGCCGAGTTCTTTCATCAGCTGCTTTAGATTGTCATCCAATTGCAAACCGTCCTCCTCGTTGGCGACAAACGGTTCTTAAGATCATCCTACGCACAATGGTTTAATTTGGTCAATTCACAATTTAGCCGAGTCGGTTTTTCTGTCATGATGTTACGCTACCGTCTCAGCGATCAGTCGCTGACCGCTTCCTGTTGATGAGCACGTTAATAGCCGTTAATATGCTCCGGGACCTTCCATGATCGAAAAATTCAAAATTGCTTTTGCGGATTTCCTACATTCACTTCATCGATTTTGGCTCGAAGTAATCGGCGGAGTTTTTCTAGCCCTTGGCGTTGTATTCACTTTCTCTGCTATTAAGGAGTACAGAGAGTATTTGAAGACACCGGAGAACGGCGTTCTGAGTGTTGGTCTCACGGTTTTCTTCTCGTTCTTGATGCTCTTTTTTGCTCTCGAAAGTTTTTGGAAATCCAGGAAGCCCCGGTAGTGACGTCCAAGTACAAATCCCGCACGGATCCGGAACTCGTCGCGATGTGTCTGCAGGGTGACGCGCAGGCATGGGAAGCGCTCATCATGAGGTATCGAAGACTGGTCTATTCCGTTCCGGTTCGCTTCGGCTTCACGTCCGCTGATGCCGCCGATGTTTTCCAGGCCGTCTGCCTGAAGCTCATCGAGCATCTTCACGAGCTAAAAGACGAAACCAAGGTCAGTTCCTGGCTTATCACCACCACGACGCGGCAATGCATTCATGTGAAATCTTTAAAGTACAGGGAAACGGGTGCCGATGAAGAGTTCGAGGAACCGGCAGACCCGGGCGAAAGTCTCGAAGATTTGCGCATCATGACCGAGACGCAGCAGACGATCCGCGAGGCCGTCGATCAATTGTCAGGTCGCTGCCGGGAACTCATCGAAATGTTATACTTCGACCAGAGATCACTGACGTACGAAGAAATTAGCCAGAAGATGAGTATGCCGGTGGCAAGTGTCGGTCCGACGAGGGCCCGATGCCTCGACAAATTACGGACGTTGCTGCGACGCCGAGGGATCAAGTGAGGAAAACTTTCTGTATTTTTGCCAATCACTTAGCCCTCAATATAGTCTGGATCAGCAGTGAAAGTTTTATAAGCAATCGAACGAGGGAGCGAAGATGCGACACGTAACTATCGAAAATATAATCAATTACATGGATGGAACCTTGGATGTCGAAAAAACGACATTGGAAAGCCACTTAATCAATTGCGGGGAGTGCTCAGAGTTAAAGCAGGAATTGCAGGTTCTCATGGTTCAACTTCAGGAAGATTCCTCATTCGAACCGCCCGCCGAATTGCTCCAGTGGGGCCTGAATTTGTTCCAACCCGTCATGCAGCCCAGTGTCGGCGGCATTCGCAGGATGATTGCTTCTCTGATATTTGACACCTATGATCAGCCGATCCTGGCTGGTGTTCGGCGCGTTGGAGCCCCCCCGCGGCAACTTCTGTTCAGGGCCGGTGATGTGGATGTGGATGTCAAGATCGAGTCGATGGAAGCCAATGACCGCATCACTCTTGTTGGACAGGTATTGTCTAATGCTGCGAAATTCTTCGATAATACTCCAGTGAAGCTGGAGTCCCACGGCATCGTCCGCTACCGGACCAGAACTAATGTGGTCGGTGAGTTCTCGTTCGACGAGGTCCCGAAGGATACCTATCATCTTTCGGTGGATTTGCCCGAAGGGCAGATCACCCTCTTCTGCGTGCACCGCGGTAACTCCTAAATACAAACGATCGGAAATTAGTTCCGAGTACGTGCAGGAAGCGAGCCCACGTAGGAAGCGCTGGAATCGTGACCGTTACGAATCCCGAGGAGCATCTGGCCGCACTTGCTCAGATCCGGGATGCTGCCCAGCAACGGGCCTTCATCTCGAACACTCGAGGCTCGTCCAGCCAGGCCCTCATCGAAGCGATCTCCGCCAAGATCCGGGAACTCCTTCCGCGTGATCCGGATCTGGCGCAGATCTTCGCCGAAACGAACCTGTATATCGCCTCCGTGATCGACACGCCGCTGGCCTGGGCTTATGCCAACCGGTCCAAGGGTCAAATTCTCTACACCATGCGCAAATCCGCCGACGCGGAGTCGTTCTTTGGCCGGGCCATCGAACTGTTCGAAAAGGCGGGTTTGAGCGGCGAGGTTGGACGAACTCTGGTTGCCCAGATAGACAACCTGATGTACCTGAGCCGGTACACGGAGGCCCACGACCTCGTCGAGCGTGCGCGCTCCTCGCTCGAGAAAGCGAACGATATTCAGTACCTTTCCAACCTCGAAATTGCGCTTGGCAATCTGTACTACCGCTTGAATCGCTACAACGATTCGCTAACCCATTACGATCGAGCTCAGAAAGCCCTCGAAAACACAGACAACTATCTCGCGATCGCCGCAATCAGCCTGAATCGCGCTTACGTTCTTACAGAGATGAATCGTTTTGATGAGGCGGTGCAGTGCTTCGAAATCACGAAGCGGCACTGCGAGCGCCACGGCATGGTGTTATGGGCGGCGATCGCTGAGCGCGCCACCTCACACATGCACTACATGCGCGGAAATTACTCGACGGCTTTGCGGATCCTGGAACAGGTGCGGCGCAGACACGAAGAGCTCCACGATGCGCGCCGCGTCGGCTTGTGCGACATGGATCGCGCGGAAATATATCTCGAACTGAATCTTTTCGATGACGCAGCAAAGATCTCGGCCCGGGCTTTCGAAACCTTCGATCGGCTCGGGAATCGATATGAAGCCGCAAAGTGCCTGACTTACGTGGGCATCGCCGAGTTCAAGCTGCTCAACGACAAGGACGCCGAGAAAGCGTTGGTCTCCGCCCGAGAGATCTTCATCAAGGAAGGAAACGAAGTTTGGGTGGCGGTCCTCGACCTCTGGCATGCCCAGCTTCTGATTCGTCAGCAGCAGTTTTCAGCCGCACAGGAACTGGCGCAACACTCGGCTGAGATCTTCGAAAAACAGCAGGTGCCCGTGCAGGCGGCGAATGCGCGTGTGCTATCGGCTCAGAGCTGGCAGGAACAGGCAGAAACGGCATCGGCACTGGAAGAAGCGCAAAAAGCACTCAACGAAATCGAGGGTTATCACGCGCCGTGGGTTTCGTATCAGTGCTACAACACCCTGGGCCGCCTGAAAGAGCTGAACGGCGAACTCGAAGAAGCCGAGCAGCTCTACATGAAAGCCATCGAACAAATGGAATCGTTACGCGGAAATATCCGGCTCGATGAAATGCGCATGTCCTTTGGCCGGGATAAGTATCAGGTCTACGAAAACATCGTTAATCTGAAGCTGACCAAGGGGGATTCGCGTGCCGCGTTTCAATTTGTGGAACGCTCGAAGTCTCGGACGCTGATCGATCTGCTGGAAAAAAATCTCGAAACGGTGTGGGACACGGGAGCCGAGGAATCACCTCGCCTGCAGCGCATCCGCAAGATTCGGGAAGAGCTGAACATCTTCTATAGCCGCTTGAACGAGGTCGGCGCCACTGCACGGACGGCCCTGGCGAACAATGCGACCAAAGAAGAAATCATTCGCCGCGAGCAGGAATTGATCGAGCTGCTACGGGAACTCGGTTCGGAAAGATCAGGCTGGGCGACCTTGCAAAGCATGCAACTTCCCGAAGTCGAAGAAGTGCAGGCGATGTTGCAACCGGATGAAGTACTGGTCGAGTACTACTCCATCGGCGATCGATTTCAGGCATTCATCGTGGGACACGATAGCTTTGATGTCGTGCCCAATCTCACGACCACGGCCGCTGTTCGAACTTCTCTGAAGGGTCTCACGTTTCAACTCTCCAAGTTTCATTTGCAACCGGCGTATGTTCAGTCGCACTCCGATCGTCTTCTCACGGCGATGCAGTACCACCTCACCGAGTTGTATAAACAATTGATCGAGCCGATCAGATCGATAATCAAGCAGCGATCGTTAGTCATCGTGCCGCATCATTCGCTTCACTACATTCCGTTTCAGGCGTTATATGACGGCAAGGAGTACCTCGTGGACTCGCATGCCATCGGATACAGCGCCAGCGCGTCAGTTCTGAAAATCTGCCGGGAACGAAAAATTCAGAAGACCGCCGAAGATCTTGTTCTCGCTGTTGCCGACGAGATGACACCTTACATCAACGAGGAAGTCGAGGCGCTGCGTGAGCTTCTTCCGAAAGCCCGCGTCTTTGTTGGAAGCGAGGCACGGGAAGACAAACTGCGTAAGTACGGCCCGTCCGCGGGAAAGATTCACATCGCAGCCCACGGCATTTTTCGCGCGGACAACCCGATGTTTTCTTCGCTCCGCCTTGGCGATAGCTGGCTGAATCTATTCGATATCTTCAATCTACAGCTTGGCGCCGAACTTACAACCCTAAGCGCCTGCGAGACGGGAATGAGTGCCGTCTGGGAAGGCGATGAGTTGTTGGGACTGGCACGCGGATTTCTTTACGCTGGTACGCCGTCACTGGTCGTCAGTCTGTGGACCGTAAACGACCGATCCACCGCCCAGCTCATGCGGCGTTTCTATGAGGGGCTGCAGAAGGGTCTCTCAAAGCCTCGCGCGCTCCAGGAGGCCGTGGTTGCAGTGAAAGCAGCGTTTCCCCACCCTTATTACTGGGCACCGTTCATTCTGATGGGCAAATCCTGACAGGAAATCGATTAGCGGCGTAATTCGCGGCTAATCTAATTTCCTGCAAGTGAGTTAATCTAGATTTCTATGCGCGAGTTGTTTTACCGCCCGGATGCATCGCGGCAAGACGATATCGGCCAACCTGGCGAATTCCCCTATACGCGCGGCATTCAGCCGACGATGTATCGAGGGCGGCTCTGGACGATGCGCCAGTATGCCGGTTTCGGATCGGCTCCAGAGACGAACCGGCGGTTCAAATATCTCCTGGAGAACGGCCAGACGGGTCTATCAGTGGCTTTCGATCTGCCCACTCAATTGGGACTGGATTCCGACCATCCGCTTGCCGCAGGCGAGGTCGGTAAAGTCGGAGTCGCGATCAGCACACTGCACGACATGGAAGAAGTGTTCGCAGGCATTCCGCTGGATCGTGTTTCCACTTCGATGACGATCAATGCGACGGCAGCCATCCTTCTGGCTATGTACATCGCCGTCGCGCGCAAACAGGGTGTCTCGCCCAGGCTGATAAACGGAACGATTCAGAACGACATCCTCAAGGAATACATCGCTCGGGGGCTTTACATTTATCCGCCTCGATTTTCGTTGCGGCTGATCACGGACATCTTTGCTTATTGTCAGCAGGAAGTGCCGAACTGGAACACGATTTCAATCAGCGGCTATCACATTCGCGAAGCCGGCTCAACCGCAGTTCAGGAACTTGCTTTTACATTCGCAAATGCGATCACTTACGTTCAGGCCGCGCTCGACCGCGGTCTGGATATCGATTCTTTCGCGCCCCGCCTCTCGTTCTTCTTCGACACGCACAACGACTTTCTTGGTGAAATTGCGAAGTTCCGGGCGGCCCGGCGGATCTGGGCGAAGATCGCCAGAGACCGGTTTGGCGCGAAGAATCCTCGATCCCTGATGCTTCGCTTTCATGCGCAGACCGCCGGCTCATCGCTTACGGCGCAGCAGCCGGATAACAATGTGGTCCGCGTGACGATTCAGGCGCTCGCCGCAATTCTTGGCGGAGCCCAGTCGCTGCACACAAATTCAAAGGACGAAGCGCTGGCCATTCCGACGGCTGATGCGGCGCGGCTTGCTTTGCGCACGCAACAGATCATTGCGCACGAGTCGGGCATCGCGAATACAGTAGATCCGGTCGGCGGCTCGTACGCGATCGAAGCTTTGACCAACGAGATCGAGAAAGACACGACCGAATACCTGGACAAGGTCGACAGCCTGGGAGGCATGCTGGCGGCTATTGAAAGCGGCTTCATACAGAGTGAGATCCACAATTCGGCGTACGAATACCAGGAATCCATCGAAAAGAGGAACCAAATCATCGTCGGTGTGAATGAGTTTCGCATGGATGAGGAAACGCCCATTCCCATCCACAAAGCGGATCCGGCTCTCGAGGCAGCCCAGCTCGAAAAACTCTCGGAAGTTCGCGCCAATCGAGACGCGGTCAAAGTGCGGTCGGCGCTCGAGCGCCTGGAAAATGCCGCACGAGGCAATGACAACTTGATGCCTCACATCCTCGAGGGCGTTGAGACATACGCGACTATCGGTGAAATCTCCGACGTCTTTCGCAAAGTGCATGGCGAATACAAGGAGGCCCTGGCGTTTTGAGCAACGTTCTGGAAGTTAAGAACCTCAAAACCTACTTCTACACGGAAGAAGGCGTCGTCAAGGCGGTAGACGATGTTTCCTTCAGCGTTCAAAAGGGAAAAACGCTGGGTCTCGTCGGCGAAAGCGGCTGCGGCAAAAGCGTCACCGCCATGTCGATCTCCCGACTCATCAGCCCGCCCGGAAAGATCGCCGGAGGCGAAATCCTTCTGGATGGACGCAATCTCATCGCATTAAGCAACGAGGAGATTCGGCAGGTGCGAGGGGCCCAGATCTCGATGATCTTTCAGGAACCGATGACTGCACTCAATCCCGTTCTTACGGTAGGCTTCCAGATCGCCGAGGCCGTTCTCGCTCACGAAAGGGTTTCAAAGCGCGAAGCATGGTCACGGGCAGTCGAAGCGATGAGAGCCGTCGCTATCCCGGATGCCGAGAAACGAGCCAAAGACTATCCGCATCAACTCTCCGGTGGCATGCGGCAGCGAATCATGATTGCGATGGCGCTGGTTTGTCATCCAGCGCTGGTGATTGCCGACGAGCCGACAACAGCTCTGGACGTAACAATTCAAGCGCAGATCCTGGAGCTTCTCGACAGCCTTAGACAGCAATACCACCTCTCGCTGATCCTGATTTCGCACGATCTCGGAGTGATCGCTGAAGTGGCCGAGACGGTAGCCGTGATGTATGCCGGCAAAATAGTCGAGATCGGACCGGCGATGGATGTCTTCCACAATCCGAAGCATCCTTATACACAGGGCTTGCTGCAGTCTGTTCCACGGCTTGGTTCCAGTGTCCGGAAGAAGGATCGGCTGGATGTGATCGAAGGAATGGTTCCCAATCTTCTTCACCTGCCGGACGGCTGCTCGTTCGCACCGCGCTGCTACAAGAAGACCGTCGAATGCACGCTCTCACCAATTCCGCTGGAGCCTGTATCGGAACGCCAGGAGGTCCGTTGCATTCATGCCTGATGCGGCCGAACCTATTCTGAGCGTCCGAAATCTCAAAAAATATTTTCCGATTCGGCGAGGTGTTCTGGCGCGCGTCGCCGCCCATGTGAAGGCGGTGGACGACATCAGTTTCGATATCAACAAGGGCGAGACATTCGGTCTGGTCGGAGAATCGGGTTGCGGCAAGACGACGGCTGGACGAGCCGTTCTCCGCTTGATCGAACCCGACATGGGAACGATACGCTTCGACGGCATCGATCTGCTCTCCTTGTCCTCACAGGAGCTCCGGAGGCGGCGACGCGATATGCAGATCATCTTTCAGGATCCGTACGCCTCGCTGAACCCGCGAATGACGATTCGAACAATTGTGGGTGAGCCGTTTGCAATTCACGGAATCGCGCGCGGATCCGAAAGGGACGATCGGGTAACGAATCTGCTGAAGACTGTCGGACTCGATCCGAGCGTCCAGAGCCGTTATCCACACGAGTTCAGCGGCGGCCAGCGCCAGCGTATCGGGATAGCCAGGGCCCTTGCTCTGAAACCCAAGCTGGTCGTTGCAGACGAGCCGGTTTCCGCGCTCGATGTTTCGATTCAAGCGCAGATAATCAACTTGCTGGGAGACCTCCAACAGGAGTTCGGCCTGACCTACCTTTTCATTTCGCATGCCATTCCGGTAATCGAGCACATCTCGACGCGAATAGGCGTGATGTATCTGGGCAAGCTGGTCGAGGTCGGAACGAGCGCGCAGATCTGCCTGGCTCCGAAGCATCCCTACACTCAGGCGCTCTTGAGCGCCGTACCGATTCCCGATCCGGGTGCAAGGAAACAACGCGTGGTTCTCAAGGGTGACGTGCCCACGCCGATCAATCCGCCGTCCGGATGCCGCTTTCACACGAGGTGTCCTGTTGCCATCGATCGCTGCAAGGTCGAAGAACCGCCGCTGCGTGAGATCGAAGACGGACGCGACGCCGCCTGCCACCTGGTCGAATGAAATTCGAACTGCTCGATAAGGATCCCGGCACACGCGCACGGCGCGGGCGTCTGCACCTGGCGCATGGAGTCGTGGAAACGCCGGTCTTCATGCCTGTCGGAACACAGGCGACCGTGAAGTCCATGATGCCGGACCAACTGCGAGATCTCGACGTTGAGATTCTGCTTTGCAATTCGTATCACCTCTCCCTGAGGCCCGGACATGAAACCGTCGCACGATTGGGCGGTCTGCATAAATTTATGGGATGGGACGGACCGATCCTGACGGACAGCGGCGGTTATCAGGTCTTCAGTCTCAGTTCCCTGCGCAACATCAGCGATGACGGTGTTCGATTTCAGTCACATCTTGACGGCAGCACGCACTTCCTGAGCCCGGAATCGGCAGTTGACATTCAGGTAGCACTTGGCTCGGACATCATGATGATTCTGGATGACTGCCTCGCTTACCCGGCCAACCATTTTGAGGCTCAAAGATCCATGGACCGGTCGCTGGTCTGGGCCGGCCGATGCAAAAAGCGTTTCGACGCTGTAGCGCCACCACTACGGTCACTGTTCGGCATTGTTCAGGGTGGAATCTACGCCGATCTCCGCAAGGAAAGTGCGGATCAGCTTATCGGCATGGATTTCCCCGGATATGCGATCGGAGGTCTCGCTGTAGGGGAACCGAAACCTTTGATGTATGAAGTTATTGATCAGACGGAACCGTCATTGCCGCCGGACAAACCCCGGTATCTCATGGGTGTGGGTACGCCGGCCGACCTGGTGGAGTGTGTCGCGCTGGGCGTCGACATGTTCGATTGCGTGATGCCCACGCGGCACGCGCGCAATGGATGGCTCTTCACGAAGGAGGGTCATATCGTGATAAAGCATTCGAAATACAAGGATGATCCGGAGCCCATCGATCCTTCGTGTAAGTGCCCGGTTTGCGCGACATATTCACGCGCATATCTGAGGCATCTTTTCATGGCCGACGAAATCCTTTCCTCGGTTCTGAACACGATGCATAACCTACACTTCTACCTTGACATGATCCGCAGAATCAGGCAGTTTATCGAGTTTCATCAGTTCGAACAATTCCTGGCAGACTCAAGGAGAATGGGGGCTCATTAGTGTTTCTTCAGCAGCAAGCCCAGCAGCCCGGTGGTGGTTTCGTCACGATCCTCCCTCTGGTTTTCATTCTTGCCATTTTCTACCTGATTGTTTTCTTGCCGGCTCGAAACCGTCAGAAGAAGCTTCAACAGATGATCGATACTCTGAAGGCTGGTGATAAGGTCATCACTTCCGGTGGGATTTACGGTACGATAGTAGGCATCAAAGATGACCGCATCCAGCTCCGAATAGCGGAAAACGTGAAGGTCGAGATGTCCCGCAGCGCCGTTACGGCGCTGCAAACACCGGAAGAAACCCCATAAGGTTCACGAGTAAAATTCGCACCCAGGGACGGGTTGTGCGAAAACCACGGACGGGGGAGTGAATAAACATGACTAAAAGAATTCGTACACGTTTGCTGATCATCCTCGGGGTCACCGCATTGTCGATAGGCCTCTTTGCCGGGTTTCCACCCAGCGTTGCCAAGATGAGAGAAAAGATCAAGCTGGGTCTGGACCTTCGCGGAGGAACTCACCTTGTTCTGGAGGTAGTCACCGACGACGCCATCCGGGCGGAAACCGACCAGGCAATTGAAACTACGCGGCAGCTGCTTTCGCGCGAGAGTATCGTTTTTCGCCAATTGATCCGCAGTCAGAACAACGAGTTCAAGGCTGTAGGTGTCGATCCCGCGAAGGACACGGATTTCCGGCGAATTCTGAGCGAACGCATGACGGAATGGGATCTGGTTTCGACGGCCGGCGAAGTACCGAACACTTATACCATGCGGCTGAAGCCGCAACAGGATCAGACGTTCCGCGAACAATCCGTCGATCAGGCGATGAATACGATTCGGAATCGAATCGATCAGCTTGGAGTCGGGGAAGTCGTCATCCAGAAACACGGTGGTCCCGGTCAGAACGAGATTCTGGTTCAGCTGCCAGGCATGGATGATCCCGCTCGAGTGAAGAACATCATGCAGTCCACGGCTCTGCTTGAATTGAAACTGGTGGAAAGCGGCCCATTTCCCAATCAGGCTGCGGCCGCGCAGGCGCATGGCGGCGTCATTCCCGCAAATCTTGAAGTTCTCCCGTCGGTTGAGCGCGATCTGCCTTCCTCGCAGGAAGGTACTTATTATGTCGTGCAGCGCGTGGCTTCCATTTCGGGCCGCGACCTGAAGGGCGCTTATCCTTCACGGGACGAGAATGGCCGTCCGGCAGTCAGTTTCAATCTTTCTGCGGATGGCGCACAGCGATTCGGCCGTGTGACCGAAGAAAATGTCGGCAAGATGCTGGCCATTGTTTTGGACGGCCGCATTCAATCCGCGCCTCGCATTAATAGCCGAATTACGGACTCCGGAATCATTACGGGTGGCCCGACCGGTTTTGCGCCGCAAGCCGCTCAGGATCTCGCGCTGGTCCTTCGATCGGGCGCGCTTCCGGCATCGATCAAGTATCTCCAGGAGCAGGTGGTTGGACCGTCACTCGGCGCCGACTCCATCCGAGCGGGACTACTTGCTGCGGCGGTCGCACTGGTTTCCGTTATTGTGTTCATGCTCTTTTACTACCGCCTGTCGGGCGTCAATGCGACGGTTGCGATGATACTGAATCTTCTGATTCTGCTGGGCGCCATGGCGTATTTCGGAGCCACCTTAACACTGCCCGGCATAGCCGGCATCATTCTCACCATCGGCGTGGGCATTGACTCGAATGTTCTGATTTTCGAGCGTATTCGTGAAGAACTGCACGCCGGCAAGACGGCGGTTTCGGCGGTCATTACGAGCTTCGGCCGTGTGTTTGTCACTCTTGTGGACACGCACCTGGCGGCCCTGATTTCGGCAACATTCCTGTTTCTTTTCGGAACCGGTCCGGTGAAGGGCTTTGCGGTGACGCTGGTGATCGGCTTGATTTCCAACATGTTTACAGCCGTTTTCGTGTCGAGAACCCTGTTTGAGTGGGTTCTTTCGCGAAAGGATCGGGCGGAAGCCATAAGTATCTAGAAACCTGGAACAATCGCAGACACCACGGTGTCTAAAAAGGTAGTTCGAATGATTGAACTGTTTAAAGGCATTAAAGTTGACTGGCTGGGGAAGAGGAAGCTTTTCCTGGTCATCTCCGGCTCATTGATGCTGCTTGGCCTCGTTTCGCTCGTGGTCAAGGGCACGTTTCAGTACGGCGTCGACTTCAGAGGCGGAACCATTGTTTACGTAAGGTTCCAGCAGAAACCGCCGCTCGATGAGATCCGATCGCAGCTTCCAAATAGCCAGATTCAGGATTTTGGCACCAGCGGCACCGACGTCATGATCGAGTTTCAGGGTGCGAGCGAAGAAGCGGATGCGAGCGCGGGCCGGGAAGCGATTACAGGCGCGCTGAACAAGAACTTCCAGGGCAAGTTTGAGATTCTGAATGCCGAATCGATCGGACCGAAAGTCGGCGCCGATCTGAGACGCCAGGCGGTTTTTGCCACGCTGTATGCGTTAGGCGGCATCCTGGTTTACATCGCGTTTCGGTTCGAGTGGATTTACGGCGCCGCCGCGGTATTCGCGGTTTTTCACGACACGCTGGTGACCCTGGGTCTGTTTTCGCTTTTTAACCGGGAAATCAACCTGACAGTTATCGCGGCATTGTTAACCCTGGTTGGTTATTCGGTGAATGACACGATCGTTGTATTCGATCGCGTGCGGGAAAATTTGAAAATTCGCCGGCGCGATGATCTCGAAACGATCATGAACGACAGTATCAACCAGACATTGAGCCGGACGATCCTGACATCTGGTTTGACGTTCCTGACAGTCCTGGCGCTGTTCATCTTCGGCGGAGAGATCATCAATCACTTCGCTTTTGCAATGGTAGTGGGGATCATCATCGGCACGTATTCGTCCATTGCGATTGCTGCGCCTCTGGTTCTGTTCTATGAGAATTTGCGTGGAAAAGCGGTTGCGAAGCCGGTGGTGGCAGCGCGTTCCGTACAGCCGAAAGTGCCCCGGCCGGCAAAGGTAAAGTGACGTTGACATACATGCAGAGCGCTGATATAAGTGGCGATCCTGTTTACAGATGCCTGCCTCAACTGAACAAGTTAAGTACAGACGCGACCGGTAACCGCCACGGCGTTGTCGGGAAGTTTCAGGATTTTTGCAAGTTTTGAAAGGGAGGTTACCCCATGTTCGAGGATTCCTTACTTGAGTCCAGCGGAAACACCAAGAAGGGCGCGACGGTGCTCATTTCGACGATCGTCCACGTTGCGTTGATCACGGTCATGATTTTGATCCCGCTGATCTCGTATTCGGAGCTGCCGAAGAACCAGTTGCTCACCTTCCTGGTTGCTCCACCACCGCCACCGCCGCCACCGCCGCCGCCGCCTCAACAAGTGGCACCGCAGCCAGTGGTGATCAAGCAGGTTCAGATCGATCCCGGCACGATTGTTGCCCCAACAGAAATCCCGAAGGACATTGTTAGAGTCGTTGATGCTGGACCACCTCCGCAGGCAGTCGGAGTTGTTGGAGGGACACGTTCCGGCGTGTTGTCCGGCGTCCTCGGAGGAGTCTTACGAGCGCAGGAAGATGCGGCACCGCCGCCGCCTCCTCCACCGCCGCCACCACCGCCGCCACCGCCGCCGCAGCGCGTTCGCGTGGGTGGAAACGTCATCGCCGCGAACTTGCTCCAACAGGTAAAGCCGACGTATCCGCCGCTGGCAAAGCAGGCACGTATTCAAGGTGTCGTTGTTCTGGAAGCTGAAATCAGCAAGGAAGGAACAATCGAAAACCTGAAGGTCATCACCGGTCACCCGTTGCTGATCCAGGCAGCCATCGACGCAGTGAAGCAATGGCGATATAAGCCGACAATGCTGAACAACGAACCGGTGCCTGTCGTAACGACAATTACTGTGAACTTTGCGTTCTCTCAGTGAGAACCTGAAAATTCGAAATCAAAAATTTAAGCCTGCTGAGACAGGATTAGGAGGGTTTAGTTTCTATGCTTCTCTACAAGCTCAATGTCCTTGCGATCATGCTTCAGGGCGAAGTCAGCTTCGACCTGCGTTCCATGTGGGCAAACATGGGATGGATGGCCAAAGGCGTCGTCATTCTGCTGGCAATCATGTCCGCTTGGTCCATCGGCGTGATGATCGACCGCTACATTGCGTTCAGCCAGGCCCGCAAGCAGTCGCGTGAATTTGCTCCCGCCGTTGCCGGCTGCCTCAAAGAAGGAAAGATTGAGGAAGCGATCAGTGTCGCCGAGCAGAACAAGCGCAGCCACCTGGCAAAGGTTGTGGAGGCCGGTCTGCAGGAATTCCGTGCTCATGCTCTTTCGCATGAACTTGCCGGCGAACAGGTTGAGTCTTCGCGTCGAGCCTGCGAGCGCGCCGAAGCAATCGTGAATGCCGAACTGAAGCGCGGCCTTTCCGGCCTTGCGACGATCGGGGCAACCGCTCCTTTCGTGGGTTTGTTCGGAACCACCGTGGGCATCATCAACGCATTCCGCGGCATGTCTTCCGAAAAGACCGCCGGTCTGTCGGCTGTCGCGGGCGGAATTTCCGAAGCTCTGGTCACCACCGCTTTCGGTCTTTTCGTGGCCGTTCCGGCAGTGTGGGCTTACAACGCCTTTACCAATAAGGTCGAGGCCTTCGGTATCGAAATGACGAACTCTTCATCTGAGCTGATTGATTACTTCATCAAGCAGCAGGGTCAGAAAGGGAAGAAGTAACTATGGGAATGGGATCAAGCGGAGGTAGAGGCGAAGTTACCGCCGACATCAACGTTACGCCAATGGCTGACGTGATGCTCGTTCTGCTGATCATTTTCATGGTCATCACTCCGATGTTGCAGAAGGGCGTCAGCGTCGAACTCGCCAGAACAAGAAACCCCATCGACATGAAGGAAGCCGACAGGGATGACGCGGTGCTCGTCGCCATAACACGCGACGGAAAGTTCTGGCTCGGCAAGGACCGCGTGAATATCGAAGACCTCGCGGCCAAGGTGAATGATCTGCTGTCCAGCAGGCTGGACAAGACAGTTTTCCTCAAGAGCGATTTACGCGCGAAATACGGCGACGTCGTTCAGGTCGTGGACAGCATTCGCAATGCAGGTGTCGACAAGGTCGCTTTGTTGACCGAACGCCTGGACGACCAGGTTCGCAGGTAGGAGGGATCATCGATGAAGAAAAAGATTAGAAAAGTATCGGCAAAGGCAGACATCAATGTGACTCCTTTCATTGATATTCTGCTCGTGCTCCTTGTTATCTTCATGACGATCACTCCTCTAACGCCAAAGGGATTGGATGCGGCGGTCCCTCAACCGCCGCCGCCGGGCACCCCTCCACCGCCTCCGGATGAGCTCAACAAGACTATTGTTGTTTCGCTGGATAAGGCGGGAACGCTCAAGATCAACCAGAAGGAAGTGGAGCTTCGTTTCCTGGGTACCGAGCTTCAGGACGTTTTTAAGACTCGTAACGACCGGACCATGTTCGTTCAGGCCGATCCCGACCTTCTCTACAAAGATGTCGTTGAGGTCATCGACGTGGCGAAGGGTGCCGGCGTCGATAAGGTCGGACTGATGACCGAGCAGATATCAGCCGGATCAGGTCGGTAGGGAGGCATAACTTATGACGCGAAACACAAAATTGATGCTCGCCTTCCTGGCAATCCTCGCGTTGGCACTAACCAGCTGCGCGAAATTGCAGGCGCGCGACAACCTGAACAGGGGAGTACGCGCGTTTACTGACGCTCACTACGAAAATGCGGTCAACTACTTCAAGACGGCCATGCAATTGGACCCGGACCTGACCGTAGCGGAAGTCTATCTCGGGACTGCGTATTCCCAGATGTTCATCCCCAATGCGCAATCGGAAGAAAACCAGAAGAACGCCGAGATGGCCATCGCGACGTTCCAAAACGTTCTCCGGAAGGATCCAAACAATACCAACGCCATTGCCGGATTGGCTTACCTGTACCAGAATACCGGCGACCTCCAAAAAGCGCATGATTACTACATGAAGAACGCGGAATTGGATTCAAGCAATGCCGTCCCGTTCTACGCAGTAGGCAGCGTGGACTGGATCATGGTCTACAACAAGAACAATCCTCTTCCTGAAGAGGAGCAGGCAAAACTCGTCGAAGAGGGTCTGTCGTACCTGGATAAGGCTCTCGCGAAGAATCCCGATTACGAAGACGCAATGTCGTACAAGAACCTGCTCTATCGCGAAAAAGCCCGGCTCTCCAAGGACGAGAAGGAAAAGACCGCTCTGATCGCCCAGGCCGACGAGTGGTTCAACAAGGCCCTCGAGACTCGTAAGAAGCTACAGGAACAGAAGAAAGCGAGCGGCGGCGTGGCCGCGAGCGATTCGAAATAGGAATCCGGTTCGGAAAACTTTGGCCGCGGATTGCGCGGATTACACGGACAATTCGGGGACAAACGCAGAAATCGCCTAATTAGCAAGCAGATAATGCTGAAAGCTAATTAGGCGGTTTCTGCGTTTGTCCCCGAATTGTCCGTGTAATCCGCGCAATCCGCGGCTTTTTACATATAATCTGAAACATGATCCGCCTGGAGGACATTCTTGACCGCGTCGGAAAGCACCATCCCGGGGACAACCTCGACTTGGTGCGCCGCGCGTATATATTTTCCGCGAAAGAACATAAAGGACAGGTGCGCGCGTCGGGTGAGCCTTACCTGACGCATCCCCTCGAGGTCGCGAACCTGCTGGCCGAGATGAAAATGGACGCCATCACGGTCGGCGTGGGGCTTCTGCACGATGTTGTCGAGGACACGCTGGTTTCACTCGACAAGATCGAAGAGCTTTTTGGACCGGAAGTCGCGCACATCGTCGATGGTGTGACCAAAATCAGTCAGATTCAGTTCACCTCCAAAGAGGCGAAACAGGCTGAGAATTTCCGCAAGATGCTCCTCGCCATGACGGACGATATCCGCGTCATCATGGTCAAGTTTGCCGACCGTCTCCATAACATGCGCACGCTTTCATACCTTCCGGCCGACCGCCGCGAGGCGATTGCCCAGGAAACGATGGAAATATACGCCCCGCTCGCGAACCGGCTGGGGATGGGCAAGATGAGGGGAGAACTGGAGGATCTGGCCTTCAGCTACATCGATCCGAAGGCGTATCAGGAACTCAAGGAACTCGTCGATAGAAAGCGCAGAACGCACGAAGCATTCCTGGCTGAAATCACCAAAATCGTCGAAGAGAAATTGAAAGAGAGCGATATACCGTGTTTCACGGAATCCAGAATCAAGCGGCTCTATTCGATTTATCAGAAACTAAAGAAGCAGCGAATCATGATCGATCAGGTTTTCGATCTTCTTGCGCTGCGCATCATCACGGACGGCGTAAAGGACTGCTACGCGGCTCTTGGTGTCATTCACAACATCTGGAGGCCTGTTCCCGGCCGCATCAAGGATTTTATCGCCATGCCCCGGCCGAATATGTACCAGTCGCTGCACACTTCGGTGATCGCGGGCGGCCAGCCCTTCGAGGTGCAAATTCGAACTGCCGAGATGCATCGCATCGCCGAAGAAGGTATAGCGGCGCACTGGAAATACAAGGACGGCAAGCTGATCGCCGACGATCGCGAGGATCAGCGCATCTCCTGGTTGCGCCACCTGGTGGAATTGCAGCAGGACATGAAAGATCCGGCCGACTTTCTCAGTACGCTGAAGATCGACCTGTATCCCGAGGAGGTCTACACCTTCACACCGAAGGGCAAGGTCATTACTTTGCCTCGCGACGCCACGCCCGTCGACTTCGCGTACGCCATTCACACGGAGGTCGGTCACACTTGCGTGGGCGCGAAGATCAATGCGCGGATGCTGCCGCTGAAAACCAAGCTGAGGAATGCGACATCGTCGAGATTGTCACGCAACCCGGCCATAAGCCAAGCCGGGATTGGCTGTCGTTCGTCAAAACGTCCCGCGCGCGAAACAAGATTCGACACTGGCTTAACGAGCAGGAAAGCGAGAAGGCAATTGAGCTGGGACGCAAAGTGCTCGAAAAGGAAGCACGCAAATATAAGCAGAACGCCAAGGATCTGCTCGAAAACGAAAAGGTCCTGGCCCTGCTGCCCGATTATGGCGCGAGCAAGGTGGAAGATCTGCTCGCGGCGATCGGCTACGGAAAAGTATCCGCCAAACAAATCATTTCGCGAATCTCGCCGGAGGGTTTGAAAGAACCTCTGGCGGAAGAGGAATCGAAAATCGCGTCCGTCGTCAAGCGTATGCTGGGATTGGGCACGGACGCGAAACTGCAGGTGAAGGGATTCGACGACCTTCTCGTTTACCGCGCGAAGTGCTGCAATCCGATTCGTGGCGAGGAAGTGATCGGATACATCACGCGCGGCAAAGGCGTCGCCGTGCATTCGAAGAATTGCCCGAACGTTCAGAACCTGCTGTACGACGCGGACAGAAAAATCGAGGTCGAATGGGCCGGCACCGCTCCTTCTGCGGAGGCTTACGCCGTGCCGCTGACCATCCTGACGGAAGATCGTCCAGGCATGCTGGCGGAGATTGCAGCGGCAATTTCAGAAGTGAAGGCGAATATTCTCAACGTCGAAGCGCGAACGGCCGACGAGCGCGGCACGATCGAGATCACGGTAGAGATTCCGGATATGAAGCATCTGGAACGCGTGATCGCCTCCATCAAAAAAATCGGCGGTGTGTACGATGTAGCGCGCTCGACGCGCGCCGTCAATTCCACAAGATAGAACTGTTATGGACAAACAAGTGATCTCTACGCCGCACGGCCCATCGGCCATTGGCCCATATTCTCAAGCCATCCGGGCTGACAATTTGTTGTTCGTTTCGGGCCAGGTCGCCCTGGATCCTTCCACTGGAAAGTTCATCGAAGACAAAAGCATCCAGGCTCAAACGCGGCGGGTTCTCGAGAATCTATTGGCGATTGTTTCCGCAGCCGGTGGGTCTGCGGACAACATTGTGAAGACGACAGTGTTTTTGAAAAGCATGGAAGACTTCGTCGAGATGAACGCCGTCTATGCCCAGTTCTTCCAATCCTCGCCGCCGGCCCGCGCTACCGTCGAGGCCGGGCGCCTCCCGCGGGACGCTTCGATCGAGATCGATTGCATCGCAGTGCTTGATTAAAACCTTCGGCGGAGACGAATGTCGAGACCGAAGTTCCCCAGCTCGTCCTTGGACGCCACGACGGACGTGTTTCGGTTGACGAAATATTCGATCAGAATTATTTGTTGCCGGTTCGATGACAAGTCCTGCGAATAAGTAATCGACAGATCCTTGGTGACCTGCTCGGAGAGCGTGATCCGGGCTCCCGGATTGTTTTCGGCTCCGATGAGAAACGGATCGATGCGCACGCGATTCGACCCGAAGAAACGGCCGCCTACACGCTGTTTGAGCAAATCGAACAGAACGGACGCTGCACCGCTTTGAAAGAGCTGCTCGCTGGTAGGCCTGTTCTTCTCCGCATACTCCTCCCGAGTTCTTCCGCCGGCAATCAGGCTGACGATTTCGAGTTCCGGCAACGGCGGGTCGGACCGCATGTCCAGATGCAACCGCTCGCCACGGCCGGTTATGGAAAGGATCACGCGATAGTCCCGAACTTCCGCTTCAGCTTGAACGTCGATTACCGGGTCAATCCGTAATGGATCGACGAAATCAATGTTGCCGCGCGTAATCCGGTAGCGGTTTCCCTGAAACAGGAGTGTGCCGCCGCTTGCTTCAATATGTCCGGTCACGGAAGGCTCATCAACAGTCCCTTTGACATCGACGTCGAGGCGAGCTTCAACATCTGCCAGTTGATTCTGGATCGTAATATTTCGCCCGCCTTCGACATGGATTGCCAGGCGCAAACGGCCCAGAAGCGACGCCCTGCTTCCGGGGTTCCGCTCGGTGACGAGGGCCAGAAAATCTTCGAAGCCGCTGCGATACGCGAGGCTCTGGATTTCCACGCTCCCTTCCAGGAGCGGGGATGCCATAGAACCCCTTAATACGAGGTTCCCGTCGAACACGGTCCGCAAGCCTTCAGGATATCGAACGCGCACATTGCTGGCCTCGATCCGGATGTTCATGGTCTGAATGGTCCGGCCCTGCAGGGATGCTGCTCCCTGCACTTGCACGGTTCCTCCGCCTACGTTGCCCTGTATGTTGTTCAACGTTACGCGATTCTGATCGAAGAACAGATCTCCATTGAGTTTCGAAAGAGTGGTGAAGAATCCGCGGCGTCCGAATGACGCGTCCGCGAGGTGGGCAAGACCACGAAGATCTGGATTCTGAACCGTTCCTCCAATACGGCCCTCTACGTTGATGGAACCGCCTGAAAACCATTCAGGGTATGCCGCGGACAGCAACATCAGATCCAGACGGCCGCTCACATCGAGATTCAAAGCTGCGCGCTCGGTCAGACCGATCGTGCCGGCAAGGTTGACTTGAGTGGACTCGCCCGTCAGCGTGACCCCCGCGAGCGTCAGACGATCCGAATTGAAGTCGAACGTGAACGGTTTTGTCGTGCGCAGAATGTGATTCTCAAATCGAGCTTCGGCACTTTCGATGCGGCCTTCCCCACGCGTCCGGCGAAAATCCGTGATCAGACCCGACAGGTTCGCATTCCCCGTAGCGCTGATCGTGCCTTCCGGCAGGCCGGCTATCCGCTCTAACGAATACTGGCTGAAAGCGGCCCGAGCCGTGAAAGGATACCCGGGCGCAGCCGTATCGACCTGCGCCGACAGGTTCAGGTTCTTCGCAGCATCCAGACGAACATCAAGCCGCGATCCAGTCGACGAAAGGACGGCGTGCGCCTCTGGAAACACTTCGCTGTAGAACGCGAGATTCTGGATCGTGGCTTCTCCACGGATGTTGGGCTGACTTGTGGTTCCTTCGCCCTGAAACTCGCCTTGCTGGATCACGCCTTTGAGCGAATCGGGAATACCGAAATCACGGAAGGTCTGAATATCGAGCGAATTCACACGCGCGGCAAATTTCAAGCTCCTGGTGGTCTGATTGAACGCAACATTACCCGTCAGCGTTGCCTGGCCGGCCCTCAAAGAGAGCTGATCGATCTCAACCTGCGGCTCAAAATAGCGGACGTGCCCGCGCGCATCTCCCACAAGACGTCCGTTGACCGTCAGGTTGTCGGCGCGGAGGTCCCCTTCGAGCCTCACCGGTGTAAGTGAGGTGACATGCGCGTTACCGGAAAAGACTCCGTCGACGTCTCGCTTCAGGAATACTCTTAGATCCGTGCCGGTGAATCGATCCGATTGAAGTCGCAAATCGACCGGCGATCCATGCAGGTCTGCAGTGCCACTGACGAGCACACGCGACTCTCCTTGAGTAATTTGAACATTTCGAAGCTCAGCTTTTTCCGTACTTGTGTCCAACACGACGCCACCAGCAGCCTTCTGGATCGTCCAATCGTGATAGACGTGATTTTGAAGCGTAAACTGTCCGGCCAACAATGGCCTGGCGATCGGCCCCGAAACGGTGCCGTCAAAAGATCCAGTTCCATTCGCATTCGAGTAAATAAAGACCAGATCCTTGAGATTTGAGGAGTCCAATGCGACCTTCAAATCGGAACTGGTTTCGTGGATCAATCCATTTGCCCGGACAGTGGTTGAGTAAAATCTAATGTTCGCATTCGCAACTCTCGCCTCTCCTGGACGAACCTGATACTCTGTGGAGCCGCCCAACGGTAAAGGCACCAGACCTGCGGTGGCCGCCGGAGTATACGGTTGGAGACCGGCCATTCCTGAAAAGTCGTATCGCTTGAGCTTGCCTTCGAACCAGCCGTTCAGCGTGCCCGTCATGTTGGAAAAAATTCGATATTTCTCATCCCAGGGATAAGCACGAGCCAGCGCTGCGGCGTCAATGTCTGTGTAGTCGAGATCGAGGAGGACTCGCGACGGTCCGGGCAGGTGTTCGACAACGATATTGCCGGCCAGTGCGCCTCCAACGATTGCGGTTTTCAGCTTCCGAAACGAGAGCCTCTTCTCCGGGTAATGATACGCGTAATCGCCGGAAACCTTCGTCGCATGCCAGCCCTCAAAGTCGACTGCGTCGGATGCCGTGTTTCCGGAGGTAAAGAAGTATCCACTCGAAAACTCGAGGAAGCCTGCAACGTCGGCCTTTCCGGCGAAGGTTTCCCTGGTGAAAAAATAATTCAGAAACGGGACATCGACCGTACCCGTATATTCGAGTTTGCCGGAAATATTTTTGTTGAACAGCTCGCTGATTTTTCCCTGGAGTCGTATCTCCGATGTTCCGGACTTCAAGTTGATCCTGTTGGCGAGGAGCGTCGCCCGCGTGTAATCCAGGTCCGCGGCAAGCGTGTATGGAATCGAGATCTTGCCTTCGCCGGAGCGGTTGAACACGCCGTCATAACGAATATGGGACTCGAGAACCTCGCGCTGTCCCTGGTAGTTGAGAACACCGGCAAGATTGGCTAATGAGAAATCAATATCTATCCTCCGCTCGTTCAGCAGCGCCGAACCGCCCAGTATGTTGAAGTTCTGGATCGAAATCTGAAAGTTGAAGGGTTTCCTCTCGCCTCCAGACTCAGGCGATGGAAAATTCGTCTTTCCGTCCGGGGAGACCAGCACATGAAAGTCGGGACGCGTGATAGTGAGATCGAAAAGATCGATTCGTCTTTGAAGGAGGGTCCGGTAATTCAGGCCGATGTCAATGCGTTCGAAATGAGCGAGGGGAGGCTCGTTGTCTGGCTCCAGCCCGCGCAGAGTCAGATCCTCGAGACGGAAGCGCTGGTGCCAGAGATCCAAGTCAAACTTGTTGAGGGTGACCGTGGTGCCGGTCCGTCTCGCGATCTCACGAACGATGAAACGCCGGGCTTCTTCTTCGAATGCTGATGAGTTGACGTAAACAACAAGGCCCCCGATGACCGCCAGAATGACGATAGCGATGGTGCCCAGTAATGCAAGGAGCCTTTTTTTACTCAAAAATCTCAATGTTGCTCCTTCGGCGGATAGCTTCCAACCAGTTCGTGACTTCGTGATTCAATTTCTCCTCGATGATATTCATGCGAATCATTTCCATCACTTGCTCGAGGGGCGGAACCGAATTGATGCCGCGGCTCCTGGCTTCAGGCACGAACACATCGGTGTAGTACATGCGGATTTCCTCGTCGGAAGCCCGGAGGAACTGACGGAAACGCACGTCGAAAAACTTCTGCATCCGCAAGCGCTTGCGGACGGCTTCCCGAACGGCCTGCGGCGCGGCGCCCTGTTTGGTTTGCGATTTATTCAGCTCGGCATCCACTTCCTCATCGCTGACCTCCACGCCCGGGAAGTCGGCCATCTGGCTTTCAATTAACCAATTTTCAATCAATTCCTCGATTAAGGCTTTGTCGTCGTTGATCTGTTTCTCGCCCAATCTGGCTCGGATCTCGCGTTCCTGCTGCAAGTCGCTGAGAGTGATGATGTGGCCATCAACAACGGCGACGATGCGGTCGAGGATCTCGGCATGAGTGACGGTGATGAGCCAGAACGAGACAAACGCACAAACAAGGGCGGCGAACAAAGTTCCCGTTGAGGTTGCCCTTCGTTGTGCCTTTGTATCGTTATGGTCCATCACCGGCTCCCTAGAACGGATTTCCCAATGTAAAGAAGACTTTCATCAAGGGTTCCCTGGTTTCGTCCGGCCTTCTCTGCCGGTTCAAATTGAATCCGAAATCCAGACGTGCCGGCCCAACCGGCGTTTGATATCGCAGCCCGAAACCAACGTTATGCTTGAAATCCCCGAAACGGACATCAGGAATGCTCGCAAATACATTCCCTGTATCATAAAAGAATGCGCCGCCGACGCCGCTGATCGCAAAAATGCGGAGAGGAATGCGGTATTCGAAATTTGCAATCGTCATGACGTTTCCGCCGGAGGGATTCGCTTCATCCAGACCGAATCCACGCAAGGTCGTGGAGCCGCCGGCGTAATAGCGTTCAGTGGGGGGCAGTTTCTGCGTCTGACCGGGCGCGAATTGATTGGTGAGCCCGTATGGGTGGTTCCAGCCGAAGCGGAACGAAGTCGCAAAGACACCGTTGGGCGCAGGGGAATAAAAACTGGACTGGTTGAAGAATGAGGTGAAATTCAATTCCGAACCGACTGCACGGTTCGCGACCTGGAACGTTGTCGTGCTGAATGATCCCGAACTCGGATTGAGCGGATCGTTGCGGCGATCCTGGATGTACGAGGCGCCGAAGCGTGTGATCTGGCAGATCTGGCAGGGTCCCTGCTCCGACGGCAACGTCCGGGCATGCGGATTCACACCGATATCTCCGATATTGGCCGCCTGGTAACTGGACGACAGCACAAGGTTCGCCTGCGGCGAGAACCGTTTCAGCGTTTGTAACGCGAAATCGATTCGATTCACGCTGTAGAAAGGCCGCTCCGAATGCTCCACGAAAGTTGATGCGAAGCCATCGAGGTTGTGATTGAAGAGCTTCGGCTCACGGTAGGTCGATTGAACAAGGCGCTCGCGCGTGCTGCCGCGGGCTCGAAGGCTGATCGATCTGTCCAGGCCGAACAAGTTCGTGTGCGAGATCTCGATTGTTCCGCGAACGCGCTCGAACTCCTGATAGCCGATGCCATAGGTCAGCTGAATCGGCTTTGCATCCTCAACCTGAATCAGCAGGTTTCGAATTCCGGGCAGGTTTTGCTGCAGAGGCACGATTGCAACAAAGTTGAACAAGCCTGTCGCATAGAGCCTTTGCTGGCTCTCTAGTATCGCTTCGGGATTGTATGGCGTATTCGGATAGAGGCTGCTGTTGCGATGGATGATCTTTTCCTTGGTGAGTGTGTTTCCCCTGACAAGGATTGTGCCGATTTTATAAGCGTCCCCTTCCGTGATCTGAAACGTCACGTGCATTCCATGGTTCTCTTGTACTCGATTAACCGTCGGTTCCACGCGAGCATCCGGGTAACCCAGGGAGTAGTACAACTGTGTAATTGCAGCGCGCGCCTGGTCCACGGCCACCGGCGTATAGGTGTCGCCCTCCTTTAGCTGGATCTTGTTGCGGATTTCCTGCTCATTAACGGCGTAGTTGCCAATGATCGTCACAAATTCCACAGGCAGCTGCATGCCCTCCTGGATTTGAATCACGATGTCGACGAGGTGCTCGTGTTCTTGATAGGTGCCCTGAACAACGGTTCCTTCGAAACCGGCGTTACGATACATCGTCTCAATTGTGCGGACATCTTCGTCGAGAATCTCCCGGCTGAACACGCCGTGACTGAAGAAGGTTGCCTCTCGAACCTTGATCCGGCTTCTGATCTCCCTCGTGTCGAAGTGCACGTTGCCCTGGATTCGCACTGCCTCGATGCGATGCGAAACACCGGGAGAAATCGTGTACTTGATCTGAATGGCGTTATCGAGCGGAGCTTCGATGATCTCCGATCCCACCATGGCCTCAAAGTAACCCCTTTGCTGCATGTACCGGTCGATCGCCACTCGACCCTCCTCCACCAGATCCTGATCCACCATGCCTTCTTCGTAGACGGGCACCAGCTCTTCCAGTTTCTGTTTTGGGATGTTGAATCCCTCGGTAGTTACCAGTGTGAATTGGCCAGGCTGAATTGTGAAATTCAGATCCACGGTGTGCGTCGCCGGCGCGTATTGCTGTTGGGCATTCACTCGCGTGTTCAAGAATCCCAGTTTGGTGAATTTTGCCCGCAGGTCGGAAATACTCTTTTCGAGCCTGGCGGAAGAGAAATCATCACCCGTTTTGAAGTCGAGGGTATCCAGCAGTTCCTGTTGAGAGAAGGTTTGTTCCCCTCCCTTGATCTCTATATTCCCTACCTTAGCCTGGGGCCCCGGCTCGACGTGCAACGTCACTGTGGCGAGCCGCGTAACGTCGTCAAACTCGGACTCGGCAGTCACCACGGCTTCGAAGTAGCCCCTGGCCTTCATCAGGTCGGTTGTCTCCTGCTTGATGCGGTCGACGACAGAGGTGTTGTACTTTTCGCCGAAAGGCAGGCGGAAATAGCTGGAAAGGGAGCGTTCCAGGAGATCTTTGGGCGTTACGCTGAAAGTTCCGAAGAAATAGAACACGCGGACCCGGAAAGTGAGGTTCGTACCACCGTCCGGGGCAGGCTCCGCGTCGACTTCGATATAGCTGTACCGTCCCGTGTTATAGAGAGCCTGTATTGATGCCCGGATGCTGTCGGCGGTGATGACTTCACCGATTCGGAGAGGAATTACCTGCAGGTCGTCCTGGGAGTCGGCTCCAGAAAGCGCAAGGCTCGCTACCCTGGTGCCGTAGTATTGCTCTTGTGCATGAACAAGCCATGGCACGAGCAGTACCAATATTAGGCCCTGCACCTTCATATAACCTACAGCATCTCCTGAGCGTTAGACGCAACACGAGAAGAAGGTAGCAATCCAGAAGGCAGAATTAGTTCAGGCTTTGGAGACTCGGCCAGAGCGAATGCAGTTCGTGCAGACCCTCATACTCTTGTGGGTCTTACCTACAACAACCCGAACACGTTGAAGGTTCGGATTCCATCGCCGCTTCGTCAAATTATGGGCATGACTGACTCGATGCCCGTAAATAGGGCCTTTATCGCAAATTTCGCAGCGTGCCATGCAGGCAATCTCCCTTCAAAGTAAAAGAAAAAGTATAGCATAGGGCCCCTGACCACACTGTTCTTCTTATGCTAGAATTGGCGTTATTTCTCACAACGATAGGAGTTCTTTTGTGAAACTTTCTCTACTTTTGGTCATGCTCGTGGGGCTGGCTTTCACCGCGTCTTGCAGCTCCGAGAGCACTGCTTCGGCTGACGTCGTCGCCCGCGTCAACGGGAAGGAAATCAAGACGGCCGACCTGGAAAAGCAGTTTCAAAACCGGGTGAGTAACGCCGAACAGCCGCCGGCACCTGAGGAAGCTCAGAATGTCAAACTCGAGATCCTCAACCAGATGATCAACGACCAGATCCTGCTCGAGATGGCTTCTGCCGCCGGCCTCAGCGCCACGGACGCTGAGGTCGACGTCAAGTTCAATGAGTCCAAGAGCCAGTACACGGAAGAGAAATTCCAGGAGCTGCTCAAAGAACAGAAAGTCACAGTGGACGAGATCCGGGCTGAGCTACGTAAGGGGATCACGATCGACAAGCTCGTCAACAAAGAGATCACATCGAAAATCTCCGTATCCGAGGCCGAGATCAAAGCGTTCTTCGATAAGAACAAAGAGAGCTTTAATCTTCCCCAGACCTATCACATCGCCCACATTCTGGTAACGCCGGTCGCCGAACCGGAGGTTCAGAACGGAAAGAAGGACGATGCCAAGACCCGCGAAGAAGCTCTCGCGAAGGCGACCCGTCTGCTGCGCGAGGTTCAGGGTGGGCAGGACTTCGCCACGGTCGCGCGTGATTACTCGGAAGATCCCACATCCGTGGCGGCCGGCGGCGACTTGAACTTCCAGGCGCTCCAGCAACTGGAGAATGTTGATCCAAGACTGGCGCAGGTCGTGCAGCGTATGCGAGTTGGCGAAACGTTTCCACAGGTTGTCGAAAGCCGGTTTGGTTTCCATATCGTGAAGCTGTTGGAAAAGGACGCCGGCGGCCAAAAGGACCTTTCAGATCCTCGTGTTCAGGCGAACGTCCGCCAGGCCATCTTCAACCGGAAGGATCAGCTGCTGAAGGCCGCCTTCTCAGAGTCAGCGAGGAATAAGGCGACCATTTCGAATTATTTGGCGGAGCGCATTCTGGCAGGAGCAGGCAAAAGTTAGCAGGACAGCTGTAGCCGCGGTCTATGAGCGCCGCCGATCCGGGCGATCATAGACCGCCGCTACAGTCATTCTATCGTTCCCAGCAGGTCACCCGAATTCACGGCCGCATTTTCGCTCACGCCCAGCTTCCGGACGATACCTTTCTTTGGCGATTTGATTTCGTTCTGCATTTTCATCGCTTCCATCACCAGAAGGCCTTGATTTGCCTCGATCTCAGCGCCCTCAGGAACAAGAAGTTTGACGATTTTCCCCGGCATTGGCGCCCGAATCTCAACTACACCGTCATGGCCCTGCAGACCGGACCTCAGTCGTGCGGTCCGCCCGTCGACCATCTCAACCGGAATGCGGTGGTCCGCAAGAGAAACGACAAACTCTTCACCGTTCCGGGCTATCGAGATCTCCAGCGAGCGATTGTTCCAATTGAACCAATAGACTCCAGGCTCAACCATCCTGGCTTCCAGCAAGTACTTTCTGCCGCCGACTTCAGCCTCGATGCTGTTTCCGCCTGTTCGGTTCAGTTCAATTTCGATTCGCTCGCCGTGAATGATCGCGGTGTACTTCATGAAGTCCTCAGCCCGCGCCGTCGGCCATCGAGTTTCCAGGGACTCTCCGCTTCGTTCGCTACTTCGGCTAGAGGTCCAGACTGTTCGGAATGAAAGATTGCAGCCGCAATGGCTGCGAGATCCCGTTCTTGATTGGAGGGTTTGGATTCAACCTTCCGCCTTTTCAGCCAAAGATCGATGAAGCCCGTATCGAAATTACCTTTCCGGAAATCCGGATCATTCAGTACCGAGAGGAGGAAGGAAATATTCGTCTGGATGCCTTCAATGTGATACTCCCGCAGGGCACGCTCCATCCGCCGGATGGCCTCATCGCGCGTGACGCCCCATGCCACAAGCTTTGAGAGGAGCGGGTCGTAGTCGATTGGAACGGTCCAGCCAGGATAAACACCGCCGTCATCACGAATGCCCGGCCCCGAGGGCGTTCGAAGCATCGTGATCTTTCCGGGCGAGGGAAAGAAATTGTTCCAGGGATCTTCCGCGTAAATCCGGCATTCGATAGCGGCACCGCGTAACACGATCTCGTCCTGCTGCAGAGTCAGTTTCTCCCCCGCAGCAATAAGAATCTGCTGTTTCACGAGATCGATACCCGTGACCATCTCCGTGACAGGATGCTCGACCTGAAGTCGCGTGTTCATCTCGAGGAAGTAAAAGCGTCGGTTCTCGTCCACCAGGAATTCCACGGTTCCGGCGTTGTAGTACTTCGCTGCCTGGACCACTTTCAATGCGGCTTCGCCCATGCGGCTTCGGAGACCCGGATCCATAATCGGCGACGGGGATTCTTCGATGACCTTCTGGTGCCGGCGCTGAATGGTGCACTCGCGCTCGCCGATGTAAATCGCATGACCATGGTGGTCCGCCAGGACCTGAATCTCCACGTGTCTCGGCCGTTCGACAAACTTCTCAATGTAGATCGCCGCATCGCCAAACGAGGCCAGAGCTTCGGATCGCGTGTTCCGCAGCGCGCTTTCGATCTCATCTTCCGCCCGAACCAGCCGCAGCCCCTTTCCTCCTCCGCCGGCCGAGGCTTTGAGCATGATTGGATATCCGACGGAGGATGCGATCTTCCGCGCCTCTTCATCGGAAGTAACCGGATCCAGTGTGCCCGGCACCATCTCCACTCCGTGTTGGGCGGCGGCCCGACGCGATTCCACTTTGGATCCCATAAGAGCAATCGACTCGGGTGAAGGTCCGATAAAGGCAACACCCGCGTCGCGGCAGGCCGCAGCAAACGCCGCATTTTCGGCAAGAAAGCCATACCCTGGATGCACGGCGTCCGCGTTCGCCCGTTGTGCCGCTTCGATCATCTTGTCGATGACGAGATAACTTTCGCGCGATGGCGCCGGCCCGATGCCATACGCTTCGTCCGCCATGCGTACATGAAGGGCGCCGCGGTCGGCCTCCGAATAAACGGCTACCGTGCGAATTCCCATTTCGCGGCATGCGCGAATGACGCGCACCGCAATCTCACCTCGATTGGCAATAAGGATTTTCTTGAACATGCCGCTCTATGCCGCCGGCCGCCGCTGAAACCAGCCAGCGTCCTGTTCGTAGGTATGAGCTACGCGCAAAACCGTCGACTCATCGAAGGCCCTGCCGGTGATCTGCAGCCCGACGGGCAAACCTCCTGAAGTAAAGCCGCATGGTACGGAAATTGTTGGAAGACCCGTGAGATTGAACGGCCTGGTGCAACGATTGAGCAAGTCGGCGGCAACATTGCCGTCGACCGGCGGCGCAGTGATGGCCGTCGTCGGCGTGACGATCACGTCCGTTGTTTTAAATATGGTTTCGCATTCGTCTTTCATAGTCAGCCGCGCTCGCTGAGCGCGGAGATAGTCCACCGATAGCATCGTGCGCGCGGCTTCCAGACGCGTCCGTACATCCGATCCGTATGCCGCGCCATGGCTCTGCAGGTATTGCTCATGATAGGAATATGCCTCAGGTGTAGCGACCTGAACAAAGATGTCTTTTTGCAGGGACGCGCTCGAGAAGTCTACTTCGACGATGTCGGCCCCAAGATTCCCCAGACGAGTGATGGCGGAACGGACGGCCGCATCCACCTCGGGATCCAGATGTTCGTAGAAGTAGTTTTGGGGAATTCCAAGGCGAATACCTTTGATATTCCCCGTCAATGCGTCGGCATATCTAACCCTGTTCCCAGTAATCACGCTCAATAGAATCGCTACGTCTTCAACCGTCTGCGCCATGGGTCCCGCGTGATCGAAGGACGGCGCAAGGGGAATTACTCCATTCAAACTCACCAGACCATAGGTTGGCTTCAAACCCACGATCCCGCATAAAGAGGCGGGAATTCGAATCGAGCCCCCGGTATCCGTCCCAAGCGACCCGAATCCCAATGCCAGAGCCACCGCAGCGGCCGATCCACCGCTCGATCCGCCCGCGATTCGCTGCGGGTCCCACGGATTCCGCGCCGTTCCATAGTGAGGATTGATCGACGTCACTCCATACGCAAACTCATGGAGGTTCGTCTTCCCAACCAGAACAGCTCCGGCCTCGTACAGCATCGTGACGACGTCCGCGTCCGCCTCCGGCACCCGATCAGAGAAGACTTTGGACCCCGCTGTTGTTTTTATGCCTTTAGTGTCGAATAGATCTTTAATCGAGATCGGTATCCCCAGCAGCGGACGTTTATGACCGCCCGCAATCTCCCGCTCCACTGCCCTTGCGCGTTCCAGGGCCCGCTCGCCGGTCACTGTAATAAACGCCCCCATCCGCTGATTCAGCCGCTCAATCCGAGCGAGCACAGCTTCAGTTACTTCGACCGGCGACAGTTCCCGCAGGCTGATCTGTTTCGCGACGCTAGCTAGCGTAAGTTGCCTGAGCTCTTGATCGTTCACCGACTTCAGATGGAATGCTGTGAAGGCCGTAAGGAATAGACACGATAAACAACAGTAGTAGAAGGACCTCAGAATCCCCGAAGTTGTATTCAAAGAAACCCGCCACAATAAAACCGCTGAGCGCCGCTATAGCCGACAATATGGTCCAGCGCGTTTCTTCCGTGGCGATTTTCAACATGCTCAGCAGATCGGCATAAAGGGACAAAATGAACCAGATGAACGTGGCCAGGCAAGGCAATCCACGCTCTGCGGCGATCTGAACGACGTTGTTATGCAGATGGCCGTAGTAAAAATCCGACAGACTGCCTCCGCTAAAATAGTGCGGAAATTCGGTGTGAATTCTCTCGGGTCCTACGCCGAACAGTGGATGATCCTGAATCATCCGGAATCCCGCAAAAAGCATTTCCACGCGTCCGGTATCCGGAGCGAACTTTTCGCCGAAGCTCATTGCTATACGATGGTAAATGAGTCCTGACGCCACAGCACTGATGATTGCCATCGGCACGATAACTCCGATCAGGACCCTGCGCGGAATCATGAAAGCGACGGCAAGAAGACCGGCGAACGCTCCCAACCAGGCACTTCGCGTGAAGCTGAGCACAAGTGCTGCGCCGATCACGCCCAAAGGTATCGACCAGCGGCGGCCGAGAATCGTCATGGCCGGAATGGCCGCGCACCACACAAGCAACTGTTCTCCACTGAATGTCATCCAGTGGCCCATGAAACCTGTGATTCTGGCGAGTACCGTTGGGTCATCCGCCAGGTTCTGTGTTGAGAGAAATTTAATGTAAGCCAGGACGAATTGCCCGAGAGCGACGACGGACGTCACTGCCGCCACTGCCAGAAGCGCACTATGGGATATTCGGGCCCGCCATGCACCCGTAACGGAGTTTGTAACGAGCAACCCCATGAAGAACAAAACGAATTTTCGCACGGCACCCATGCCGACCTCGGGTTGCGCGGACATGGCCAGCGACAACACTGTGGTTATCATGAATGCGAAAAGCGGTATCGCATATCCCGGCCAGGCGATTGGCCGCGGCCGCACGATGAGCCAGGCGAGACATGCAATCGCAAGCAGCGTTTCTGCGCCCGCGATCGATAAGAGGACAACCGCCGCACTGCCCGCGGTAAGAATGAAGATCCAGGACTCGCGTCGATCCTGCATTTCGCGGATTCTATTCGATCTTGCCGCCTGATTGGGATATGTTTTGGCCGCGCAGTCATGGAGCCCATCTTTCACATTGAGCGTTTGAACTTTGGGTACACCCGCAGACCGGTCCTTCGAGGCATTACTGCAGACATCGCTTCCGGTGAATTCGTCGCGCTCGTAGGCCCGAACGGCGCGGGCAAATCGACATTCCTGAAGGTGCTTGCGGGTCTGCTTCGCGGCTACACGGGTTCGGTTGAATTTTGCGGGCAGCGCCTGGCGGAACTGAGTTCCCGCGATCTTGCAAAGCGGTTGGCCTTCGTGCCGCAGGAAACGCACATGGTCTTTCCTTTCACCGTCAATGATATTGTCATGATGGGCCGGCTGCCGCATCGGGCTGCCGGATTCTTCGACACGCGCCGAGACGCGGACCGAGCACGGGAAGCCATGGAACTCACGGACACGGCCGGCTTATCGAAGAAAGTATTCAGCGAGTTGAGCGGTGGCGAACGGCAGCGCACCGTGCTTGCGAGCGCACTTGCCCAGGATCCGGAGGTGCTGCTGCTGGACGAGCCGACGGTGTATCTCGACCTGAAGCACCAGATTCAGTTCTACGATATCCTCGAGCGTCTGAATGCGGAGCGGCAGATGACCATCGTGAGTGTGACGCATGATGTGAACCTCGCGGCGCGGTACGCGCACCGCATGATCGCCATACGTGGAGGACTCTTTGTGGCGGACGGCTCTCCCGAAGACGTCCTGACGCCGCAACATCTTTATGAAATCTTTGAAATCACCGCCGCTGTCTTCAAGCGGCCCGACGGCCGCGGGAGCTACATCATCCCTACCGCCTGACAGCGGCCTCTCCGTTGCGCGATTCGTCGCCGTCGTGGGACCATGTGCGTTGCTCTGCGCTGCCGTGCTGCTGATCACGCCATGGATCGGCTCGACCCCTGTGACGTGGCGAAATGTCGTTGCCGGCGTCAGCCCCGATCGCGAGATCTTCCTCATCGCGCGATTGCCCCGGATTCTCTTCGGAGCGATTGCCGGCGGCGCCCTGGCGGTTGCCGGCGTTCTTTTTCAAGCCATACTGCGAAACTCGCTTGCTACTCCATTCACGCTTGGCGTCTCGACCGGCAGCTCCTTTGGCGCCGTGGTTGCGATCTGGCTCGGGTTTGGGACCGTCGTCCTGGGCATTCCATTCGTCTCGCTCGCCGCGTTTGTGGGCGCGTTTCTAACGATTCTGCTGGTGTTTTTCATCGCGAGAACTGGCAAAGCGCTGCCGACCTTTACTCTGCTGCTCGCAGGCGTGACTCTAAACTTCGTCTTCGGCGCTCTGATCATGTTTATCCATTTCGCGGCGAACTTCACCCAGGGATACATGATGACCCGCTGGACCATGGGGTCAGTCGATACTGCAGACATGAACGCCGTGATGCGCACGGCACCCTTTGTGATCGCATGTTTGATTGCTCTGATCTGGATATCGCCTCAACTCAACCCACTTGCCGGAGGCGAGGAGTGGGCAACGTCGAGAGGCGTCAATGTAGGCCGTTTGAAGAAGTCGTCTTACTTCATCGGTTCCATCCTCACCGGTGCCATAACCGCCTTCACGGGACCGATCGGGTTCGTGGACCTGATCGTTCCACACGCGATCCGGCTCGCAGCGGGCCCCGACCATCGTATTCTCATTCCTGCCTCGTTCTTCCTTGGGTCCGCCTTTCTCGTCCTTTGCGACACCGCCGCTCGCACGATATTCGCGCCCACGGAAATTCCCGTCGGCGTCATCACGGCCCTTATCGGGGGCCCGTTCTTCATCGTGCTGTTGAGGCGAAAACGAAGCGAGCTGTGGTGAGTGGCTAGAGTATCTCGCGGAAGTTAGTCACGTCCAAGCCGAACCGGAACGGCGCACCTTCTTCTATGGAAGGAAGTCCAGCCATTTTTGCCCCTGATCGCCATCATAATCCCGCCTGGGTCGTGCAATTTCCTGTCCATGGTTTCCTATTCCTTCCCCTATAATGAAAAGGCTGCGCTCTCCATTTGGCGCGGCTTCTATCGACCACGGAGAGGTGCT
>Ga0137394_10000106_pt1 | contig 55383 bp, 42 predicted proteins | sample czobulk116metaG_FD_108278 | JGI IMG/M metagenome (GOLD analysis project Ga0137394, IMG submission 108278) | Vadose zone soil microbial communities from Angelo Coast Range Reserve, California, USA - czobulk1.16 metaG | ecosystem: Environmental > Terrestrial > Soil > Vadose zone | place: USA... | reverse complement strand
GTGCGGCTATACAAGACGGCTGTCTACGCGCTGTCGGGGATGTGCAGCGCGCTTGCCGCCGTTCTTCTGACAGCCCGCTTGAACTCTGCGCAGCCTATCGCCGGCATCAACTACGAACTGGATGCCATCGCTGCGGTTGTGATTGGCGGCACGAGTTTGATGGGAGGCGAGGGCACTGTTTCGGGCACGCTGATCGGGGCTCTCATCATCGGTGTTTTGAGAAATGGTTTGAACCTTCTGGCGGTGTCGTCCTTCATCCAGCAGATCGTCATCGGATCCGTGATCGTGATTGCGGTGTTGCTGGATACCTTCTTCAAGAGGCGTGGAAAATGAAAAGATTTCTCGTGGTAATTGCTCTCGTTCTGCTGGCGCTCTGTGGTTGCCAGCGCGGCTCCGATCGAAACGCCGGCCGTCCTCGAATCGCTCTCGTGTTGAAGACTCTGAACAATCCGTACTTCATCGAGATGCAGCGTGGCGCGGAAGAGGCGGCAGGAAAACTTGGAGTCGACCTTATCGTCCAGGCCGCCGAGCGGGAGATCGATGTCGACAAGCAGATGCAGATTGTCGAGAACTTTATCCAGAGCAGGGTTGATGCGCTCGCCATCACTCCGAGCGGTTCGAGGGAAATCGTTCCTGCCGTGGTCAAGGCGAACCAGGCACACATTCCGGTGGTAATTGTGGACACCCGAGTGGATGCCGCTGCGTTGAAGGAGGCAGGCGGTGTCGTCGCTACTTTCATTGGGTCCGATAACTTCGAAGGGGGAAAACTCGCCGGTGAATTCATCGTCAAGGCGCTGAATGGGAAGGGTAACGTCGCAATTCTCGAGGGTATTCCCGGACATGAGACCGGGGATTCGCGGCTTCGCGGGTTTCACTCGGTAGTGGATGGGCAAAAGGGAGTCAAGGTCGTCGCCTCGCAGCCGGCGAATTGGGAGCGGGATCAGGGATTCAACGTTTTTCAAAACATCCTTCAGTCTCATCCGGATCTCCACGCGGTCTTCGCCTGCAGCGATCTTATGGCGCTTGGCGCCGTGGAGGCGATTCGGGCGGCGAAGCGAGGTGACATCGTTGTCGTTGGGTTCGACGCGTTCAGTGAGGCGCAAGACGCGGTTAAAGCCGGCACGATGCACGCCACGGTTGCGCAATCGCCATCCACCATGGGCGCCCTCGCGGTTGAAAATGCTGTGCGCGCTCTGCGCGGGGAACAACTCCAGGAAAGCATTCAGGTCAATATCAAATTAATTACCAAAGAAAACGCGAGTTGATGGTCATGAAAAAAATCAATATCGGGGTCATTGGTCTCGGACGTCTCGGTAGCTTGTACGCGGGATACCTCTCAGGGCGTGTTCGCGGGGCCCGGTTGGTGGCCGTTGCGGATTTGAGCGAAGGCATTGCCGCATCACATGCCGATGCGCTTGGGATCGAATACCATTATCGACATTATCAGGATCTACTCGCGCAGAAGGACGTCGATGCCATTATTGTGACCACACCGACAAGCACTCATAAAGACGTCGTCGTCGATGCCGCGAAATGTCGCAAGGCGATCTTTTGCGAGAAACCGCTCTCTCTTTCATTGGAGGAATGCGACATCATGATGAAAGCGGTTGAGGACAACGGCGTTTTCTTCCAGATGGGCTTCATGCGCCGTTTTGACCCGGGCTATGCAGCGGCTAAGAGGAAGATTACTGAAGGGGTCATCGGTAACCCGGTCGTATTCAAATCCTCTTCCCGCGATCCTTTCCGCCCAAGCCTGGAATACGCCGATCCGAAGCATAGCGGCGGTCTCATAATCGACTGCGGAATTCATGATTTCGACCTGGCGCGCTGGTTCATGGGCGAAATTGCACAGGTGTACAGCATCGGTGGAACGGTCGTGTATCCGGAGATGAAAGAGGTCGGCGATATCGACAACGCGATCGTCACTCTCACGTTCGTGGACGGCCACATGGGGGTAGTCGATCTCAGTCGAAGCGGAATCTATGGATATGACATTCGCACCGAGATTCTTGGAAGCAAAGGAACGGTGCAGATCGGCTATTTGCGCGAGACGCCTGTGCTCTTATTAACCAGGGAAGGCGTGACGCACGATACGGTTCCTTACTTTACACAGCGTTTCGAACAGGCCTACATCGCACAGCTTCAGGACTTTGTCGATAACCTCCTTCACCAGAAACAGCCGTCTGTCACAGGCGGCGACGGCATTGCAGCCCTTCGAATCAGTGTGGCCGCGACTGCTTCATTCAAAGAAGGCCGTCCCATGGCTGTAGGCAAGTAGACAGAACGGCTGGTATGTCCATTCAAATTGGAACAGCGCCGGTAAGTTGGGGTGTGATGGAAATTGATTCCTGGGGCGCACGAAAACCGTACGGCGATGTTCTGGACGAGATGGTTGCGGCGGGATACATGGGCACAGAGCTTGGTCCGTATGGATATTTTCCGACCGACTCGAAGAATTTGATCGGTGAACTTTCGGCGCGCGGCTTGACGCTGGTTTCCGGATTTGTTCCGGTGCCTCTTGCGCATCGACAGCGGCACTCGGCTGCAATTCCGGAAGTCATGAAGGTCGCACAGCTGTTATCGGAGACGGGTTCACGCGTGATCGTGCTGGCAGATGAGTTGAATGAAGCGCGAATGTCGGTGGCCGGTAGAGTTATCGACGGAGACGGGCTGGACCGGGACTCGTGGAGCAGCGCCGTGGAATTGCTGACCGAACTCGGACAACGTTGCCGTGAGTTCGGTTTGGCACCTGCATTTCATCATCACGCCGGAACGTATTTTGAAACTCCCGCGGAAATCGAGCAACTTTGTGCGGCCATCGATCCGGACCTCATCGGCCTTTGCCTCGATACCGGTCATTACTATTACGGCGGTGGGAATCCGGTGGACGCTGTGCACCTGTACAAATCGCGGATTCGCCATCTCCATTTGAAAGATGTGCGGCAGCCGGTGCTCGAGTCGGTGAGGCGTGGTCGCATTGGCTACCTTGAAGCTGTACGTCGCGGCGTCTTCTGCGAGTTGGGAGAGGGCGGAGTGGATTTTCGCGCGGTCCTCGAAGAGCTCGGAAAGTACAGTTTTGACGGTTGGGCAATATTCGAACAGGACGTGGATCCTGCAACGACCGGCGAGGCGTCGGCGAGCGCGTTGCGAAGCCGCGAGTACTTGAGAGAGCTTGGACTCTAGGGAATGGGACGTAATTCGGGGACAGACGTATAAATCCCCAATTACGGTTAATCGTTCTTTTGATTCGTAATTGGGGATTTATACGTCTGTCCCCGAATTTATTCTGTGCCTTCGTGCCTTTGTGGTTAATTCCCTAAGAGATCACGAAGTTCCGCTTGATGATCGGTCTGAATAAAGTCGAATCCCATGCCGACAGCACGTTCCAGGTTTTCCCGGTTGTCTTCCGGTCCCAGTACGTTGACGAAAGTCCGGACTCCCAGTTCGCGAGCCTGCGTCAGCATTTCCGGGGTCCACACGTGGAGGCTGCCGCTAAAGAAAACATTCGGAACATTAAGGCGGACGGTCCGGAGGATGTCTGGCATCTGCATCCAATCGTCCAGGTCGAAGAGTACCCTGTTGTTCCGATCTGCCGCGACGATCTTGAGCAGCGCGGTATACGAATAGGGCCTGAAGTAGACGAAGGCGGAAGCGTTTGCCTGGGCAACCATGCGAAGGACCGGGGTTGGATCGGCTTCCTTCAGGTCGAGGTAAAGCTCGATCCGCCCGCGCGTCAGTTCGATCACTTCACGAAACGTCGGAACGTGAATTCCGGCTCCGGCATCCAGCTTCTTCACATCCGCGAGTGTCTTTCCGGCGAGTCGCCCGCGGCCATTCGTTGTGCGATCCAGCGTTTCATCGTGGAGAAGAACTATTTCGCCGTCTGCGGTGTAACGCAAATCGATTTCAACGGCGTGGCAGCCAAGCGCGATCGCCTGTTCGATCGCCGGAACTGTATTTTCCGGCGCAGCCAGCACCACCCCGCGATGAGCAATGATGCGCGGCGTGGGCCGAACCCGGGCGTTTTCGGCGGCCGGCACTGTCTCGTCGGGCCACTCGGTCTTCGGTCGAAAGTTGTAGGCGATGAATCGTTGATTGATTACGGCGTTGTTCCACCTTGAAACTGCCATGAAATCCTTCTTTTTGAGGATTGGCCGTATGTCGATCGCCTTATTGAAAGCGATAAAGTCGCTCCAATCGCCTTCGAAACGGCGCGGCCAATTGTTCCCCAGCGGATGATCCGGCAGCCGGCGGCCTTCCGTATGCAGCTTGCGGTAGGCGGCCATGTTGTAGTCGGCGAGCGATACGAGCTTATCCAGTTCGAGATAGTTTCGTTCAATGTCGCCGGAGTCCGGACGGATCGATAGCTTCTCCCATCCATGTGGAAGCGAGCCATGTTTCCCCCATTGAACATTGACTCGCGGGCGCTGCTCGTTCCTGGAGGCATCTGCAATCGCCTCAGGAGACGACAGGATGCGTTCGTGAAAGTAGGTGTGGAACGAGACCACCTTCATGCTGTTCGGATCGTATCGAACCCACACCAGTTCGTGATCGCAGGGATCGTTGTCCTCCGGAAAATCGATGTCGTCGTCCCAGAAGAAATGGTATGCAATTATCGGCGCAGTCGGGTGGTGAATAGCGACCACATCCTTAAGGCCAAACGGATCGCCGGGAACCTGAAACACGCGCGGCGCAAAACGAAGGATCGCCGCGCGCTGATCGGCGTTTGGAGTCATGGGCGGCTCCAGATTCAGAAGCTCGCGGTACTGAGCCGAAGCTTCGTCGAGCCGCCGCTGGAGATGGTATGCGTTGGCCTGAGTGGCCCTTGTTGCAGCCGGGCCGGGATCTTGAGCGGCTGCCACGAAGACGAGAGCAGCCGCGATGCAAGCATAGATAATGCACTTCAACATGGACGTCAAAAGTAGAACTTCAGGCCGAATTGAATGATCCGTGCATTGGCGGCGGACAAGATCCTGCCGAACGTAGCTGCGTCACGACGGATGTCGGGTGGATTGAAAAGCGCGTGATTGAAGGCGTTGAAGAACTCGGTTCGGAATTGGAAATGCCGGCTTTCATCCACTGTGATGTTCTTTGCGAGGGTGAAATCTGAATTGATGTAGCTCGGCCCGCGCATAATACCGACGCCTGCTGTACCGAAGGCCTGTGGTCCCGGATTGAAGGCAGTGAACGCATCCGTGTTGAACCATCGCTCGACTGTCCGCTGCGAACTCGGAAGTATCGGATTCCCAATCAGGTTCGGGCGAGCCTGGCGTTCGGTCCCAAGATTGAGGACCGTGTTGCCGCCAAGCGTCGCGGTCAATCCAAGTCCGCCTTGAACCGAGTGGATTCCCGAGAGAGACCAGCCGCCCAGAAAAGTATCCATCACGCGATTCCATGATTTTCCCCAATGGCGGCTCCGCCCCCACGGCAGTTCCCAGACGTAGCTGGCGACCAGCCTCTGCTTGACGTCGAATTCCGCAAGCCCGCGCTCGGCCTTGAGGTTGTTGGTGTCTTGCGGACTTTTGAAAACCCCTGTGTCCAGTCCTGCTCCTCCGCCACTGGTGGAAATGTGGTCGGGCGACTCGGAAAGCGCCTTGCCCCACGTATAACCGACCAGTCCCGACAATCCACGCGAAAACCGCTTTTCCAGTCCCACTTGCAGCGAGTTGTAATTGGAGAGAACGCGGTTCTCCATCCATTGAATGTCGCCGAAAGCGGCGTACGGCCGTGGTCCCGCGGCTTGTGTTCCGTTCGCGTTCGAGATCACGGAGAACGGATTGATGTTACGGAATCCCGGCAGCTTGGTGCCTTTATTTCCGACGTAGCCGACATCGAGCAAAAGGTCGCTCGCCAGTTCACGCTGGATTCCAAAGTTGAACTGCTGGATGTACGCGCTTCTCTGGTTGGGATCCTGAGCCCGGCGCTGTACTGTCGGGTCGAGCGAGTTCGGATTGAGCAACCCCTGTGGATAGCCGTCTCTCAGGCGGAAAGGTGCCGCGGCCGCGACGGCTGCTGAACCGGACACGTTGGTTTGCAGCAGGTTGTCGACAAGGTATGGAGGGTTGAATCCCAGCATGCCTTCCCGTCCCTGGCGCACGGTATGGCTGTAAAAAACTCCATACGCTCCACGCATGACCCAGCCCGACGCAACCGAGTATGCGAAACCAAACCGCGGGGCCCAGTTGTTGAGATCCGGATGGATGAGCGTACGATCGAACGTGCTGCCGTCCTTGGCGAAGAACATCTTTCCGGTGGTTGGATCGAAGTTCGCGAGCTTATTGTTTTTCTCCGTTACCGGCGTTGCGTATTCGTAGCGAACTCCAAAGTTCAGCGTGAGACGCGCGGTGGCCTTGTAATCGTCGTGTGCAAAGCCGAAATACATATTCTGCTGCTGGTCCATGACGGTGTAAGAGGTCAGCGCGAGTTGTGCAGGCAGGCCGAGCAGAAAATCACCAACGGCCCGGCCGGTGAAACGGTTTTCGAAATTCATTCGCCCGATCGTCGCGTTAAGGTCGTTGATTCGGGTCTGCAGTTTCAGGAGCTCTCCCCCGAATTTGAACGAATGATTTCCCGAATGAATGCTGAAGGTCGCCCGCGGATCCCACGATCGCGGGGTTTGAAACTGCGGTGTCGATGTATGCCGGCCAACCGCATCGAAACCCTGAAGATTGACTTTGGGCAGACCGCCAAGGATAACCGGATCGCTGGGAACATTCTTCAGCCCAACCTGAGAGGGGCCATCGACACCGAAATTGGGTGGATAGGTGAAGTAATTACCGCGGGCCCATCCGAGTCGAAAGTCGCCGACAACGGCAGGCGACATGATCCACGTCAGCCCTATTGCAATCCCTTGCGAGCGGTTCAGGTTGGACCCGAAGGCGTCACTAAAGGAGCCTTCGGCAAGTCCCGGCAGAGGAGCGGGCCTGAAGACGTCGCTATCGACAAAACTGTATCGGCCAAAGAGCTGGATATTATTCGCGACCTGGTGATCGATTCGAGCATCGAACTGATCGACTCGAGACTTCGTAATGGGCGTCGACGCATAAATATTGCTTCCCGGCACGTTGGGATCCGGAATCATCTCGACAATCTTTGCTGCAACCGGGTCCCAGCGATCGCGAGGAATGACCCAGCGGCCCTGGGCATTACGCGCGAACTCGGGGCGGCCCACAGCGAACGGATCGAACACGGCTGCACTGAACAATCCGGCCTTTTCCTCGGCACTTGGAAGGACGCGCGTTCTGGGGACGCCCTCTCGTTCTCTCATGCCTTCATAATCGCCAAACCAGAAAGTCCGATTTTGCACCAGCGGGCCGCCGGCTGCACCGCCAAACTGATTGCGCTTGCGGACGGGCTTTGGCGCGCTGAAGGCGTTTGAAAAGAAGTTGTTCGCATCGAGCGCATCGTTCCGCAGGAATTCATAAACGCTGCCCCTTATGGAATTGGACCCGGACTTGATCGTGGCATTGACCACAGCGCCGGAGCTGCGTCCGAACTCGGCGGAATATGCGTTGGTTTGAATTTTGAATTCCTGCAGCGCCTCGATCGAGGGCTGAATCACCTGGACGTTTTCCCCTCGAAACGAACTTGCATACGAGACGTTGTCGACGCCATCGAGCAGGAACACATTGTTAAAAGTACGGTTGCCGTTGACATTCAGTGCTCCCTTGAAATTCACGGAAGCCAGCCGCGGCGTACTCGGCAACACGCCGGGTGAGAGCAGCGCAAGCTGGTTGTAGTCCCGCCCGTTGAGCGGCAACTCGACAATCTTTTTCTGATCGATGACTGATCCCCGCGATGAAGTCTCTGTTTCCAGCAACGGCGCGGACTCGGTTACCTGAACAGTCTGGTCCACCGCACCCACCTGCAGGTCCACATCAATTCTCACAACTTGATTGACTTGAAGTGTGAGTCCTTCTCGAATCGACGTCCTGAATCCGGCGAGCTCGGCGGTCACCTTGTAATTGCCTGAGTTCAGCGCAGGCAGGACATAGCTGCCGGCCTCATTCGTGATTGTTGTCTGGGCTGTATTCCGATCGGTGTTCGTCACTGTTATCGTAACGCCCGGCAGGACCGCGCCGGAACTGTCGCGCACGATTCCGGTCAGTGTCGCCGTAGACACCTGACTGTAACCTACCAGTGAAAGCAGTAACAGCGGGAAGGCCAACAAACCAATTCGTCGCTTCGTGACCATAAACCACACCTCCGTTTTTTGCGGGTAAGTCGTGGACAGAAAGTGCCACCATCCTGCGTCAGGTGTTAAGCGAAGTCAACCATGGGTAGAGCAGAAGCAGCTAATTAAACACAAAGGCACGAAGGCACAAAGAAAGGCCGCAATCAAAAGGATCATTTAGAAGCGGCCTTTCTTTGTGCCTTCGTGCCTTTGTGTTTAATTAGCTGCTTCCAGGAAATCGCGCACCTGCGCGAGTGTCGGGATACCGCGGCGCGCGCCCAGTTGCATGCACTTCATGCCTGCGGTTGCGTGCGAGAATCGAATCAGATCCGGCAGGGCCCATTTCTGAAGCAATCCGTAAATGAACGCGCCACGGAAAACATCGCCTGCGCCCGTAGTATCAACCACGGGCACTTTGAATGCGCTCGACCGGAGTATCTTGCCGCGATCTAAAAAAATCGCGCCCCGCGCCCCCAAAGTGATACCGGTTACCGGACACGCATACCTGGCTGCAAGCGCCCGCACAGCTTCCTCCGGCTCAGTGATGCCAACGCTTTGTGCGGCGAAATCTTCGGCCGCTATCAAGTAATCGACAGAGCGGAGCAGGTCATCGGTTGTTTCGTCGTGGAATTGATCAATGTCGATCACGATGGGTATTCCGGCTTCGCGCGCCCAGCGTGCAGCCTGCAGTGCTGCGGCCGTGTCGCACCCATCAAGATGCAGGATTTTTGCGCTGACGATCAATTCGCGGTGAAGCTCTTCGACAGGAAACGTGAGTTTCGGATCGCGGTGCCAAAGTATCGTCCGTTCTCCAACGCCGTCCTCGAGGATAATCACAGCCATTTGGCTCGTGACGCCCTCGACGATCCGAACAAACCCGAGATCAAGATTCTCCGCGCGTAAACTTGCAAGCTGCGCCTTGCCCCAGTCATCGGTTCCGACAGACCCGATGTAACGGGCGGTCAGGCCCAACCGCGCGCATGTGGTGAGCGCCGTGGCGACCATGCCACCTGGTTCGAGGCGTACGTTGGTGAGACGATTTTTGACGTTCGGCCGAGGGAATCGTGACCCCACGCAAATGGTATCTATCGCGTTGAGACCGAGTCCCACAACGTCAATTGCCGGCAGAGTCATCTATGGCATCAAGTCCTTCAAGCGGGGTAACTTCCAAAATCTACGAGAATGTAGCATGCCTTCCATCGGAGCGAATTCAAAATAGTACTGTAGTCTGATAGCCGCTTTATAATCATTCGCAATGTGGTTCCGAGCGATTTTTCTGGCACTCCTATTTTGGAGTTCGGACATCTGTTTGGCGCAGGGCCGCGTGCTGCTGGATGCACACAACTGCTATCCGTCCGACGAAAGGTGGACGGACCGCATCGATCGCGCTCTCTCCACGGGCACACCTTTAGCAATCGAGCAGGATCTCGCCTGGTACGTGGATCATTCCACGGGACGTTCCTGGTCTGTTCTGTCGCACAGCGCTTCTGCCACGAGTTCCGACCCTGCGATGAAGGACTACTTCTTCGAACGCATACGGCCGATCGTGGAAAATGCGCTGAAGGCAGGCAATCGACGTGACTGGCCGTTGATTACGCTGAATCTGGATTTCAAGACCGAAGAGCCGGAACATCTCAAAGCAATTTGGAACCTGCTCGCAGAATACCAGGATTGGATCACGACCGCGCTGCGTGCATCTGACATTCACACAATTGCTTCGCTGAACATCAGACCGCTTCTCGTTCTTACGGGCGAGTCCAGCGCGCAGAAGGCTGTCTTTTACGATCAAGTACCCATCGGCGATCCGCTGCTCGTCTTTGGCGCGACGCCCACACACAATGACGATGCCGTTGCGCCGCCTTCCATTCTGGCCCCTGAGCCTGCGGACAACTATCACCGCTGGTGGAACAATCCATGGCGCGTTGTCGAACCGGAAGAACAGCCTGCGGCAGGCGACTGGTCGGCGCGAGACGAAAAACGTTTGAACGAGCTTGTCCGCTACGCTCACGAGCGTGGATTCTGGGTCCGCTTTTACACACTGGATGGGGAGTCATCGGCGGATGAGAGCGATCATGGCTGGACCCACAGCTACAACTTCGGCTCACTCGATGCGGCTCGGGTCCGGTGGCGGGCAGCGATCAGGGCCGGAGTGGACTTCGTAGCAGTGGACCAATACGAGGAATTTGCGAAGGAACTTCATCGCGCTTCGGATTCAAAGTAAACACATAACCCTCCGCTTTGTCTGGTCACGAAGTGCTTCCGCGAGTCGCCCAACTGGCGTAGAGTAGCGTCCATGAAAAGACAACTTTTGTTAGCGTCAACTTTGGTCACCATTCTCGCGATGCCGGTGTTTGGCCAGCTCGCGGCTCCCAACTCGGCGGGTGTTTCCATCGGTCACATCCACCTGAACGTCAGCGACATGGATGTTCAACAGAAGTTCTGGACGAATGTTGGTGGAAAGATCGTGAACCGGGAAAAGATCGTCATGGCCCAGTTCCCGGGCATCTACGTTCTCATGAGGAAACAGGATTACAGCGGCGGTTCGGTTGGATCCGTCATCAATCACTTCGGCTTCTACGTTAAGGATTTCGAAGGGTCTGTTGCGCGCTGGAAGGCCGCCGGACTGAACTGGGAGCCAGGAGCAAATCCCGGGCAAGGGTATCTGAATGGACCGGATGGCGTCCGCATTGAGATCTACGAAAACAAGTCGATACCGACGCAGATGGCAATGCACCACATTCACCTGCAGGTGCCGGATTCGCTGGCCGCGCAGAAGTGGTACGTCGAGCATTTCGGCGCTACCGCCGGCAAACGCAACCAGTTCGATACGGCCAACGTTCCCGGCACTGAAATCACATTCACCAAGATCGATATGCCTCAGGTGCCGACGAAGGGCCGCTCCGTAGATCACATGGGTTTCGAAGTGAGGAACATCGACGCCTTCATTGCCAAGTTGCAGGCCGCGGGCATCAAGACTGACGCCGCAATCCGCAACAGCACCAACGCCTCGGGCCTCCGGATCGTATACGTTACGGACCCCTGGGGAACCGAAATCGAGATCACGGAAGGTCTGCGTTCGCAGAGCTAAAAGCATCTTGCCGTTGGCTGAGGTGTGGTTTCGCTCGTGCTGCAGTAGAATCTTGTCGAAATTTCCTCTATGGAAGGAGCGCGTCATGCGCGGTAGCCAGGTTCTTAAATTCGTCTTCAGCGTCGCCTGCGTGATCATCGTGTTGTCGTGGATCCTTTCGGTGTCACAAGCACAACAGGGGACCAATCAAACCGTCGCCATCGACAGCGATGATATCGGTGGCGTCGTCACGAGTGCCAACGGGCCCGAAGCCGGCGTCTGGGTTATCGCAGAGACGCGCGATCTGCCGGTGAGATATATCAAGAGCGTGGTGACCGATGATCGCGGCCGTTACGTTGTTCCAGACCTGCCGAAAGCGAAATACAACGTGTGGGCGCGAGGCTACGGACTCGTCGACGGACCGAAAGTCACGAGCGAACCCGGCAAGCAGCTGAACCTCACAGCAACGCCCGCACCGAATGCTGCCTCTGCAGCGCGCTATTATCCGGCAATCTACTGGTACTCGATGCTCAAGATCCCGGCTGCGGACCAGTTCAACGGCAAGACGAGCGGCATTGGGGCCAAGGTTACACAGACCGACTGGCTGAATGGAATGAAGAACAACGGCTGCGTCGGATGCCATCAGCTCGGCCAGCTGGGCACGCGCACGATCCCCGAGGCTTTCGGCTCATCGATGAACGGCTGGGTCCGGCGTGTTCAGTCCGGGCAGGCCGGCGATATGATGTTTGGCCAGTTGAACGCCCTCGGCAGTCTTTCGTTCCAGAACTTCGGAGACTGGACTGATCGCATCGCCAAAGGCGAACTGCCGCATTCAAAACCGATGCGGCCGCAAGGAATCGAGCGCAACATCGTCATCACCCTCCGGGACTGGATGGACGAAAAGCATTACCTTCATGACCTGATCGCGAGCGACAAACGGACCCCGACGGTCAATGCCAACGGTCCCCTCGTCGGATCGCCGGAGTACAGCTCCGACTTGTTGCCGATCCTGGATCCAGTGAAGAACACCGCGACGACGTTCCATGCCCCGGTTCGAGATCCCAACATGCCCCTGAGCCTCGGACCCGGACACGCCGCCGGCCTCCTGGCATTGAAGCCGTCTGCATACTGGGGTGACGAAACGATCTGGGACACGAGAGTCAACAATCACAACTCGATGCTCGGCAAGGACGGAAGGGTCTGGCTGGCCGCAGCAGTGCGCGGCCCGAACAATCCGGATTTCTGCAAGCAGGGATCCGATCATCCTTCTGCCAGGTTGTTTCCGCTGGAGCGATCGCTCCGGCATCTGGCGGTGTTCGATGTCAAAACGAAAAAATACACTTTCGTCGACACCTGCTACGGAACCCACCATCCGCAATTCGGATTCGACAGCAATGACACGCTCTGGACCAGCGGTGGCGGCCAGGTGGTGGGCTGGCTCAACACGAAGATGTTCGACGCGACCGGTGATGCCGCGAAGTCCCAGGGCTGGACAGCGCTGATCCTGGATACCAACGGCAACGGCAAGCGCGACGCGTACGTCGAGCCCGATCAACCGGTCGACCCAACCAAGGACAAACGCATCGTGGCTGGTTTCTATGCCGTGATGCCCAGCCCGGTCGACGGCTCCATATGGGGTTCATACCGCGACAACCCGGGCGCGGTCGTGCGGCTTGTTCCGGGGTCGGATCCACCGGCGACGGCTCTGGCCGAAATCTACAACGTGCCGAAGCCGGGCTTCGGCGTACGCGGCGCCGATATCGACAAGAAAGGCGTCGTCTGGGTTTCACTGGCCAGTGGCCACCTTGGCAGCTTCGACCGTCGCAAGTGCAAAGGTCCGCTCAATGGACCCAAGGCCACCGGCGATCACTGCCCGGAAGGCTGGTCGTTCTACCTGTACCCGGGGCCCGGCTTCGAGGGAATCGGAGAAAACAGCGCTGAATCGAGCTACTACACGTGGGTGGACCAGCACAACACGTTCGGATTGGGCGAGGATGTTCCGATGTCGACGGGCAATCTGAATGACGGCCTGATTGCGTTCAAGGACGGCCAAATGGTCGTGTTGCGGGTGCCATACCCCATCGGTTTCTATGCCAAGGGCTTCGATGGACGCATCGACAACCCAAACGCTGGATGGAAAGGCCGTGGATTGTGGGCGGCCAATGGTGACCGCACACCATGGTTGATCGAGGGTGGCAAAGGAACCAGGCCCCTGGCCGCACACTTCCAGCTGCGCCCGGATCCTCTGGCCAAGTAAGGAAAAGCTTTCGGATGAAACCGGAGAAATGATTAGTGATTAATGATTAGTGCGCTTGGCCAAATGACGAGATTATTCCATCTTCCAAGCGCATTAATCACTAACAGGCTAAGGAAAAACTCTGGAATCGCGCCTGAACCCGCTACAGTTCGGTTTGCGTGTTCACAACATTTTTCCGCAGCTGCTAAATTTGAGCGAAGTATATTGCTCCCGCTAGGTAAGGGGTGAACGCGGGCTAAAGCCGCGCGACTACATTGGGATCGACGTTTTGACCTGAATGTAGTCGCGGGCTTTAGCCCGCGTTCACCGGCCCAGGGCCGCGCGGATACGCGCAAGGTGATGCCAGCTGTGCCGCAGCGCGTGGTCCTCAATGACGAACTGCGCGGTAACAGGCGCGCCGAAGCTCAGCGAGAAGGGAGCCGCCCGGTCCAACTCATCGTCCGTGAACGCGCGTACCCCGGCAGCCGCCTCACGACTGTTCCGCCGCAAAAGTTCGAGCGTGGCGCTCTTTGTTATCTCCGCCTGGTCGTGGGCATGCCTGGCATTCAACTCGGCGACAACCTCCCATGTGACGTGCGTAACGGCCTTGCCCCCCGCAATTGTTCGCGCGAGATCGACCTCAATAGGGTAGACGCTGGCAACATGGTGCACGATGACGGCGATCGAACGGCTGTCTCCGCCATTTTTCGATAACGGTGTACGCCACTCTACTTCCGAGAGTCCTTCCACAAAGGCAGCCAGGCCGGCCGCGCCTTCCTCGATGCGATCAGCCAGTGATTCAGCGCGACGACTCATAGAGCCTCCTGTTCTGTGCTTGTTCATTAGATGTTCTCCTTGTCAGGTTCGATAATCGCGACTATTACCTTCGGTCCCGTTGCTGGGTCGCCTTCTCTTCCGCGTATAGCTCGAGTTGACGCGGCAGCAGCGGCCGGTTGCCCTCACGCGCATAAATCGTTCCCAGCAGCAGGTGAAGTTCAGGTGTATGGGGCTGCTCCAAGGCCCGCTTGAATTCCTGCTCGGCAGCTTCGAGTTGGTTCATTCGTGCATAACACTGACCCATAGCCTTGTGCGCATCGCCATATTCGGCATACCTCTGAATGGCTTTTTTCAGGTGGTCGAGCGCATCCACGCAGTCGTTTTCCAGGAGCTTGAGCGTGGCGGCATGGAACTGCCGGCGCGCCGATCGGGGCACTCTTAAATCCCAAACGGGCACGCCTTCAGCGCGCTGCGCAGCTTTTCGCGGAGTGTGGAGTTCGATTACAGGCCTGTCGCCTGGCACATCGATATCCTGCATTACCGTCTCATAACCAGACGCTTCGGCAAGCAGCGTGTAGTGGCCCCATGCAACATTCAGAAACTCAAATCGGTCCTCGTGCAGGATCGTTTCCTGAATTGTCGTACCGGCCTTTTGCAACTGGAGCCGGACCATGGTTGACGGACCCATGCTCCCGGTCACTCTCACGGTGCCGCGCAGAGTGCCGGACATTTGCGGCAGGGAAACGGAAACAACCGGCAACATGAAAATAGAAACAATCATAGCTATCGCAAAACGCATCATGTGCTCCATTCAAGGGTGAGTGTCAGAATATGAACTTCAGACCAAATTGAACGACGCGAGGGCCGCCTTCGCCGAGCCGAGGATTTCCGGCAGTGACATCCGGAGTTTCACTGATTGCACCGAATGTGGTGCCGTTGAAATCAACGTTCGGAAGGCTGAAATTCGCGCGGTTGAAGACATTGAAGACTTCAGCGCGGAATTGTAATGAAGCACGCTCCGCCACCTTTGTCAGCTTGTTCACCGAGAGGTCGACGCTGTGCAGATCCGGCCCGAGGATCACGTTCCGGCCGGAATTTCCGAACGTACCGGGGGCGGGCCGGGCAAATGCTGCTTTGTTGAACCATTCGTTCGGGCGCTGCGGACCGGAGTTCGGGTCGCCGACCAGATCGGGCCGATCGTTGAGTTCGCCCGTGCCGCTGGAATCGATGCTCAGGAAGGGTGTGATCGGCAGACCGCTCTGGCCGGTGTAAATCCCACTGAGCTGCCAGCCTTCGGCCAGTCGTTTCGGCCACGATCCAAGCAGGCCCGGGAGAAAATTCAGTTCGTAGGTAACGTTGAGTGTGACTCGGTGGCGCAGGTCGAAACTCGACACAGCGCGCTCAGCCCGCAGATCATACCCATCCTGCGGATATGCAACGCCGCGCGTGCCCGAATATATTCCGTTCGAGGCGTCGTCGAGGGACTTCGACCAGGTATAGGTTCCAAAGAGGTTAAAGCCGCGCGCCAGGCGCTGCTTGATAGTCGTTTGCAACGCGTTATAGCTGGAATTGGCCGACGTTTCGAGATAGTTGATAAAAGAGAATTCCGGGAATTGTGCGTTGAACGGGCGTCGCTGTTGGCGCGAGGCCGCCGGGCCGGCGGTCGCCTGATTGACGTCGCGCACTCTGTAGAGTTTCACTCCGCGGGAACCGACATAAGATGCTTGCAAGACCGTTCCCGGCCGCAGTTCATGTTGCAGGTTGAGATTGTAATTATGGACGTAAGGGGTTCGAAGATCGGGGTCCACCCCAAAGACCGGGATGTTCGAAGTGGGCAATGACCCGGTGGCTGCGCCAAAGATCGGCACATTCAGTCCATAAGGAATCGCCGCACCCGCCGGAAAAGTCAGATTGAATACACCAAGCCCGGGCAGCGGATTCAGTGCCGGGCTGCCGGGTCCGGCGTTTTGGAAGCCCTGCAACAGGAAGTAGTCCTGCGACGGCGTATCGTAGTAAAGGCCGTATCCGCCGCGCAGAATCGTCCGTCCCCGCCCGGCCAGGTCATACGCGAAACCGAAACGCGGCGCGAAGTTGTTGTAGTCCGGTTCGTACAAATGATCCAGACCGGCCTCACCCACTCGTACCAAACCCCGCGTCGGAAGAAAGTTAGAGAGCCGATCTCCCTGTTCACGGAAAACCCCCAGATACTCGTAGCGCAGTCCAAGATTTAGCGTCAGCCGCGTTGTGATTTTCCAATCGTCCTGGATGAACAGGCCGAAGTTGTTCGTGAAGGTGTCGCGCCGTGTCGCGCCGCGCAGAACGGCTGTTCCTGCCGGCGCCACTCTGCCCGCAAGGAAATCGGCGAGACTGTCGAAGTTCAAACGGCCGCGCGCCAGTTGGTCGTTGAAGGAGTTGACAATCGCCCGGCGATATTCGCCGCCCGTTTTGAAGACATGGGATTGGCGCGCCCACGTCAGATTATCAACGAACTGGTAGCCGCTGCTGACGCGTCCGCGCGGCACATTGGTAGGCGCACCAAGTGGCACGAAGCCCGTGATGGTGATTGTCGGCAGCGATTTTGCTCCCGTCACCAGACCGATACTTGCCGGATCGAAATCCGCGTCGAGCGCTGTGAAAGTCTGCACGAAGCGGTTGTATCCGACCCGCGTTTCGTTGACGACTTGCGACGTGAGGATTTGGGACAGGCTCAACCCAAACAATTGGATGCGCGTTGGCACAACTGTCTGGTAAGCGGGCAGCGGCGAGCCGTTGCCGGTGGTTAATGGGAAGACCTGATTGCCGTCGCCGAAGATGTACCGGCCGCTCAGGCTGTATTTGTCGTTGAAACGGTGCTCGATCTTTGCCAGAACGTTGTCGCTGTTGTTTGTATTTGGAGCGGCGAACGAATAATTGTTGCCCGTCGTCACGTTCAGGTTGGGTTGCGGGAAGAATTGCAACAGGCCTGTGCTGAGGGCATTTTCCTGGAGTCCCGCTGCTGCGTTGGCCGTTCGTGCTGCTGAAAGATTGGCTGCGTCCGGCACGCGCACGACAGATGGAGAAAAGACGAACTCGCGCTGGCCTTCGTAACCGCCGAAGAAGAACGTGCGGTTTTTGATGATCGGGCCGCCAAGCACGCCACCGAAGTTATTGTTTCGAAATTCGTTCTTCGCTCGTTCGAAGAAGTTGCGCGCGTCGAAGTTGTCGTTTCGCAGAAAATCGTACGCCGCGCCGTGAAAATCGTTTGTTCCGCTCTTGAGGACAATATTGACGATTGCGCCGGAATTGCGTCCGTACTCGGCCGATCCCTGTGTTTGCAGGCTGAATTCGCCGATTGCATCGACCGGAAGCAAGGTCGCGGGAGCTCCCGTCACGCCGCCCTGATTGAAGGAGGACTGATTGCGGAATGAATCGTTGTTGTCCACGCCATCGATCAGAAAGATGTTGGCTTTTTCACGCTGGCCGTTGATGGTGAACGATCCGAGCGAGCCGCGCTGCGAACGAGGAGCCGCGCCGGGGAGCAATGTCGTCAGGCGCCGGAAATCGCGCCCATTGATCGGCAGCAGATCGACCTGCCTGTTGTTGACAACATCCGCGAGTGCGCTCGTATCTGTCTGCAAAAGCGGCGGCGCTGCGGAGACATTGACCGTTTCGCGAATACCTCCGACTTGCAGGATGATGTTGCGCGAGATCTGTCCGGCTACCGGCAATTCGATGCCCTCGATCTCTACAACCGAAAACCCTTCGCGTTCCGCGTGCAGCGAATATATCCCCGGCGGCAGGAGCGGCACGGTGAAGAGCCCTTCGCTATTGGTCGCCGCCTGCCGTTTCAACCCGGTCGCCGTGCTTGATACCGTAATGGCGACGTCGGGCACGACTGCGCCCTGGCTGTCCATGACAGTGCCGCTGAGTGTCGCGCTGCTGGTCTGCGCGCCGGCGACGGAAAATAAGCCTGCTACAAGATTCAGGGTCAACGCCAGGCACAAAACCTCGAATGAACGGACCACCGATACCCTCCAACCATGTTTCATTACGTTCTCCTTTCACCAGCGAGGAGGATAGGGCGGGCAGCTCAGGAAGTCATAAACTTGCCATAAATGTCCGGTTACGTTTCGGTAACGCAGGCGAACTGAAATCGGGTTGAAGCCGTCCTGTCTTGCCATACGTCCATCAAGAAGGGACAATAGTCCGCGCGCTGTAAGTTCATAAAGCCTGCCGCTAAAACTTCAGTAACGTTCGGTGACTACAGTGGGGAACGAAAAACAAATAATCTTCGATCCCTTTTGCCTGGACCTGGCTAACGGGCGGCTGTGGAGAGGCGCACACGCAGTAGCGCTCAGACCCAAAGCCTTCGCAGTGCTCGAATATCTCGTCGGGCATCCGGGCCGGCTCGTCACCAAAGAGGAACTTCTCAACGCCGTCTGGCCAGGGACCTTCGTGGGCGAAGCCGTTCTCAAAGTCGTCATTCGTCAGGTCCGGGAGGCTCTCGGCGATGATCCAAAGGTTCCACGCTTCATTGAAACAGCACACCGTCGGGGCTATCGCTTCATCGGGCCGATCGCAGAAAGCGGGCAGATGCCGGCGCCGCTGTTTGCCGCGGATTTGTCTCAGAGAGTTGTCGGACGCGACGAAGCACTGTCGCGGATGGGAAGCTGGCTTGAAAAGATGCTTGGAGGAGAACGTCAGATCGTATTTGTCACAGGAGAAGCAGGCATCGGCAAGACCGCTCTGGTAGACACGTTCGCGCGGAGCATCGCTTCTGATCGAAGCATTCGCATAGGTCGAGGGCAATGTCTGGAACACTACGGAACGAGTGAGGCTTACCTGCCGGTTCTCGAAGCTGTCGGGCGTTTGTGCCGGGAACAGGCGCAGATCGTCGATGTGCTGCGCGCGCACGCTCCGATGTGGCTGTTGCAAATGCCTTCTCTGGTGAGCGCTTCAGATCGCCAGTTGCTGAGTCGAGAAGTGTCCGGAGCGACACGCGAGCGAATGCTGCGAGAGATGGGCGAGGCCTTGCAGGCGCTGACGGCAGACCAGCCGCTGGTGCTCATATTGGAAGACCTGCACTGGAGCGATTACTCGACGCTCGATCTGATCTCATACCTTGCACGGCAGCGTCAGACCGCGCAGCTGATGTTGATCGGGACCTATCGCACGGTGGAATTGATTGTGAGCGGGCATCCGCTCAAGGCCGTCAAGCAGGAGTTGCTGGCCAAGCAGCAATGCGAGGAGCTGCCGCTGGAATACCTGAGCGAAGAAGCAGTAGCCCAATATTTGTCTGTTCGATTTCCTGCCAACCGATTCCCAGCAAAGCTTGCCGGGTTGATCCATGAACGAACAGAGGGAAATCCGCTGTTCATGGTCAATGCGGTCGACTACCTTGTGGCGGAGGGGTTGGTTGGTGAGACCCAGGGGAGTTGGGAGTTGGTTGTGGAAATCGAGAACGTTGAGGTGGGGGTGCCCGACAGCATCAGGCAGATGATCGAAAAGCAGGTCGATCATCTCGACGTAAACGAGCAGCGAATACTCGAGGTGGCCAGCGTGGCGGGAGCGGAGTTTTCCTCGCTAGCGGTAATGGCTGGATTGGGGAAAGATCGAGCGCCTGTAGAAGAGAAGTGCGATGGACTGGCTCGGCGGCGCCAGTTTATTCAGGATTGCGGCGTTCAAGTGCTGCCAAACGGGGAAGCGGTAAGCCGATACGGCTTCATACACACTTTGTATCAGAATGTGCTGTATGAGCGGGTGTCCGCATCCCGTCGCGTCCAACTGCACCGGCGAATAGGGGAGCAGGCGGAAGTGCTCTATGGCGATCGCGCCAGGGAAATTGCGGCGGAGCTGGCGATGCACTTTGAGCGGGGGTCAAAGGGCAAGCAAGCCGTAAAGTACCTTCAACAAGCTGCAGAAAACGCCATCCGCCGGTTTGCGTATAAGGAGGCGGTCGTGCTCGCGCGCCGGGGACTGGAGTTGGTGGGTAGACTGCCGGACACTCCGGAGCGCACGGAGCAGGAACTGTGTCTGCAACTCACTTTAGGCGTCCCATTGATTGCGACCGAGGGCTATGGGGCTCCCGACGTAGGCAGCGTGTACCTGAAAGCCCGAGAGCTATGTCAGCAGTTAGGTGAGACGCCGGATGTTTCTGAAGTCCTCTGGGGACTCTGGACATTTCATACCGTGAGGGCAGAGTTCGAAACCGCGCGCGAGATCGCGGAGGAATTTCTGCGACTGGCTGATCGCCTCCCGTACCCTGGGCTCGCGATGCGAGGTCACTGGGCCCTGCAGACGACGTTTATGCACCTGGGCGAGTTTTCTCTCGCCATCGAACACTTTGAGAAAGCCCACTTACTCTACAATCCTGAGCGGCATCTCGATGATGCTTTCCTTTATGCGCAGAACCCAGGCGTTGCGATGCGGTGTTTCGGCGCCTGGGCGCTATGGTTTCTCGGCCGACCCGATCAGGCTTTGGGCCGGATCCAGGACGCCCTGACTCTGGCCCGCGAGTTATCCGAACCTCACGGTCTGGCGCACGCCCTGTTCTTTGCAGCGATTCTTCATCAGCTTCGCCGGGAAGAGCGGATGGCGCAAGAACACGCCGAGGCCGCCCTCGCCGTTTCCAGCGAACATGGGCTGGTGCTGTATCAAGGGATGGCAACGATTGCGCGGGGCTGGGCGCTGATCGAACAGGGGCCACACGAAGAGGCGATTGAACAGATGCGCCAAGGCCTGGCCAATCAGGCAACAGGCGTTCAGGTAGTGCGTCCGCACTTCCTTGCTCTGCTGGCTGAAGCGTTGAACAAAGCCGGCCAGGCCGGCGAGGGACTCCGCGTATTGGAGGAGGCGCTGGCTGTCGCCGATCGCAATGGCGAGCGATACTACCAGGCTGAGCTATATCGTCTCAAAGGCGAACTGTTGCTTACGCAGTCCACAGGTCATGCCGTTTCTCAGGCGGCAACGGGTGGAACAGCTGTGGTTCAGGCCGATTCGCCCGCGGTTGCCAATGTCGAAAGCTGTTTTAATCAGTCCATCAAGATTGCCCAACGGCAGAAGGCGAAGTCCCTGGAGCTACGCGCTGCGATGAGCATGGCCCGCCTCTATGGAAGTCAGGGCAGGCAGGAAGAAGCCCGAGGTTCCCTCGAACAAATCTACAACAGCTTCACTGAGGGATTCGATACGATGGACTTGCGCGAAGCGAAAGCGCTGCTCGATCACTTATCGGGTAACGGTCAATCTAGATAATCTTTCTCGGTGTGGCTGGACGGTCTATTTCCTTGATCAACTTCTCGAAGTAATCCATGACGCGGGCGAGACGTTCGCGTTCGGACCGAAGCTCCAGCAAATTCTGCTTCCAGCCAAGTTCAGCCGGCACGCCGGCCATCATCCGGTACGAAAGTTGAGTGTCGCTCGGGTTGGGAGGACGTTCCTGCACCGACTCGTTTTCCAGCTCAGCAAGCTCCGTCAGACGGCGATGAAGGTCGACGGCGCGTTCTCGGAGCTCCATCGCCGGAGGCTCGGCCGGGTCATCCCCAAAGAACATCGGTTTGCCGCGCAAGTAGGACTTCTCCTGGTTCAGCATGGAGATCTCGAAACGCCTGCGCCCGCGAACGAGAATGTTCATACGGCCATCCGGAAATTTGTCCAGAACCTCCGAGATGGATGCAGTACAGCCAACGCTCTCCAGCGACCGATCGACAACCGCAAGAATTCCAAACTCCCATCGGTTTTCGAGACAATCCCGGATCATGTCCTTGTACCGCTCTTCAAAGATGTGCAGCGGGAGATTCGTCTGCGGAAGCAGGACCAGCTCCAAAGGAAAAAGCGGCAGCAGCGGTTCGGGACGAGGAACATCCTGTGACGTGGCGGGAAATCCCATCGCAGCCGCGGACAAGAGTTGGACGAACCGTCTGCGTTCCATAAGCTGCCGTCGAAACTCGAGCATTGTACGTCAATTCGAACAAGCGCCAAACAGTTTGAACGATGCGACTGCCCATGCTACTTTACCCACATCGATTGAAATCCGGGTGTGACGTTATGATCGTGAAATGCGGGTCAGTCCTACTGGTCTTGCTCCTGCTCACATGTACATCATCGACTGAAGCTCAATCATCGCGTTCAAACCTGGAAGGCATGTGGAGCGATCCGCCGCCTACCATGCTGGGTGTCTTTTGCTTCGGTTGGTGTACGGACGCAGGGATCAACCGCCTGTATGCTCTGGTGGACGATCCGGGCAATGACGCTCGTCCATTTGCGGAGCTTCAAGCAGAGGCGGACAAACATCAACGAGAGACATACCTTGCTCCGCGACTGACGGCCGCGGCGCTGAAAACATATCCGCTGGATCCCTCGGACGATCCCGGGTTTCTTCGTTGTGAGCCGTGGGGATTGGCACGGCAGATTCTTGCGGTACACCAGTTAGAGATAAAGCAGCTCGGCAATGACCGAATTGAACTGCGGTATGGGGAATGGGACGCACGGCGGACGGCGTATCTGGATGGTCGGGCACGGCCGGCCAATCAGGCCCCAACCGCGATGGGACATTCGGTGGGCCGTTGGGAAGGCGAGACGCTGGTCATTGAGACCTCCGGTATCCGCGCGAACATAACGAGCTGGAGGGGCGAGCACAGCGACCAGCTACGAGTGGTCGAGCGCTATACACGCTCACAAGACGGCACGTTGCTGCTCACCGCGACCATGGAAGATCCCTGGAGTTTGCGCGAGCCGCTGGTGATCAAGAAGATCTGGCGTTGGGCGCCGGAACAGAAGATCACGCCGTATGAAGACTGTCAGCGTCCGACCGAATTCAGGAGGGTGAAGCCATGAGACTGTTACGCAACTGGTTGTTCGTTATCCCGGTGCTGATGCTGTCTGCGGCAGGGGCGAGTTCGCATCATGCCTTTTCACCTGTCTATGATGAAAAGAGAGTGATTACGGTTGTGGGCGTCGTGACTCAGTTCAGATTTGTGAATCCACACGCGATGATGTTCATGGACGTGACCGATGAGGGTGGCAAGGTTGCGAAGTGGGCGGTCGAGTTTGCCGGCAGGCTGAATCTTTCCGAAGTCGGTTGGACAGCCGACTCAATTAAGGCCGGCGAGCGGATCACGGTGACTGGTAACCCGACTCATACCGGTTCCGAGAGAATGTTTTTTCGCAAACTCGTCCGGGCAGACGGAAAGGAGCTTCTACCGGCAGGCCCCCAGCGTCTGAACGCTATTGAAGAGGAGCGCCGGCAGCGTGCGCTCCAGAGGAATCAACAAAAGTAATTGGGCCGTTCTTCTGATTACCCTCCTGGAAAACGCTTGAGGCAAGCGTGTGAAACGGTAGCTTTTCGGACTGGCCCCGTCTTACTCCAGACCCGATTTGCCTTCCCGCAGAGCGGCCCTGTCGTACTCCAGGCACGACCTGCCTTCCCGCAGGCATCCGAATAAGCCGCGGAGCGGCGTTAGAATGTGGCCGCCACGCGTCAGCGTGGGGTAATCGCTTTAGCGAATAAGTAAGCCCCGGCCGGGCGACAGAATGTCATGGAATCTTTCGCCCCTGTCGGGGCTGTGTTTGTTGGATCTGAAACCCACGGCTTCGCCGTGGGCTACATTCTAACGCCGCTCCGCGGCTGGGAACTCGCACCTTCCTTGAGGAAGTGAATCCGCTGCCTACTCGGGCTTTGATGGAGCCCTGGCTGAGAACCGCGAACCGCGTACGCACGCACGGCCACGCGCGTCCTGCCACAGTTTCTCTTCCGCGTGCAGCTTGCCCAGGGCTCGCGCAACGATCTGGAAATCGTAGGCGCCGAAGTGGTCCGCGATTTCCTGGTAGTACCTGGGCTCGGCGTCAATGAATTTGTAAATATTTCCGGCGAGATCTGCCACTGTCTTTTCGTCGTTCGCATGGCCATCCGATCGCTTGTCGGCTTTCCCATTCAGGTAGTCGTCAATCTTCGCGCGATCGGCGTAAGCGTACGAAATGCGCTCGTAGCGCTCACGTGGCACGCCTTCGGGTATCGTGGCGTCGATGCCCACTTTCGCGCCCGTCGGCACCATCCCTGGAGGTGTCACGGGCAGGCTGGGATCCAGCGGTTTCGCGCGTGCACCAGGCACAATGACGATGTCCTTGTCGCCCTGCACGCGGGTGGCGATCGCCCATTCAACTTCGGTGGGATCGAAGACGTCGATGTCGTCATCCACAATCACGACGTGCTTCAGGTCCATTGCCGTCAGGGCCGCGAGCAGCGCATTCTTTCCTTCTCCGGCCTGCTTCTTAATCGAGATAATCGCGTGCCAGAAACCGCAGCCGCCGAGCGTAACGTTGATGTCTTTCACCTGAACTCCGGCATTTTTCAACGCGCGCCGTATGACGGTGTAGCGCGTGGGCGCGGCGAGCCATGTGTTCTCCCACGGCATGTGAAGCGCGTAGTAGATGGCGTCCTTGCGCATCGTAACGGCCTTGACCTTGACCAACGGGTTCCAGTGCAGCCCGCCCATGAGTCGTGTGAACTCTCCAAAGCGGCCTTCAGGATGGGTCCAGCCGGTGGGAAGGATCTCGGCTTCCAACACAATCTCGGCGTCCGCGATCGACGGCATCTCAATGGTCTCGCACATCGCGAGTTCAACGGCAGCGCCGCGTATGCCTCCGGTGATCCCGATTTCGTCCACGCCGAGAGGCGCTCGGAAGCCGGAGCCCATCACCTCGAACGGGTGCGTGCCGATAGAAATCGAGATCGGACAGGGCTTGCCGGCCTCGTAGGCCCGCTGTGCGAAGAGCCGCATGTTGTTGGGCGTCACAATGTCGATGCCGGTCAGGTTCTTCTCCTTGACCATGAATCGGTACACGCCGGCGTTGATTCCAAATTCCGGGTCTTTCGCGATCACTACGCCGGCCGTGATCATCGGGCCGCCGTCGTAGATCGAACACATAGGGATGGGGAGTCTGTAGAGATCGACTTTGTCGCCAACTTCAATCACTTCCTTGTTGCGCGCCGTGTCCACGTACTTCGGAGCTATGGGGTGCTCGATGCCGCGCTGCAGCTTGTACTCGATCGCCGCGTAGGTTTCGCAGCCCATGGACATCGTTGCCCGGCGGCGCGAACGGACGATGCCGGAGACCACCGGGATCTCGTAACCGATCACATTGTGGAACAGGAGCGCGGTCTGTGCCTGGTCCACGAGTGTTGCGATATGCCGGATGTCCACCGGTTGCCTGACGTCGGTCAGTTCCTTCTCGTGGCGTAACCGGTCGAGGAACTCGCGGAAGGTCTCGTTGGAGTACTGTTGCGTGTTCATATGATGCACCTGCACCTATTTGGGTGTAGCCGTGAAGTAGGTGCCACGGCCGCTCGCGATCAAGGCGCCCTCCTGGTCGTAAAGCCAGGCTTCGGCGGTCGAGAACTGGTTGCCCATGCGCACTACCCGCGCTTTAGCGATGAGGTCGCCGGGCATGGCTGCCTTGTGATAATCCACCCGGATGTCGATCGTGGGTACGGGGCGGCCGAGTCTGGCGGCGATCGCAAAGTCCGCTGCGACATCGATGATGGAAGCAAGGATTCCGCCGTGCGTGTACCGGCGTTCCGGGTTGACCACCCATTCCTCGCGCCAGGCGGCCCTTACCTCGAACTCATCTTCGTCTGCTTTGAGCACCGTGAAGTTGAGCCACTTGTTGAACGGTCCGTGTGAAATGAGCTGTTGCAGTTTTTCAATGCCTATCGTTTCTTTGCTCACGCGATTGCTCCTGAGCGATGTGGATCATGTTAGCCGTATTTCTCACCAATAGACGCGCCTGACGGCCGAAAGGCGCTGGTTCCCTCTTCGTGCCGGTACCGGTTAAAAATCCATGTTAAACCAACGTTCCATCCGCGACCCACGCCCGCAGGCGCTCCTTATCGATTTTGTTGGTGCCCGCGAGTGGCAGCTGTTGAAGAAGAAAAACGCGCCGCGGGTGCTGGTAAGGGGGGCCATTGGCGAGCGCGAACTGCTTGAGATCGTTTTCCGTGGCGCTCGCTCCCGCACGTAGCACGACGAAGGCGTACGGCACCTGACCCTTTATTCCGTGGTCAAACGGCAGTACAAGCGCCTGGTACACGGCAGGATGGCGTTCGATCAGCCTCTCAACCGCTAATGGAAAGATGTTCTCGCCGCCGCACACGAACATGTCGTCCGTACGCCCGACGAAGTAGTAGAACCCCTCTTTGTCGCGGCGGCAAACGTCGCCGGTGTAGTACCAGCCGTCACGCACGCGCTCGGCAGTTTCTTTCGGCAGGTTGTGATATTCGAGCATGATGCCGGGGTTTTTCAGCACGAGTTCGCCTTCGTCTGCGTGGGAACCACCCACGAGCTTCGCTTCGGTGCCGGGATAGGGTACTCCTATCGAGCCCGGGGGGCGTTGTTTTCCCTCAGGATGCGGGCCCAGGGGCACCGGCCCTCCTTCGGTGACGCCGTAGACGACAAGCGGTTCGGCATTCGGAAAGTGAGCTTTGATTTCCTTGAGCAACTGGGGTGAGGACGCCGCTGAGCCCATCATGACTGTGCGCACGGACGAAGTGTCCACGTTCTTCAACAGATCCTTGTGAGCGAGCACCATGGCGATCATGGTCGGCACGCCGGAAACCACCGTGCAATGGTGACGCCCGATTGCTTCGATGTAACGCTCGGCGGAAAACTGCCGCAACAGCGGCAATGTTGCTCCTGCTGTGAGCCCTTGCTTGATGGCATTAAGAGCATTCTTGTGGTAGAGCGGCGCGGCGACAAGGATAACATCGCGCGCTGTGGTCCCGCGTGTGTGCGCCAGGACGAGGCGGCTCCAGTTCTGTCCGTAGTGGGTCAGCACCACACCTTTCGGCAGACCTGTAGAGCCCGAGGTGTAGGGCTGAATGGCGATGGAATCGGGAGCGGGTTCGAAGGCCTGGAACGGACCGAAATCCAGAAAACTCTCAAAACCACCCGAACCTCTGCCGAAGAAAACAACGTCGGTGCCTTCGGGGACAAGGCGTTTCAATTCCGGCTCGGTGAACACAAGACGTACCGCAGCATCCGCGAGGATATAGGAAACGGTATCGGCGGACAGTTTGATATTGACCGGGACCGGTATGACACCCGCGCGCATGGCTCCAAATAGCGTGGTGACGAACTGCACATGATTGGGTGAGAGGATGCCGACGCGATCACCGGGCTTGAGTCCGGATCGAACAAGGCCGCGGGCGCATGCATTGCACGCCGCGTCAAGGTCGCGGTAGGTGGTTTGACGGGGAGGCCCGTCGTCGGGGAGTTCGATTATTGCCGTGCGGTCGGATTGCGCGTGCTCGGCGAACAGCAGGCCGAGATTGCCGGGATAGCCGCGCGGTTCTGGATGGGCAATGGTCATTTAGTCCGCTTTTGTCTTCCAGTGATCTGGTGTTTGGACATTCCGGCGGTACTTGAAAACGGATTCCCGTCCTTGCGAAGGAGGGGTGGCTGCGCCATCAATAGAATCCGTTCCTTTGAAGGCGCAGACGGGGTGGTAGTCACACACCATGTCTCAAAACGCACTCCGCAACGTGGCCTGTGACCGACCACCCCGTCCGCGCCGTTCATAAGGAGGCTTCGCTGCAATTTTTTTTCATGGCGCGTCCTCCCCTCCTTTGCAGCCTTTGCAGAGGGTGTTGCAAAACCCTCGAATGTGAGGGGATCTAGCCACAAAAAGCACAAGAAGCACAAAATTCTTGTGCCTTTTGTGCCTCTTGTGGCTCTTGTGGCTCGTTCCCGTTCTTACTCCAGGTTTTGCAACATTCTCTTGCAAGGAGGGGAATCCGTACGGCTTCAATTGCGTTATCCAAAACTCCAAATCCCTACGGGATAACGACGACCTTGCCGAAGACTTCGCGGTTCTCGATCATGCGAAGGCCATCGACCGCCCGGTGGAGCGGGAGCGCGCTATCGATGATCGGCTTCATTTTGCCTTGCTGGATAAAATCCATCAGCGCCTTCAGATTGTCGTCGTAGAAGCTGTTCGACCCGATGATCTGTATTTCGAAGCTCCAGATGTAGCGCAGGTCTTCCTTGGGATCGTAGCCGGCGGTTGCGCCGCACACCAGGATCTTGCCGCCACGCTTCACACACCGGAGCGAGGGTTGCCACGTATCCCCTCCGGTGAAGTTGATCACGACGTCCACGCCACCCTCGTAGGTGCGGCGCTGTGGCTTGCCGTACTTCTCCACGACCCATTTCGGAAAATCGGTTTCCTTGTAGTTGATCACCTCATCGGCGCCGAGTTCTTTAAGCCGCCGGATCTTGTCGGCGCTCGAGGCGCATGCAATGACCTCCGCGCCGAGCATCCCGGCAAGGATCACGCAGCCGGTACCGACGCCGCCGCTCGCGCCAAGCACGAGCACTTTATCGCCGGCTTTCACCGTGTTGTGCGTCACCAGCATGCGGTGCGCTGTACCGTAGGCGACCGGCAGGGAGGCTGCTTCCTCGTAAGTCACCCCTTCCGGCATCCGAATCAACTGGTGTTGCGCAACCAGACATTTCTCCGCGAGGCCGCCGTGCATCATCTCGCCCATCAGTCCTCGCTGCCGGTTGAGTGGATTGACAAGCACCCGGTCACCGGGCATCCAGCCATCGACGCCGGGTCCGGTCTCGAGAATTTCGCCGGCCATGTCCAGCCCGATGATGATGGGAAGCGGCACCTTGATGCCGGGCATGCCGCGAACCGTCATGACGTCGTGGTAATTAAAGGAAGTCGCCCTCACGCGGATCACAACGTGGCCGTCCGTCACCACCGGATCGGGGAAGTCCGTTACGTATTGGAGTTGATCGAGTCCGCCGTGCTGCTGCAGTACGACTGCTTTCATTTTCGAGGACCTGAAGAGATGGGCGGCATCTCGGGGATTGCGGCGCCGTCATGGCGCGGTTCCGATGCGCCGAAATGGACGCCTGTGGGGCCGCTCATCACAGCCTGTCCCCGACCGAAGATGTCGCTTCTTGGGGGTACTACAGTGATTTCATGCCCGAGAGCGATCAATTCTTCGCGAACATCCTCGGGAACCAGGGCCTCGATATCCACGTCACATCCATCGAAAGTGAGTTTCGTGAAACGTCCGGCTTCCAGAGCTTCCTGGATATTGAAGCCGAAGTCCGCGATGTTGGCGACGAACTGGGCGTGTGCCTGAGGCTGATTGAACCCGCCCATGATCCCAAAGCCAATGCGCACTCCGTCCTTCTCCATGAAGCCAGGAATAATGGTATGCAATGGCCGTTTCCGCGGCTCGAGCGTGTTCGGATGACTGTCTTCCAATGTGAAAAGTGCGCCGCGGTTCTGCAACATGAATCCGGTCCCGGGCGGCACCAAACCTGAACCGAAGCCTTCGAAGTTGCTTTGAATCAGCGAAGCGATATTGCCCTCTTTGTCGATGACGCTTAGATAGATCGTGTCGTGACCCTCAGCAGTAGTGAACCCGTCGATGCGCGCCGGCTGCACGGAGCGCGCGGCCTTCTTCAAATCAATAAGCTTTGCGCGGCCGGATGCGTGCTGTTTCGACAGGAGTTGCTGAACGGGAATATCCGAAAATCGCGGATCGCCGACGTACCGGATGAGATCTGCAAAAGCCAGTTTCTTGGCTTCGATCATTACGTGCAGCGCCTTCGCGCTATGAAAGCCCCACTTACCGAGGGGATACTGCTCCATCACATTCAGCATCAAAAGTGCGGCGATCCCGATTCCGTTCGGCGGCAATTCGTTCACCGTCCAGTCCCGGTATGTGGTGCTGATCGGAGTCACCCACTCCGGTTCGAACTCCGCCAGGTCGTCTGCGGTAAACGTGCCGCCCTGTTCTCGGGAGATCTCGAGAATGGCGTGAGCGATCGGACCTTTGTAAAAGGCATCTCGTCCGTGATCGGCAATCAGCCGCAGCGAGTGTGCCAGATCGGGATTGCGGAATACCTCACCCGATTTGGGCGACCGGCCATCGATCAGAAAAGTCTTCGCGGCATTTGGAGACTGGGCGTGCAGTCCCACGGCTTTTGCCCAACTTCTGGCAATCACCTCGCTGACCGGAAATCCATTCTCGGCGTAAAAAATCGCGGGAGCCAGAAGCTCGGAAAAGCTCTTCGTTCCGAATCGACGTCGCAGGGCGTCCCAGCCTGCGACAACACCAGGGACCGTGACGCTGGAAATACCGAGGTGCGGCATTGTCACGTCGCCCTTCGATTTCAGGTATCGCGCGCTCAAACCGGTGGGGGCATACCCGCTGGAGTTCAGGCCGTACATCTTGCCGGTGCCGGCCTCGTAATAGATGACGAACAGATCGCCGCCGATGCCGTTTCCGGTTGGCTCCATCAGGCCGATGGCGGCATTGGCCGAGATCGCCGCGTCCACCGCATTTCCGCCGGATTCCAGCTGTGAAGTCCCGGCGCGTGCCGCCAGCGGCTGGCTGGCCGCAACAATGCCATAGTTCGTCGCAACTACCGAGCGGCCGACCACAGGCCGATTTTGGGAACGCGCGTCTTGTGAATTCCGGTTCAACTTTGCTGATCTTATACAAGAACAAACCCGGCAAACCACGGCATTTTGGATTTGGGGTGCAATGGGGGATAATAACTCCCCAAAATACCCTTTCCGTAGCGAGGAGATGCCGATGGAAACCCAGCGATTCCTGTTTGCCGCGATGGGCGCTCTGGCTGCCGTTGTCCTTCAGACCGCGTCCGTTCCACTTCACGCCCAGGCTCAGGCGCCGTCAGCGTTGACCGGGCAGGTCACCTCCACCGAGGAAGGTTCGATGGAAGGGGTGGTCGTCAGTGCGAAGAAGGACGGCTCGACAGTCAGCATCAGTGTTATCACCAACGATCAGGGCCGCTTTACCTTCCCGGCCGCGAGACTCGAGCCCGGACATTACACATTGAAGACGCGCGCCGCCGGCTATGAACTCGACGGAGCGAGGTCCACGGACGTCGCCGCAGGCCAGGAAGCCAGGGTCGAGATCAAGCTCAAGAAAGTGAAGAACCTGTCCGCCAGTCTCACCAATGCCGAATGGCTGATGAGCATGCCGGGCCCGGACGAGCAGAAGCGGTTCCTGCTCAATTGCAACGGCTGCCACACGCTCGAGCGCATCATGAAGTCGACGCACGACGCCGATGCCTTCCTGGACGTCATCCAGCGCATGAGCCTCTATTATCCCGGCAGCACGCCCCTGAAGCCGCAGCGGCTCAGCGGCACGGCAACTCGCGATGTTGAACGCGGCGGTAGCGGCAGGAAGACCGCGGAATGGCTCGCTAGCGTCAATCTGAGCCAGCAGCAGACATGGGCTTTCCCTCTCAAGACCCTGCCGCGGCCGACGGGCAAGTCCACCCGTGTGATCATCACCGAATACGACCTGCCGAATCCCCTGATCCAGCCGCACGACGTGATGCTCGATCGCCAGGGCAACGTCTGGTACTCCGACTTCGGTCAGATGTTCCTCGGCAAGATGGACCCGAAGACCGGCAAGGTGACGCAATATCCGATCCCGGTAGTCAAGCCGGGGTGGCCCGAAGGGACCCTCGATCTTGAATTCGACAAGGACGACAATCCCTGGGTCGGCGTGATGTACCAGAGCGCCATCGCGAAGTTCGACAAGAAGACCGAGAAGTTCCAGATATGGCAGACTCCCAAGGAATGGGATACGGACGGCGGCCAGCTGGGCCACCTCGCAATCGAAGGCACCCCTATCGATAACAAGGTGTGGATCAAGAACTCTGACGTCGGCAACATCTACCGGCTCGATCTCGTCTCCAACAAGATGGAGAACCTCGGCAACTTCAAGGATCCGCGGACCGGCAAGCGCATCGGGACCTACGGCATCCACTCGGACGCGCAGAACAACGCATATCTGCTCGACTTTTCGGCCGGCAACATCGTCAAGATCGATGCCAGGACGAAGAATGCGACCGTCCACCAGACTCCGACTCCGGATTCCCGGCCGCGTCGTGGCCGCGTCGATCAGGACGGCCGGTTGTGGTTTGCCGAATATCAGGGCAACGCCATCGGCAGGTTCGATCCGAAGACCGAAGATATGACCGAGTGGAAGGTGCCAACGCCGTGGAGCGCGCCCTACGACGTGATGTTCGACCGCAACGGCGATGCGTGGACCGGGTCCATGCTGACCGACCGCGTGGCGCGCCTCAACGTCAAGAGCGGTCAGTACACGGAATACATGCTGCCGCGTCCGACCAACATCCGGCGTGTCTATGTCGACGATTCGAAGAATCCCGGCGCGCTCTGGATCGGCAGCAACCACGGCGCCTCGATCGTCAAGGTCGAACCGCTGGACTAGCAGCCCGTGGCAGTTCGGGGAGGCATCTTTGTGCCTTTATGTCTTTGTGGTTCAGGACACAAAAACACAAAGACACAAAGGCACAAAGATGCGTGCTCGAATTACCCATGAGTTCAGGAGAAGGTACATGAAAATCAAGTTCGGCGTTCTAATCGGTCTAATTGTAGTGTTTGCTCTCGAGGCCACTTTGCCATTACTCGGCCATCACTCGTTTGCCGCTCAGTTCGATGGGTCCAAGGCGATTCGGGTGCAGGGTACCCTGGCCAAGATCGAATGGACGAATCCCCATACCTATTTTTACATCGATGTGAAAGGCGATGCAGGTGACGTCGTCCGTTGGGGATGTGAAGGCGGTGCTCCGGGAGCGCTCTCTCGCCGCGGATTCAAGCGAGGCGATCTCAAGTTGGGAGATACGGTGATCGTCGATGGATATCGGGCGAAGGACGGGTCTCATTTGATGGATGCCAGGAGGGTGACTCTACCTGATGGTCGGATTGTCTCCGGCGCGTCGGAAGGTGACGGAGGTCCCCAGCTTCCCGACCCAGCGGTTAAGAAGCCGTAGATTTACGGCAATCTTCTAGGGGGTCGTCCCCATATTGGAAACGAACGCCATCACTCCAAGTCCTGCGGCAAATCCCAGCATTCGTTGCCGCCGCTCCGAAGGCGTGCGTCCGACACGAATTTCAGGAAGCAGGTCGGTGGCGGCGATGTACAGGAATGTACCTGCGGCTATCGACAGCACAATGGCTGTGCCGAATTTGAATCGCTCGGCTGCAAGGATAACCCCGGCCGCTCCCAGAAATGCGGTGAGTTGAACGATCGCGAGGCCAAGGAGCGCTCGAGCGCGCTTCCATCCGGCCGCCCTCAATAGCGCGTAATCGCCGACCTCCTGCGGGATCTCGTGCGCGATAACAGCAATTGCGACGGCAATGCCCGCCTGAATTGAGACCAGGAAAGCCGCTGCTATCGTGGCGCCGTCACCGATATTGTGAAGAGCATCGGAGATGAGAAGAGTGGGAGGCAGCGTCGGACTGACGTGCCCCGACTCTTCATGATGGTGATGACCAACAGACCACTCCACAACTGCCAACGCGATGAATCCGTAAAACGTCCAGCTCAGCGCATCCCGTCCCAGCCCATCGACGGATTCCGGCAGAATGTCCCAAAAGACGGCGCCAAGAAGCGCACCCGCAGCGAAGCCGATCAACGCCGTTTGACGCCGCGCCAGCCATCGTTCGGAAAGAAGGCCTCCTGCCAGGCCAGCCAGGCCATCCAGGATCAGCGTCGAAAAGATGAGCAGCCAGACTCGCTCCGACTGAAAACCGCTCATCGTTTGTGCAAAGCCACGAGTTTGTTTACTTCCGATTCTTTGCGCAGCAGATCCTTCAAAGTGATGCCCGCAAGGACGACATCCACAGCGTGTTGAACGGAACGCCAGAGGGACCGAACGGAGCAGTCGATGGAGCGCGTACAGACCTGTTCGAGTCCGACGAATTCGTCGCAGAATGCGGGCTCGAAGAGACGCCCGCCAAGGAAAGCCAGAACCTCGGCGACAGTGATCTTTTCAGGAGGGCGCGAGAGCACATAACCGCCGGCCTGTCCGCGAACACTCTCGACGAATTCGCCCTGGCGGAGAATGCTCATCAGTTTACCGACATACGGGATCGAGAGCCCTTCGGCTTCAGCGATCGACGGAATGGTTACACTACTCCCGTCAAGCGCGCCTGCCACTCGGAGCAGGCACCGAAGTCCGTATTCTTCCTGTGCGCTCAATTTCATATATTTGCTACAGTGAACGTCTACAGCATCCCAAGCTGTAGCCTGGCGCCTTCCGACATTTTGCTCGGGTCCCATGGTGGGTCCCATACGACTTCAACATTTACACTTTTGACGCCCTCGACTGCGCCGACTTTGGATTTCACCTCGCCCGGAAGCGAGATTGCAACCGGACAGTTCGGCGTCGTCAACGTCATCTTGATTCGAACGTCCCCCTCATCATTGACATCCGTCGAATATACGAGTCCCAGTTCATGGATGTTGACCGGAATCTCGGGGTCGTAGCAAGTCTCGAGGGCTTCAATGATTTTCGATTCCAGCTGGCTCTTTTCCAGCGAATTCACGTCCACACCTCCTATCGCCCAAGCTATTCCGTCGAGATCACGCCCGCCTCATGCTTTAATGCCGCGCGAAGCGTGTGCCAGGCGAGCGTCCCGCACTTCACCCGCGTCGGAAACTCAGGCAAACCCGAAAATGCGGCCAGCTTACCCAATCGGCCGGGATGGGGATCGCCTGTGCCGGTTGCCAGATCATGGAATTCAGCAAACAACGTCTCCACTTCAGCCCGGGTTTTGCCTTTGATGCTCTCCGTCATCAGCGATGCCGAGGCTTTGGAGATGGCGCAGCCGTCTCCCTGGAAACCGGCATCCGCCACGACATCACCGTCCATCAACAGATACACGGTCACTCTGTCGCCACAAAGCGGGTTGTAGCCTTCGGCGTGCGATGCATCATCGATGGACTTGAAATTCCTCGGCCTGTTGCTATGGTCGATGATCAGTTCCTGATAAAGATCCGCAAGATCGTTCATAGCTTAAACCATTCCTGCACTTGTCGAATTCCATCCGCCAGGGCAGTCAGCTCCGATTTCACGTTGTATACCGCCATGGATGCTCTAGTTGTTGCCGGCACATTGAAACGCGCCATCGCCGGCTGCGCGCAGTGATGGCCGGTGCGAACGGCAATTCCCTGGCGGTCGAGCACGGTGCCGACGTCGTGAGGATGAATGCCATCGAGAACGAACGATAGAATGCCTGACTTTTCGCGGGCCGTGCCAATCAGTCGTAAGCCGGGAATCGATTCGAGCAATGCAGTGCCATAGGCAAGAAGGTCCCGCTCGTGAGCAGTGACACGATCGATCCCGAGACGCGCCAGGTAATCGAGCGCTGCGCCAAGCCCGATCGCTCCGGCAACATGTGGAGTACCGGCCTCGAACTTGTAAGGCAGTTCGTTGTAAGTGGTCTTTTCGAATGTCACAGAACGGATCATGTCGCCGCCTCCTTGATAGGGAGGCATGCGATCGAGTAGATCCTCGCGGCCGTACAGTACTCCGATTCCGGTTGGACCGAATACCTTATGGCCTGAAAAGGCGTAAAAATCGCAGCCCAATTCCCGGACGTCCACACGGAAGTGCGAAACCGCCTGTGCGCCGTCGATCAGCACCGGCACATTGCGAGCATGAGCCATACGAACGATCTCCTGGACAGGCATTACCGTCCCGAGCGCATTCGAGACGTGGGCAACAGCAACGAGCGCGGTTTTCGGTCCCAGACGGCGCTCGAATTCTTCCAGCACCAATTCGGCGGCATCATTAATCGGCGCCACCACAAGACGGGAGCCGATCTGGTCCGAAAGCAATTGCCATGGAACAATGTTCGAGTGATGTTCGAGCGCCGAAATCAAGATCTCGTCGCCGGCTTTAAGATGGGAGCGTCCATAGGAGTTCGCAACCAGGTTGATGGCCTCCGTTGTTCCGCGAACGAAGACGATCTCGCGTTCCGTTCGGGCGTTAATGAAACGCTTGACGGACGTCCGCGCTTCCTCATAAGCCCTGGTGGCCCTTTCACTCAGATCATGCACCCCGCGGTGAACGTTCGAACAATCGATGCGATAGAAACGGTCTACTGCATCGATCACCACAGCTGGTTTTTGGGTTGTGGCAGCATTGTCCAGATAAACCAGAGGCTTGCCGTGCACTTGCTGGTGCAGCGCAGGAAAGTCCTGCCGGACGGCGGATACGTCCAGGTCAAAAACGGGCTTTTGCTCCACGCTCATGATGCCTCCAATTTGCCTTTAAACCATTCGTCGAGCCGAATTTCCGATTGCTGACGAGTACTCGAAACACGAATTCCCTCGAGGATCTCTGCGGCAAATCCGCGGATCAGGATCTGCCGGGCAGCGCGTTCGTCGAGGCCGCGGCTCCTTAGATAGAACATCGCCTCTCGGTCCAACTGGCCGATCGTCGCGCCGTGGGCGCACCGAACATCATCCGCGCGGATCTCGAGCTGCGGTTTCGTATTGATCTGGGTGTTCTCGGAGAGCAGAAGGTTCCTGCTATGCTGCAGAGCATTGGTTTTTTGTGCGTCTTTGCGGACGATGATTGACCCGTTGAACACACCCTGGGCCTGGCCGGCAAGAATGCCCTTATACAGTTCGCGGCTTCCTGTGTGGGGTTTGCGATGGTCGATCTCTGTGTGGTTATCGACCAGCCTCTGACCGTCCACAACAAACAGTCCGTTCAAGATGCACTGCGAACCCTCGCCATCGAGCGCGACACGAAGGTCGTTGCGCGCGAGTCCTGCGCCGAATGAAATCGAATGCGACCTGAGGCTCGCATCCCGACCGAGACTGGCTTTGACTGTCGCAACGTGAAAGCCGTCGCTCGATTCGCACTCCATCTTGTAGTAGTCGATCATGGCGCCGGCGCCGGCCACAATTTCCGTGACGGCATTTGTCAGGTAAACTCCGCCCGAGGCCGATAGAAATACTTCGACCAATGCAACCTGGGATCTCTCACCGGCAAGAATCAGATTTCTGGGATACGTCGCACGCGGCTCACCTGCGCCGGTAGAAATGAAAACAAGATGTACCGGACGGGAAACAACGGTCCCGGGGGAAACCATGACGCAGCCACCATCCGCAAAGAACCCGGTGTTCCAGGCGGTGAAGGCACGATCGGACGTTTCGGCGTATCGACCCAGATGAGATTCCAGAATTGCGGCCTGATTTGGATCCGCGAGCGAATCAGAAAGCCCGGCCACATGCAGTCCTGCCTCAGGAAGTAAGCCAGACAACCTCCGATCCAGCAACCCGTCGACAAATACAAGCCGCGGGCTCGGAAAAAGATCAAGCTGTGAACGCACCGGCTCAGGAACCACTGCGTTCGGCTGGTTCACCGGCCGGAACGTGAGGCGGCGGATCGGTGCCACATTCGTAAATCTCCAATCTTCAAGCCGCGTTGTGGGAAGGCCGAGTTCGAGGAACTGCTCTATCGCACTTTTCCGAAGACGATCAACCCAGGCAAGTCCTCGTCCCGGCAAGCGGCCGGCGATCTCTGAGAATTGAGTGGCGTAAATATCCTGTTCGGTCATCACGGCGGTCATGCTTCCACCCCCGCCGGTTGCTCGAGCCAGGAGTACCCCCGCTCTTCCAACTCGAGCGCGAGCTCCCTGGTCCCCGATCGTACGATGCTTCCGCCAATGAGCACGTGCACCCGATCAGGCTCGATGTAATTCAGCAGCCGTTGATAATGCGTTACAAGAATAATGGAGCGTTCCGGATGCCTCATCGCATTGATTCCATCGGCAACGACTTTGAGCGCGTCGATGTCGAGACCGGAATCGCTCTCGTCGAGAACGGCCAATCGAGGCTCCAGCATCATCATCTGCAGAATTTCGTTCCGTTTCTTTTCGCCGCCGGAAAAGCTTTCGTTGACCGACCGCTTGAGCATGGCGTCGTCAAGGCCGAGCTTACTTGCGTGAGCTCTCGCAACCGACATGAAATCGACTGCGTCCAGCTCGGGGAGGCCGCGATGCGAGCGAATCGCATTAACCGCGGACCTCATAAAGTAGAGATTGCTGACACCCGGAATTTCGACCGGATATTGGAATGCCAGGAAGAGACCGTTTCTTGCACGCACTTCTGCAGGCATTTCGAGAAGATTCCGCCCTTCGAAGGTCAAGTCATCCGCTGTGACCCTGTAGATGTTGCGTCCAGCGAGGACCTGGGCAAACGTGCTCTTTCCTGAACCGTTCGGACCCATGATCGCGTGCACCTGGCCGGCGGCCACGTCGAGGTTGAGCCCGCGAAGGATCTGTTTCTCGTCGATCGTTGCGCACAAATTTCGAATGCGAAGCATTAGCCGACACTCCCTTCCAGTCGAACCCCCAGCAGCTTCCGAGCTTCGACTGCAAACTCCATCGGCAGTTCCTGCAGCACCTGTTTGCAGAAGCCGTTAACGATTGCCGAAACTGCGTCCTCGGTGGAGAGTCCGCGCTGCTGGCAGTAGAAGATCTGGTCTTCACCGATTTTGAAAATGGACGCTTCGTGCTCGACCTGCGCGGTCGAGTTCTTGACTTCGAGATACGGAAAAGTGTGCGCGCCGCACTGATCGCCGATTAACAGCGAATCGCATTGCGAGTAATTGCGGGCGTTTGAGGCGCCTTTGACGATCTTCACCAGGCCCCGGTACGAATTCTGACCATGGCCTGCGGAGATGCCCTTGGAGATGATCGTACTCTTCGTGTTCTTGCCGATATGGATCATCTTCGTGCCCGTATCGGCCTGCTGATAGTTGTTCGTCAACGCAACGGAATAGAACTCACCAATAGAGTTGTCGCCCATGAGGATACAACCCGGGTACTTCCAGGTGATCGCAGAACCCGTCTCGACCTGCGTCCACGAGATTTTCGAATTCCGTCCGAGGCACTTGCCGCGCTTGGTCACAAAGTTGTAAATGCCGCCGCGCCCCTCCTTGTCGCCCGGATACCAGTTCTGCACCGTCGCGTAGCGAATTTGAGCGTCGTCCAACGCTATCAGCTCCACAACCGCGGCGTGGAGTTGGTTACGATCGCGCATCGGCGCCGTGCATCCCTCCAGATAACTGACGTAGCTGCCCTCCTCCGCAATGATGAGTGTTCGTTCGAACTGCCCTGTTTCCTGCGCATTGATGCGGAAATATGTGGACAGTTCCATGGGGCACCGGACGCCCCTGGGCACGTACACGAAGGACCCATCGGTAAAAACCGCAGAGTTTAATGTCGCGAAGAAGTTGTCGCTGTAAGGGACGACCGAGCCAAGATACTTCTGAACCAGGTCGGGATATCTTTGAACCGCCTCGGAAAAGGAACAGAAGTAGATGCCCGCCTGCTCGAGCTTTTCCCGAAATGTCGTCGCAACCGAAACGCTGTCGAAGACCGCATCGACGGCGACGCCGGCCAGTAGCTCTTGTTCCCTGAGCGGAATCCCCAGCTTTTCATAAGTCCGGAGAAGCTCGGGATCAATCTCGGCCAGACTCTTCGGATCATTCGCTCGCCCTTTCGGGGCCGAATAGTAGCGAATTGTCTGGTAATCTATTGGCGGATAGTGGACGTTTGCCCAGGTCGGCTCGGTCATAGTCAACCATTGCCTATAAGCTCGCAAACGCCACTCCAGCAACCACTCCGGCTCGTTCTTTTTCGCCGAAATCAATCGAATGACGTCTTCGCTCAGACCCGCGTCGACGGAATCCTCATCGATCTCCGTGACGAAACCGTAGGGGTACTCCCGGCTGAGAATATTGATGGCTTCCAGATCTTTCTGCATGGTCTTCCTTTTAATCTATACTATTTTATCAAGATTGAGGCCGGAAGAAGAACAAAAGATCTGACCAATGTTCAATTCCCAATTCTCAGCCGATGAGAATCGGGAATTGAGAATTGAGCATTGGTCAGATCTTTGTTTTTGGGGAAGTTCTTGAAGGCGGGCAATTAAAGGGCATCGCCGAACCCTGCCAAAATCCCATTGGATAGAGGTTCCAGGGGCCTTGGCGTGGTATTCACTGCCGGATTTCCTTCGTCAAGATCGTAGACGTGCATTCATTTACCGCCGATTCAACTCGCTGGGCGCCGCGCAGGCGCATCCGGCTTCTATATCGGCTGAACTACTTATGGCCTGTAGGGAAGTGTTTGCCGTTCCCGACCGTTTCTTTTCGTTTCCCACTACGTTTCGGGCGTGTGTAGAATGCGCGTACTTTCCAAAAAGGGGGATTGCATGCGTTGGCGAGCAAAATTACTCGTGAGCTTCGTTGTTGCGGTCGTGGCGGTATCCGTTCAGGCGCAGGAACGGAAGTTCCTTGTGTCTCCCACGCAAGTGGTCGCCATTCGCGCCGGACGGTTGTTCGATGCGAAATCCGGAAACATGTTGAACAACCAGGTAGTCCTTATCAAGGGCGACCGAATAGCGGACGTTGGTACTGCCGTACAGATCCCACCTGAGGCGAGAGTTATCGACCTTGGTGCAGTTACAGTGATGCCCGGGATGATCGATACGCATGTCCATGTGAACACCGGAGGCGAAAGTCCCGCTCAGCGCGCGTTTATAGCGGTCGCCAATGCTCAGCTCGATCTTGATGCCGGTTTCACCACGGTTCTCGACATGGACTCGCGGGGCGGATTCAACACCGTGGACCTGCGCGATGCGATCAACCGCGGCATTCTTCAAGGTCCTCGAATGCAGGTGGTCGGGCAATCGATCAACCAGCGAGCCGGCAATTACTACACCGACTCCGAATCCGTGCGGTTCCTTGAAGGATTTACGGAAAACAAGAATCTCAATTCCCCATGGCTTGCGCGGGCCGCAGTGCGCGAGGCCAAGTTACATGGCGTTGACTGGATCAAGATCTACACGACTCAGGATTACGTCGGCCCAATGCACATGTGGAAGCCGGACGCGACTCTCGTTGCCAGCCCTTCTTTGACCCTCGAAGAAGTCGAAGCCATTGTCGATGAGGCGCACCGGCTCGGTTTGAAGGTGGCTTGCCACACTTATGGCGGAGAAGGTATGAACAGTTGCCTGACCGCGGGTGTCGATGCTCCCAATCACCTGCTCGAGCTCGATGACGCGGGGGTGAAAATTCTCCTGCAGAAAAAGCTTCCCTTCGTCGTAACGCTCGACGATTTGATCGCCCTGGAGAAGGAGGACCTGCGCGACACAGGCGGCAGGAATAGCCGCTTGAAACTGGCCGAACAAGCTTTCAAGAGAGCCAGGGCCGCAGGCGTGCCCATTATTTTTGGGAGCGGCGCCACCTCCCCCACGATTCCGCATGGCAAGCAGGCGGACCAGTTCAAGTACTATGCGAAATGGGGGATGACTCCCGTGCAGGCGTTACAAAGCGCTTATCTTCCGGCCGCCACGATGCTGAACTATGGGTGGGTGAACCAGATTGGAAGCATCGAAAAGGGGAAGTTTGCGGACATCATCGCGGTTTCCGGAAACCCACTCACCGATGTCACCGAGATGGAAAGAGTCAAATTTGTGATGAAGGGCGGCATGATCGTACGGGACGACCTGAGTTCTACCCCGATTCGGAGTTCAAACCGATAAGAGAGATTCACATCGACGTGAAGGACCGAAGCGGCAAGGTGATCAGTTGGGCCTGTGAACTCGGAAGCCCGAATCTCTTGATGAGAAATGGGTGAAGAAGAGATTCCCTGAAAGCCGGCGACGAGGTGATCGTGAACGGCTCTGCTGCAAAGGATGGCTCCCACATCGCGAATGTCAGAACGGTCAAGATGGCCGACGGCAGGCGAATATTCAATGCCGGTTCTTCCGGCGAGCCGACCCCATAACTGCCTGATTTCCGTTCATTTTCCACCCCCTTACCCGATCTCCGCCCAAACTACCTTATAATGGCCGTTCGCATTGGGGAGTTTTATCGTGACCGAGATGCTTTACAAAACAGACGACCTGCGCATCAAGGAGATCAAGGAGCTGCTGCCACCGGATCAGTTGCTTGCGCAGTTCCCTATAACCGAACAGGTTGCGCAACTAACCGCCGAGACGCGGCAGCAGATTCATCGGATTTTGCACGGGGCCGATGACCGGCTGTTGGTGATCATTGGACCGTGCTCCATCCACGACACGAAGGCTGCGCTCGAGTATGCGCGAAAGTCGAAAGCGGAGAAGGAGCGCCTGGCGCCGGATCTGCTGTTGGTAATGCGCGTTTACTTCGAAAAGCCGAGAACCACGGTGGGTTGGAAAGGGCTCATCAACGATCCATACCTCGACGGCAGTTTCAGGATCAACGACGGCCTGAGGATGGCCCGGAAGCTGCTCCTCGAACTCAACGACCTCGGCATGCCGGCCGGCGTCGAGTATCTCGATGTCATCTCACCGCAGTACGTCGCAGACCTTGTCAGCTGGGGCGCGATTGGCGCTCGCACCACCGAAAGCCAGGTGCATCGCGAGCTGGCGTCGGGGTTGTCCTGTCCTGTGGGATTCAAGAACGGCACCGACGGCAACCTCAAGATCGCAGTCGACGCGATCCGAACGGCACACCATCCCCATCATTTCCTGTCGGTCACGAAAGAAGGCCATTCGGCTATCGTGTCAACGCTGGGCAACGAAGATTGCCACGTGATCCTGCGCGGCGGAAAGCACCCGAATTATGACGCCGGAAGCGTGGATACTGCGTGCAAAGAGCTTGCCCAGGCCGCTCTGGCACAGCGGGTCATGATCGATCTCAGCCACTCGAACAGCCAGAAGAATTACATGCGGCAGATCGATGTCGGCCGTGAAGTTGCCTCACAAATCGGTCACGGCGAAGATCGCATCATGGGCGTGATGATCGAAAGCCATCTGAAGGCTGGTAGGCAGGATCTGTTGCCAGGCAGAGATCTCGTGTACGGCCAGAGCATCACCGATGCCTGCATCGGTTGGGAGGACAGCGTTCCCCTCCTCGACGCGCTCGCCGAGGCCGTGCGCACCCGGCGCCGCGAGCATAAAGGCAAGGACTAGCAGACTGCGGAAAACCGAACTGTAGCGGCGGTCTATGACCAGAGCTGTCCAGGATATCGCGCGAAGCGCATCCGAATACAGCCGCGTAGCGGGCGACAGAATGTTGCCCCACGCGTTAGCGTGGGGTATGCGCTGCAATTGAAGGTTAGCCCGCGAGGGGCGGAAGATTCTTCAGAACCATCTTTCGCTCCTCCGGAGCTCATAAAATCGAGGTCTACCGGGTCCCCACGCTGGCGCGTGGGGCTACATTCTGTCGCCGCTACGCGGCTGTATTCGGATGCCTTCGGCAACGACCGCCGCGTTCCTACCCCTCACCACGAGTTCGTTCTAAAAGAGGCCCGGTCAGACCGGAGGGCGGCTGTTTTTCCAGCGTGAATCGGCGCCGGATGAACACCTTTCCCACCCAACGATCGAGAGGACGGGGGATGGGCGAGATATCATGGCGCAGGCAACTGTGAATGAGCTTTTTCACAAGACCCGCCCCGGTAATCAAGGCGCCGATCCGCGGATACTGCTTCATCGTCACGGTCCGCTCACCAAAATTCTTCCGCATCACATAATCGAACCAGAAGTCGGGAACGCGCGTGATGTTATAGAACGCCAGCGTCAGGTTCAGGACCGTCGGCATGAAATGGACATACGACGCGAGCGTGATCTTCTCCTGATTCCTGGTGAATCCGCTCTCTTCTCCCATTCTGTAAATCGTGGTTCCCGGAAGCAGCGTCAGCGCATTGATCGCGAACGTGTAGGGGCGTTTCAACCGGTGAACCAGCCGAATCGTATCCTTAAGTTGTTCGGGACTCTCCCACGGGTTGTCGACGATCAGGTCGTACTGCACGGGCGCCAGCCGCTTGCGGTTCTGATACGCAAGCTCGGATGCCGCGAACATCTTCCCGTCATGCAGCGGCCGCACAAACACATTCTTCATGACCTCGCGATTGCCGGATTGAATCCCGATGCGCAACTTGATCATTCCCGCATCCATGAGTGTTTTGAATTTCCTGCTCTCGACGGAAGCCGGAATGACGCCGCTGATGAAGAACGGAATATCGAAATCCCGCTTGTACTTTGCGGCAAAATCTTTGATCAGCTCGAAAGGCAGGAACATGTAGGCGTCGTCGTCGATGACAACGTTGTAAATGTGCGGATACTTCGAAAGGATATACCGCAGTTGCGCCATGAAGAATTCCGGTGAGTGGTGACGGAACTTTCGGTAGTCATCGATAAGATCGATCAGGATGTCGTTCGAACAGAACGTGCACTTGTACGGACAGCCCTGGCTGAACATGCTCCACAGCTTGCCGCCGTAGTACTTCTTCATCAGGGCCATGTTCATTCGTTTGAGCTTTCCGCCATCATTGATCAGGTGACCTTCGAACTCGAAATCCATGAAGGGCAGTTCGTCGAGATCCTGGACGAGCGGTTGTTCAGGATTCTTGATGACTCGGTCGCCGTCACGGAACCAGAAGCCCGGTGTGGTCTTGTGATCCCTTCCGTCGCGCAGGGCCTCGGCCAGACGAAGAAAACTCACGTCGCCCTCGCCCAGGCAAATGCCTTCGACGACGCTCATACATTGTTCCGGAAAACTGGTGGGATGAATGCCGCCCCAGATGATCTTCGAATCGAGTTCCCGCTGCAGCCGGCGAGTCAGCAGTTCGGCTTCATCGGCCTGATGCGTCCACACACTCAAACCAACGACCAGACTCCCGCGGCACGCATCAATCAACTCGGTATAGAAGGATTCCGAAAACTCGGGCACCTTGAAATACGAGCTGAAGCGCTGGCTGACCTGTCCCCACAAACTTTTTGGTTGGAGGAAGATCAGCTTCGCGACAAAGCCGTTGCGTTTGAGTTGTGCCGAGATGCGGCGCGGACCGATGCAGTAGATATCGTCGGTCAGGCAGATGATTGTGACAGTCGGTTGCACTGCGGGAATTTTACAGCATAGTGACAAGAATCAGCCGCGAATTACGCCAATGACGCGAATGGGCGCTTAAGACTCACTTTGACGCGCCCATTCGCGTCATTGGCGTAATTCGCGGCTGATTCTTTCAGAACAAACCCATGATCCTGCCTTCAGGCGTGATATCGATTTTGTTTGCGGACGGGATCTTTGGCAGCCCAGGCATGGTCATGATGTCGCCGCAGATCGCGATCACAAATTCTGCTCCTGCCGACAAACGGACTTCGCGCACGGGCACGACGTGATGCTTGGGCGCGCCTTTTTTGTCCGGATCGGTCGTGAAACTGTACTGTGTTTTTGCGATGCAAACAGGGAAGTGGCCGTAGCCCTGGTCCTGCAATTCCCTGAAGCGATCACGGACCTTCTGGTCGCCGATGATGTCATCCGCGCCGTAAAGCTCGCGCGCCACTGTCTGAGCCTTTTTCCACAGAGGCATGTCGTCGGGATAGATTGGCGCAAACTTGGACGGCACCGTATCGATCGTTTTGAGAACCGCTTTCGCAAGGTCTGCGGCGCCCGGACCACCCTTCGCCCAGTGATCCGAAAGAATGCACTCCACTTCGATGCTTTCACACAACGACTTCAGTAATGCGAATTCCGCCTCGGTGTCGGCGCTGAAACGATTAACACAGACCACCGCGGGTACGCCGTATTTGCGAACGTTCTCCACGTGCCGGGCGAGGTTGGCAAATCCCTTTTCCAGCGCCGCAAGGTTCTCCTGCTTGAGAGCGTCTTTTGCTACGCCGCCGTGCATCTTGAGCGCGCGGATCGTCGCCACAACCACCGCGCAGTCCGGCTTGAGTCCTGCTTTGCGGCACTTGATATCCATGAACTTTTCGGCGCCGAGGTCCGCGCCGAAGCCCGCTTCGGTAACGACGTAATCGCCGAGTTTCAGGGCCGTCTTTGTGGCAATGACAGAGTTGCAGCCGTGGGCGATGTTTGCAAAAGGTCCCCCGTGGATCAGTGCAGGATTGTTCTCGATCGTTTGAACGAGATTGGGTGCGAATGCATCCTTGAGCAGAGCGGTCATAGCGCCGGCCGCTTCGAGATCCGAAGCTTTCACGTACTTTCGATCCCGCGTCTGTCCGACGATCATATTGCCGAGACGCCGCTTGAGATCGCCCAGATCCTCCGCCAGGCAGAAGACCGCCATGATCTCGGAGGCAGCAATGATGTCGAATCCGTCTTCGCGGGGAAACCCGTTGCCGACGCCGCCCAGAGAAATTGCGATCTCCCGGAGCGCACGATCATTCATATCGATGCAACGACGCCAGGAGATCCTCCGGGCGTCCAGACCCAGGGCGTTGCCCCAATAGATGTGGTTGTCCACCATCGCGCCCAGCAGATTGTTCGCGGCTCCAATCGCATGAAAGTCGCCGGTGAAGTGCAGATTGATATCTTCCATCGGCAATACCTGCGAATATCCGCCTCCCGCGGCGCCACCCTTTACTCCGAAGCATGGACCCAGACTCGGCTCTCGCAGACATATGACCGCATTCTTACCGAGATGATTCAAAGCGTCGCCCAATCCGACCGTTGTTGTCGTCTTTCCCTCGCCGGCTGTAGTGGGTGTGACGGCTGTAACAAGAATGAGCTTTCCGTTCGGACGGTTTTCCAGAGTGCGAATGTAGTCCAGCGAGATCTTCGCTTTGAAATGGCCATACAGCAGAAGATCATGGAGCTCGATGCCAAGCTTTTGCCTGCCCACTTTGGCGATGGGCAGCATGTGCGCTTCCTGCGCGATGTCGATATCGGATTTGGGATTGGCGTGTTGGTCGTGCACGAGACTTCAGACTCCTTTGGCTAATGCGCCATCACCTCGCTCTTGGAGACCTCAGCTCGTTGCGGCTTTATCACCCAATGCAGAGAAATCATGACGACGACGGTTATAAAAGCGGGTATGGCCGCCACGTAGAAAAGTTCACGAGCTGCCCAACCGCGACTTAAAAGCACACCGGCAATGTTCGGTCCGAGGATCGCGCCGAGTCGGCCAACGCCCAAGCCCGAACCGATACCGGTGGAACGAAGATTAGTAGGATAGTAGGTTCCGGCCAGCGTATTTACCGCGCCCTGCCCGCCGACGATGGTCAGACCCGCGGTAAACACCACCATAAATAAGAATGCAAGCGTCGCAGCCGGCTGGCCGATCATGGCAATACTGATGCAGCCGAAAGCGAAAGAGGTGCCAAGCACGGGAATAAAGCCGAATCGGCCGATGAGCCAGCCGAGTGCCAGCGTGCCGATTGTTCCGCCTATCTGCAGCGTTGTGCCGACAAGTGCGGCGCTGCGGATCGAATATCCTGCATTCGTGACGACCGTCGGCAGCCAGCTCGCCAGGAAATAAAGGTTCAAAAGGTTTGTGAAATTGATGACCCAAAGCAGCGCCGTTCCCATCGCACGGCCATCCCGGAAAAGATGAACAATAGGTGCGCCTTTGGCGGTTTGCTCTTTCACAACATAATTCGCGGATGCGGGAATCGTCGCGTCGATACGGCGTAGCCACTTTCCGATCTTCTCGGTCTTGCGCCGCAGCGCCAGGAACTGAAGAGACTCGGGCAGATAAAGGACCATGAGGACCGTAATAACGAGCGGTATCGCACCGCCGATAAAGAAGACGGAACGCCAGCCGAATATCGGGATCAGCCAGGCGGAAAAAAAGCCGCCAAGGACGGCGCCGGCGTTGAACCCGTTCGAGACGAGCATCATCATGAATACACGCAGCCGCTGCGGGCTGTATTCGCCGACAAGAGTCATCGCGTTGGGCATGATGCCGCCCAAACCCACCCCCGCGATGAAGCGAATCGCGAGCAACTGATTCATGGAACCTGCGAAGCCGGTCACGATGGTAATGAAGGAGAAGAAGAGCGTGGCTACAATCAGCACCGGCCGCCTTCCAATCTTATCGGCCAGCATGCTGAACAGCAGGGATCCCACCGCAATCCCGACGAGCGCCGCGCTGAGCACGCGTCCCATTTCCGCGGGGTTGGGATGCCAATCGCGAATGATGGCAGGAGCGGCATAACCAAGGGCCTGCACGTCGTATCCGTCCATGATCAGGCATGCGGCGCACAGGATGTAAACCCATACCTGGAAAGCGCCTACGTTGCTGTTGTCAATGACGGCGCCTATATCGATCTTCTTTGCAGCTTCCATTTTCACACTCCTTGTCCCGAAGCATGGGCGTCAAGTTTTATCACGGTTGGTCCAGGAAATTAGCCACAAAAGGCGCAAGAAGCACAAATTCGGGGACAGACGTATAAATCACCTAATTAGCAAGTCAGGTGGCTTTGAACGCTAATTAGGTGATTTATACGTCTGTCCCCGAATTTGTGCTTCTTGTGCCTTTTGTGGCTAATTTCTACCTCGGCTGGGTAATCACGTCGATCAGCGCGGGCTCGCCTTTCTTGACGCGTTCGATTCCGCGCTTGTATGCAGCCACGAGGTCCTTCGGATCGCTGATCGGCCCTTCGCCGTAGAGGCCGTACGTCTGAGCCATCTTTGCGTAGTCGATATTGGGCTCTCTGAGCGTGGTACCGATGTGGGCCCGCTCGATTCCGCGATTCCGTTGATTCGCCATGCGTTGAACGAACATGACTTCAGCGTGGTAAGCCCGGTTGTTGTGCATGATGATGAGCATCGGAATCTTATGATGCGCGGCGGTCCATAACACGCTCGGCGCGAAGTTCAAATCGCCGTCCGTCTGGATGTTTACGGAGAACCGGCCGTACTTCTTGTTGGCCAGCGCAGCGCCAACGGATGCCGGCGCATTGTACCCGATGCCGCCGGCGCCCTGGCCACCGATGTACTGGTAGTGCTTGTCGAAGTTCCAGAGCTTGTCGGGCCAACCACCAATAAAGCCTTGCCAGCCGACCAGCGACCAGTCTTCGTTCTTGATCAACGGCCACAACTCTGCCGCGAGTCGGGAGAGGCTGACCGGACTGGAATCCCAACCGAAGCGCGCGTCCTCCTTTGCCTGATTCCTGGCTCGTTGATTCGCCTCTGCGATTTTGGAAGCGCGATCATCGAAGAATAGGCGCCGATCGGCGGTGATCAGTTTCCTGCACTCTTCAATGAGGAGCGGCAGCGTGGCCTCGGCATCGGCCGCAATTGAAAGATCGACTGGAGCATAGGGTTGAAAATCCTGGATGTTGCTCTTCATGAACAGATCCAGAGCTGTGATGCTGATCGCCTTCACGTTTGGCGGCGGCGGAGCACCCTGGACTTCCAGATTGAGAATCAGGTCCGGCTGACCTGTGCCGTTACCTGCGAGCGGATGTCGATTCGGAATGTGCATGCGCTCTCCGCCGTTATTGACGGGAGCTTTCAGGACGTCGGCCAGTTCGGTGACGAGGGTCATACCGTTTGGTGTCCGCGCAGCGCGTCCGCAGTTGATGCGAGGATTGTCTGCGGCAACCAGCATTTTGGCTGCCTCCCGGACCGCGCCGATGTCGCCGCTTGGAGGTGTGGACATCGCGAGCTTAGGGATACGCAGGTTCTTATGCGTGTTTGGCTCTTCCTGCAAGCCGGCATCGCAAACGATTGCCACGGGTCCCATCGGCGGGGTCATGGCGATCTTATAAGCCCGCACGGAATTGGTCGCGAATGCCTGCAATGAGGCAGGATTGTCGTCCCATTTGGTGAAGTCGCGAACCATCGCACACATGTCCTGAGCACTGTGGTACCAGTTGACGCCGGCGCCTCGGGACGCTGAATCCGCGTGGTTGCCGATCACCATGAATATCGGTACGCGGTCCGCATATGCGTTATAAATCGCCATAGAGGCATGCTGCAGTCCAACCGTGCCGTGCAGTAGTGCCATGATCGGCTTGCCTTCGATCTTTGCGTAACCATGAGCCATCGCCACAGCCGATTCTTCATGGCAAGTCGTGAGCATCTCGGGCTTGGTGTTGTTGCCATAGTTGATGAGGGATTCATGCAGTCCCTCGAAGCTCGAGCCGGCCATGACCGCGACGTATTCGATGCCGAGCGCCTTGATCACATCGACCATGAAGTCCGAACCCGGATTCTCGACAATCCGCGTGTTGGCCTGCGGGGCTGCCACGTCCGCCGCCAGCTGAGCACCCGTCGGGACCACTGCGGCAGGCCGTGGCACAGACCCCTGTTGCTGAGCAATTGCCGCCGGCGCACTTGCGACCAGCGCCGCTGCGCCGGCAGCCGCGCCCTTCAGAAAACCACGTCGATTAACAGGACCTTGTTTCTTTGCCACAGTTGCCTCCTGGGATTGTCGGGTTGAATGAGGACCATTCTAATCGAAAAGGGAGTAACCACAAGAAGCACAAGAAGCACAAGAAGCACAAAACTTTGTGCCTCTTGTGCTTCTTGTGGTTACTGCTCCTCTTTGCCTCACTTCTCATTCAGGATCTGGTTCAACAGCGGAATGTCTTTCGCTGCAGGTGGTTCCTTGAATGTCTTGATGTAGGCGAAAAGATCCGCCGCCTGCTGATCCGGCACAACCTTGGTTGTGTATGTCGGCATCCCGTTCGTGCGCGGATTGCGGATGTAATTCGTGAAACCCTGCTGATTGAGCTTCGTTGAAACCAGCCGCGCGCCGTTTCCGGTTTGAGCCGAGTAGCCGTGGCAGGCATAGCAACTGTACTTCAGGTAGAGTTCCTTGCCGTTGTTCACGTTGCCCGCAGGAGCGGCGTTGCCTTGTGATGCGGCGGCTATCGGAAGAAGCATCGCGGTGACTGCCACGACAACGAGCAACAATGTCCACTTCGACAGGTTCATTTCTTCTTCCTCCTACGGCTTATAGGGTCTCGAGGCGGCCTTGATGATCTCGTTCAGCGTCGGAATGTCTTTCAGGTCCGGCGCGTTGCTCTTGAACGTCCGGATGTAGGCGTAAATATCCTTCGCTTGCTTGTCGCTGAGCGAGTTCTCTGGAAAATTGGGCATGCTCGTCGATGGTTGCACCGGCGCCACGTTCGCGCGGCCCCGAAGAAACCTTGTGAAATTCTCTTCCGTCGACAGGTTTGCGCTCCAGTTTCCGACGAAAGCTCGACCGGTCTCACCGTTGTAGCCGTGGCAACCGTAGCAGGTGTTCGCGAAATAGAGCGCTTTCCCGTTAGCCGCGTTTCCCGTAACCGGACTCGTCGGCGGATTCGGGTTTCCAGCCGGTGCAGCGCCCCGCTGAGCGCTCGCGGTCGCGATCGGAACGATCAGCGCCACGAGTGCCAGAGCAGCAAGCAAAACAGTTCTTGAATTTGTCTTCACGAATGCCTCCTGATGCTACCGCGGTTGCGTGACCACGTCGATCATATACGGCTGGCCGCGCTTCACGCTGTCCACGCCGCGCTTCAACGCCGCCGCCAGCTTTGTCGGATCGGTGATCGGTCCTTCACCGGCCATGCCGTAGCCCGCCGCCATCTTCGTGTAGTCAATGTAGGGATCCCGGAGTGTTGTGCCGATATGTCCTCGATCGGTTCCACGGCCGCGGACGCCGCACATGTATTCCACGAACATGAGTTCCTGATGCCACGCGCGGTTGTTGTGCATGATGGTGAGCATGGGGAGCTGGTGATGCACTGCGGTCCAGAGCACGCCGGGTGCGTAGTTGAGGTCCCCATCGCACTGGATGTTGATCACAATTCGTCCGCGATTCTTGGCCGCGAGCGCAGCGCCGACGGATGCCGGAGCGCCGTAGCCCATGCCACCCGCCCCCTGGCCGCCGAGATAGCTGTAAGGCTTGTTGTGGTCCCAAAGCTGAGCGTTGTGACCGCCGGAGAAACCGCTCGGCGAAGAGAAGCACCAGTCTTCGTTCATGATCAATGGCCAGAGTTCGGAGTAAACCCGGGCCGTGCTGATCGGGCTTGCATCCCAGCCATTTCTCTTGCTCTGCACGGCCTGGGTGATTGCCTCGATGCGCGCCTTCTGATTCGCCTCTGTGTGTTTGGCCGCGCGCTCCTGAATCACTCTGCGTTTGTCCGCGGTGAGCTGACGTTTGACTTCCTCGATGATGCCCGGGAGGCTGGCTTCCGCGTCGGCCGGGACCGCGAGGACAGGACCGGCGGGAGCGCCCCCGCGACCGCCTCTGGTGCCGGAACCCGGTGCGATGCCGCCGAACCCGATGTTGGTTGTGTCTCGGCTGAGGAGCGTCGTTAGATTCGGACCTGTGATGGAGGCCTGAGCGCCGACGGTTTCCAGTCCAAGCGTGTAATCGTATGTCGTATTCGAGCCCGGACCGCAGAGTGGATGACGCTGCGGGAAGCTCATGGGTCCATTCGTTGCAGCTGTGCTTGTTGAAGCGCCCACGAGTTCGGCAAGCTCAACGGCCTGCTTGACACCTTGAGGCGTTCGCAGGCGGCCTACCGCGATCCTCGGGTTCTGCGCGTCGATCAGGCCTTTTGCAATCTCCCTTGTCTGCGTGGGATCCGCGCCCGTGATTTGCGGCGGCTTGTAGGCCGGCACGCTCATGGTTCGGGCTTCCTCTTTTTGAAGCTCCGTATCCAAAACCACAAGAGTCGGCGCCGTCGGCGGAGTGATGGCTTCGTTGTATGCGCGCTGGAGCGCCGTGAGGGATTCGGCCAGAGTCTTTGGCTGAGCGTCCCACTTCGTGAAGCTCCGAACCATTCCCGCCATATCGTGGGCGGTGTGGGCCGCAATGAAGCCCTCATCGCGCCCGACAATGATGACCATCGGCGCCCGGTCGTAGTAGGCCTGGTAAATGGACATCGCCGCGTGCTGAATACCGATCGTGGCGTGCAGCAATGCCACCATGGGTTTGCCTTCGGCCTTGCCGTATCCGTGGGCCATGGTCACAGCGGACTCTTCATGCAAAGCGGTGATGAACTCCGGCATCTTGTTTGGCGGATTGCCGTAGTTGATGATCGACTCCTGCAGTCCTTCAAAGCTCGAGCCCGGATTCGAGGCCACGTATTCGACGCCAAGGTCCCTGAGCACCTGGGTCTGGAGATCCGATCCGGGACGTTGGACCGTGCGCGTGGACACCGCCGGCCTGGCGTTTCCGGCGTCTCGCTCGACCTGCGCGGCGTTTGGCGCCGGAGCGCTTCCTTGCGCGGATCCAGCGCCGGCCTGGCCGGTCGTTACACCACGTTGGGCTTCCGAACTCGGGACGTTCGTTACCAGCGCCGCGGCTCCTGCTGCCGCACCGGCGGCTGCGCCCTTTAGGAAACCACGACGGTCAACTGAAACTTTTTTGGATTTCGGCATTAGTTCCCCCTTATTTGTGGTGCCTTGCAAATGAAACTCGACGCATCGCTTGTGCTGCCCGTGCCTTTGTATTGCGCAAGCTCGGGATAAACGCAAAGCGGCCGTGTCATGTCCACTTTGTTGTTGGTTACATGGTATGCGGTTATCGACTCGGGAGCGATGCCCGATTCCCGCCAGCGTTCGAGCGCGGCCATGAAGTTGAACTGGTTGGGACCCGGCCCGTTGCCGCAATGCGCGACGCCGGGCGCCATGAAGAGGCGAATCCAGTTATCCTGCTTTGCTCCCATTTTGGAGAGCACGGTGGAGTAGTAATTGATGGTGTTGCCCGGCGAAATGGCAGTGTCATTCCAGCCGTGATACAACAGCAGCTTTCCGCCGCGAGCCTTGAATGCGGAGAGGTCCGGGTTGACGGCATTGATGATGGTGCCGACCTTCTCGTCGACTATTTTCAGGTCGCGATCCAGATCAAAGCCGCGCCAATCCCACTGTGCAGTGTCGTAAGCCACCTGGAAAGAGCCTATAGAAACTCCCGGAGGTTGGTTTGCCGTACCGGCGATCACCTGCCAGCCCGTTTCGCTGCCTGGTTCCTTGCCGGGAAAAACCAACTCGCCCGTTTTCAGCTTCGCGGGGGCGTAGACTCGCTTGACCGATTCGAGCTGCGCTGCAGTGAGGCAGCTTTCCGCGTCGGCACCCTTACACAACAACGTCGCAGGATCGAACTTGCATGAGCGCGGATCGTTAAGAAGCCCATCCTTCACGCCATCGCGCGCGTCGCAGGCTTGCAGGACGGCTTTGTTCAGGAAGGAGGCCTTTCCTGCCGGAACCGCCGCGCCTGTATCCTTCAGCACGGGGACGGCGACTCCGAGATCCCACGCATGCAGGTGCGTCTGGTAGTTGGCAGGGGCCCCTGCCAGGATCGCATCGAAATCTTCCGGATAACGCTGTGCCGACATCAAACCCTGACGGCCTCCTGTCGAGCACCCGTTCCAGTAGGAAAGGCGCGGTCCACGATCGTAGTACGCGGTAAGGAACGCTTTCGCTTTAACGGTCATCTCGTGCACTGCGCGGTACGCGAAATCGACGACTTTCTCCGGATGACCAATCGCGAACAGGGCGTTTCCACCTTTGTGGCCGGTGTCCGTCGAAGCCGTAGCGTAGCCCTCATTGACAGCGTTCGCCATCGCCGCATAACTAATGACTCCGGCCCACCCCCCGTTTCCGACTGCCTGGAATTTTCCGTTCCAATTTTCCGAGGGGAGCCAGACTTCAATTTCAATTTCGGAATCCGAAGAAGGTTTGAGGATGGCATTCACGCGGCAGTGAGCCGCGAGTTGGACGGGTTGTGGCTGTTGCGGCCCGCCCCCAGGTGGCGGCGTGTACACTCCTTCCGGAACCAGTTCCGCCACTTTGATAGTCGTGCCCGGTAACTGCAACGATTTCAACCCTTCGCAAGGAGTTGGCGCCGGCGTCGCCAATGCAGACCCGAGAAGTACGAGTGCGATGGTACTGATCATGAGGGGAAGCCTCCTACGTTGCGTGAAACTATCACAAGTCCATTCTCGCCGCCAACGACTGTGGGATAAACTCTCCGACCGACAATCCCTGGAGGATGAGTTATAAAACGTAACCTGTTACTTGGCATGGGCCTCGTTTTGCTGGCTGCCGTGCCGGTGCTTGCGCACCATTCGTTTGCTGCGCAATACGACCGAACCAAGCCGATCAACTTCAAAGGCAAGGTCACCAAGGTCGAATGGATGAATCCGCACGTCTACTTTTACGTGGACGTGGACGAAGGCGGCAAGGTCACGAACTATGCCTGCGAGGCTGGAGCCCCAAACTCGCTTTACCGGCAAGGTTGGCGGAAAGACGCACTGAAGAACGGCGACCTGGTTTCCGTTGAAGGCTGGCGCGCCAAGGATGGAACAAACACCGTGAACGCGGGTAACATCACGCTGCCGGACGGCAAGAGAGTATTTGCGGGCTCCCCCGATGATGGCGGGCCGGGCGCAGGCGGCGCTCGAAGAAACCAGTAGTCAAGACACAAAGGCAAAAGATCTGACCAATGCTCAATTCCCAATTCTCAGCCGATTAATTCGGAGTCTGTCCCCCGAATTAATCGGCTGAGAATTGGGAATTGAGCATTGGTCAGATCTTTTGCCTT
>Ga0137394_10000105_pt1 | contig 56077 bp, 35 predicted proteins | sample czobulk116metaG_FD_108278 | JGI IMG/M metagenome (GOLD analysis project Ga0137394, IMG submission 108278) | Vadose zone soil microbial communities from Angelo Coast Range Reserve, California, USA - czobulk1.16 metaG | ecosystem: Environmental > Terrestrial > Soil > Vadose zone | place: USA... | reverse complement strand
GAAGGGCAGATTCTATGTCCAGATTCACAGCGAGGGAGCGCCAAACGGCCACCTGTTGGGCTGGCTACTTAGCGACGTTAAGAAATAGGAGGACGAATGCTCGGTCTGAAAAAATATATCGTGTTGGCGTTGTTCGGAATCGCTGTTTCGAGCGTACTGATTGCACAGGCTCCCCCGGGACAACGGGCCGGCGGCGCTCGTGGACAGCGTCAAGACGGGCCCCCACCTGTGTTAGGGCTCACGGTAACCGGCGAGGTACAGAACTATGCTCCCGTGACCGACGCAATGCTGCGTAATCCCGATCCCGCCGACTGGTTGATGATCCGGCGCGACTATCACGCATCGGACTACAGCCCGCTCAACCAGATCACACGCGACAACGTAAAAGATCTGCAGCTCGTCTGGAAGTCGCCGATGAATGAAGGCGGGACCAATCAACCCGCCCCCATCGTGCATAACGGAATCATCTATCTCGCAAACACCGGCGGCATTATCCAGGCGCTCGATGGATTGACCGGCAAAGTCATTTGGGAAAACCACCTCGGCGGGAACATCGCGATGCGCGGCATCTCGATTTACGGGAACAACATCTACCTGGCGAATGGCAACCGCGTAATCGCAGTCGACGCCCGCAACGGCAAGAACGTCTGGAGTACTGAAATCGCCCAGGGTTATAACAATTCCAGCGGTCCGCTCATCGTCAACGGCAAAGCGATCGAGGGACTCGGCAGCTGCCAGCGCTACCAGGAAGAGAAATGTTTCATGAGCGCATATGACACCACCAGCGGCAAGCAACTCTGGCGGTTCTATACGATCGCGACCACGGGCAATCCGGGAGCTGAAACCTGGGGAAATCTTCCGGACAGAAATCGCGCGGGCGCGGAAATGTGGATCACCGGCAGCTATGACCCCGTTCTCAATTTGACTTACTGGGGAACGGCTCAAGCCAAACCGTGGATGACGCTCACGCGCGGCACGGAGGGCGATGCCCTTTATTCGAGCTCGACGATTGCCGTCAATCCCGACGACGGCAAACTCAAGTGGTACTTCCAGCACGCTCCCGGCGAAGCGCTGGATCTCGACATCGTGTTCGAGCGCGTTCTGGTCGATGCCGGCGGTCAGAACCTGCTCTTTACGATCGGTAAAGACGGCATTCTGTGGAAGCTCGATCGAAAAACCGGCAAGTATCTTGGCCACAAGGAAACCGTCTTTCAAAATATATGGACGAAGTTCGATCCGGTGACCGGGAAACCGACCTACCGGGAGGACATCTTGAAGGAGGCACTCGGCAAACCTGTGGATGCATGCCCGACCAGCGCGGGAGGTAAAAACTGGCCGGCCATGAGCTACAACGCTCCGGCCGGCCTACTCATCGCGCCCCTGGTTCAAGCGTGTCAGGTGATGGTTCCGCAGGCGGCGAACCTCGATGGCAACGGTATCGGAGGCGGAGCCAGCCGATCCTTCTATGAGAGTCCCGGCAGCGACGGCAATTTCGGCAAGCTTGCGGCCTACGATGTCAAAACGCTGAAGGAGGTATGGTCGCTTCAGCAGAGAGCGACGTTCCTGACGGCAGTGGTGTCGACGGCGGGGGGAGTCGCCTTTGTGGGTGACCGGAATCAGAAGTTCAAGGCGGTGGACGTCAAGACGGGCAAGGTCCTTTGGGAAACGACTCTCGCAACCTCCGTGCAAGGCTTCCCGGTGTCGTTCAGCATCGGCGGGAAACAATACATCGGTGTGACGACAGGACGCGGTGGTGGCAGCCCCTGGGGCGTCCCGAATACGGTTACACCGGAGATCAATCCTCCGCAGACCGGTTTCGCGATGTACGTGTTTGCGTTGCCGGACAAGAAGTAGCTAGGGATTAGCCGCGAATTACGCCAATGACGCGAATGGGGCGCATCAAGAATCATTGAATGCGCCCCATTCGCGTCATTGGCGTAATTCGCGGCTAACCTTTCTACGGCAGCGCCAGGGCCACGAACTCCGCCGCATGGCTGGCCGACCCAATCGCCACGACAATATATTGCTTGCCCCTGGACATATAGGTCATTGGCGCCCCGGTTGTCCCCGCTTCAAACTCCGTTTCCCACACCACTGCTCCTGACGCCTTGTCATACGCACGGAATTTCCTGCCGCCACCGCCGGGAGGCGTGCGGATGTTGATGGGGTCGCCTTCACCAATGAAGAGCAGCGTCTTCGTCAGGAGCGGGGAGGCGCGGCCCGGTTGTCCGAGCGGAGGCAGGTTGAGATGCTTGATCGCCGCATTATCGCGCGGCCCATCACCGTTCGGTTTCATCCAGACCTGATCGCCGGTATTCAAATTGATGGCGGTGATCCTGCCATACGGTGGCTTGAAGAGCGGGAGACCACGCGGTCCCGAGACGAATTCACGAGTTCCGTTTTTGTATCGCAGGTTCGTGCGGCTCGGATCGCCGAGAACGAGGTCTGCGGCGAATGTCCCGGTAACAGAGGGGACATAGAGGAATCCCGTATCCGGGTCGAACGCCGCGCCATTCCAATCGGCGCCTCCCACCGAACCCGGGAGTTGAAGCGTGCCCTTCGTATCGTTCGGGCGGTCGCCCTTGATCGAGGGCGGCGTGTAGAGAGGGCCGGTAACGTAGCGCTTCGTAATCTCGACGGCCTCGGCGCGCAGTTCGGGCGTGAAGTCGATCAGATCATCCACAGATACGCCCTGCCGCTCGAAAGGCAGCGGTTTGGTCGGAAAGGGCTGCGTCGGCGAAGTTCGTTCACCTGGAGTCGTCGAACCTGGAACCGGGCGCTCCACGATGGGCCAGACGGGCTGGCCCGTCACGCGATCGAAGACAAAAACAAAGCCTTCCTTGGTAACCTGCGCAACGACTTTGACGCGCCTGCCATTCACCGTAACGTCGCCGAGGACAGGCGCGGCAGGCAGATCGTAGTCCCACAGATCGTGGTGCACGGTCTGGAAGTGCCAGACGCGCTCGCCGGTCTCGGCCTTGATGCACACGACGCTGTCGCTGAAGAGATTGTTGCCCAGCCGATGCCCGCCGTACATATCGCTGGTCGGTGAGGTGAGCGGAAGATAGACGTAGCCCAGTTCTTCATCTGCGGTGAGGTTCGTCCAGGCGTTGACTGCTCCCGTGTACTCCCACGACCGGTTTTCCCACGTATCGACGCCGAACTCGCCTTCTCTGGGAATGACCCTGAACTTCCAGCGCAGCTTGCCGGTCCTTACGTCATAGCCGCGGACATCACCGGGAGTTCCTTCTTTGAAATTCGGGTTATCCCCGACCGAAGAGCCGACAATAACGACATCCTTAACGATAAGTGGAGCGGACGTCCCGTTGTAGGGTGCCGGCTGCGGGCCCAGGTCCGTCCGCAGATCGATCTTGCCGCCAGCACCAAAACCGCGAATCAGCTCGCCGGTCTTCGGATTCATTGCCACCAGGTACGGCGGACGGACCGCGAGAATCCGCTCGTCGCCCCCATTGCGCCAGTATCCAATGCTCCGGGTGGAGGTGCCATTCAGCGCCTCCGGGCTCGATTCGGGTGGCTCCTGAACCCAGATCGTCTTGCCCGTCGAAGGGTCGAAAGCTTCAACCAGGCCGACGCCGTTCGAAGCATAAAGCACACCATTGATCATCAGCGGGGTTGAGCGGAACAGGCTCGGTACCGTCAGATTCTGCCGTTGCTTCCGAAATTCGTCCGCAACTGCCGGCCGGCGCCAGGCGATGCGCAGATTCCTGACATTGTTTCTGGTGATCTGGTCGAGGGGCGAATATTTGGTGCTTCCCTTGTCGCCACTATGATTCGGCCACTGACCGCCTCGCGATCCCTGCTGAGCTCCAGCGGTGATCGCCATGGCAAGCCAAACCAAAACACTAATGATGTGCGAAGCTGTGCGTGTGCTCAAGTGTGCCTCCGTGGCGCAATTTCTATCACTTCGATCCCCAAGGGTCAAAGTTTGAAGAAGAAACCGGAGTTTTTCAATTGGACAATCCACGATTGCGATAGACAATACGCGGACACATGAAGCCGATTCCGCAGAAAGCGGCGCCTCACATCAGGAGATCTTTACCGCAACGCAGACCTTTGAAGGTGTACGCATTCGATCCCACCCGCGGGCGAGGGCTCGGAAACTACATGACGTGCCAGGTGCCTTACGAGAGCCTGCGGCCCGGCCCCGCCGGGAAATATCTGGCGGTGATCGATTACGACTCGAGCAATAAGATTTACTACAGCCCCGTTGATTTGGATCACCCCGCGATCCTGCTGGGGAGCGGCCTTGATCCGAGCGAATCGGACCCACAATTTCATCAGCAGATGGTCTATGCGGTCGCAAGCGAAACGATTTACCGTTTCGAGCAGGCATTGGGCCGCAAGATTCGGTGGAGTTTCAATCGATGGAGCGGCAGTAAGGAGGCTGATGGCGTCCTGCGGATCTATCCACATGCGATGCAGGAGGCAAATGCCTATTACAGCCGTGAACTTCGTGCGCTCGTGTTTGGATATTTCCCGGCGTCCGAAGTAGATCCAGGCGACAATCTCCCGGGCCAGACCATATTCACGTGCCTTTCTCACGACATTATTGCCCACGAAACGACGCACGCTCTCGTCGATAGCCAGCGCGATTTCTTCACCGAATCGACCAGCGCGGACGCGCCGGCGTTTCATGAAGCATTTGCGGATCTGGTGGCGCTGTTTCAGCACTTCAGCTACAAAGAGGCGCTGTTGGAAATGATCAAGCGCACCGGCGGAAAGATCTACCGCTCATCGGTCGAACCTGAAACCGCGAAATCGCAGGACGGACCGGCGATTTCGGCGGAGTTGACGACGGACAATCCGATGGTCGGCCTGGCGAAACAGTTTGGCGACGCGTTGGGTATGAGGAAAGCGCTGCGCTCGGCATTGGGAACGCCTCCGAATTCGCGTGACCTGGATCTCGTGACCGAGCCACACGTTCGAGGCTCGATTCTCGTGGCGGCTGTTTTCGATGCCTTCTTCTCGGCATACGTCCGGCGGACGAGCGATTTGATGCGCATCGCGCGTTCAGCGGGCATGGCATTGGCCACCGATGACTTGCATCCGGACCTTGCGAACCGGCTCGCGGGCATCGCCGCTGCCACAGCCGAACACTTTCTCAACATCTGCATACGCGCTCTCGATTACTGTCCGCCCGTCGATATCCTGTTCGGCGACTTCCTGCGCGCGATGATCACCGCGGACTCGGACCTCATCCCTAACGACGAACACGGATACCGGGCGGCGCTGATCGAGGCATTTCGACGGAGAGGAATTGTGCCTGAATGGGTAACGTCGTATTCGGAAGAATCCCTGGTTTGGAACTCGCCGGAACAGGACGGCCTGGACCTAGTGCCGCTTTGCACCGGCCTGCAGTTCGCAGCATTCCGAAGCGGAAGCAGGAAAGACCGAAGAGAACAGATGGAGAACAACGCGGTTCTTCTCCACAGGTTTGCGACCAGGCATGCGGACGCGCTTCGTCTTTCACCATCTGAAAAAATTCAGGCACGCACTTTTCATGAGGTTCACCGGGTTGGACCGGATGGGCAGCTCACGTTTAATGTCGTAGCAGAATTCACTCAGCACCGGGACGTTCCGCGCTTTCCCGATCTTCCCAACGGACCGAAACTCACCTTTAGAGGCGGTACGACCGCCATTCTCGGGCCGGACGGCGGCCTACGGTATGCGATTCGGAAGCCGATGGCCGAGGACAGCGAGTCGGCCATAAAACGACTGGCACGCCAGCGGGACTACCAGGACTACCTCGAAGCGAATCTGAGCTTCGCACCATACGCCGACGAAATTGAGACGAGCAGCCAGGGAATGAACTTCAACATGATTCACAGAGGCTACTGAATGCCTGACCCAAAAGAATCCAGGCAGGAACTCCATGCGAGAACCATTCGCATTCGAATGTATCGAATTGGTTTTGGCGATTGCTTTCTGGTCTCGTTTCCGCTGCCTGAGAGCAAGAAAGGAGCGGACACGCACGCACACGTCCTGATCGACTGCGGCGTGCACCCAAAGGGAAAGATCGGAACCATGGAAGCCGTTGTTGACAACATCGCCGAAGTGACCGATCGGAAGCTCAGTATCGTCATCGCGTCCCATGCACACGCCGACCACATTTCCGGTTTCGACACTTGCGCCGATAAGTTTGCAGCTTTTGACGTCGGAGAAGTCTGGCTGCCGTGGACCTGGAACCTCAGGGACAAGGAAGCCGCAAAACTGCAGAAGAAGCATGCGGCGCTCGCAACAGCATTGAGTCAGCATCTGGCGGCCGCCCCAAAATCCAAAGCGAAGACCGCTATCGAAAATCTCACTGGAAACGCGCACGCCATCGCTCTGCTGAATGACGGTCTTGGCGTGAAGGGCAAGGCGAAATATCTGACGGCAGGTGACGAACTGGAGAACACGCCTGTTCCGAACCTGTCCGCACGCATTCTTGGGCCGCCGCGGTCGGTTGAATTTCTAGGCAAAATGGATCCGCCCGCCAGTCAACATTACTTGAGACTCGGGGATGGCGGTGTCACGCAGCCTCCGGTTCGGCCTTTTCAGGCAAGATGGCAAGTGAATCGAGACGCGGAAGAAATGGCGGCAATCGCGCTCCCAAGGAAAGAAGAAAAGGAGTTGGAAACAAGGCTCGGTTCCTCATTCGAGGACCTGGCATTCTCGCTCGATAGCGCAAAGAACAACGAAAGCGTGGTGGCGCTATTTGTTTTCCGCGGACAATACCTGCTCTTTCCGGGCGATGCGCAGTATGGAAATTGGATATGGTGGCTCGACCATCAGGCGCCGGAAGAGATCCTGCCAAGGATTACATTCTTCAAAGTCGCGCACCATGGCAGCGTCAACGCTACCCCCAAACGTGCTGTTGAAGGCATGAGCGCCGGAAAATTCGCCGCTATGGTTTCAACCCAGAGCAGCCCGTGGCCATCCATTCCGCGTGTGCCCCTGATGCAAGTACTCGATGAGAAGACGCAACAACGAATCGTCAGAAGCGATTGGCTTCAAGTGGACGGCGCTCCAACACCATCGCCGGAAACCGCTCCATCAAAACCAAAGAACTTGCCCGAAGGTTTTCAACAGGGTCGGCTCTGGTTTGACTACCTGATTCCCTGTTAGGGGCAACGCGGGCTAAAGCTATAAACAAAGAATCCGGATGAAGCCTGAAAATTGATTAGTGATTAATGATTAGTGCACCTGGAAAATGGACAAATCGAATCATTTGGCCAAGCGCATTAATCATTAATTAGTAATCAATTTTCAGCTTCATCCGGATTTTTCTTCGTTTATGGGTTAGCCCGCATCATTGCTGCTGATACGCTTTCTTCAAACCTGCTATGTCAAGTTTCTTCATTTGAAGCACCGCTTTCATAACTCTTGCTGATCTCGCCGGATCCTTGTCCGACAACATCCCGTTGGCGCCGTAGCAGTTCTTCGATGGGCGCTTTTGCGGAGGGATCGAGAGGATTCTGCCGGGGCCAGCCAATCAGGAACATAGGGTCCACCTTCGCGCCCGCTTTGAGCACTGCTTCAACGATTGGCACATAGTCGACATTCGGATCATGGTGGACGGCCGCCCACAGCACATTTCCCAAAACCGTACCTCCCCACACATTTTTAAGCTCGAGAGGAGCTTGTCGTTCCAGGAGGAGCTTGACGGTATCCAAATGTCCCGCAAGCGCGGCCAAATGCAGGCCCGTTTGTCCATTCCCATCTTGTTCGCGCAGATCCGCGCCTTTATTCAGCAGGAATTCGACGACGCTGGTTCGTCCATACTCACAGGCACACCTGAGGGCGGATTGCAACTGCGCTTTCGTCGCATTGCCTTTCAATTGGTCGTCTTCATCGAAGAACTTCTCTACCAGATCCAACCGGCCGAGCGAAGCGGCCCCTTCGATTCCCGCAGCCCCATTTGCGCCGGCATTCAGCAGAATCTCGGCCAGCGCGGTCCGCAACCCCGCCTTTACCGGATGAATGCTCGTCAAAAGCAGCCCCAGCGTGGTGGCGCCGCCGCCGTAGAGGTTACAGGTCGCGTTGACGTCCGATCCGCAATCGAGCAACAGTTGCAGAATGGCTGGAGCATTGCTTGGTGTACGCTGCCTCGGATCCTCGACGCCGTTTGCGCCGCAATAGTTCAGAAGAGTTGCCCGGTGAGGTCGCGGCGAACGGGCATGCACCAGCAAAGGCTCTTCGTCCAGCAATTCGCGCAGCGTTTCAAGATCTCCAAACACGACCGCGTCGGCTGCGCGCTCGAACAAGAGATTCAACTCTACGCGGTCGAGCCTGGCGTCTTCGTGGGCAGGACGCGCGCCGGCTTCAAGGAGACGCCGGATCACATGATCGCGAACGGCGTCATCTCTTCGCGCGACTGCCGCGTCGAGGGGCGTCTCCAAATCGAAATTGCGCGCATCGACGCTCGCGCCGGCCCGCAGCAAAACATCCACGGTTTCCATCAAGCCCGCCCGCACAGCCAGGTGGAGCGGTGTTTCGCCATCCTTGTCGGGAACATTCGGATCCAGACCGGTTTCGAGCAGCAAAGGGACGGCGCTGTAGCGGCCGGTACGAATGGCCCATGCCAGCATCCGATGATCGTCTTCTCCAAGCGGCAATAGACCGTGAAGTTCCGTACGCTCGCCATTGATGCAAGCGGCAATCGCGCGATCGACGTCGGTCAGGGCAGAGTCATCGATTCCACTACGGCGAAGCGCGTCAGCCGCTGCACGGTGCCCGTAGCGAAGAGCAGCGCGGTACGCCCTCCTCCAAATGGAAAGTGTCAATTCGTTCTGGGAATCGTCTCCGAGCAAGACCTCGATGAGGTCTGGATGACGCTGGAGACGAATCGCTTCCAGCAGAGCGGTTTCGGGAATTCTCGATCGCTCCAGGTACCGGACAAGTATCCGGGCCATCTCGGTCTTTTCGAGCATCACGCAGGCTTTGAGCGCCCATCCCACCTGCCACCAGGGTTGCGGCCCGGCCTCGAGCAGGAGCTTCAGCACTTCGCTGTTGCCGCTGCGCACCGCCTGCGAGACAGTCTCGTACGTTTGATTGAGATCGGCTCCGGCATCCAGCAGCATGCGCACCAGCTCCGGACTGCCGACCCGCCCCGCCGCACCGTCGATCGCGCGCCACTCGTGCTCGTCGAACATCTGGTTTATGTGCGGCGCAGTGTAGCCGAGTTCGAGGCCGGCCGCGTTCACATCGGCGCCGAGGTCGATGACACGCTTCGCGATTCGAAGCCGCGCGGCCGTCGCATCCTGTTCGACTCTGCGGTATCGGCTGCAACACAAGTAAAGCAGCGGGGGCCAATTTCGTTTTCCACCTCTCCCGTCCGCGAGTGACGGATCGGCCTCGAGCAGTGAAAAGGCAGCTTCAACATCCGCTAGCGCGGCAGCCACATGGATCGATCGTTTCGGGAAAGCGGGACCGCGGTCGAGCATCGTGCGCACCGCGTCATCATCACCGGCAAAAGCTGCATCGATGATCCGCTCACCCAGATCCGCCTCGGCGAACGCCGACTCTTCGATGTGGTGTTTCAGTTTCGGCCAGCTCGAAAAACCCGCCTCGCGCGCGACCACGAACTGTGCCTCACTGAGCGTGAGCGTTGAACCAAGCACCTGTTCGGCAGACAGGTTTCGAGCGCGCGGCAAGTAACGCGCGATGCGTACTGCGGCTTCCAGATTGCCGTCGCGGTGACCGCGGCGGAGATCCTTCGCCCGCTTGCGTTGCTGTTCAAGATTCAGATCGGTTTGCGAATCACGTGGAAAGGACATCAGACTACCCTCCATTGAATTCCGGTGTCCGCTCTGCCGGCTGGAAGACAGTCCGTTTGCTCAAGGATTGTCGAATTGAAAAGTCGAGACGGGCGCGGCCCTTCCCGCGGACCGGGTGCACTCTCGAAGGTGCATCAGAAAATATATCACCCGGTGTCGGAAATTTTGAAATTGAACGAATCCTGGACCTCAAATCCGAAATCCGAAATCTCCGATTGGACTGGCATGGCCCGGAACTGGACGTGCGATTGCGCGTGCCATGAAGGCCGACTCGAGAAAGGCCGACGAACTCCATCGACGACTAATTTGCTTTGGCGCTCGGACCACCCGCGCCGCCAAGATGCTTCCAAGAACTGATGAAGGCCGCTACATATCGCAGCAGCTAATGCGTTCCGGCCTTGCGGCGGCAGCGAACTACGCCGAAGCCAGAGCGGCCGAGAGCCGGGCTGACTTTATTCACAAGCTTCGCATCGTTCTCAAGGAACTGAACGAGACCAAGTCATGGCTGGAACAAATCGTGGCCAATGGTCTCTTTTCTCGCGAGAAAATGGCCGCGATAATCGCGGAAAATCAGGAACTCTGCTGGATCACCGCGGCCTCCATTAAGACGGCGCGCGGCGCGGGCAGTCCAATCTGAGATTTCGGCTTTCGGATTTGAGGTGCAGGATTCGTCCAATTTCAAATCTAAATCCGGGCTGCTCCTTATATATTGAAAAAAGCCGCCGCCCCGCATACGCTTTCGCCGTGCCACTCCAGGTCATCCGTCAGTCCAAAACATACGATGTATGCATCGTCGGGTCCGGCGCAGGGGGCGGAATGGCTGCCAAAGTCCTGTGCGAAGCGGGCGCGGACGTTGTCATGCTCGAGGCGGGTTCGATGTGGGACGCCGCCAAAGATTCCAAAATGTCGGCATGGCCGTACGACTCGCCGCGCCGCGGCGCGGCGACGGTGGCGAAGCCGTTCGGAGAATTCGACGGCTGTATCGGCGGCTGGGATATCGACGGCGAACCCTACACCACAGCGCCAGGCACGACATTCGACTGGTTTCGCGCGCGCATGCTCGGCGGCCGCACGAATCATTGGGGCCGTATCTCGCTTCGCTTCGGTCCGGACGATTTCAGACGGCGCAGCATTGATGGGCTCGGCGACGACTGGCCGATCAGCTACGACGATCTGAAGCCGTACTTCGACAAGCTCGACGTGCTTGTCGGGATCTTCGGCTCCGCCGAGGGCCTGCCGAACGAACCCGACGGTATTTTTCAACCTCCACCAAAACCGCGCTGCTACGAGTTGCTGATCAAACAGGCGGCCGATCGACTACACATCACGTGCATCCCGTCACGGCTGTCGATTCTGACGCGTCCGCTGAACGGCCGGCGCGCCTGCCACTATTGCGGGCAGTGCGGACGCGGTTGCAGCACGCATTCGAACTTTTCATCGCCCTCGGTGTTGCTGCCGCCGGCGCTGGCCACGGGCCGTCTACGCATCGTGGCGAACGCAATGGCTCGCGAGGTGACCACCGACGACAACGGTCTTGCGACCGGAATCTTTTACATCAATACGCGGGACAGCCGCGAGTATCAGGTGCGCGCACGAATCATTGTGCTCGCGGCAAGCGCCTGCGAATCGGCGCGGCTGCTGCTCAACTCGAAGTCGTCGCGGTTTCCCAACGGACTCGCCAATTCCAGCGGGGTCGTCGGCCGTTATTTAACCGACACAACCGGACTCTCAGTCTCCGGATACATACCCAAGCTGGCGAACAGCGTGCCACACAACGAGGACGGCGTTGGAGGCATGCATCTTTACATGCCGTGGTGGCTCGACAACAAGACGCTGGACTTTCCCCGCGGCTACCACATCGAGATCGGCGGCGGGCGGCGAATGCCTGCATACGGCATTCTCGGCGGCGTCGAGCGGTTCAACGGCGCCGGCGGGTACGGCAAACAGTTGAAGGACGATTACCGCAGGTACTACGCATCGACCGTCAACTTTTCAGGCCGCGGCGAAATGATTCCGAACGACGACAGTTACTGCGAGATCGACCCGAACGTTGTCGACAAGTATGGGATTCCCGTGCTGCGTTTTCATTTCGCATTCTCCGAACACGAAGTGCGGCAGGCAATGCATATGCAGGAGACCTTTCGCGAAATCATCCACGAGATGGGCGGCACGCCGCTGACGCCGATGCCGGCCCGCGAACAGGGTTACGGCCTCGCGAATGGCGGCCGCATCATCCATGAAGTGGGGACAACGCGGATGGGCAACGATGCGGCGACGTCCGTCGTCAACGCGAACTGCCAGACGCATGACGTGAAGAATGTATTCATCGCCGACGGCGGTCCCTTTGTCACGAACGCCGACAAGAACGTCACCTGGACGATTCTCGCGCTGTCAATGCGCACCAGCGAATACATCGCGCGAGCGCGCAGGCAACTGGATCTATGAAGACCATCACACGCAGAACCGCTCTGAAGCTGCTGGCCTCCACACCGGCCGCGGCGGCGATGGCGTGGACGCCTGCGGAGGCGGAGCAGGCGCACGAGCACGCCCAGGAGAGCCGGCGAATCGCTGCCGCGCGCGGCGTGTCCTACAAGCCGAAGTTTTTCACCGCGCACGAGTATTCAACCATCGGTGTGCTCGTCGATCTGATCATCCCGAAAGACGACCGTTCGGGCAGCGCGACCGAAGCAGGCGTGCCCGAATTCATGGACTTCATGATGATCGACGATCCGAAACGCCAGACAGCCATGCGCGGCGGTCTGGCGCTGGTCGATCACCTGTGCGAGGAACGCTTCGATAAGACCTTTCTCGAATCCGCCGATGCCGAGCGGCGGCGGCTGCTCGACGACATTGCGTTTCCCGCGCGCGCGCCCGGGTCGTTAAGCCACGCAGTGACGTTCTTCAGCAGCTTCCGCGACCTGACCGCGAGCGGCTTCTGGACCACAAAAATGGGTATCGCCGATCTCCAGTATCAGGGCAACACATTTGTCCGCGAATGGAACGGCTGCCCGCAGGAGGCCCTCGCAAAGTTGAATGTTGCTTACGCCGCCGCTGCTCAATCGTCAAGCACGTGGCGCACGCTGTTCGACGGCAGGTCGCTCGATGCCTGGCGCGGCTATCGCAGCGATACGATTCCGGCCGGCTGGCACATTGCCGGAGGCACTCTGGCCAAGGAAGCACCGGTCGCCGACATCATGTCGAAAGACCAGTTCGGCGACTTTGAGCTGGAGCTCGAGTGGAAGATCGGTGAGGCAGGCAACAGCGGAATTTTCTACCGCGGCACCGAAGAGTACGATCACATCTACTGGAGCGCACCCGAGTACCAGCTTCTGGACGACATAAAAGGCGCCGACAACAAAACGAGGCTGACATGCGCGGGCGCGGCTTACGGCCTGTACCCGTCGCCGCCAGGACATCTCAAGCGTGTCGGTGAGTGGAACACGACGCGCATTCTCGCGAATGGAGCGCACGTCGAGCATTGGCTGAACGGCATCAAGCTGCTGGAATACGAGCTCTGGAGCCCCGACTGGGAAGCTAAGGTAAAGGCGAGCAAGTTCGCCGTCTGGCCGAACTTCGGCCGCGCGAAGCGCGGACACATCGCGATGCAGGGCGACCACCCCGGGACGCTGGCGTTTCGGAGCATTCGTATCCGCTAGTCCGGATTCGAGCAACGGATTCTCGTCCTCAGGGAAACACAAGAAAATCCGGATGAAGGCTTTGTGCCTTTGTGTCTTTGTGGTTTAAACACAAAGGCACAAGGGCACAAAGGCTTCATCCGGATTTTCTTTGTTTTACTCAAGGAGGAGAATCCGCTGTCGCAATACTGCCGCGTTGAATCAATCGCACCCCCTCGAGGCGAAGGCGGGAAGCGAGCAGGTGCTCATCCAGGGCGCGGTGCTGCTCGACGAGCAAATCGATTTCTTCAGTCCGGACGGCGCGGTTGACCTTCTGAAGGTTCCTAAGGCGCCCGATCTCGTGTTGCAGTTGTTCGGACATTTCTTTACGTGCCTGGGCGATGATTTCCGCAACCCGGACGCTCGCGATGGCGTGGGTTCGTTTAATCAGGTCCGGAAGCAATTCCTCGCGCAATTCCGGCTGCTCCAACAATGCATGAGCGTCTCCGGTTTTCAAATCACGCATGACGAGATTTGCCGCGTCCTTGCCCTGATGATCGACGATGACACGCAAAGGAATCGGCGGCAGAAAGCGATCGACGTGAAGGTGTGGAGAAGCAATGCACTCGAGCGCGTAGATCGTTTCCAGATACAGTCCGGTTGTCCGGGCATCCGGCCAGTGGGCAAAACTGCTGTTTCCCTTCTCCGAACCCAGCAGCAAATCGAGCGCTCCGGTAACCAGCGGATGGTCCCACGTCAAAAACTGAACATCCTCCCGCACAAGGGCGCGCTTCCGGTCGCAGGTGACGGTGAGTCCCTCGGCCGGCAGGCCGGGAAAAGAATCCGCCAACACCCCGGCCGATCCAAGCCTGTAGGTACGCGGTGCCAGTTCCTCGACGTTGAGGGAATAATGATCGAAAACCGAGAGCATGAACTCGTCTAACGACCGATCCTCATCGTGGTCCTGGATCTCCCGGATGATCCGCGCCGCGATTTCCGGCCGAAATGAATTCAGCTCGAGCAATCGATCGCGGCCCTGCTGCAATTGCGTCGTTATTTCTCTATGCGCTACTCGCGTATCTTCGACGAGGCGGCTGAGATCGGCCGCGGACTTCTTCGTTCTTTTGTCAAAGGTCCGCGTCAGCTCATATACGCGAGCGCCAAATCGCTCCAGCAGTTCGTGGCCTCCCTCGAAGTTCTTCTCGAATGCGTTCAGCCCTTCGTGGTACCAGCGCGCAAGCACCTCCTGGCCCGTGCCTGTCACGAAAGGCACGTGGACCTGGATTTCAGCGGTCTGGCCGATTCGGTCGAGCCTTCCGATTCGCTGTTCCAGGACTTCGGGGTCGAGCGGGAGATCAAAGAGGACCAGGTGATGAGCAAACTGGAAGTTCCTGCCTTCACTGCCGATTTCCGAACAGAGCAGAATGCCCGCTCCGTGTTTATCGGCAAACCAGGCGGCGTTGCGATCTCGCTGCACTAAGGAAAGACCCTCGTGAAACACGGCGGCCTTCAGGCTTTTGACACGCAGTCGAAGGGCGGAGTCGATCGCCGCGACTTTGGCCTGCGTACGGCAGATCAGAAGAATCTTCTGATCTTGCAAAGTGTGCAGCAAACCGGCGAGCCAGTCGATTCGCTCGTGCTTCGAGGAATCCGTCTCGCGTGGAGCGAGCCTTACAATGCGCCGCGGAAAACCGGTAACCGTCGCGCGCGTGTTACGAAAGCTGACGCGGCCGGTGCCGTGCTGATCCAGTAATGCATCCAACCTGTCGGCGTCGCCCGCCTGCTCGGCAAGCCGCGCAATGTCTCGATAGTGTTCGGTTTCCTTGATGAATTCGCCGAGGTTGTAAAACCGATCCGGATCCAACAACCGCAGGCGCGCAAAGTGACTGGCAACACCCAGTTGCTCCGGAGTCGCAGTCAGGAGAAGAAGACCCGGTGTCTTGCAGCCAAGCGCCTCGACCAGTTCGTATTCCGGGCTGACGGCTTCCGGCGACCAGTGCAGATGATGAGCTTCGTCGACGACGACAATGTCCCAGCCGGCCGCCAGCGCCTGTTCAAGCCGGACCTCGCTTCCCTTGAACAGGTTGATGCTCGATAGCACAAGTTGATCATCCAGGAATGGATTCGCTCCGCGATTGACGGCTTCGATGGCCTGGCAGCGTTCTTCGTCGAAGATGTGGAACCACAGGTTGAAGCGTCTCAGCAATTCCACGAACCACTGATGAACCAGCGAATCCGGCACGAGGATCAACACTCGCTCAGCTCGGCCGGTCAGGATAAGCCGGTGAAGAATCAGGCACGCTTCGATCGTTTTTCCCAGGCCGACTTCATCGGCCAGCAGGACTCGCGGCGCCAGACGTCCCGCCACTTCGGAAGCGATGTAGAGTTGATGTGGAATCAGATCAATGCGGCCGCCCACAAAACCCCGCACCCTGGATTTGCGGCGTTGGTACTCCTGCTTCAGTGCGGCAACTCGGAGGTCGAAGACTTCCGATGGATCGAACTGCCCGGCGAATAAACGTTCCTCGGGTTCATTGAAGCTGATCGCGTCGCTCAGTTCTGTTTCGCAAACTTCGCGCTCGCCGCTTCGGTAGAAAAGGAGTCCGTCGCGCTCGCTAACGGATTCAACCGCGAGATGTGTACCGTCATGGTTCTTGACGGTGTCGCCTACCCGGAACCGTACGCGGCGTAGCGGCGCATTTCTGCTGGCGTATTCACGTTTCTCGCCACTGACCTTGAAGGCCGCCGTAACTGTTCGATCCGTGACGCGCAGGATCGAACCCACACCGAGTTCGGGCTCGCTCTCGCTGATCCATCGCTGACCCGGACGAAACTCGTCTACCAATTCTGTTACTCCAAACGCCCGTTAGAGAGGATTAGGAATTGGACGAACCTTTGTGCCCTTTGTGTCTTTGTGGTTAAAACACAAAGGGCACAAAAGGCACAAGAAACTTATGTGCTTCTTGTGCTTTTTGTGGTTTCTTCCTCCTGCCTTCCAATTCATTCACAGGGTGGCGCGGACGGAGTCGAATCCGACCAGTGCCGACATCAAAAAAAAGCGGCGCTCGTAGAGCGCCGCCAGAGTAGAAAACGGACCATTACGATTGAGCAGCCGAGCCGGCTGCCTCGGTTGAGGTATGGACCTCGGTGGGCTTTGAAGTCCAGGCGCGCTCCATACGGCGCGCGTTGTTCCATTCGCCCATGAGGAAGGTATCGCCGCGCAGCTTGTTCTTCATGATCGGATCAAGCTGTTTGACGAGGGCCACTGCTTTGCGCACGGCACCAACGATCGCCCCGGTTGCCGCGACGTGCGACGTCCTGCTGCTGGTACGTTCCGCCCCAGCCTGCTCGAACGCCGACGCTTTGGCTTTGAGGTCGTCGATGAACGTTGCCGGCAGTTCGCATTTGATGAATTCGTCGGCGAACGGTACGGCATCATCGGCGAATGCCCGAGCCGCGGAGTAACGCAAGTCCGGTCCGGAAGTCTCCCGCATGCATATAATCGTGTTCGTGCGCTACGTTCTTGCTCTCGATCAGGGTACGACCAGTTCGCGCGCGATCCTCTTCGACGAAGAGGGCAATGCGGTGCGAGTGGCCCAGCGTGAGTTCCGGCAGATCTACCCGCAGCCCGGCTGGGTCGAGCATGACCCGAAGGAGATTCTCGACACCCAGCGTGAGGTGGCGCGCGAAGCGGTGGGCACTGCCGGCATCAGGCTGAAGGACCTTCTGGCGGTCGGCATCGCGAATCAGCGCGAAACCACGATCGTGTGGGAGCGGCAGACCGGCGAGCCGCTGTACAACGCGATCGTCTGGCAGGACCGGCGCACCGCGTCGGTCTGCGAAAGGTTGCGCGAGGCCGGGGCTGAAGGTCTGGTGGGCGAGCGCACCGGCCTGGTTATCGATCCATATTTCAGCGGAACCAAGATCACCTGGCTGCTGGACCAGATCCCCGGCGCGCGAGCGCGCGCCGAGCGCGGCGAGCTCGCTTTCGGCACCGTCGATACCTGGCTCATGTGGCATCTCACCGGCAATCGCGCGCATCTCACCGACCCCTCGAATGCTTCGCGCACGCTGCTCTACAACATCCACACCGGCGAATGGGATCAGGAGTTGCTGAATCTGCTGCGCGTGCCCCGCGCCCTGCTCCCGGACGTGCATCCTTCCGCGCATGCTTTCGGCACGCTGTCCGCAGACATCCTTGGCGAGCCGTTCGTGATCGGCGGCGTGGCGGGCGATCAGCAGGCCGCGCTGTTCGGCCAGGCCTGCCACAAGCCCCGCATGGCAAAGAACACGTACGGTACGGGCTGCTTCATGCTGCTTCACACCGGAGACCGCGCGGTTCGATCGCAGAACGGCCTTGTAACGACGTCATGCGCTCAGACGGCCGGCAAGGAATTCGCGCTCGAGGGCAGCGTGTTCGTGGGCGGCGCCGTCGTGCAATGGCTGAGGGACGAAATGAACTTTTTCTCCTCCTCCAGCGAAGTGGAAAGACTTGCCGCGAGCGTGCCTGATTCCGGCGGCGTTTATTTCGTCCCCGCGTTCACAGGGCTGGGCGCGCCCTACTGGGATCCTCACGCTCGCGGCGCGATCGTCGGATTGACTCGGGGCACCTCACCCGCCCACATCGCTCGCGCCGCGCTCGAGTCGATCGCGTTCCAGAGCGCCGAGTTGTTGGACGCGATGCAGAAAGATGCAGGCGAGCCTCTCGCGGAGTTGAGAGTCGATGGCGGCGCCGCGGCAAACGACCTTCTGATGCAGTTTCAGGCTGATCTGCTGGGCGTAGCGGTGTTGCGGCCCCGCGCGCTCGAGACGACCGCGCTCGGCGCCGCCTATCTTGCCGGACTCGCTGTCGGCCTGTGGAAGTCGCGCGACGAGGTCGCCGCGCACTGGAGGCTCGAGCGCCGCTTCGAGCCGCGCATGGAACGCACTGCGGCCGCCGATTTGATGGCGCGCTGGCGCGACGCCGTCGGCCGCTCGAGAAACTGGACTCGCGATGGCCTCAGACCCTGACCTGCTAGAATCAGTGGCCGTTGGTTGGAGGAGGAAAAGATGAAGACATCACGTACTCATCGCTTCATTCTGGTTTTCTTGGCAGCGCTCGTTTCGTGGCCGCTTGTCGCGCAGGAAGTTACCGGCAACATCACCGGCGCCGTGGTGGACTCTTCCGGCGCGGCCGTGGCCAATGCCATGGTGACGGTACGGGCTACGGCGCAGGGGATCGTTCTCCGCACCTTGCAGACTAATGAAGCGGGCTTGTATTCGGCCACCCTGCTGCCGGTCGGAACCTACTCGGTGACCGTCGAGGCCCCTGGTTTCAAGAGATCGACGCGGGACGGCATCGAACTCAACGCGAACGCGAAATACACTGCCGACTTCCAGCTCGAAATCGGGACGGTCGAACAGGAAGTCTCGGTTATTGCGACGGCGCTTCAGGTGGAATTGCAAACGGCGCAGATGTCCGGATTGATCACGGGAACGCAGGTCCGGGAACTCGCGCTCAACAACCGGCACTTCGCCCAACTGGTGGCTCTGCAGCCGGGGGTGTCTTCGAATCTTTCGGATCAGATTTACGTCGGCACCACCAATCCCAGCGGCGGCAACAACATTGTAGGCCTGGCGATCAACGGCACTCGGCAAAGCCAGAACAACTGGACCGTGGACGGTGCGGACAACGTGGACCGCGGCTCCAACATCACGATCCAGCAGTATCCCAGCATCGACGCCATTGAAGAGATCAAGATCGTACGCAGCCCGTATTCGTCCGAGTTCGGTCGCGCCGGCGGCGGACAAATCAGCGTGATCACAAAGAGCGGAACGAACGAATTGCACGGCTCCGCCTATGAGTTCCTGCGGAACGACAAGCTGAATGCCAACAATTTTTTCAACAACCTGAATAACATCCCGCGACCTCCGCTTCGCTACAACGACTTCGGCTACACGGCCGGCGGGCCGGTATATATCCCGCGCGTGTACGACGGCCGGAACAAGACGTTCTTCTTTTTCTCGCAGGAGTACCGCCGGGTCATCAATTACAACGCGAACAACGTGCAGGTGCCGACCCTCGACGAGCGCCAGGGCATTTTCGCGAACCCGGTATGCACCGCGCTGTCGGCCGATTTCAGCACTTGCACCGACACGGGAACGCGCATCGCGAATATCAGCCCGCTGGCGCAAGCCTACGTCAAAGACATCTTTTCCAGGCTTGCGGCGCCCACCAACGGAAACAACCTGCTCGTGCCGTTGCGTGGCGTTTTCAACTCCCGGCAGGAAATCGTCCGAATCGACCACAACCTGGGCCAGAAGCTGTCCCTGAGCGGCCGGTACCTGCACGATGCGATTCCGACAATTGAGCCGGGAGGCCTCTTCACCAACTTGTTCTTGCCGGGAGTCTCCACCACGCAGACCAACTCACCCGGGCGCAGTCTTGTCCTTCGCGGAACCTATTCCTTCTCCCCGACTCTCTATAACGAAGCGGTCTGGGCCTGGAGCCGCGGCGGGATCTTCAGCCACCCGATCGGTCTGACGGCGACGGCCAATTCGCCGGACATCAAACCCTCGCTGGTGTTTCCGGGGAATCCGGAACGCGTGCCCACGATCGCGTTCACAGGCGGTCTCACAACCGTGTCCAGTTTCGGGCCCTACGACAACTTCAGCTATGACCACGCCCTCTCCGATAACGTGACCAAAGTGCTTGGGCGCCACACGCTGAAATTCGGCGGGCAATTCCACATCTACAGGAAAAGCGAAAACCAGTTGGCCGACAATGCCGGCGGCTTCACTTTCACCAATACGCCTCGGCCGGCGGCCAATGTGACCCTCCAGCAGTCCTGGGCTTATTTTCTGCTGGGGTATGTCTCCACGTTCACTCAGGTTTCGCAGGATCTCACGGCAGATCTCCGATCGAAAACGTTCGAAGCCTACTTTCAGGATGACGTCAAGGTCCGTCCAAACCTGACGCTCAACCTGGGCCTGCGGTATTCCAACTTCCGCGAGCCCACTGAGGCCAAGGGCCTGCTGACCAATTTTGTTCCCGCGCGGTTCGACATCGCCAGGGCGTTCCAGATCGATCCGGCAACCGGGAATCGCATCGCCAACACGGGCGACCCCTTCAACGGCGTCATCCAGGCCGGAAAGAATTCGCCCTACGGCGACAAGGTCGCAAACGAAAACAATCTTAACTTTGCGCCGCGCATCGGTCTGGCGTGGGATCCGTTCGGCAACGGCAAGACCTCGGTGCGCGCGGGCTATGGCATGTTCTACGACGCCACGCTTGTGGGCCCGTTCCAGACCAACATCGGAACCAATCCGACCTCGGCTTTCACGAATCTTTCGATATCGAACACGCGCTTTGACAACCCGAGTGCCGGGGCCCCGACGGTCAGTCTGGCGCCATCGAATTTGCGTGTGTGGGATCCCAACTATAAAGATCCTTACGTGCAGCAATGGAGCCTGGAGATGCAGCGCGAAGTGATGTCCGACGCCACCTTCTCCGTCGGCTACGTCGGCAGCAAGGGTACGCACCTGATCGGCATCGCGGACATCAACCAGGTTGCTCCGGGGGCAGCCGCCGCTGCGGGACTGGTTCCTGCCGGAGGGTACATCACATCGGGGATTCGTCCGCGGTTGAACATCCTGCGGCCCTATCGCGGCTTCAACGCGATCAACGCCGTCATGTCGGCGTTCAACTCGAACTACCATGCCTTGCAGACGAGCTTCAACAAGAGGTTCAGCAGGTCGGGCAACGTCGGATTCGCATATACCTGGTCGAAAAATCTGACCGACAACGGCAGCGACCGCTCGAATGCTCCTCAGAACTCGTACAACTGGCACGCCGATTACGGTCGCGCGGTGCTCGACCGCCGCCACGTCATGACCGTTTCCTACGTGTATCCGTTGCCGTTTCTTGCGGACTCGAGCGGCCCGTTGAAGCAGGTGCTCGGCGGCTGGGAGCTTTCCGGCATCTTTACCTACAACAGCGGGCTCCCGGTGACGGTGACTTCTGCTCTGGGCAACGATCCAGGCGGGCTGGGAAGCGTCAACAATGCCGCGTCCACTGCCTCCGGCCGGCCGGACCTGATAGCCGACCCCAACTCCGGATCCAACATTCGAACGATAAACAGATGGTTTAACACGGCCGCGTTCGCCGAGGTGCCCGTGGGAATCTATCGGCCGGGCAATGCCGGCCGCAGCATCATCGACGCGCCCGGCATCGTTCGCTGGGACTTCTCGCTGTTCAAAAAATTTCCAATCAGGGAGCGCGCCAGCATCCAGTTGCGCGGCGAAGCATTCAACGTCCTGAATCATGCCAACTTCACCACTCCAGCCGGGGGGCAACTACAACTGGGCAACGCCAATTTCGGCCGGATCCTGGGGGCACGCGACCCGCGCCAGATCCAGATCGCAGCCAAGCTGGTGTTTTGAGACGTTAATTCCGTGCACCTGCAGTGAGGCCTGCGACAATTCTTTTCTGCAGGAAGAGAACAAACACAATCAGCGGCACCGAGCTGGCCACCACACCTGCGGCCAGCAGACCCCATGGAACTTGCTCGGCGAAAGCGCCGCTTAGCGTGGCTATCCCGACAGTGACGGTTTTCGTGGATTCCAGATTCATGAACGCCAGGGCAAACATGAACTCATTCCACGAAAAAATGAAAACGAGGATTCCGGTGGTGACCAGCGCCGGAATCGCAAGTGGAAGGATGATTCGAGAATACGTTTGAAACGGCGTCAGTCCATCCATCGCCGCCGCCTCTTCAAGCTCTTCCGGAATCTGCTGGAAGTACCCGGTGAGCAACAGTGTCGCCATGGGTAGATTGAGCGCGGCGTACGGAATGATGAGAGCCCACGGATGATTCACGAGCCGCATTGCGCGAATAATCTCGTAGAGGGGAAGAAGGAAAACGATCGGAGGAAAGAACGCCACCACGAGCAAAGCGGAGGAAATCAGGGAACGAACTCGAGGGGCAACCCTTGCCAGGCGATACGACGCGAGCGAACTGCACGCAAGGCAAATGATCGACGCGAGCGAAGCAATCACTGCGCTGTTCAGACAGTAGGAAAAGAATGCGCGGCGGCCGAACAATTCCGAGTAGTTGCTCAGGGTCGGGTTGGCCGGCAGGAACGTCACGGGTATCCGTGTCACCTCTGCGGCGGGTTTTAGGGAAGAGATGCCGTGCCAGAGAAGCGGGGCGATCGCGATAACACAGAGAACGAAAACAAACAGTCTGGCGAAATATCTCATAAGGGATTACTGGAAAAGACGCTCATACCTTCGGATCAGCAGTGCATATAAACCCAGCGCCACTGCGGCAAGCAACAGGACCGTCGCCACGACGATCGTCGAGCCGTAACCGAGATCCAGATATCGCATGAGGGTCTGATATGCGTAGAGTGAGACCGTTTCCGTTGCGCCGCCCGGCCCTCCTCCTGTCATCACGTACACCAGGTCGAAAATCGCGAATGCCTGAATAACGCGGAACGTTAACGAAACGAAGACGAACGGCATCAAGTACGGCCAGGTCACGTATCGGAATTTCGCCCACGCCCCGGCGCCGTCCATCTCCAGGGCTTCGTAAAGGTCCTGGGGAATCCGCTGCAGGCCTGCCAGCAGGATGATAAACACGAACGGAACCGTCTTCCACACATCCGCAATGATGACCGCCGCCATTGCCGTGTTCGGACCGGCCAGCCATGCGATCGGTGAACGCAGGAGACCGGTCCTGATCAACAATTCGTTGAGCACGCCGTATTGATCGTTGAAAATCCATCCCCACAGCACAGCAATGATTGCCGTGGGCAGAGTCCAGGGAACCAGGAGAGTCGTGCGAACAACGCCCTGATATCGCACGAATCCGTTGACGGCCAGCGCCAGCAGAAGCCCGAGGATGAATTCGATCGTGACGGATACGATCGTGAAGAATCCGGTCTCGACGAGGCTCGCTTGAAATCGTGAATCTCCGATCAGCCGGACGAAATTGTCCAGACCGCCGAACTCGAGCCGAAAGCCATTACCGAGACTCATGTGAAAAAAACTGAGCGCGAGAGTGCGCAATGCGGGATAGACCAGTACGGCGCTCACCAGGACCAGGGCCGGAATGAACCATGCGTAGCGTTTCATAGCATCTCGAATCAAGGGCCGAGCAGCAGTCTGGTCTCGCGCGCGGCCTCGCGAAGGGCGAATTCCGGAGACACTCGGTTGGACATTGCTGCGCTGAGCCACCGCTGGAGGATGTCTGAAGCCTGAGCGTATTCCGGAATTGCCGGTCTCGCCCGGGCCGCCTTTAGAATCGGTTGGAACTCCGCAGGAACGAGGCTCTTCCTTGCCGGAATCCGGCCCAGGCGTTCATGGATGTTTTGCAACTGGTCCGAACGAGTGATGAACTGCACGAATTTCCATGCCGCTTCAGGATTCGAGGTGAAACGGGAGATCGCGAAGCCCCATCCCCCCAGTGTCGCCGCGCTGGTTTTCCCAGGGGCGTGGACCATCGGAGCCAATCCGACTCGACCTTTTATCGGAGCGTCCTCGCGCGCCGCGAGGGCCCAGACGTATAGCCAGTTTCTGAGAAAGACGGCACGGCCATCCTGAAAGAGGGTTCGCGTTTCCTCTTCCGTATAGGTGGTCACGCCGGGAGGGGAGATGCTGCCGATGGTACTTTTTGCAAACTGCAAAGCCATCAGAGCTTCCGGCCTGTCGAGAAAGACCTCTCTCGTTTCGGCGTCGATCCAGTCTCCACCAAAGCCCCAGAGGACTTCGAGGAAGTTGGTTACCAGACCTTCGTACTGTTTGCCCTGCCAGAGAAATCCCAGGCGGTTTTGGTCTTTGAAGCGTTCCGCGAGTTTGTTCAAGTCGTCGAAGGTGACGGGCGGATCCCCGACAAGGTCTTTCCGATAATACAGAACGCCGGCATCGGTGAAAGCCGGCACACGGTAGAGGCGTCCTTGATAGGACCCGGCCTTCAAATCCTCGTCAAGGAAGTCTTGCCGATCGGCAGCCGGCAACCGGTCGCTCAAGTCCATGAGCCAGTCCGCAGCCACAAATTTGGGCACCCAGACAACATCGCAGAAAACGATATCGTATCCGCCGGCCCCGGACAGAAACGCTGTGGAATACATATCCTCACGAGTATTCGTCGCGGGCGGACCCTCCACCATGCGGACAGGCGTCTCCGGATGGAGATCGTTGAAGCTTTTAATAACATCCCTCCATGCTCCGGAACCGTCGGGTTCCATCAGTACGGAGAGATCCTTCGTATTCCGCGATGCCGGAATCCGGAAACTAAGCGTCAGGAGCGTGATCAGTGCCGCGGCGAGCGAGATTCGCGCCAGAGCTCTTTTCGAAGACATGAATATCTCCCCGGCTGAACGATATGTTGACGGACTCGGAATTCGGCAAAGCAGGCGCCAGCACAGTCATTGGAATCTCGCCCACGACCAGGCCAATGAGACATTGCCCGCCGAGGTTCTCATGCCACCGGACGGTGCCGGGAGTCTCGCCTCCCAGGCGGATCGCCTCAGGACGAATTCCGATCAACACATTGCCTGTGAAGTCGAGTCCGGAGCTGATCGTGGATGGACCCAATTTGAAAGTCCCTCTTTCCATCACCGTTTCAAAAACATTCATCGACGGAGAGCCCACAAAGGAAGCAACGAACGCATTTTTCGGAGCGTTGTAGATTTCATACGGTGTGCCGATCTGCTGCACCCTGCCGTGATCGAGGACAACAACACGATCTGCGAGCGACATCGCTTCGGTCTGATCGTGCGTCACATAGAGGACCGTCGCGTTCAGCCGTTGGAACAGCAGCTTCAACTCATGCCGCACTCTCTCGCGAAGCAACGCGTCGAGATTGCTCAAAGGTTCGTCCAGAAGGAACGCCTGCGGATCGCGAATCAGCGCTCTGGCGACGGCCACTCTCTGCCGCTCACCGCCGCTGAGCTGCCGAGGTCTTTTCGAAAGCAGATCCTCAATGTCCAGCAGCCTGGCTGTTTCATGAACGCGCTGCTCGATTGTGGAGGACGAGATCTTCTTCAAACGAAGATTCAAGGCCAGGTTTTCGTAGCAGGTCATGTGCGGGTAAAGCGCGTAGGACTGGAACACCATGGCGATGTTGCGGTCCCGCGGCGGCACAGACTGAACAGGTCTTGCGCCTATCAGAATCTCGCCGGAAGTGGGCGAGTCGAGGCCCGCAATCAGCCGAAGCAGCGTCGATTTTCCGCATCCGGACGGACCCACCACCGTTACGATTTCATGGTCTTCGACATTCAGAGAAACCGCATCCAGCGCCTTGCGGCCGCCTGGAAACTCTTTCGACAGGCCCTCCAACCGAATCGAAGCCATGAAGCTATGTTAGTGCGTATCTCTGGTATTCCCTCCTTGAAAAGGCGAACTGTCCGGGTTGTGATTGCATGTATTCAGCCGCGGAGCGGCGCGAGAGTGTAGCCGCGGGCGCGCCTTTTCAACAGGACTGCTCTCGTAAGGAGGGGAATATCCGTGGCGGTAATTCATTCACATCTTGCGACGCCGTGGGCTACATTTCTAAAACGCGGGCTGAGAGTCCACGACTACCGTATGGGATTTTCATTTATTGATTACGCGGTCCTGTTGTTTTACCTGGTGGGTATCACCGTCTTCGGCACGCTCTTCAGGCGCTCGCAGCGCACGGTCAAGGACTACTTTCTCGGCGCGAGAAACATTCCCTGGGTCGTCATCAGTCTCTCGATCGTGGCGACGGAAACAAGCACGCTCACACTGGTCGGTGTTCCCGCGCTGGCCTACTCGACTTTCGCCCGGCCTGAACAGGGTGGAAGCTTCACTTACCTTCAAGTCGTTTTTGGATACATCATCGCGCGAATCATTATCAGCCTGCTTTTCATCCCCGCGTACTTTCAAGGCGAATTGCTGACAGCCTACGAATTGCTCAACCGGCGCTTCGGCGTGCGAACGAAAAATTTCGCGGCATCGCTCTTTCTGGTCATGCGAGCGCTCGCGGAAGGCGTCCGCGTCTTTGCAGCGTCACTGGTGCTGAGCGCTGTTTTAAGTGTCAGTTTGCCCGGACTGCCGCAACTGTGGCTCTGGTCCATCATCATCGTGGGATTGCTGACGCTCATCTACACCTTCGAGGGCGGCATTACTGCCGTGATCTGGACGGATCTGGTTCAACTGATCATTTACATCGGGGGCTCGCTGCTTGCGGCGTATCAACTGGTGCGTCTCGTGCCGGGCGGCTGGAACGAAATCATGGTTCAGGCGGCAGCGGCGAATAAGCTTCAGGTCTTTTCTTTTGCGTGGGACTTCAATGTGCCGTTCACCTTCTGGGCGGGCGTGCTTGGCGGGACTTGCCTGACGATGGCAACGCACGGAACGGATCAGTTGCTTGTACAGCGGCTGTTAACCTGCCGGCATCAGCGCGACAGCCAGAAGGCGCTCGTCTTCAGCGGCTTCGTCGTTTTGTTTCAATTCGCGTTGTTTCTCCTGATCGGCATCATGCTCTTCGCTTACTACAAGTTTTATCCGCTGACAGCGACGCTCGCGAGCAACGACGAGATCTTTCCGACTTTCATTGTTACGCGTCTGCCGCATGGGGTTTCGGGCCTCGTGATTGCGGCGATCTTCTCGGCGGCGATGTCCAACTTAAGCGGCTCGCTCAATTCCCTTTCGTCCACGACCGTCCTCGATTTCTACAAGCCACTCATGAATCCGAAAGCGAGCGATGAACACCTATTGAAGCTGTCGCGCCGGCTGACGGCCGCGTGGGGCGTCGTGCTGATCGCAATCGCAGTTGTGGCGCGCGGCTGGGGATCGGTCTTCACGACGGGCCTGGCCATTGCCTCGCTCGTCTACGGTCCGATGCTCGGCGCTTTTCTGCTTGGCGTATTGACGCGGCGTGCCAACCAGCGCGGGGTTATGGCAGGTATGGCGTTCTCGCTCGCTTTCATGCTGCTGGTTAACTTCGCAACCTCAATTGCCTGGACGTGGTACGTGTTGATTGGGACAGCCGTATGCCTTGCGGTTGGCTATATGGTCAGCCTGCTGGTTCCGGCCAGAGCTGCGGACATCGCGGCGGCGGAGACGCTATCGAAATGAGAAATCCCTGTTCATTTCTCGTTGCATTACTGCTTGTTTGCGCCCTGGTTTTCGATCCACCAGGCTTTGCGCAAAAGAGCGCTTACGCGCGCGTCGACCGCCAGTTGACAAAGAAAGAGGAGAACTGGGTGCGGCAGACAATCCGCGCGCTCACGCTCGATGAGAAGATCGGACAGATGATGACGGTGGGCGCCAACGCCGTCTTTATGAACCGCGATAGCGAGGAGTACAAGAAGCTTGGCCGGTACATCGTGAATAACAAAGTCGGCGGTTTGATTCTCTCCCGCAGCCAGGTCTGGGCGGCCGCCATCCTCACCAATCGCTTGCAGGAGATGGCAAGAGTTCCGCTGCTGGTTTCTGCGGATTTGGAGATGGGACCAGGGATGAGGCTGGACGACACCGCCTGGTGGCCGCCGAACATGGCCGTGGCCGCTACAGGGGATGTGCGGTACGCGCGGCTTCAGGGCAGCACCACCGCAGTCGAGGCGCGTGCTGCCGGCATCAACTGGCTCTACGCTCCCGTTGCCGACGTCAACAACAATCCAGGCAACCCGGTTATCAATGTCCGGTCTTACGGCGAAGACCCGGAGGCGGTCGGCGCATTTGTGAGCGCATTTGTCGAAGGCGCGCAGGCCGCAGGCGCGCTGGCCACGGCGAAACATTTTCCAGGACACGGTGATACGACAACCGACTCGCACGCCGGCTTGCCGGTGGTGGATGTGAGCAAGGAGCGGCTCGAGAAGCTTGAACTCGTCCCATTCCGCGCGGCGATTGCGAGCGGTGTGGGCTCCATTATGACGGCGCATATCGCGCTCCCACAGATCGAGCCCCAACCGGCTGCGCCGTTGCGCTCGCCCGGCGAAGGCAACGCACTGCCCGTCACGCTGCCGGCGACGCTCTCGCACAAAATCCTGACAGGGCTTCTGCGCGACGAATTGGCGTTCAAAGGTCTGGTCGTGACGGATGCGATGGAAATGGCGGGAGTGGCCGCGCGCTACGACGCCGCGACATCGGCCGTGCAAGCGGTCAAAGCGGGCGCGGACGTGATTCTCGAATCCCCCGATCTCGAGGCGTCGATTCGGGCCATCAAGGAAGCCGTGGCACGCGGCGAAATCACGGAGTCTCGCATCAATGCCTCCGTCCAACGCATTCTGCGCGCAAAGGCCGCGCTCGGCTTGAACGAGCGCCGGACTGTTGACCTGAATGAGGTCGATCGCATTGTCTCCGGTCCTCAATTCAATGCCGTCGCGCAAGAGATTGCGGACCGCTCGATCACGCTCGTCCGCAACGAAGGGAACACCGTGCCGCTCGGCAGCGTACCGCTCCTGGCTGTCAGTTTCACGGATGACGAGAACCGCGCCGTCACGCAGCCATTTATGGCCGAGTTGCGCCGCAGCGGAGCCGTGCTCGAAGACATCGTGTTCGACAGCCGTTCAACGGATGCAGAGCTGGCAAGTGTTCGCGCGCGCCTCTCGCAACCCGTGGGCGCAGTCATTTATTGCGTCTTTGTTCGCAGCGTTATGTTGCCGGCAATGGGCGCGCGGCTGGCCGAAGAGATCGGCAAAGTCAAAGCGCCGGTCGTCGTGATTTCGTTCGGCAATCCATACGCGCTCGCAGCAATCCCGAACGCACCGGCCTACATCGCCGCTTACGGTCCATATCCCGTGAGCCAGCGGGCTGCCGCGCGGGCGCTGGTTGGAGATATCGACATCGCCGGCAGGCTTCCGGTGACGTTGCCCGGACTCTATCCGCGCGGCCACGGTCTCCAAATCAGGAGAAAGTGAACCTTTGTGCCTTTGTGTCTTTGTGGTTGAAACACAAAGGCACAAAGGCACCAAGGCACAAAGGCACAAAGGTTCAGAGAAGGACTCATGCAACTGACATCATTCGACTGGATCGTCATTGCCTCGTATTTCCTCTTCAACCTGGGCATTGGCCTTTACTACGCGCGCCGGGCGCGCCGCAGCACCAGCGAGTTCTTTCTCTCGGGACGCAACGTGCCGTGGTGGCTGGCAGGCACTTCGATGGTAGCGACGACGTTCGCAGCCGACACACCACTTGCTGTCACCGGTTTCGTTGCCAAAAACGGGATCGCGGGCAACTGGCTCTGGTGGAATTTTGTAATGAGCGGAATGATGACTGTCTTCCTCTACGCGCGCTTGTGGCGCCGCGCGGGAGTCATGACGGATGTCGAGTTCGCCGAGTTGCGGTATTCAGGCAGGCCCGCCGCTTTCCTGCGCGGTTTTCGCGCGCTCTATCTCGGCCTGCCGATCAACTGCATCATTCTCGGCTGGGTCAATCTGGCGATGATCAAGATTCTGGTGACGCTCGGCCTCGATGAGCGCAACGCAATTTACGTTCTTGTCGGCATGCTGATTTTCACGGCGTTTTACACCACGATCTCCGGATTGTGGGGAGTGCTGGTGACGGATTTTTTTCAGTTCGTGCTCAAGATGGGCATGGTCATTTTACTCGCGGTGCTCGCGGTAAACGCGACGGGAGGCATTGATGCTCTCAAGATGAAGATCGCGGCGCTCGATGCAGCGAGCGGACAGGCAGGATCGCGTCTCGACTTTTTTCCGGATCTCGATTCAGCATGGATGCCGGCAATCACGCTGTTTGTTTACCTCGGCGTCAACTGGTGGGCGAGCTGGTATCCGGGCGCGGAACCGGGCGGCGGCGGTTATGTCGCGCAGCGTATCTTCTCGGCAAAGGACGAAAAGCATGGAGTGCTCGCCACGCTCTGGTTCAATATTGCGCACTACGCGCTGCGTCCATGGCCCTGGATTTTGACGGCGCTCGCTTCGCTCGTCCTTTATCCGGAACTGGTTGATAAGGAGTCGGGTTACATTCGGACACTCATGGATCCGAATGTTTTCCCGCCTTATTTGCGCGGTTTCATGCTTGCGGCATTTGCGGCGGCCTACATGTCCACCATCGGCACGCAACTGAACTGGGGCGCGTCATACGTTATCAATGATTTCTATCGCCGTTTCGCGGTGCGCGACGCCGGCGAGCGCCACTATGTTGTTGCGTCCCAGTTTGTGACGCTGTTGTTGATGGTGATTTCGCTGATCGTTACCTTCAATCTCGGCTCCATCGGCGGCGCGTGGAAGCTGTTGCTGGTGACGGGAGCCGGCACGGGAACCGTGCTCCTGCTGCGCTGGTTCTGGTGGCGCGTCAATGCGTGGTCCGAAGTTTCGGCAATGATAATCGCTGCCGCCGTCTCGCTCTTTTTGCAGCTTTATTTGAGGTGGGACAGCGACCAACCGCGGGATTTTGCCTATCTCATGTTCGTCACCGTCGCGATCACAACGCTTGGCTGGCTGTCGATCACATTCCTCACCGCGCCTGAGCCACGAGAGAAGCTCGTCACGTTCTATCTCCGCGTCCGGCCGGAAGGGCCGGGCTGGAGACAGGTCGCCGCCGAGATCGGAGTGACTGCGAAGGGCGGACTGGCTGCGCATTTTGCAAATTGGGTTCTGGGATGCGTGCTGATTTACACTTCGTTGTTCGGCATCGGCAAGCTTATTTTCAAGGAATGGGGAATGGGTTTGGTTTGCGCCGCGGCGGCAATGGCGTCGGCCATCCTTATCTACTGGAACATACGTGAGGAAACACAAAGAGATGAAGGCAGGAAATCGGCTTAGGCCCGCGACCATGCGCAGCCTTTCTTTGTGCCTTTGTGCCTTCGTGTCTTTGTCTTTCCTTGTCATCCATCCCAGACGGCTGATGGCTCAATTTCCGGCCGCCGCGCCATCAGCGGTCGGCATGTCCGCAACGCAGTTGGCGTACATTCGCGATGCGGTTGAAACGGAGATCGCACACAAACAATTGCCTGGAGCCGTAGTTCTGGTCGCCCGGCAAGGCAAGGTCGTCTGGCGTCGCGCGTACGGCCAACGCGCGCTGGAACCGCGGACGGAGCCGATGACGGTAGACACCATCTTCGATCTCGCGTCGCTGACGAAAGTGGTGGCGACGGCGACTTCAGTCATGATTCTGGTCGAGCGCGGGCAGGTGCGCCTGGGCGATCCGGTGGCGCGCTACATTCCCGAATTTGCTGAAATGGGCAAGCGCAACATCACGGTCGAGCAACTGATGACACACCGTTCGGGTTTCATGCCCGACAACGACATCAAAGATTACGAGCAGGGACCGCAGAAGGCCTTTGAAAACATCTGGCGTCTCGCTCCGATTGCCGAAGCCGGTTCGCGCTTCATCTACTCCGATATCAACTACATCGTGCTTGCGGAGTTGGTACGGCGCGTGAGCGGCAAGCCTCTCGACGAATTCGCGTCGGATAACATTTTTCGTCCGCTCGGCATGAAGGATACGGGCTTCAAACCTGCCGCCCGCTTGCAGCCGCGAATGGCGCCGACTGAGAAACGCGGAGAACACTGGATGCGAGGAGAGGTTCACGATCCGCGCGCTTACCTGTTGGGCGGAGTGGCCGGGCACGCAGGAGTGTTTTCAACAGCAGACGACCTGGCGGTCTACTGTCAGATGATCCTGGGGCGCGGCGAGTATCACGGTGTGCGCGTGCTCAGCCCAATGGGTGTGGCGCGCATGACCGAGGCTCGAGCCTCCGGCGGCAACGCGAGTGACGGCAATGCGCGGGGTCTGGGCTGGGATGTGGCGACCGGTTACTCCTCTAATCGCGGCGACCTGTTTCCTGTGGGGAGCTTCGGACACACGGGCTTCACCGGCACTTCGATCTGGATCGATCCGGCGAGCGAGACGTTCGTCATTTTCCTCAGTAACCGTGTGCATCCGAGAGTCGATCCGAAGCAACCCGCCGATGTGAATTCCCTGCGCGGGCGCATTGCCTCGATCGTGGCGGCATCGATCATTGCGCCGCCTTATCGAGATGCGGGAACTCGGGGACGCACAGATGTGGAGACCGCGGCCCCGCCTGCGGTTCAACCTGGCACCCAGCCGCCGCAGGCATCGCTGAATGGTATCGACGTACTCGCGCGCGATGGCTTCGCGCTGCTCAAGGGCAGACGAGTCGGTTTAATCACTAACCAAACGGGGCGAGACCGCGAGGGCCGGAGCACGATCGATCTGCTCCACCAGGCGCCCGGCGTGAAACTCGTCGCGCTTTTCTCACCCGAACACGGTATTCGCGGCGTGATCGATGAGAAGGTAGCGGACTCCGTCGATGAAAAGACAGGGCTGCCGATTTACAGTCTCTACGGCGAGACGCGAAAGCCGACGCGGGAGATGCTCAAAGATCTCGACACGCTGGTCTACGACATTCAGGACGTCGGCGCGCGCTTTTACACTTATATCTCAACGCTCGGTCTGGCCATGGAAGAGGCCGCGAAGAACAAGATCAGGTTTGTCGTGCTCGATCGCGTGAATCCCATTGGCGGCGTGAAAGTTGAAGGGCCGTTAGCCGATGCCGACAAGCTTTCGTTTACGGCTTACCACGAGCTTCCAATTCGGCACGGCATGACCGTGGGCGAACTGGCACGGCTGTTCAATCGTGAGCGGAAAATCGACGCCGATCTCCAGGTGGTTCAGGTGGAAAACTGGCGGCGCGAATCGTGGTTTGATGAGACGGGCCTTGTATGGATCAATCCTTCGCCGAATATGCGGAGTCTGACGGAAGCCACGCTTTATCCCGGCATCGGCCTGCTTGAAACAACCAATGTCTCGGTTGGACGTGGCACGGAGACGCCCTTTGAAGTTGTCGGCGCGCCATGGATCGACGGGCGGAGGCTGGCTGCGGGATTGAATGGCGCGCGCCTGACGGGAGTGCGCTTTGTGCCGGTGCGCTTCACGCCGCGCGCGAGTGTGCACAAAGATGCGGAGTGCGGCGGGATCAACATTGTCATCACCGATCGCGCGCAGTTCGAGCCGATTACTACGGGCCTGGAGATCGCAGCGCAACTGCTGAAGATGTATCCGAAAGATTTTGCCGCGGATAAATTCAGAGGCCTGCTGGTCAACCAGAAGGTCCACGACGCTTTCCTGCAGGGCGCCGATGGGCGCGCGATGCTACAGGTCTGGGAAAGCGATCTGGCAGGCTTTCGCGTGATTCGCGCCGGCTATCTTCTGTACTGAATCGGCAGTGGTCGGATTCGAGCAACGTATTCCCCTCTTGGAACAGGAAGGGTGGCTGCGCCAGTAGGAAAAAGAATCCGTTCCGAAGCGGCGCAGACGGGGTGGTCAGTTAGACGAAACGTTACTCCGAACGGACCACCCCGTCCGCGCCTTTCAAAAGGAGGCTTCGCGGCATTTTCTTGATGGCGCGTCCACCCCTCCTGTTCCAGGAGGGGAATACGTGTTTCGCGTCCTGCCAGTCCAATTGAAGATTTCGGATTTCGGATTTGAGGTGCAGGATTCGTCCGATTTCAAAATCCCTCTCGCCTGAAGACCGTGCCCCCCTTCATCACGAAGCGAACGCGGCGAATCGCGGAGATTTCTTTTGTGGGATCCCCTTCGACGGCGATCAGGTCCGCCAGAAGCCCGGCCTTTACGCGGCCGACCTGATTGTCCATATGAAGGACGCGGGCATCGACAGATGTCGCGGAGCGAAGCGCGTCGACGTTGGACATGCCCCATGCCACCATGGTCTCGAGTTCGCGCGCGTTTTCACCATGGGCAAAAGTGCCGACGTCGCTGCCGGCCGCGATAGTCACTCCAGCCTGCAAGGCGGCCTTGAAACTCGCCTTCCTGGCTTCAGACTGTCCTCCGACGGAGACTGTCGGACAATATGCTACTCCGCGCTCCTTCATTAACCGGAATATCTCCAGGGTTCCCTGATTGCCGTGTTCGATCGTCTCCACACCGGCCATCGTGGCGCGCCGCATTCCTTCGACCGTTGATGCATGTGCGGCGACGGCGCGGCCGCTGCTTTTCGCGGTATCGACGACGAGCTTTATCTCTTCGAGCGAGAACGTCGGAGCGCTCTCCCCTCGCGGACCCCAGCTATAGTCCGCATAGATCTTGATCCAGTCCGCACCTCGTCCGATCTGATCGCGCACAACGCGAATGAGGTTTTCGCCATCCGCTTCTTCGGCCCCTTGCGGCACACGCCACTCGGGCGCATAACCCTTCGGGCCGTAGCTTCCTGTCGCCACTATCGCCCGCGTCACAACAAGCATTCGCGGACCTGGAATGATGGCTTGGTCGACCGCTTGCTTCAACCCCACATCCGCATACCCCGCGCCCTCGGTTCCGAGATCGCGAATCGTCGTGTAGCCCGCCATGAGCGTGTTTCGCAGGTGATTTGTGGCGCGAGCCACACGGAGAGCCAGTGCTTCGTGAGCATTCTGATCGTTCCACGACGTTTCGCTGTACGGGTGCAGTAATACGTGCGAGTGGGCTTCGATGAGTCCAGGCATCAGCGTAGTGCCCGGCAAATCGATCACCTTCGCATCGGCGGGTGCTTTCACTTCCGCCATCGTCCCCACCGCGTCGATCTTCTCGCCGCGCACCAGCACGACCCAGCCATCGTGAAGAGCAGCCCCTTCACCGTCCCAGACATGCGCAGGTTTCAAAAGATAAACAGACGGAGGAGGCGCCGGCCGCTGCTGCGCGCCTGCAAACACGGAAATGACAAACAAAAGTACGAATTGAATCATCACATGCGCATAATGCTACGCTACAGAGCCATGTTACAAGCGTATCGGACTAATGCAGCCTTTATAGTCATCTTCGCCTGCGGGCTCGCGGCCGTGGGGGCACAAGCACAAACCGCCTACGACGTAATGGAAAAAACCATCCCGGAGCTGCAAGCGGCAATGGAGTCCGGTAAGGTTACTACCCGCCAGCTCGTTCAAATCTACCTGGCTCGAATCGCGGCGTACGACAAGGAGGGTCCGGGGCTCAACGCGATGATCGCGCTCAATCCACAAGCCCTCGCGGCCGCCGACCAGCTTGATGCCGAGCGCAGGGCAGGCCGAGCGCGCGGCCCGCTGCACGGTATTCCCATCGTCGTCAAAGACAATTACGAAACCTCGGAGATGCCGACCACGGCCGGCTCGATCGCGCTGGCGGCATTTCATCCACGCATCGATGCGTTTCAGGTACGGCGGCTAAAGAATGCCGGCGCCGTCATCATCGGCAAGACGAACATGCACGAGCTCGCCGCGGGTATCACGACCATCAGTTCCAGCGGCGGGCAGACGAAGAATCCGTACGATCTCGACCGCAATCCCGGAGGATCGAGCGGCGGCACGGGTTCGGCGATCGCCGCAAACTTTGCCGTCGCGGGCATGGGAAGTGACACCTGCGGCTCGATTCGGATTCCCGCCGCTCATAACAACCTCGTCGGGCTGCGTGGGACGCGCGGACTCTCGAGCCGGACCGGCATCGTCCCGCTTTCGAGCACTCAGGACATCGGCGGCCCGATCGCTCGCACGATCACCGATCTCGCCATTATGCTCGATGCCACGGTCGGTGCCGACCCCGCGGATGCCGTGACGCAAATCGGTGAAGGACGGGTCCCCAGGTCCTTCCGCGATGCCCTCTCGGCAGAAGCGCTGAAGGGCAAGCGCATCGGAGTATTGCGGAGTCTTTTTGGAACAGCGCCCGAGGATCTGGAAGTCACGACTGTCGTCAACAAGGCACTCGAGGCGATGCGGCAGGCCGGCGCCGAGGTGCTGCCCGTGGTGGTGCCGGGGCTCGACGATCTGTTGCGTGACAGCACCTTGATCAACGCGGAGTTCAAGTTCGATCTGGCGGACTATCTCGCGCGGCACGAGGATTCACCAGTCAAGTCTCTGGGCGAGATTCTCGATCGGGGACTGTATCACGCCGCGCTTGAAGCGAATTTCCGTCTACGCAATGCCGCGGAGAAGCGGGACAGCGAGGAATACCGTCGCGCGATGATCAAGCGCACCGCCATTCGTCAGGCCGTGCTGGCCGTCTTCGAGGAGTACCGTCTGGCCGCCGTCGTGTATCCGACGCTGCGCCGTAAAGCTGCACGGATTGGTGACGCGCAGGCCGGAACGAATTGCCAATTAAGCGCTCACTCGGGTCTCCCCGCGCTTGGTGTGCAAGCGGGCTTTACAGACGATGGCATTCCGGTGGGGATGGACCTGCTGGGCCGCGAGTTCAGCGATGCCGAGCTGCTGTCGATCGGTTTCGCGCTCGAGCAGTCTTCCAGGTTTCGCCGCGTTCCCTTCAGCACTCCCGCGCTGGAGGGCGGCAAAGCGCCCCGCCCCATCCGGTTTGCGACGGCGATCGGGGTATTCGACTACGACACCACCAGCGCGATCCTGACCTACAAGGCCGATGCCGAGCGGCTCACGACGGGACGCGTCACGGCGATTTGGATACATCGCGGAGAGGAACAGAAGCCGGGGCCTGCGGTACACCAGCTGTTTGCCGGATTCGGCGCGGCTTCAGCTCATTCAGTCACTCTGTCGTATGTCGATCGTGAGGCGCTGCGCGATGGGAAACTTTTTGTGCGCGTTTATGGCGCCCAGGGCAGCGGCGGCATCCAAAACTTCAAGCTTACGTTTCCGGCTCAATGACGGATCTGATGTCAACACAAAGGCACGAAGGCACAAAGAAAGGCCGCAAACAAAAATTCTTAATGCGGCCTTTCTTTGTGCCTTCGTGCCTTTGTGTTTAATCCGCGGCCTTTGGGTCTTTGGCTTTACGCTCCCATTTTTCCTTGGGCGCTCGCCACAGACTAGGTATCATTCCACCACAAGCAACATTCCTTAGTCTCCCGCGGCGAAAAGGGAGGGCACTTGACGAAACGGACGGTTGTCGCGTCGATTGTTTGCGGATTGGCACTGACTGGCATGGTCGTTACCTTGTCCAGCGCGCAGGAAACGGTCTCGTTCGCGAGAGACATCCAGCCGATACTCGAGAATAGCTGCTGGAAGTGTCATGGCGAGGCAATGCAGCTTTCGAAGCTCGACTTGAGCACGCTCGAGGGCGCGCTGAAGGGTGGCGAAAAGGGAACAGCGATCGTACCCGGGAAGTCGGATGAGAGCAGGCTGTATCGCCGCGTGGCGGGCCTCGAGAAGCCGGCCATGCCTATGGGCGATACGCTCACCGCCGAGCAGATCTCCGCCATCAAGGCCTGGATCGATCAAGGCGCACACTGGGACAACGCTTCAGTTGCAAAAGCTCAACCTCTGGATCGAGCTGCGCTGGCCGCATTGGAGAACATGGAGATCTCGCCTGAAGCGCGGAACTACTGGGCATTCAAGCTGCCGGTCCAGGCGCCCCTGCCGAACGTCTCGGCAAGCCTCAAGAATCCGATCGATCTTTTTCTCGAGAAGAGTCGTCAGGGAAAGGGTCTCAAAGCCGCGCCGCGAGCCGACCGGCTAACCCTTGTGCGCCGCGCTTATCTCGACCTGATCGGGCTGCCGCCCACGCCCGCAGAAACGGCCGAGTTTCTGTCGGACAACAGCGCGGGCTCGTGGGAGCGATTGATCGACAAACTCCTTGCCTCACCGCACTACGGCGAACGCTGGGGCCGGCACTGGCTTGATGTCGCACGTTATGCAGACAGCGATGGCTTCGAACACGATTACGACCGCCCCAACGCCTGGATGTACCGCGACTACGTGGTTCGCTCCTTTAACCAGGACAAACCCTACAACACTTTCATAAAGGAGCAGATCGCCGGCGACGAGCTTGAAACGAAGAGCATCGACACGATGATTGCCACCGGGTTCCTGCGCGCCGGTCCTCGAGTGAATTTCAGAGAGAAGGACACTCCGGAACGCCGTTTCGACTACCTGGACGATGTGCTGGCCACAATCGGACGCGGTGTACTGGGACTGACGGTTCAGTGCGCGCGTTGCCACAATCACAAATTCGATCCGATTCCGCAGAAAGACTATTACGCGTTGCAGGCGGCGATCTTCGGCTATGTCGAGACGACCTATCCGATGACGTCGAAAGAGGAAGCGGCCGCCTACGCCAAAAGAGTCGCGGAACTCGATGCTCAGATAAAACCTCTCAGGGAGCAGGTTGCGAAGATCGAGGAGCCCTACCGTGAAAAATTGAAGGCGGAGGCGCTCAAGAAATTCCCTGAAAACGTGCAGCGAGCCGTCGCGAAACCCGAAAGCGAGCGAACCCCCGGAGAGGCGTTACTCGCGACACAGATCCTCGAAGGCGGACTCAACGTCAACGCCCGCACGCTGGAGAACGCGCTCACTGCCGACCACAAGGCGGAACGAAAGGTTTTGAACGATCGGATCGCTGCTCTTCAAAAGGAGAGGCCGAAACCGATACCGGTCGTGGATGTCGTCACCGATGGCGATTGGCGGTTTGCTCCGCTTGGCGACGGGGACGAAGTGATCGGCTGCGTAAAGTGCAGAATCCGGGAGACCGAAGGAACCTACCTGCATACCGGACCGGGCCGGTATGCAGTTCCAGCTTCATATTTTCTTGTCCGAGGCGATCCCAACAGCAAGGGATCTCTGATGAAGCCGGGATTTGTCACGGTGGCTACTTATGGCAATCCGCCCACCGAGATTCCTCCCGCCGATGGACAGACGTCCGGACGCCGGCGAGCGCTGGCGGAGTGGCTGGCCTCACGGGAAAATCCGCTGACGCCTCGCGTGATTGTCAATCGCATCTGGCACCACCATTTCGGGCGCGGCATCGTGCCCACGCTGGACAACTTTGGAAAGATGGGCGATCCGCCCACACATCCGGAACTGCTCGATTGGTTGGCGGTCGAATTCATGAACCGCGGCTGGAGCATCAAGCAAGTCCACAAGCTGATCATGACTTCCGAGGCCTACCAGATGGCGTCGGCCTACGTGGACGGCGGGAATCTCGAGAAGGATCCGCAGAACCAGTATCTGTGGCGCTACCGCACACAGAGGCTCGATGCGGAAGTCGTACGCGACGGTATCCTCGTGGCCAGCGGCGCCATCAATTTAACTGTTGGTGGTGCGGCTGTGCGTCCGCCTTTGCCGGAAACGCTAGTCAAGTCGACGATCTACAACGTCTGGAAGAACCAGGACGACGGACCCGACGTCTGGCGCCGCAGCCTCTACGTTTATCGCAAGCGCGGCATGGCGTTTCCGATGTTCGAAGTATTCGACATGCCCGATCCGAATTTCAGCGCGGGCAGGCGGACCATTTCGACCGTGCCCACGCAGGCGCTGACGCTGATCAACAATGAGTTCGTGCTGAAGCAGGCACAGATGTTCGCGGACAGAATAAGGAAAGAGGCAGGAGACGATCCCGTCAAACAGATCAATCTGGCATACCGCATTGCGCTCGCGCGGCCTCCAGACGAGACAGAGCTGGCCGTGGCAACAGACCTGGTGGGATCTCACTCGCTTGTGGATTTAACAGATGTGCTTCTGAATTTGAGCGAGTTCCTCTACATGAGGTGAACTTCAATGAAATACTTTTGGTCCCGACGCGAGTTCTTGTTTCAATCCGGAGGCGGTATGAGTGGGCTGGCGCTCGCTTACCTGCTCCACAAGGATGGACTGCTGGCTGCGGAGAGTGCCACCTGCAGCAGTGCGCCGCTCAGTGGGAATCCATACGCTCCGAAAACGCCGCACTTCAAGGCGCGCGCCAAAGCCGTCATCTCGCTGTTCATGACCGGCGGTCCGAGCCATGTCGACACGTTCGATCCCAAGCCCGCTCTCGCCAGGTACGCAGGACAGCCCCTGACAGGCAAAGGCGACATCAACGTGCGCCAGGGCTGGCCCGGTCCACTGATGCCGAGCCCGTTCCAGTTCAAGAAGTACGGGCAAAGCGGGATCGAAGTGTCGGAGATCTTCCCGAATCTCGCGCATCACGTGGACGAGATGGCGGTCCTGCGGTCGGTCTACGCGAGGTCTAATGACCACGTCCAGTCGACTTATGAGCTGCAGTCCGGACAGATCCGCGCGGGATATCCCAGCATGGGTTCCTGGATCACTTATGGCCTGGGATCGGAGAGCAGCGGCCTTCCGGCGTTCGTGGTGATACCGGACGCGCGCGGCGGACCGATCGGGGGAGTCAGCAGCTGGAACGCCGGCTTCATGCCAGCCGCCTATCAGGGAACGGCATTCCGCTCCTCCGGCGGCGATCCGATCATGGACCTGAAGCCGCCGGCTGGAATGACGTCCGAGCAACAGCGCGCCCGGCTCGACGTCCTCGCCAAATTGAACGAGCGGGACCTGCAGAAATACCCGGGCGACTCCGAGCTGACCGCGCGCATTTCCTCCTACGAGCTCGCGTTCCGAATGCAGGGGTGCGCGCCTCAAGCGGTAGACATTACGAACGAGTCGGAGACCACGCGGAAGCTTTACGGAATGGATGAGAAGATCACGGAGCCTTTCGGCAGGCAGTGCCTGCTGGCTCGCAGGCTGGTCGAAAACGGCGTGCGATTCGTGCAGGTGTTTTCGGGAGGCCTGGGCGACCAGAATACCGAAACGTGGGACGCGCATGTGGATGTGAAAACCAACCACACGCTCCATGCTGCCGAAACCGACCGGCCCATCGCCGGGCTGCTCACCGACCTGAAGGCGCGGGGCCTGCTGGATTCGACATTGATCGTATGGCACGGTGAGTTCGGCCGAATGCCAATCTCGCAACGCGGCATCGGCCGCGACCATAACCCCGGCGCCATGCCCATATGGATGGCTGGCGCGGGCATCAAGGGTGGACAGGTGATTGGAGCCAGCGACGAATTCGGCTTGAAGGCGGAACAACAGGTAATGTCCGTCCACGACCTGCACGCCAGCATGTTGCACTTGTTGGGCCTGGATCACACGAAACTTACGTATCGGTTCAATGGCCGCGATATGCGCCTGACCGATGTTTACGGCGACTTGATTCCGCAGATCGTCGGTTAGCGAGGTAAAGAACATGGCTACCAGGATGATTGTCGTATTCGCGACGGGGATATTGGTAATGGGTGCGGTGGTGTTGGCGATGACACCCCAGGCCGGCCAGGGGCCCGGCGCGGCCATCACTTTTCACCGGGACGTGCTTCCGATCCTGCAAAAGAACTGCCAGGTCTGTCATCGGCCGGGTCAGATTGGACCGATGGCGCTGTTGAGCTACAAGGACGCGAGGCCGTGGGCGAAGGCAATCAAAGAAGCGGTGGTTTCCAAAAAGATGCCACCCTGGTTTGCGGACCCGCGGTATGGACATTTCTCGAATGACCGTTCATTGGAACGGACCGAGATTGATACGCTCGCGGCATGGACCGATAGCGGAGCGCCGGAAGGCAATCCGAAAGATGCGCCGGCCCCGGTGCGATGGCCCGAAGGTGGTTGGACGATCCAGCCGGATGCCGTCGTTGAGCTGCCCGCTTATCCGGTTCCGGCCAGGGAGGTGAAGGAGTGGGAGACCATTGCGCTTCCGGCTCCTTTCAAAGAGGACACCTGGATTACCTCAGCCGAAACGATGCCGGGCGAAGCGGCTGTGATACACCACATTTGCTACCACTTCGAGAAGCATCGACCGGATACCGTGTACAACCGGTACGAGTGGATGGAAGTGCCTCGAGACGAGGGGGGAGTCAGCAAGCGTCCTGGCGGCAGTCTGGTAATGGCCGAAGGGACCATCCTCACGCGGGAAGTCGGCAGCAGCGAGGTGAAGAGCAGGAAGGGGCGCTTGAGCATTCGCGGCTCCAACGATTTTTGCTACCTGCCGGGGCTGACCTATGAAGACTACCGCCCGGCAAACGCCGGATTTCTGGTGCCGGCGGGTTCAGACATCATTGTGAATCTTCATTACACGACCAACGGCCTCGCCGTCTTGGACCGGACGAAGTTCGGCTTCACGGTCGCAAAGGCGGCGCCGCAGAAGAAGTTCGTGCCTCAGGGTTCCGGCGAGGGTGGGGGCGATGCTCCAGTCCCCGCGAACGACGCTGTCGCGGCAGCCCTCGTTAGACACACGGCCGGCATCAGTCAACTCGCGATCCCGCCGTATGAAGGCAACTATCTGGCTCCACCGGCGGACATCACGTTCCACAGGGATGTCGAACTGGTGTGGTTCCGGCCCCACGCGCATGTTCGCGGGAAGAGTGTTCAGTTCAAACTTATATACCCGGATGGACGGGAAGAAATCGTGCTTAATGTGCCCCGCTACGATTTCAATTGGCAGCTCACGTATAGAACTGCTTTGAAGATACCGAAGGGCGCCCGGATGCACGTCGAATTTCGCTATGATAATTCGGTGAACAACAAGTTCAATCCCGACCCAGGCAAATGGGTCTATTACGGGGATCAGAGTTGGGAAGAGATGGGGAGCCCTAATATGGGGTTCCTCATGGACCGTAACGCCGACGAGAAGGGATTCATGTCGCGGCGGTGATTCATTTCCAATTGACCCCAAAACAAAAGCTGTAAATATTCCGTACCAGAAGGCACAGGTTTGCGACACCTTCGGAGTTTGGATTTTCCGAAAACGGCCTGTACCTATAGAGATGGAGTGGGCCGGCGGCACGCCGCAAACTTGGAAACGGTTTTGCTCGAAGTTATCAGTACTGGTTGTAGACGTCGCGGGAAGTCTCACGCGATGGCCTTAAAGCGGAGAAAGTTGTGTCCTCCAGGTGGTACTTGGCCGTCCCTGGTGGTACACACATACCACCCGCATCAGTAAGTAGCGGGGAAAGGAGTAGGGGGTTGAAATGTCAGACTTGAACGTCGGCGACCGCGTTGAACTGATCAACGACATCAGGCATCGCTACCATTCCAGGATCGGCGTCATCACCGCCGTAGACCATCATGATGTTCCCGTACTAACGGAGTTCGTCGTCAAGCTCGCGGACGGCGGACAAGCTTCCTTTTCAGGTTTCCAGCTTAAGAGACCCCCTGCAACAACCGCGCGCAGGCTTCGAGACAGCAAAGTATCACCTTATATGTCCGGCCTGCGTGGAACACCGGGCGACCGTCACATGATTTTCGGCGCCGACGATTTTGACCTTCATTTAAAAGTCGTGCCGATGGAGAGAAATAACAAGGTACTCGGACAACTCAGTTCACACACAAGTGTCTGGGACTTTGCCCTGGTGACGTTACTCGTGGAAGGCGCGCCTCGGGAGACGGCGATCACCGATAATTTCGGTGAATTCATACTTCAGGAAGTGCCGGCTGGAAACGTGAGTATTGAAGTTCTCGTACCGTCGCATTGTATGGTGGCTACATTCGATGCCTGATCTGAGCTGGACTGGACCAAAGAAATGATGATTCCGGATCGTTCGGGCGAATTTCGGTTCGACGAAGTTCCCCTTGGGAGTGTCTGCCTTGAGTTTCTGTTGCAATCCCGTCGCATTTCGACGGTACACGAAAAATCTGTTTGGAAGAGCACAGTGTAAGAGTAAAACCGCACTGGCGATGAATGCCACGCGGCAAAGATTTAGGATGCATATGACAGGACGTCGATTTTTACTGACTCTGATTCTGCTTCTGGGCTTTAGCGCGCAAGCGCTGCCCAATCCGCAAGCGCTGCCCAATCCGCAACCGCTGCCCAGTCCGCAAGCGCTGCCCAATCCGCAACCGCTGCCCAATCCGCAACCGCTGCCCAATCCGCAACCGCTGCCCAATCCGCAACCGCTGCCCAATCCGCAACCGCTGATTGTTCAGATTTCGCCGACGGCGAACATCACCAGTATCACGATGGTGCTTGGTGGCTCGCTCGTGGACACGATTCCCGGTGCCAACATTCACTTGCTCAACGTCCCGGTTGTGCCTCCGTCTTTTCTGGCGTCTTCGCTCGGCATTGAGTGGATGGAGCTGAATGCGGGAGTGACTCTTCCGGGCTTTGTTCAAGTCGGAATGCTGACCGTTCCCGGGCCCACGGCCGCGGACTGGTACAAGTATCAACCCTCCATGCAATTGATACGAGCCGGTGCAGCGTTGCCGTATTCCACCGGTCAGGGCGTGGTTGTAGCCGATATCAATTCTCAAGTGGACTATGCGCATTCGGCGCTCGTCGGTCACTTGACCAGCGGCTACGACTTCGTGACCAACCGGCCGGCCGGCTCGGCTGCTCTGAATCAAGCCGAGACCGGTTTTCTGGACCAGGCGGAAACCGGTTTTCTGGATCAAGCGGAAACGGGGTTCCTGGACCAGTACGGCGCGGTCCTCGTCAGTTCACCCCTGGGGGGGTTCTTTGGTGTTTTCAATCCCGCTTACAGCCATGGCACGCTTTGCGCGGGTATCATCGCGGCGATCGCACCGAGCAGCATGATCATGCCGCTGCGCGTATTCGATGCTTTCGGGCGGTCCGACATTTTTACGATCGCGAAGGCAATTCGATACGCCGAACAACACGGAGCCCAGGTGATCAACATGAGCTTTGGCACGCTGACGCCATCGCAGGCGCTCAGCCGCGCAGTCACTCACGCGCAGAATGCGGGCATCATATTGTCCGCATCCGCCGGCAACAACAACACGTCCGCGCCGCAATATCCGGCGGGTCTCAGCGGAGTGTTGACGGTCGCCGCGACCGACCTGCTGGATCGGAAAGCTTCATTTTCGAATTACGGGAGTTCCGTCTTCGTGGATGCACCGGGCGTGAATATCATCTCGGCTTATCCAGGGGGTTATTACAGCATGGTTTCCGGTACATCCTTCAGCGCTCCTGCTGTTGCGGGCACGATCGCTTTGATCCGATCGCTGAGGACAACCGGAATCGGGGATTCGATTTCCTCGAGCTCCATCAATATCGACTCCGTGAATCCCGGTTATGCGAATCAACTGGGATATGGCAGAATCGACGTACTTCAGGCGGTGCACCCGGAATAGTCAGGATTGTACCCAGCGAACCCACTTCTGCCGGATAGGTAACAGGTCGGCATTGCGCCGCTTCCATTCGGCGATGTAGTCATACGAATCGTTCAAGCTCGCTTCGGTACGAATGATCGCGAGTTCCTCGACAACCAGTTCGTAATAGCGAATCAATTCGTATTGGGCCTGCCGTCCTCCCACCGTCTGGGGACGACGAGACCGGGCCACCTGCAAAACAGTCTTGGCCCGGCGATGGCCCTCGATAAAGTACTGCAGGCGCCACAAGTCGTCCGTGGTCTCCTCCGCTTCCTGCATGATCCCAAAGAATCGCCCTTCAGCGTTGTTGATCTCGGGAAGGACCCACTTGCGGTACTGCGGGCGCTCGTCAAACTCGCTGGTCAAAGCGAATGCGGTGAAAACCAAAAGAGCAATCGCAGAGAGGAGGGCGGGAAGTCTGTTGCGGCGCAGGTTTTCGGTCGCGCCGTATATCAACGCTTTGATAAATCCGCGCACCGACGTCGGATCATCAAACAAGGTCATTTCTTCGGCCCCGGCTTCTTATAGTGATTCGGATCAATACCCTCCCAGACGGTTGTGCACATGTCCTGAACCGCGAGCACGGCGCTTGTCTGGTTCCCGATACCTCGAAGCTCGTCGTTCCCGCCACGTTTCGCATCGAGAACCGTCCAGAGCCATTCCTGCTCTTGGTCAGGAGTGTCGCTCTCGCTTAATGTCATCCGGACTCTGAAATCCGGTGGCGTCTTCTTGTCGCGCGTGTAGAAAGTGATCCCGCTGCAATCTTTGGAATCCTTGAAAATATCCAGGAACTCCTGTGGAAGATCGCCGTCAATAACGGGCGCGACAGGAACGGGCGCGACAGGCTTGATGTCTTTGAGCTCCAGTCTCGGTGCTTGTGCCTCTGCAGTACTTGGCGCGGTCTGTTCCCTCGGCGTCGAGGCAGGAGACGAGGGAGATGTCTGGCACGAGGCTACGAGAGCGGCCAGACAGGGCAGCAGGAAAAGCAGGATAACCGCTCGTGGATAACTCATCGCAGCCACTCATTTCTTGTAACTCCCTACCGGGCTACGGACAAGCAAAAAAACGCGGATCACGGCGAAGCCTAGGCCAACGTGCTGTCTTGCTCCCGAGAGGAAGCAAGACAGCCCGTCGACGATCAGGACTCGAGGCGCCGGCCGACGCGCTCAGCGAACCCGGATGATCCAGTAGACATAGGCGTTTCTCGGTCGCGTTTCAGGATCTCCTCCGAGGACCGAATGAGCATGCGCTCCTGCCCCGCTTGTGGGCGCGGCTTGATCGCCGTAGTCGTATCCACCGGGACCTCGGTTGATCGTCGCTAATTCATAGCGTCCCGCCAGTCCATTCCATGTCGGATCAAGATGAGTGTGGTTGCCTGAAGTGTCCGTTGTGAAGGCGCCGCTCGCCGGCTGGGCCGTAGCGTTCCGCTGGAACGACCCAACGGCATTTCCGCCGTTGCCGGGATTGCTTGGCGCATCAGGAGGCCTGAAAGGCAGCCGGTCGTTTGATTCCGGATCCTCTCCCTTCGCCACGCCCTCCTGGCTTCTGTCGACTCCTCGAAGAAACATGCCTCGAAGATCGGGCAAATAAAAGTTCGGCGCGCCATCTCCGCCCCAGCTTGTTCCTATTTTGTCGAACAGGGACTGGTAGTCTCTCTTGCTCAGCCTGCGGCCGTCGCAAACCGACCAATTTGACGGCAGATTCCCAGCGGGTCCGGCCCATGCCACGATGGTTCCGATGGGAGCTTCGGTGTCGGCTGCCGTACTGCCTGTTCCCGCGATCATCAGTGAGTTTCCGCTCGAAGTGATCGTGATATTGCTGCCGCCGACCAGGGTCACGTCGTCTTTTAAAGAGTTGATGCTCTTTACCGCGGCGCCTGGTGCGATCTTTGCTGCGGTCACAGCGGCATCCGCCAGGTGCCCCGCGGTCACTGAACCGGTTGTGAGTTCGTCCGCCTCAGGCGTAAGGACAGCCATCGTGGCGAACTGGGGGGCATCCAGCCTCAGGCTGACGGCTACAATCGGCTGAGTAGCCGAAATTTCGACCATGCCATCGTAATTGTCGATTCCCCTGAACAAAGGATCTTCATTCAGTAACCTCGCCACCTGTTGGAGAGGTCTGAGCGTCAACGTACGGGTATCCAAAGCCGTGCCGCCGGCGCTCAGACGCCGCACAGTCAAATTACTCGAACTGGTTGCGCTCGGGTTGGCCAGGGCGAGTCCGGTTACTATCCCTTGCGCGGACCGCACCGTTGCAATGACTTTTAAATTTTGCACGGGATAGGCCGGTAATACGCCCGCTTCGGCAACAACTCGTCCCGATTCGATCAGTTGGTAAAGCAATGTCGCCGAAAACCGCCCTTTTGAAGAGAGTCTGGCCCAACCAACCGTAACCTGAGCGGGCGGATCGATCTGAATCGTTTCTGTTTCGTTGGAACTCAAAGGCACGGTCCGGCTCGAGAGGGTTTGTCCATCCGGTTGAAACATCTCGATAGTAACGATCTCCGACTGGGATGTCGGATTGTGGATCGTAATCGAGCTGGTGTATCCGCCTCCGATCGCAAAATGAGGAAATATCTGTGTGGTTTGACCGTATTCGGGGCTTTGGCCGTTGGACTCGAACGTGAACGCAAATGCCGTCAACAAGACTACAATGGCCATTCCAGAAACTATTTTGCGCATACTCATGGTGTTCTCCTTTTAGTGAAACCGTTCTGCGAGCGGCAGTTGTTAATGCGGCTCATCTCAGTAAGCGCAAACGTAAAGAGAAAGGTGACAGGGATGCGGAGCGGGCTGGTCGGTAGTGACTAGTTTGAATGAACGCGGGCTAAAGCCCGCGACTACAATTCGGACCGAACGTCGATCCGAGATGTAGTCGCGGGCTTTGGCCCGCGTTCATCCACCCCCCTCATCGAACGGTCGGCAATTTGTGAGAATTCGACGCAAGCACGTTTATACTTGGGCCCTCGTCAAGGGAGGTCATGTGGCTATGAAGATCCTGCGTTTGCTGAAGCAGGCTCGGCTTGTCTGGTTCGTCGTGCCGCTCGCGTTTTTTCTGTTCGGCTTCGGAGGCTTTGCGCAGCAGCAAGTGCCGTTTCTGAACAACATTCCGGTGGCGCCGACGGGGATACCGTATCGTCCGCTGCCGGACAAACCAGTGGAGTTCGACACGGCCGAGGGACAGAGGATTCGTGTAGTTGCGGTTGCCAGAGGATTGACCTATCCGTGGAGTCTGGCGTTTCTCCCGGACGGGGGCATGCTGGTCACCGAGCGGACCGGCAAGCTTCGGATCATACGCAACGGGGTCCTGGACCCGCAGCCGGTTGCAGGCGTGCCGGCGTCACGCTACAGCGGCCGGTCCGGTGATCCCGGCGCAGTGCACGGGCTGATGGACATCGCGCTTCATCCCCGGTTTGCAGAGAATCGCTTTGTGTATTTCACTTACACGAAGCCGCTCGAAGGGCAGCGGTCCACGATCGCGCTCGCGCGAGGACGATGGAACGGCAAGGAGCTCACGGAGGTCCGGGACATTTTCGTGACAGCTCCCGGATCCGGTGCCTCGCGCATCGCGTTCGGACATGATGGCACGCTCTTCATGACCGTCGGCGGCAATGGCTCCCAGGATCCCAACAGCGACGGCGGTAAAGTGTTGCGGCTCCGTGACGACGGCAGCATTCCGAGCGACAACCCGTTCGCCGGGCGGGACGGCTACAAGCCGGAGATTTACTCACTCGGCCATCGTACGTCGCTCGGTCTGGCAGTCCATCCGGGAACCGGCGAGGTCTGGCAGAACGAGAACGGTCCGAACGGTGGTGACGAAATCAACATCATCCGCCCCGGCCGCAACTACGGCTGGCCCACTGTGAGCTACGGACGCACCTACCAGGGCCCGTGGCAGTCGGAGAGATCGATGCATGAAGGCTTCGAGCCGCCGGTGGTGTATTGGATGCCGTCGATTGCCATTTCCGGCATGGCATTCTACACGGGCAATCGCCTGCCGAAGTGGAAGGGCGACGTCTTCGTCGGCAGTATGCGGACCGGCGAGGTTCCCGGCACCGGCCACCTGGAGCGCATCCTGTTCAACGAGAAAATGGAAGAGCTTCGCCGCGAATCGCTCCTGGTCGAGCTGCGGCAGAGAATCCGCGACGTTCGGCAGGGACCGGACGAACTCCTGTACGTATTGACGGACGCCGAGGACGGAGCCGTGGTCCGGATCGAGCCGGCGCCTTAGATTTTGAAATTCGGGGACAGACGCATAAATCACCTAATTACGATTAAAACGCCGTTGATTCGTAATTAGGTGATTTATGCGTCTGTCCCCGAATTTCAAAAATCTCTCCGGTTAACGACTCCATTTTTTTGATAGAGTTCTGCAACCAGAGGAACCCCTATGATTTCGCTAAACGTAAACGGAAAACGATATGACGTCGACGTGAGCCCGGACATGCCGCTGCTCTGGGTTATCCGCGACGCGATTGGCCTCACCGGCACAAAATTCGGCTGCGGTCTGTCACAGTGCGGCGCATGTACGGTTCACCTTGACGGCGAGCCTGTTCGTTCCTGCGTCACAGCTGTGTCGAGCGTGGGTGCCCGGAAGGTCACAACCATCGAAGGGCTGTCGCCCAACTCCAGTCACGCGCTGCAGACGGCCTGGGTTGCGGAACAGGTTCCGCAATGCGGATACTGCCAATCCGGACAATTGATGTCCGCTGCCGCGCTGCTGGCGAAGAAACCCAAACCGAGTGACGCCGACATCGATGCTGCCATGTCCGGCAACATCTGCCGATGCGGCACATATCAACGCATTCGCCGCGCAATCCATCGCGCGGCCGGCGTCTAGGGGAGGCGTTTATGGCATCGACTCTCAGCAGACGGACTTTCTTGAAGGTAAGCGCGGCAGGTGGCGCCCTGGTCATCGGGGGATATATACCCGGCCTGACCGATACCGCCGCAGCTGCGGGCTCCTTTGAACCGAACATATGGGTCAAAATCGCCGCGGACGACAGCGTCACGATCATGCTGTCCCAGCTCGAAATGGGACAGGGCGTGATGACATCAATGCCCATGCTCGTGGCCGAAGAATTGGACATCGACTGGAACAAGATCAAAACCGAGTGGACGCCTGCCGATCCGAAATACGGCAATCCGAACTTCGGCGGCGCACAGCTCACCGCGGGAAGTAACAGCGTGCGCGGAATGTGGAAGCTCTTGCGTGCAGCCGGTGGCACGGCGCGAGCAATGCTTGTCACAGCCGCAGCCCGAGACTGGAGCGTTGACGAAAACACTTGCGCCACAGAAAAAGGTGAAGTCATTCACAAGGCAAGCGGGCGCCGTGTGCGATACGGATCGCTCGTGGACAAGGCGGCCGCGTTGCCGGTTCCGAAAACCGTGTCGCTGAAAGATCCGAAAGACTTCCGCCTGCTCGGCAAGACAATGCCGCGGCTGGATATTCCGGAAAAGGTGGATGGCAGAGCAGTGTTTGGTATCGACGTGAAGCGTCCAGGCATGCTCATCGCGCGCGTCGTCCGTTGTCCCGTGTTCGGCGGCAAGGTTGCCAGCTTCAATGCGGACAAGGCGAAGGAGGTCGCGGGCGTGAGGCACGTCGTACAGATCAGCAGCGGCATCGCTGTTGTTGCCGACAACTACTGGTCCGCGTCAAAGGGCGCCCAGGCCCTCGACGTGAAATGGAACGAAGGCTCGCTCGCAAACCTGACCAGCGCGGACATCATGAAGAAATACAAAGCGCTTGCCGAGCAGCCGGGAAAGGTCGCGCGAAGCGATGGTGACGCGGCCGCCGCAGTCAAAGGTGCAGGGCGGTCGTTCGAGCGCGTCTTCGAGCTGCCGTTCCTTGCTCACGCGTGCATGGAGCCGATGAACTGCACAGCGGATGTGCGTTCGGATCGCTGCGACGTCTGGGTGCCGACGCAGGGACAGACCGCGTCCCACGCGGCGGCCGTCGCTGCGTCGGGTCTTCCGGCAAGGGCTGTGAATATCCACACCACGTACCTGGGCGGCGGATTCGGGCGGCGCGGCGAAGCCGATTTCGTCACCGACGCCGTGGAGACGTCGAAAGCTGCCGGCAAGCCGGTGAAAGTCATCTGGACGCGCGAGGATGATATTCAACACGACTACTATCGTCCGGTCAGCTATGTCCGGATGTGGGGCGCGCTGGATGCCTCCGGCAAGCCCGTCGCATTCATGCAGCGTCTCGTTCAGCAATCCCTGATGAAGCGGCTCGGGCCATTGCCGCCGAATGGGGTCGACTTCATCTCTGTCGATGGCTCTGCCACTCTCCCGTATGACATCCCGAACATCAGGGTCGAATACACAGAGACCGATCCCGGCATTCCTTATGGCTTCTGGCGCTCGGTCGGCGCCTCTGTGCAGGGCTTTGTCGTTGAAGCGTTCATTGACGAGCTTGCCACAACGGCCGGGAAGGATCCCTACCAGTTCCGCCATGACCTCTTGAGCAAACATCCACGTCACCGCGCGGTGCTCGATCTGGTTGCGGAAAAGTCCGGCTGGGGCAAGCCGCTGCCGGCGGGACACGCCCGTGGCATCGCCGTTATGGAGGCGTTCGGCAGCATCGTTGGCGAGGTGGCCGAAGTTTCTGTGACCAACGGCGCAGTGCGCGTGCATAAAGTGTGGTGCGCCGTCGACACCGGTTGGGTGATCAATCCCGACACGATCAAGGCGCAAATGGAAGGCGGCACGATATACGGATTAACGGCGGCGCTCAAAGGGGAGATCACGATCCAGAACGGCCGTGTCGCGCAGCATCATTTCAACGACTATCCAATGATCCGGCATAACGAAGCGCCGGAAGTTGAAGTCCACATCGTGCCGAGTACGGAGATCCCGGGAGGCATTGGCGAACCGAGCACCGCGATTGCCGCCGGTGCGCTCGCGAACGCGATTGCCGCGGCGACCGGCAAGCGCCTCTATACGCTGCCGATTCGCGCTCAGCAGCTCCGGGCGTGAAAGAAGAATTAGCCGCGAATTACGCCAATTACGCGAATGGGGCGCATCAAGAATTATTTTTGCGCCCCATTCGCGTAATTGGCGTAATTCGCGGTTAATTCTTCTAGTCCAGGAAGTTCCCTTCCTCGAGCCGCGAGGGCACGTATTCCTCGGTGACGTAGCTGACGTCCTTGCTGACGAGCGCCTCGACTTCGAGCTTGAACCCGTTTTTTAGCATCAGCTCGAGTTCCTTCTGCCACGGCTTTTTGCTGGCGAACCACGGATACTGAGCGATCTGGCGGGCCCGTTTGATGTCCTGATCGTTCAACTTGATTTGCACGCTGGGTGTGAGCTGACACCGCTCGTAATCATTGCTGCGCAGGCCGAGGAACCGCGCCGCCGGGATGGCCATGCGCCGTGATTCGTAGGCGAGATTGATCGATCCCTGCTTGATCACGCTGTAGATGTAGTATCCCCAGGGGTCGTTATCGAGCAGGCAGTACACCGGCAGTTTCAATTCGTAGTGCAGCCGATGCAACAGGCGCCGCACTCCGCGCGGAGGCTGGCCGCCTCCGTGGGTCAGGATGCAATTGTACTGGCGCCAGAATTTGTCTTCGTTGAATCGCCGCCAGACCGTGTCTTTTTCGACGTGCAGCACGAATTTCGCGGAGTTCTTTTTGAACTGCACAATTTCCGCCTCGACGATGGACGGAATGCTATAGCCGCCGGAACCCATGCGGGAACAATCGATCTCGTCGCCGCTGTCCACCAGCGTGATCGGCCCGACCATCGCCCCGGCATTCTTGGCGTAAAGGTGGAGTTCTTCTCTCATCGAGTCGAGCGATACCTCGACGTCTTCGATGACCGGGTCGCATTCGCTCTGTGTGTCGAAGGTCTCTTCGCTCGTCCCTTCGATCGTGTGCTTCAACAGGTAAAAAAGACCGCGGATGCTCGTCGTCTTTCCCTGTTCGATCAGTTGCTTGCATCCGGAACCGACCAGCAGGGTCTGCATATAGCTCCTGGCCTGGCCCAGATTGAATAGCTCGCGGCGGCTCTTGCCCGTACCCATTTCGATGATTCGTTTCGACTGGTTGAATCGCACGTTGGAAAGGGACCGAGACGGAATATCCACATGGGGCGCCCTGCCGCGTTCTGCGGACTGCACAACGCCGTCGGCCAGGCCGCGAATCGAGCCGAGGGTCTTCTTGTCTTTGGCGGTGAGAGTCACCTTGTCGGAAGTCTTGGTGGTTTTCTTCTTGGGCATGATCACTTTCCCTTAAACAACACAGTCACTAATCAATTGTCAGGCTTCATCCGGATTTTCTTTTTGTCTTTATGGCTCAATACTCTGTTTCTCCTCCTCGGGATTCACGATCAGCACATTCTGGCCGAAATCCTCCTCGGACGAATCAACCTTCTTGCCGCTGCCATCGAGCCTGATGTCGGCCTCCGCCGTCTTGCGTTTCGCCACGTGAAGCAATCGGCCATACAACTCCTTTCGGGAGCGGTCGCCGTAATCCTTGATCGATGCAACGGCCGAGGCTACTTCGCCAAGGTACCTTAAGAAAACCTCCCGCCGTTCTCCTTCCTGGCGGACGCGGTTGCGGCGATTGAGGTACATCGCCAGCTTTCGGCCGACAGCCTGCAGGCCAAGCCGCAGCTCTTTCGTCACTTCGGGATAAGACGCGATCGCTTCTTTAGATTCGCTGGTGAACGGCACCCATACGCTTGCCATATGCACCATGACTGTTACCGGGCCGGCGGGCAACTGACCGCGGGACTGAGACAGGCCGTAGGCTCGCCAGTTATTGGCGATCATCGCTTGTGTAATAGCGCAAGCCGCGGGCTGAAACTGCAGCGGTACACGGTTGGCGTACCGCAACACCTGCATCGACTCTCCGTCGCTGAGGTTCACGTTTTTCATCGCGGCGTGGAGTTGCGCGATTTCTTCCTTCTCGAGCTTCGATGGAGTTTGCCGCGAACTCATTTTCGCTTCCGACAAAATCTTCTCCGCGCCGGCCGCGCCAATGCCGTCGAAAGTCGTGAGCAGGAATTGTCTGAGGGAACGAGCGTCGCTTTCCGCCAGTACTTCGGTCAGAGTTTCCAAACTAACCTTCTGCGTGGAACTGGCGCCGCCATAAGCCAGCCCGACTTCGATCAGAAACGGGTTTCCACGATACACCGACGGAGGGCGCGTCGCCGCGCAGAAGAATTCGCCGGGTACCTGCTGGTGCAATCCTTTGAGGATCAGCGGCTCGCCGATGGGTGAAATGCAATCGGTCGCAGGCGCACTGATCTTTGTGTTCTGAATCGCTTGATAGAGGGCGTCTGCTTCCTGGCGGCCGATTCGTTTGGGATTGGATCGGGTACCGATCTTGGCGGTTTCACAAATCTGCTTCGCGACAGCAGAACTGACGCGCGAGAAGGAATCGGTGAGGAACTGCGCCATCGTGCCTGTGTCCGTGTCCTTGAGCATTGTCACCAGCCGGCCCAGTTCAATGCCATACGGGTGAGGCTTGATCTCACGGGGTTCGGGTGGAAGCTGGTCGGTCGATCTCGAGTAGGTTTTTTCATTAAGGTCGGGGTCGATGTAATGAATCGTGACGTGCGGGTTTGCAATAGCGGTCTGTTCCAGATACTCATCGACGCTGCCGCGGCCGCGCATAAACCGCCCTTCCAGCTCAATCGTCACACGCGTGCCGCTTCGCAGTTCAGGAACCCATTCGATACCGTGGTCCGCGATATATTTGTTTCCTTTTTCGCCTGAGGGAATGTCTTCGCCCTCTCCCTTGCCGTTGACGATCTCGGGCAGGTTTCGCTTGGTGTCGATTTGGATTTCGAAGTAATGAGCGGGTTTTCTGGGCGAGGTCATGGAGATGATCTTGACCGGCTTGCCGGTCGTGAGCATCCCGTACATGCCTGCGGCGCTGATGCCGATTCCCTGCTGGCCGCGGCTCATCCGCAACCGGTGAAACTTCGACCCGTAAAGAAGCTTGCCGAATATCAGCGGGATCTGCTTCTTGACGATTCCGGGGCCGTTGTCCTGCACACCCACCTTGAAGCGATTCGTGCCGGTGGTTTCGATGTGCACCCAGACTTCCGGGACGATTCCGGCTTCTTCGCAAGCATCGAGAGAATTGTCCACCGCTTCTTTTACCGCCGTCAGCAGCGCTTTGCGCGGGTTGTCGAATCCCAGCAGATGTCGATTCTTGGCGAAAAACTCGCTGACTGAAATGTCGCGCTGTTTCGCCGCCATCGCTTCGGCCGTGACTCGCCGCCGGGCTGGACGTTCCGCGGCCGGTTTGGCCGGCAGGGCACTGCTGTTTGAACCGGCGTCGTTCTCTTTACGCATATGTTCTTCCATTGTACCGGTTCAGCGGACACGTAGCCTCGGGCTTTGAACACAAGCCCGAGGCTCACCCTTCGTATTGCAGCACGTTCAAGCCGGCATTCCAGTCGCTCACATACATCAGTCCATCAGTCGTGACGTAGATATCGGCAGCCTTCGCAGCGAGCGCAACGTTCGGCCGCGGATCGATCAACCGCTTCGGTGTCGGTGGTACCCAATAGGCGATTTCTTTTGGAGCGAAAGCGTCCTTGATATCGAACACACGGACACCGGCATTGTTGTAGGTCGAGAAGATGATCTCCTCGCTACGGAAGCTTCCAGGCCGATTCTCGTGAAGGTTGTGCGGACCGAAAGTGCCCAGAGCGCAGAAGTTTCTTTCTTTGGGGGTGGGCAAGGTCGCGATGGGGACCGGGTTTTGCGGTGCGCGCACGTCCACCACGAAGGTATAAAACGTGCCCTTGGCGCACATTTCGGCGTTCGCTTCGTCTGCCGCTATCACCAGATTGCGGCCGGGCAATGGCAGCGTCGTGTGCGTACCGCCGGGAAAAGGCGGAGACCAGTTGAGGCGGGAGAGCAGTTTCGGCTGGG
>Ga0137394_10000104_pt1 | contig 56903 bp, 67 predicted proteins | sample czobulk116metaG_FD_108278 | JGI IMG/M metagenome (GOLD analysis project Ga0137394, IMG submission 108278) | Vadose zone soil microbial communities from Angelo Coast Range Reserve, California, USA - czobulk1.16 metaG | ecosystem: Environmental > Terrestrial > Soil > Vadose zone | place: USA... | reverse complement strand
TCGGCTCTCAACAGAGATGGTTCCGCAGCACCCTCGCTCATAAATACCCACGTCCCGCCGTGCCTCGACGCATTTTCCAGTTCTATTTCAGTATACGTATTACGCAGCCAGATCGTGTGACTCACGTGAGAAGCATTCCGCTTCAGAACCAAAATACTACAACTATTCATCGGGTTGATCTTTTTTTATCTTTTCTCCTTCCGGTGAGGGAGGTCCAACCGCCTTTCAAGGGCCCATGTGGGGCTCGTTGCGCACGATCCTGCTATCTCTTCTTTTTCCCGCCTCGGTCACAAAATCGGGATCGCATCAATCATCTCATTTAGGCATCAAAATCAAACGAATTTCAAGCAAGTTGTACAACTCACTAGTTCCGATAGATATGTGTCATTTATCACTCACTACCTTATCATTCCAATCATATCACAGTGATTAAATTATTTTCAATGATTAAGACCATTTCCGTTTTGCTGGAGTGCCACGAGGCGGATCGGATTCTGCCCATGCCTGTTACCAGCTCGGACACGACGGTGATGATTTGATAAGCAAAACTCGAAACCAAAGGTCGGAGTTGGGGAAGTATCAGACGCTCGACTCTCGCAACAATCACGCTGCTGTATTGCTCGCCTCGGACTGCATGCGGGTACGGATTGCTACGGGCGGATCATTGCTGCGCAACCTACAAAAGTACAGCCGGACATCCCAAACGCGCAACGCGAAGCGAGGTGGATGGCACACAACGGCTCCCAAATCCGAGGACCCCAAAGCTCCACTCGTCCTTCCTACCCTTGGTCATCGGCGTCCCGTTTGCGTTTCATCTCTCGAGAAACTTTATGCTGAGCCGCTTCGTGTCGCGCAAGTTCTATCGGGACCTTTGACACAGGGCTCTTTGATATTTCTGGAAGTGGGCCACACGATCAGTACATGTAATATCCCGGAGTATGTTTCAGAAATCACCTTGCTTTAGGTCATACCTACCATGACGAACGAAATACGTCAGTTCCGATTCTGCGGAACGGAGAGAGGAGCGAAAAGATACGCACATCACTTCGTCATCGTCATTTGTCAGGAAGGTGATCGCTATCCCTTGTTTACCCGCGCGACCCGTTCGGCCTAAAATGAACAGCTTAGCTATGGGTGCGCTCATGGACAGTCAGAAGAGATGGCAAACCTATACGGTGCACATAGGCCTCGATTGTGCCAGCCATCTGGAAATTTATGACAAGCGAAACATCTTGCACGTCGATACCGCGCCCCGCGAGGTCCGTCGCGACCAAAACGTCGGAGGCACCGGAGCGGAGTGACTGTAGCGAGGCCTCTCGTTGCTCTTGATTTTTGCCCGAATGCAGAGTCGCGGCGCTCCACTGTGTGCATACTGTCAGCAGATGTCATAGAATATTATCCAAAGGGTCCCCGACGTACACCACCGCGCGACAGATCTTTCGCCACCATATCCGCCGTCTTTTTCTGGTTGACAAAGACGATGATAGGAGCCTGGTACTGCCCACTATTGAGGATTTCGAGGAGGCGTTGTCTAAGAATAGGGAGGATGCCCATAGTCACAACCCGTTCGTCCGTCGACAGCCATGCCACGTACTTTTTCTTCTCTTCTCCGATGACAAACTCAACTCGCTGCTCGACGGTATCAACAGCTCTACCTGCTTCACCGATAGTGATGATCGCCGGGCGCTTCAGATATTTCTTGGCGAGTCTTTCCACGGGAGGCGGCATCGTCGCGGAGAATAGCGTTGTCACTCGCGTACGACCCTTCTTCACCATGGTCTCGCCGTCGACGTCCATTTGCTCACCCTGGTCCTCTCCTTCCATGGTCTCCGAAGGCAGCTTGTCCAGGATGAAGGTAAGGTCGGCCTCGAACCCCAAATGAACCATGCGATCAGCTTCGTCCATGACGACATAGCGGCATTGAGATAGCACCAGGACGTGCCGCTCAAGAACGTCCTTCAGACGACCCGGCGTCGCGATTATAATTTCAGCTCCTTCGCGAAGATTGAATTGTTGCTCTTCAACAGCTCTCTGCAGTAAGTTAGCTCCGGGCGAGACACAACTGCGAGTTACAAACATACCCCTCCAACGATTGACACGCAACGGAAGCCGAGTGGTGTAGCAAATTTTCGGGCCTCCGATTCGATCTGCTGCGCCAGCTCACGCGTAGGAGCCATTATTAGTCCATAGGGTCCCAGATGCCTGTTTTCCTCGGTAAATGGGGGCATGTTCGAGATAAACGTGAGCATAGGGATAACGAAAGCCGCCGTCTTCCCGGAACCTTGTAATCAAGTCAGTACTAATTGAACGCACACATTTGGGAGAAAATCGCACCTGTTTCCGCGATGCCGATTATGTCTCGGTTCTGTAACCCTATAGGGATTGCCTGACGCTGGATTGGAGAGGGCTCCTTGTACCCGATCTGGTCAATGACAGCGAGAATTTGCTTGGGGATGGCCGACTCGCCCCACGTGCGCAATGGAACAGGTATGTTGCCACCTACACTAGGGTGAGTAGGACGATAAGAGGGATAATGGAAATGAGCAGACCCCGTGCTGCGATGCTGAAATCCTCGCGAAAGATGCGCCAATCGCGCTCCTTCATCTCATCCAAGGGTTTGTCTGTCCAATGCCTGTCATCATAGCCATGCTTTGCGGCTTTTCTCCGCTCCATGGCGTCGGCGAGTTGAACATCTGACTTGGAGTCGGTTCTTCCTCCCCCGCCGTCGTCCATGCCCGCGATATGCCCGCGTCCGAACATGACTTGTGCTCCTTGCCGTTGAACCCCAATATTTGCAGAGGGGTCCGCAGAGAATGTGTCCTCCTGTTCGTCCCAGTCGAAGACGAACTTGCGCTCGTTCATCTTGCGAATCTTGCGTTTCTTCTTGTCTACGCCGAGATATCGCGAGCGCAATGCGGCAAGATCCGAGTCGGTCATCGCGGGAGTGAAGGCCGCGTCTGGTCCAGGAGTCGATGAGTTGGATGCCGGGACGGACTGGGGGCCACCCGATGGTGGAGTGGAAGGATTAACAGCAGCTTTGGCGCGCTCTGCGCGGGGTTCGGTCGGAATATTGCTGTACCCTGAACGCCTATCGTCGTTTGCACGCTTGTCCCGGTAATCTCTACGGGCACTCCCCCGGCCTCGATCTCGACCATCGCGGCTGCGATCGTGGTGGCCATCATCTGTTGCAAGGATGATCAACGAGGCGACGCGGCACGAGAGAACGGAGAATGGACAAACATCGGGAGCTACTGCTTGTCGCATACCTGCTGTCTCTCTCCTGCCTTCGAATATTCTCAGCCTCGCGCTCAAGTTGTTCCCTGTTCTTCCGGTTCTCCTCTCCCTTTCTTTTCTCTTCCTGTATTTCTTGGGCCCGCTTCGCAATAGCAATCTTTGCGCGTTCCTCCTTGGACAGGAATTTGGGCTAAAAAGGAAGGGATCAGATGACCACGAGTATCATAAGCATAAGGATGAAGTACTCACTCTAGCTGCAGCCTCCCGTTCCTCTTTCTGTTTCTGCAGCAAAGATTCGATGGATAGCGGTTCTGTTCCGGGCGCCATTGTGGCTGCCTGTCCAAAGAAGCAAATCACGATTGACTGGTAAAGCCTGTATTACGTAAGACTCTTCGCCTCTACCGCCAACGGCACTTTCTCGCCAGAACCACAGAAACGCCTAGCGATGTTCACGAAGAAGTTATCCTCTAGTACTAGCTCATTCACTCGCAGTCCCGCCCCCAGCTCCTCCGATCCCACTCTCATCCCCAGCGTCCCCGAACGGACTCGCAGCTTCGCGAAAACGCTGGCCCACCCACTCCCCCCATTTTCTCTTTGTAGGTCACGTGTCTGGCGCAGTCGATTGGCGAGAAGTGGATAGCGAGGGTTGAGTCAATAGTATGACTGCGACGCAATCGGGGTTCGTTTGTTAGAGTTCCATCCCTTTGAGGACGGATGGGAAAACTGCAGGGTGACTCGGAGTACAGCGTGCGACGGGAATGCCAGCAGCAGCAATAGGTATGGAGGATGCTGACCATGTCGGGCCATCAGCAAAATCAAAGTGTGCTAGCAAGACTAGACTAGTCAGCTAGACCCCTAGTTTTTCTTTTTCTTTTTGAAAGCACTTTATTACAGAGGGTGTGTTTCTATAATATATGTGTAACTACTCATCAGGAAAGCCATGTATTTACTTTTTCCTACTTTTTGTGCTTTTGTTCCTTCCCACAAGTAAAAAAAGGAAAATATTAAAAGCACTGACAGTTTGAAAAAGAAATCCCTCTTACTTTTGAGTACTTTTATATTTACATTTTTTTGGCTGTTCTCTACTTTTCGTACACAAGATACCAGATATAGACCAGCTAGTACTTTTGAAATGCATGGATTGGTACTTTTGAAATAACCATGCCTTGCTTGTCAAATATCAGGGGAACAGAAAACTATATGCAAATGAATGTAGTTTATTGATCAAAAAAATAACAGCAGGTATGATTGAATCCAAGGAGATGAGGACTTCAGATGAACAAGCAACGTGGAGGGCTAGAAATTGTCATGATGGCATGAGGGAGATACTAGTACTAGTATCCACGTGATACCGTGTCGTCATTTACTGGCGAGAGAGGATGACAGCGCTAGCATTGATTACCTGGGGTGGCGCTGTCGTGGTGGTACTCTTCCTGAGGACTGCTGTTCCTGTAAGGGACTCAAAATCAAGGACTTGCGTAGACGCGTGATATCACAAATTAGAAAACACGATGTTGGTGTAAAGTACACGTGGCAAATTACAGGAGATGTAACGGGCACGACTCGGATGCCACATCATGTCACAAGGTAGGCTTGTGGGAGAGCCATAGTAGTACCTGAGAAAAGGTGAAGCATGCGACTCCCAGAACTGCAAATTGGTTGTTCAGGATTTGTGAAACGATAAAAAAATGTGGTGCAGAGGCCGCGGCGGCGACGCAGTGCATGGAAATACACGCTTGTGATCCACAAGGAGAATATCCATACTGATCACAACGCGCCACTTGCGCCAAGCGCATGACGATGAGCAGAGGATCGTGTCTGGCGTAGTTGATCGGCATGAAAGAGAACAAGCGAGCATGAGTAGAAAGACATGCCCCAATATGTCATGACCATGACGCAGTCGGGGAACCAAATGATCATTTGTTAGGGCCTACACCCCTGCGAGGACGACTGGGAAAAGTTCAGGGTAGAACGTGAGGGGGGAAGGCCAGCGAAGCAATGGGTATGGGGAACCGGGACGGACGCTCTCCCTATGTGCAGTCCACATTCGCCGCCGGATGCAACAGTCAAACGAGTAAGAAGGTTCGGCCCGAAGAACCACAAGGTGAGGATGTACCAGGCGAAGATCCTGGAGCAGCCTACGTGTGCGTTGGACGGGCGAGGTGAGAAGGAGAGGGAGGAACACGACGGTGGTCCACGCCCAGGACCATCTCAGGAAGACGACGTTGAGGGTGAGGCGCTTTGACGCCAAGGGGTGCGTGGTGGCGAGGGGGTGGGATTGGGGAGTGAGGAGCGGGTCGGACGTGTCGAGGTAGGTGGAGTTTTGCAGAGAATGGGGTTGACCGGGATGAGCACCGCGGTGACCAGGCCAGCTATCACAATTAATGCCCCAATGCCTGTGGCTGCGGGTGGTATCTTTGGCTAGGACCATTCTCGTTGATGGGCGCTGCGCCGAAAAGCCACATGGGTCCGAATAACTACCAGTAATGGCTGGCTGCCAACGTCGGCGCTGGCATGTCTCCCAGGGCGTTGATAACTCTCCACGTACTGTAGTCGGAAGCCATGATGGTGACTAAGGAAGCACTGAGGTTGGTAAATTTGAACCACACCTCTTTCAGTCCCGTTATGACCATTTCACCCGTACGTTGGCAAGCATGATGTTCACATTGGAGGCCAACAATACTGTGTGGGGATGAAATAAATCGCGTGACATACTAGACATTCTTTAGCTTCAGTTTCCATATCTCCACCTCGGCCCAATCTTCTTTCGTCCATTTCAAACCCGCCTTCTCCATCGCCCTGGATACCCTCCCGTGGCCAATACGGGTCGCCGTAAAACCCCAAACATCCTTGGCCTCGGCGAGGGCACGATCAAGAAGTGCCGGGTCACGACGCTCAATACAGAGGTACACGGGTGGTGACCCGGAAGCGGTCACAGCAGCATGAAGGGCACGGAGCAAAGGCTGAACGAGTTCAGCGATATAAATGGTATCCGAAGAAATTATAAGATCAAAAGGGGGTCGTAGAATGGTTGGGTCATTGGCACGCGTTACGGTGCTCGACGCAGATGAATTGGTGGACGCCACTGCGATTGGATTAGTCCAGTCCCATGATTCGGGTGGGACGAGCCAATCCAGCTCTCTAATCTGGATAATGCCACCGTTGGAAGAAGATATGGGGTGGTTCGATGCAATGTTCGGCGAAAGCACGGACGAGATGGTGTGGGCCGTATCCGTGGCGAGGACGTCCCAACCAAGAGCGTGCGTTGCAAGGCTGTATATGTCCTCGGATGTGAAAAGGCAAAAGAATCAAGCAAAAAGACAAGACGAACGCGGCAAGGCCGATGCCACTGCCGAGCTCAAGGACGCGGGGACGAGAGTGACGAGAATGGAAGATCGAGTTGTGAACGGTTGCGAGGTAGGCTGAAAGACATTGTGCGCCGAGCCAGAGGGCGGTCCCGGTTGAGATGCCGTCGTGTGGTTGGACGAGGAGAAAGGAGTAGGCAAGAAAATGATAATTGAGAGATTGGAGATGGGATGTGTGGTGAGCGGGGAGAGCGGCCGCACGCATTGTTAGGCCTCGAGGCGGCCGTGAAACGTTTTCTTTTCTGTTTCTCCTTGCGGCCTTTCCACTTCCCTTCCTCTCCCTCCCTCCCTCCCTTTTCCTCTTCTGTACTTTTATCTTTTTTTTCTTATCACCACTCTCTGATCGCATTATTTCTTACTAGCTGCCCCATGAAAGCCCTTTTCAACCGATTCAACCGAGGTCTTTCCAAAGACAAGGCCAAGGATTCAAAGGATACGGACTTATTTCCACCATCCACTTCCTACCAGAAGGAAAAACTTCCTCAGCTTCCTCCCCTCAAAGATTGGCCGCCTCAACTCGAACAGCCGCAGCGTTCAGTCGGTACCCCTACGTCAATCACATCGTTTAAACCTCTCCCCGAACTTTCCTCTCGTCCCCTCCCACCAATCGGAGACGTTTCGGTGCCACCAGAAGAATACTTCCCCATATCCGTCGCACACTCCAGGGGTCCTCTTTCCGATGTCGCGGAAGAGGAGTCCATCGACATCACTGTCGTCACACGCACGACATCCCCTCGCGCTGATCAGGACTCTGCTGGGCGAACTTGGCGCAAGACTGGAAACGGGAGCATAAGCACGACTAATGGGAACAGCGATGTGCAAAAGAAAGTTGCTTTTATCTCCCCAGCCCCAACCCCAACTCCATCCAATCTCGGACTGGACCAACCATTAGCAGATGATGCCTCTGCTACAAATAAGAGTACCATCGTACGCTCACCGCCGACGAATCCCAGGGAACCTCGCGGCTCAACTTCCACTGCTGCGTCTTCCTCTCGTACAGACATCGGCTCAAGTAAAAGTACTCAGACAGTGAAGGCCACGACAACACGATCCGCGCCCTCTCCGTATCCAACAAAGCCGGGTTACGGAGACGGTGTTTCCATTCATCAGTCTCTCCGATCCGGCACTCCTTTCTCTCAGAAGTCGACTGGGAGCGTCCTTCCTCCCGCCTCTTGGAGCGAAGGCGCAGAGGAAGATCTTGTAACCCATCTTGGACCTCGCGAACGCACGCGACAAGAGGTGCTTTGGGAGATTGTCGCAAGCGAAGAAAGGTGAATAGAACCGTGTTCTCGTTTTCTGAAATCCACCAACGGTCTTGTAGATATGTGGCCGAACTTCTCAAGATGAAGGAAACGTTTATTGTTCCGTTACTCCACCCATATGCTACTTCTCCGGTTGCGTCCCCTACAATGCTCGAATATGACGACATGTCACGACTCGACACCCCCGTAGAATCGCTTGAGCACTTACCAATTGCCTCTCGCTTCCTCTCCCCGACCCCGTTCCGGTCTGACACGCCTACCGCCACGGATCACGCATCCCGAAGGGAAGACAAAGATGCCCCAAACATGGACAGCGAGTCTCTTAACTCGGATCTTGAAGAAGACAACGACAGAATGGGAAAGGGTCTCCACGAGTCTCGCCGGGGAGGGCAAGGCAACCTTACTTCGAGACACAATCATCCCCGCTCACCCTATGGCGCTTCCAGAACAGGTAAAAATATCTCTGTGCCGTTCCCTTCCCGTTCCCATCAGTCACTCCCACCACCTCCCCGCCCAAACCCTAATGTGGCATCTACACAATCTTTGGGTCGCCAGTCTTTCGTGGGACCCTCACCTTCGGAGAAGGATCGAGATCGGGATCGCAAGTCTACTTCTACCCACCCCAGTGCTAAGGGTATGATACGAAAGTCAAAGAAAAGCTTGACCAGGGCGGAATTGATCGCCAATGGTGGTGTTGCCCCTCATCAATTGCCGGACGACTTGAAGCAGTGCCTCGAAGTTATCGAGGACAGTATTCTTGCCGGTCATCTCAAACTTAGTGAGGGTCTTCGGAAACGCTACGACGAGCAATATCCTCTTGTGAGGTCCTTGGCAGATGTTTTTGTGGCCAACGTATGATTGTTTATCACTCTCTTATACTAACTTGACCATGGGCTCACCTTGATTGTAGTCACATATCCTCCGGGGTTATGCGGATTATGTTCTACATTTGGAGCGGGCTCTCGAGCAGGCTAACGAGGCGATTTCAACAACCAATTCATCCACCAAACGTCCAAAAAACAAGGACGCCGACGAATGGCTCAAGGTCTCCGGTTTCCTGCGCAAGCTCGAGCTAGATGCCCAAGATCGTGGTGAGACCGGGCTGGCAATTTCCTTATCAAAGCCTTTCCAGCGGTTGCTCAAGTACCCGCTACTTTTTCAAAACCTCCTTTTCCACACCGACCCATCTACGTTCGAGTATGAGAGTACCCTCCAAATGGTTGCGGAAGTCGAGAATATTGTGCGTAGCATCGAGGATGAAAAGATTCAAAAAGAAGAACGTGACAAGACCCGCGATATCCTCGCACGGATCGAGGGATTGGACAAAGTTAAACAACTTGCTGCTCCCAAGCCATCTCGTGTGCTTGTGGAGGAGCGAATGCTGACCCCCAGAGAGTCGAGTGATGCCTCAAAGCCTGCATCACCTCCTCCAGTTGGGACCACCAGGGCTGTCAGAGGCAAGTCATCCTTCAAACGATTGAGTGATGTGCTGCAAAGTAGTGGAGGCGGCGTCGGTGGCAAAAAAGACATGTGGCTGGTCGTCTTCAGTGATGTTGTGCTGCGTTGTCAACGTACTGGGACAACATCTCTCCCTCTGGGAAGCGCCCATGCTTCAAGGACGAACTCCCTACCCGAGATCCAAGGAAAATCCAAATACGCCACCACTGGCCGCCGAAACTCATCTGCGCGACCACGGAATCTGTACAAGTTCGTCAAGGTAAGTTTCTCTTCCCCTCCCATGGAAGACATCATCTGACGGCATCATCATCAGATAGAGAATTGGGCCATTGGCAACGTCGTTCAACCCCGTGAGGGCGTTGTGTCAATGGAAGAGTAAGTTGCATCCGAATGTTTGTACGAAAGCGAAACTAAGTATTGATCCATGTAGTGTGGTTCGTTCAAGGGCCCAGATTCATTCCGCCGTTCAGCCAAGAATTGTACCCATGCCCGACGACGATGAGGAGGAGGAAGGGGGCGATTCCGATGACTCGGATCGCAAGAGCAAGATGAGTTTCTCCTATTGGGGGGCAGATAAAGTTACTCTGCAGAAGCCGTTGGCCAAACACCGGCCAGGTCTAGGGCCTGGCCCGAGACGCAATGGGCCTGCTATACCTTCAGGCTACTCTAGGGAGTCTTCAGCAAATGCTAAATTTGGCACACGCCTTGTTACTGCGGACTCCTCGCTAGCCGCCGCCCGTCCGTCCAGCCGTCGAACTACTACACCTCATCGCCGCCCAGCTACATCAGATGAGGGACACTCAGTCAAAGTTACGGTCACACGGCCGGCCTGGGATGGAAGTACACGCACCCCTGCCACCTCTGCGCATTCGATGAAACGATCTCGCAATACATCACAAACCTCTGCCGCTACTCGTACCACGACAGCCCCACCCAATAAGATCCTCGCTTCACCTGCCCCTTCTGAAGACTCGGGAGTGGGTCTCTATCGCCAAATAATGGCGAACGATCGTTCATTATCCGATGACTAGGCCCGAGATGCACTCCGCCCTCTTAATCCTCTTTCATGACCTCTTCATTTAAGATACCAACTCATTATATTATTCGGAACCATACTCTGGGTCTTTTCATTCATTCCCTCTGTCAACACCCTCTGCATGTCGCTCACCTTTCTCGCTTTCATTGTGCCTTCAGTACCTTTTCTTTCGCGATACCGTTGCCCTGCGCAATTGTCCCAGTTGTCTAGTTCAAGGTAGCCTCGTTTCTTCACATCCATCGATACCTGCACTCATTTCAGACGAACGATTTCCGCACCATACAGCCACTCTTTTGGAATCTCATTGACCCGTTCGCTCCTTAATCTATACATGGCTAGAACCTGTATCAACATTATGCTGCTTTTGAATCTATCACATCATTTGTCTTCACTCGTATGCCGCGTTGTGGATGCTGATGCTCCTGCCACTTGGGTCTGCCGCGCAGCCCCAGTCTCCGCGTGGGATCCAGCTGCACGGAGCATTAGAAAGAGGAGAGCTGATCTAGGAAAGGGTAGCATACCGAACGGCTGTTTCCGCTGCGGTCTCCGAGTGGAACAAACCTTTAAATGTGCACGGTCAAGAAGCGCGCAGGAGGAAGCTAGACTATCTATCTCACTGTCGAATACGTCACGGATGTAGTAGGCCTCCTTGGTATCTGGCGTGTCCTCAGGCCAGCGCTCAGACCGTTTCGCAAATGTTTCGTCCAGAATGGCACGTTCAGCGTGGTTTTTCAACCTGGGGCGGCGTCGTCACCGTGAGCCACGGCTGCGGATGAATACGTAACTGGTGGGAACGCACCCATCTATCCAGGAGTAGCCGACGCCATCTGAGAATTGTTCTTTTTGCCTCCACAAAATCGAGCTAGGAAGGTATGGCTATGATGACGACGATATCAATGAAACGAGCACAGGTGACACTCGATTGACGACAAACCTTGCCGTCAGGGGCGACGTCGAAAGCCTTGCGAAGGATATACTTCTCCATTTTCGGACGGCCGTCCTCGTCGAACTCTTGAGCAATGCCTTTGCTGAACATCTTGTCCTCGGGCCTGACGTTCATCGCGACCTCCAAAAAAGCTTTGTCCAGGAAGGGAACGCGGGCTTCGAGACCCCACGCCATCGTAGATCTTTGAAAAAAAATAATTGGGATGAGCATGGGGGCGTTATTGCTATCGGAGGTTCGGCGGCGGTGTTTACGCACTTATTGGCCCGGAGGCAATCGGCCGTGTGCAGATTTTTCACTCTGCGGACGCATTCTTGGTGGAACGATCGTGCGTCCGGAGCCGCGTGGAAATAGAGATAACCTGCGTATAGATGATTCAGCCCTTCGGCGGAGGTCGAGCTCAGGGGCCGTCAGGGAAATTCACCTCCGAGTATCTCGTCGCTTCCCTCGCCGCTCAAGACCATCTTGACGCCCATGGCTTTGACCTTGCGACTGAGGAGGTACATCGGCGTGCTCGCTCTCACGGTGGTCACGTCATACGTCTCCAGATGGTATATTACGTCTGGGATGGCGTCCAGGCCTTCTTGAACCGTGAAGACGTATTCGTGATGCACGGTACCCAGATAGTGAGCCGCTTTCCGTGCGGCGAGGTGGTCGGGGGAATGCTCCAAGCCGATAGAAAATGAGTGCAGCCGCGGCCAAGACGCGATTGTGACTGTGCAGAGAAAGGAACGTGTTTAAGGGAAAAAAAGGTGTGGTGGATACTAGAGTATGCTCACTTTCTTCGGTCTCTCCCGAGTATGAATATCCAGTAGGAGGCGATGCGAGGCCCGCATCAGGTTGAGCGAGCCACCTCTGCCTAACCTCGAACTGGGCCTGCGCGATCTTCTCGGTTTCTCTAGCCGCGACGGCTGCGATGACGCTGCTGTCCAGACCGCCACTGAGAAGTACACCGTAGGGGACCTCGGACATGAGCCGCTTCTTCACAGCAGCTTCGAGCGTCTCTCTGATCAGCCTTAGGTCGGCCGCTTGGGAGGGGATTACGGCGTTCGGGCTGTCGGAGTCACCGTCCAACCACGAGGGCGTGTAGTAGCGAGTCAGCGAACCGTCCCGACTATCGAAGACGTGGCCTGGAGGGAACGAGATGATCTTGTCGCACTCCTCGTCGAGGCATTTGAGCTCAGATGAGAAAAACACGGCCCCAGGACGGCTCGAAGACCAGCCTTGATATAGCGTTGTGACCCCGATAGGATCACGGGCGGCTAGGATCCTGGGAGGTTCGACAGACTCGTCGAGCAACACGAAAGAAAATATCCCGTCGAGAAGAGGGCAAAGATCCTTGTCGTGTTTCCGGTACTGATAAAATTTAATCACAGATGGTGGAGAAATATATAAAATATACATTGTACGCACAAGAGGTATGATGACCTCGCAATCAGAATTCGTCCTGAATTTATAACCCGGGTCGCAAGATCCTCGCAGGTTGATGTGGTTGTAAACCTCGCCATTAACGGCGAGAATGACCTTCCCGTCGTCGCTGAAAAGTGGCTGCGCGCCGGTATCTGAAAATATATTCGTCTATCGAGACAACGATTGACGCAGAAACAAGCTCACCCACGCCGACGATGGCGAGGCGCTCGTGAACGAGCACGGTGCGCTGTCCGACATAGCACCCCGACCAATCAGGGCCGCGATGGCGCTGTTTCTTCGAGTGAGCGATAAATTTGGACCTGTCAGCAGCGGGTTTCTCGAGGCCATGGACGGCAAATATGCCACACATTTTTTCTCGTTCAACGTCGCTGGTCACAAGTGAGTAATTTGACCGCTACCCTGCAAATTTTTGTGTGGCCCGCCTTGTGACTCGGATGGGCGATAAGATAAGGGACATGATCAGTTGGCAATGTTGGCAATACGACTCTCAACCTTAACAAGGACAGGGTAATTGGTCGTAGTGGCGTACAGCCCTCCTCCTATTGTACCCGTGGGCCAGTTGCATTTGGCGCACTTTTGGCGCTGGCACTGGATTCTCACGGAGACTGTTGGTCACGCTCCGCAGCACTCCCTGCTCCCGCCCCCTTCGGAACTCGCTCCGCTTATCGGTTCTCTTCTCTCGCCTGCTATTTCGTTTGTCGACTAGAACGAATACTGCGTGCTGCGGGGACAGTTGCCACTGCTCGTGAAGAATTAGGGTCGGAACAATGGCGCGTGATCGACTCGCTGCCATGCGGGTTCGTCTCGCTGCGTAACCTAGTCCGACAATGACATATTCACACACAACTTTCCCACTCTCAGGCGCAGAGGCAAGGAGGTCCTCCAAGTTCTTCCAATGTCACCTCGGAATATGAGATGTCCGGTCTTCGCACCCAAGATCATGTCACGAACGGGAGCTCCTCGGACGGGATGGCGAGATTCTACAACCAGGTCTGGTCAAGTTAAAATCATTTAGAGGGACAGTGTTTTTTTATATTCTTTCTTTTTTAAAAAGATATCAAACATCCAAGACGAACTCCGACGATTCGACGCGAATGTGTCGAGGATTGCCGACTTGCATTCTCGGTCGTTGAATAACACGGACGAGGCGCTCTCCGAACAAAACGCCACAGCCCTAGACGAACTAATTGCGGAGACCAGGGCACTGAGCAATCAAATTAAGAACCAAATTCAAGATTTGGAGAAGGAGGCGGTACCACAAGGGCAAGACCCAAGGATTCGAAGGAACCAGGCAAGTGGAGCGCCACGAAGACACGTTTATGCATTTGCTCAGACGTCGGACCACAGACCTCCCTCGTCCGTTCGAAATTTATCGAAGCTCTACAGAACTACCAGCAGGTAGAGCAGCAGTATCGCACGCGATACCGTCAACGGGTTGAGCGACAGTTCAAAATCGGTGAGTCGTCGAACTTTTGTGTGATTCCTTCGGCGATTGTCTGAGCCCACCTTCGTCCCATTAGTCAAACCCGATGCCACACCAGATGAAGTTGCCGCGGTTGTTCAAGGTGACCAGGGAGCTGGTGGTCAAATTTTTGCCCAGGCAGTACGTCCGACACATTCCCTTGCGGACGGCTCACTCAGCCTGTCCTGCAGCTTACATCTTCCTCACGTTATGGAGAATCCCGTGCCGCATACCGCGAAGTTCAAGAACGGCATGAGGATATCCGAAAAATTGAACGTACGCTCGCCGAGCTAGCACAACTCTTCGGCGATGTGAGGACTTGTGTCCCCCGACCACCCCGAATGTTGAGCTAACTGTTTGCGCAGATGGATGTCCTCGTCGCTCAACAGGATGACACGATCAATGCCATTGCGGAATCCACACAACAGGTTCATAAAGACACAGAAGCCGGGTATGTCGTGCATTTGTTCGCGAATCTCTTTCGTCTAACCGCAGTCCACACAGCCTTGGACAAACCGAAAAGGCTGTGGAGCATGCCCGGTCAGCTCGCCGAAAGCGTTGGTTCTGCTTTTTCCTATTCCTCCTTGTCCTGGCCGGTATTGGTCTTGCGGTCGGACTCACTGTCGGAAAGAAATAGATGGTCGATTTACTGTCTGGACGTTGGATTGTTCTACGCGATTCAGATTCACGACTTGGCTCGACGTTTATGATTTAGGCCTTGTATATAGGCGCTGCAAAAGGGTTTGCTCTACGCTCGCGCATTCTACATAATTCGTTTACCCTCTTCGCATGAGTCCTATTATTGAGAAATTTTCAGGTGGTGTCAGAGTTGGGAGTAGCAATGTGTGGCGAGTGGATTCGGTTGCGTCACGGGTAAAAGTGAGCGAGTGCCAGATTAGGGTGCATCATCGCCCCTCACCGACACTCCCTTTCTCTTTCCCTCTTCCGCAGCCATGTCCGCCAAGAACACAGTCCACCGTCGCAAAGGTGGTTCTGTCGAGGTTGTCGACTCAAAGTATGCCGTGGATCTGGCTACTCAGCAGTCGTACTCAGAAAACGTATTTCTCTTCGTTCCGAACCTGATTGGTCAGTGCTCTCCAACGTGAGACGGTCCTCGCGTTGCTCAATGGCCATTCAGGCTACAGTCGCATCATCCTCGCGGGTCTCGCTCTCCACTTTATGAGCTATCACCCGAAGTACTGCACACTACTTTATTGCATCTCCTGTTTGCTCGATGCCGTGGACGGGCAAGCCGCCAGGGCTCTCGGTCAGACGTCCAAGTTTGGTGCCGTCTTGGACATGGTCACAGACAGGTGTGAATACACGTCACCGACATCTTTCCTCCGAGACGAGTTGATTGGTTCTTTTAGGTGCACCACGTCCTGCCTCCTATGCTACTTGTCGTCAGCGTACCCACGCTACGCTCTGTTCTTCCAATTTTTGATTTCCCTGGACTTTGCGAGCCATTACATGCACATGTATAGGCAAGTGAAGCCTTTATTCCGCCTTCAGTATTGTTGGTTGAGACGTTTGTGTGTTTAGCTCCCTCGTTACTGGCTCGCGGAGCCACAAGCTAGTAACGAGCGACGTCAGCAGAATCTTGTGGTACTACTACAATGACTCGGTGAGGTTTCGCACACGTCCGCGTTACCGCCCACTCACACGAAAATGGCGCAGCGGACGCTCTTTGTGATGTGCGCGGGAAACGAGTTGTTCTTCCTCTCGTTGTATCTCATGAAATGGGTGAAGACGCCCATTGGGCTCACGCATCCATTGGTTACAAGTCTGACGTGGCCGGAGGCTGTTGCCCTCGTGTCATTTTGGATCTTTTTGGCGAAGAACATCATCAATTTTGTCCAGCTTTGGAAGGCGTCAAAAATCCTTGTCGGAGTCGATCTCGCAGAGCGGGCGAAAGCACGGGAGGCGAGTCCGAGGTCCAAGGCTACATAGACACCTTTTTTTGAAAATAGATTACGATCCATCTGTTCAGTACACTCTATGTTATTGCTCATGGGCTGCGATTAATGCGGTTGTTTAATGACTTTGTCATGCGTGTTTGACGCGTTTGGTCACGGCTCCAGCTCAGAGTTCACCTTGAATGCGTTCTCATATTCTCGTCCGTAGAACGTCTCTCTCTACAAGCACTACTTCCTCCGTCTCGCCTCGTGCTCTTCTCTCTTATTCACGCCCTGCCCGTTATCCAAGGAATGACCTACAGTCCAGTCCTGCTCGCGTCACTCGCGTCGCCCGACGAGCGTCCACGTCTTCACCAAAGTCACTAGCCGCTGACCCTTCACCATCTCCCAGCAATCCCACTCCTCCTCCCAGAGGATCTACCGCGTCCGATGGCAAAACCGAATCAGGCGCCACGCCGCCGGCATTCCAAGTTCCCGACGAACAGAACTTCTTCTGGACGTATCAATCCCTGTCCAAATCTGAACCTTCCACCCTGCCACCCCCGGAGGTGTTCGAAGAGGTTCTGAACAACGTGTACATATCCCTGCACCCGCAGACGCAGCGTAAAGCCACTTATACCACACCGAGCGGTCCGCCCGTAGAGCCTACTCTTGCGCTCTATTGCCCGATCGAAGGGGGAGACTATGTCATCGACGATACTGTGCGTGAACTCGCCCGCAGGACAGGCTCTGATGTGGTCGTGCTTGATGCGGTACACATGGCAGCTGGAGAATCGGGTCATTTTGGGCAGGGTGCGTTGCGTTCGCCGTTCCAAACAGTGGAGCGTTCCCGTAGGACACTCACGACGTTGTTTCTCTTTAGCCGCATCCCTTATCGAACACCCTCAGAATCCGTTACATTTTCCCTCTTCATTTACCCCTTCTTTCCCCTCATCGACCGTGGCGCACGATGACGACGATGGAGACACGCCCACATTGGTTATTCCTTCTCCACATATGACGTTGCAATTTGTTCCGCAAGCGTCTCGAATGTTAGGCAATGCCCCGTCAAAAGGGAGCATGGTCAAAGCCAAAACGTTTTTCGACATGTGCATAAACGTGCAGGCCCCCAATGACGCAGGAAGCTCCAACGTCACTCCGAGACCGCGTATCGTCTACATTCGCGACTTTCCGACCCTCTTGTCGTCGTGGTCGTCTTTACATTCAGCTCTTCTTTCTGCAGCGCGCCAGCGCCGTCAAGGCGCGTTGTCACGGTCAACGTCACCGGTAGTTAATCCAACGGTGATAATCTTTGGTATTACTCCTTCCATCTTCCCTCCGTCTTCCTCGCCTTCGTCGTCACCCGGTTCTCAGGGCATAATGAACATGTTAACAAGTCGTAGTGGCCAGGCGACTCCAGGCGTCGCAACGTCGAGACCTGGGAAGTCGGATTGGGGTGAGGGGGATCACGAAGAGAAGGCTCGAGAGTGGCGTCTCCGAGAACGCCTGCGGAAATGGGAGCGCGGCGACCACGCTCTCCAATCGGAATTTCCCAAGTTCCTAACGGGACCTCCTGTCGAGGAAGATTCGGGCTCGAACGGCCAACCCAACGCCGTGTTTATCGGTGGCCCCGGTGGAGGGGGAAACCCTCTCACTTCTTTCCTCCGTCCATTATTGGATGGCGGGGGATTCCGACCCAGTGTGCAGTCGTCAAGTTCGAGCTCCCCAACGACAAGTTCGGGCTTTCTGCGCACCTCGATACTGGTCCCTGCTTCCCGATCATTGTCCCACGAGAAGGCCTCTCGAATAGGCCGTCGGAGGGAGATCAATGAATTGACGATGCGCATGGCGGTCGGAGCGGTCGGAGGGCAGCTCGAGACACGCAGCGCAGCGTCCGTGTTCTCTGCATCTCTAGTGCTTGCCCCATCTGAGCATGCTAAGCCAGAGGACTCGGCGAACGCGGCAAGAATGTGGGATGATTGGGGAAACAAAATAGAAGTCTGGTCAACGGTCAAACACATCGCCGACCAGACAGTAGGCCGCGTTGTCTCGTCGTCTTTGCCGGACTCGGCCAGGTCATCATCACTCTCATCAATTCCCGTTTCATGGACTCATGTCTATAGCGCGTGGACTGATGAGCGAGCTTCACACGATTTCAGAAAAGCATGGGTACACCAATCTTCCGGTAGGCCAGCCGGAGAGGATCAGCAAGACAAGGATCGGGATAACGAAAGAGATAGGCATGTGGACGACATTGTCGAGGCAGTGAAACACGATCCGTATATGGACGCGCATGAGCAGAGGCTCCTGGGATGCATTGTGGATTCTGGTAAGTTGGCTATGGCGAAAAAGCTATCGCACCCCCTGGTTTGTTGCTGAGAGCGTCCTACAGTCTCAATGCCCACCTCATTCGCGCACGTCCATCTTCCCCCGCATACGATTGACTCCGTGCGCACCATCGTGTCGTTGCCCTTGTTGCACCCGACGGCATTTCAACAAGGTATCTTGAAGGAGCACAGCATGACAGGCTGTCTGTTGTTTGGTCCTCCCGGCACTGGTAAAACCCTGGTCGTCCGAGCGCTCGCAAAAGAGGCCGGATGTCGCATGCTCGCAATCTCACCTTCGGACATCATGGATATGGTTCGTGGCTTTTGCGACCTCCTGGAATTGCTCGTGGCTCACATTGAGATTTTCTTCAAAAAAAGTACGTGGGGGAAGGGGAGAAACTGGTTCGCTCCGTGTTCTCGTTGGCCAGAAGGCTAGCTCCTTGCGTCGTTTTCATCGACGAGATCGATGCCCTCTTCGGTGCTCGGTCATCTTCACGCGATACCGGAGGCGGGTTCGTGCATCGTGGCGTCATCACCGAATTCATGCAGGAAATGGACGGCTTGAAGACATCCAACACGGACAACGTCATTATCATAGGCGCAACCAATCGGCCATTTGACCTTGACGATGCCGTCTTAAGACGGCTCCCTCGGAGGCTCCTGGTGGACCTGCCAGGAGAGAGGGAACGTGAGGGTAAGTGATGATGTTCATGGCCGTCTTATTCTTCTGTTCTGAACGGGCCTTCAGAAATACTAAAGATCCTCCTCCGAGATGAGGCCATATCTCCGGAGGTCGATCTGAAAGTTCTTGCTCGGGATACCCCCACCTTTTCTGGATCTGATCTGAAGCGTAAGTCGCCCTCTCTGTAGTTGGGTCGTGCCTCGATTACTATCTTTTCATTTACTAGACGTCTGCGTATCAGCGGCACTAGACGCAGTTAAGGAGAACGTCTCGGTGCCTTGGGTCGTTGAAAGAAGTCGGAATTCCGGTCAAGACGCACCGCAGACGAGCAACGCAGACGGTGATGGGGCGGCGCAGCCACCGAACGACTCAGCAGCCTCGGTCACGCAGAAGCGCGTCCTTCGACCCCATAATTTCGCAAAGGCGCTCAAAGAGATAACACCCTCTGCATCCGAGTCCCTCGGAACACTAGCTGACCTTCGCAAGTGGAACGACGAATTCGGAGAAGGCCGCAAGCGAAAGAAACAGGTGTGGGGCAAGGACCGGTTTGGATTCACGAGGCAGTGGGGCTGGGAAGAGGACGGCAAGGTCGCCACCTCCACGTTGGAGAAGGACAAGTCCGATACGTTATAAACTGGGTAGAATATCCACATTAATTAGCCCATGAAGGGTACATAGACGACTGTATTGCGGGGGGCCACCAATACCATGTAGCTCTTCAACAAACACAGCAATCGGCCATGTTCAACCATGACGGCCCTTCCCCCGTCTCCCTGTTCGTGGAGGCTCCTCGACTCCGTCGACATCCATTCCTGCATGATGGGTACTGAGAAAAAACGGTCATCAGATGAGGGACCAGTTTCGCCGAATAATGACAGCGATTACCCTGAGCTCGCAGCGCGCTGCTGGTTGCGACGCGCTGCCGGTGCTTGAGAAGGCTCAGTAGCACGGCCTGGCGCGGGAGCATCCGCGTCGCCTTGCCGTTCGTCGTCGCTTTCCGTTGTGGCACTCCTTCGCGTCCTACGTGGCCAGTCGTCTTTAGGCGCCGCCGCCTCGCCGACGGGCTTGACCCTCTCGTTTCCCACTCTCCCCCAGTCCTCGCCGCAGGCGGGGCATTTGCCGTTGGACCGGCGGTACGCCTCGTAGCACGCGTTGTGCATCCGGACTCTGCAATTCTCCCTGGGACACGCGCGACCGCGCGTAAGGATCTACACGTGAGTGTTCCGTGAGTATGATCAGATCGTTTAAGAAAAATCTTTTTGAGGGGAGGTGGTGTTTTGAAAAGGATACCGACCTCGAAACAGATGGTGCAGTCCAGAACTTCTTCCGGATACGTGGATTTGAGATAGGGCTGCAGCTCTAGTAAGGCACGCGGGGACAAGGAGAAACGGCCCTTTCTGCTCGAGAGGAGGGGTTGGGTGGTCAGTGAAGTGAGATACGATTCGTGAGTTACACAAACAAACGAGTCGACGCACTTGCTCTTCAATAGCCAGCCCTTTGCCACGAAGCTGGCCAAGACGCTCTCGGCTTGTGTCTTGGTCATCGGCGACGTCAGCGAGTTTACCTCACGCAGGGCAGCCATGGAGGAGATGGAGTATGAACTATTCGGAGCGAGCATGATCTGTTCAACCTAGAAGCGACAGATTGGCGCTCTAACGCTGTCACGGAAAAGTCTGGAGGAGGTCAGGCGTACCAGTGCTCTGAAGTAGGATATCTCGAGCGGCGAATAGTCGCTGGCGATGCGGGCGATTTCGTCGTCCCTGCGGTTGACCTTGATTCATCGGACGCGGTTGCCCAAAGTCTCGACACGTGAATCGATTGTGGCAGTGAGTGAGAGCGTGCTTACCAGGGCGTACACCTCCTTTCCTGTCTCTTCGTTGCGTATTCGGGAGAGTTCCAAGTCTAGGGGATCAAGTGATTTGTTCAGGCTGTTCAAGAACTCGCTCCATCCGTCTGGCCCGTTTGCGTTTATTTGAATGGTATCATCTACAGCTGTTATATCCTCGCTCCCTCAGCGGAGAGATCGGGGTTGTACATGGCCAAAGAACGAGACCTTTGACAGCTTGGACACATTGCCCCCATAGGACTTTTGCAAGGTCGGCTGAGATGACCCTGCGAGATATGACGGACTGAAGGAAGAGGCGCTGCACATCAAGCGGTGAGACCATTGCAGATTGCAGAGATGAACGCGTCGCGTCTTTGTTTTGATTGAATTGACAATCAGTCACGAGCCACAATATTCATGGCGTCTTTCGTTACCAAACCCGAGTATACATTTGAAAAGAACTACTGGTAGTGGAAACAATAATAGGCAGCCAAACCATTCATCAAGTAGTTTTGTTTCATCCCAAAAAAATCGTGTCTTAGACCTTGGGTATGCGGAGGGTCTTGCTTACCATCATCGCGGCCCAGGCGCCGAATATAAAGCTCACGACATGAAGATCGCCATGTCCCCCCGACTTTCCCCATACGGTCACGACCCCACCGGGAATCCCTTCCTTCCCCTCGATCCAACCGTTTTTGACCCAGTAAGAGAGGAGCCCAACCAACGCCAGAGTGGACGGGATGGGCAGTCCCTCGAAATAACGTGCCTTTCCCGATCCGTCCTTCGGCACCAGAGCCACAGTGGCATTGAACCTGGCGAGACGCGCGAGTCCAGCGCAGATGAAGCAGGTTAGCGCAATGGTGTCGAGAGTCGTCCGGAGGCCGACGACAAACGCCAGAACCGCAGGCGCTACTCCGAATGATATCTGCATGCAAAACCCTGTCGGATCACGAGTGGGGTCAAACTACCGGAGTACACACCAAATCTGCCAGCGAGTCGAGCTCTTGGCCCAACATGCTGGTCGACTTCCTCCAACGCGCGACCTTCCCGTCGAGGAAGTCAAATATTAGACCCCCTAGCGGGAACCAGAGGGCATTCTGGAGGTAGTATTCGTCGCCCGTTATGAGATAGTTCGCAGAGGAGAACAGAGAGAATGAGCCGCAGAAGCCATTCATGATTGTTACAAGGTCAGCTAGTCGAAAATTTCTGAGACTGTCCGTCAGCACGAGGAATGAGAGGGAGGACAAGCGCCCAGACCGACCTGACGAGTGAGAAATGACCTTTGGTATCATTATATTGCTGCAAGGCGACTACTACGCCATCGTCGCCATCAGCATTGGACTTTGACTGGGGTTCCTTTGGCTGGAGCATGGTACCAGTCAAGTCTTGTGAGAGGCCTGGACGCCCCCGAATGCGAGGGTCACCCTCTCAGGCTTACGTAAACGTCGCCGTAAATGCGTCACGGGCAAAACACATATGCAGTACAGTACAGTACACGGGTACACCCAATTAATTCATAACAACATCCCCGTCTGCCTCCACCTTGACACCGTCCGTCGATCCGCGCTCCAATGCCCTGCTTGCCGTAGCATACTGATTGGGGTGTGTGACAGTCTCCCCAGACCCTACTCCGTCCCCCTTCCGAACATTTTTGGTCGCGTGCGTGATCTCGTACACCCTCGTGCACGCCACATGGTAGGCCTCGGCTCGAACGGTGTGCATAATCTCGGGAAGATCCGCCTCCGTCAATCCTTGTGAGGAATACATCGACAACAACGCCGTCTGGAGATTGTCAGGTGAGAAGTGGCGATATGGACATCCGTGAGAATCCGAGGCGCCTGGCTGGTTGTTCATCAGAATTTGTTGACAGCTGACCACAAGTTAGCGTGGGTTAATCACTACCCGCAGACCAGCGGAGCGCGTACCTCTTTGCGGGGTAGTTCGCTCGTCTGCCCTCTAAACCGTATGAATGCCGGATGTTGTACTTGTACTGTTTGTTGAACTGGTCATCCGTATGACCGCTGAAAGATTTGCGCCAGAAAACTAGAGCCTCGTCGATAGATAGACCCAGAACCTGTGAGCCAAGTTGTAGCTTGACCTTGTCTTCCAAATGAACCAAATGCACCCGCACCTTTAAGAATAATCCATATTGCAAACGCCCGAAATGCTTAAGATGGTGATCTCGTTTGAGGTTCTCATGGAGGTTTCGCATGCACATCGGGAAGTGCTGGCGCGCGAGCTCATCCACCATCTCGGCTCGAATTCCCTCGCCGGCGTTCTCGCCAGTACTCCATTCCGAACCGATTCCGGCAATAAAACCTTGCGACAGATTGGCCAGGATCGGTTCCAGCCGGGTGTCCTCGTCCATTCGTGGGAGCGCCTTCGCTGTCATCTATTACGCATTCAGCTCGGCTCACGTTCATCGCCTCTATGTGTGCGGAAGTGTGCATTACCTCCAAAGCCCGCTCCAGCCGGGTCTGGAACTCCTGGAAGACAATGCTCGACTGCTCCCTGCTGGGAACGTAGGCCCAGCCATTTTTGAGAAACACCCTCCGCTTCTCGACGAGATCGGGAACGCGAGTCCACTTAACCTATGGCATTCCTGTCAGTATTGTGGTGAATGAAAAGCACTACCAACGTGTTCACTTTGAAATACTGCTCTTTCTCATCCGTGTCTGGAACCACTGCTTTGAGCTGCGATTTATGCATCACCTTCTCACTCTCATCTACCTATGAAATGAACTTCAGACGCGGATAGGTGCCTGCGTACGCAGGTGGAACTAGCCTGAGTCCAATCAAAGTCGACAGATCTGTGGAACTCCCCCCGTTCCTGATCTGACGCATCCAAATAACGGACCCGGAAGAGAGTTGTCTCCGCTTTGACAAAGCGCCTTCTTAGCTCCTCCCTACGCGAAAAAGATTGTCAAACTGCGAGTTAAGACTTCGATAGACAGACATACGAGCGACAGAAAGCCAGCCTGAGCACAAAATGTCCCGTGATGTCTTTCTTCCTTTGACTATCCCTGTCCTTGGTGATGGCGGAGTTGTGGTCCAATGGAACGTGCTTGTCGCACTGCAGCTTTGTGATCTTTTTGAGTTCTTCGAATGGCCGATTACGTGCATAACACGATTCAATTTCTGTCAATACGTAGAGGCGATCTATCGCACAGGTTTCGAACTCCTCGAGGGTAATGTCTTCTGTTGGTGGTCGGTCGTATCTGTGTTTGCGACGCGAATGATCACAAAGCAGTTGCACAATGGAGCTCTGAGCTTCCTTACAAGCTAAGCCAGTGGGTGTATTTAGGCCCCAAGTGCACTTGAACTTCTCCGTCTGCCTTCCTGCTGATCTTCTGCATGGCCAACCAATGATTAGAGTAGGAGATGGGATGACCGTCGCGTCCTGGAGAAATTAGCCGCCGCGCCGCGCGTGGACGCGTATCACATGTTACGTCACGCGTCAACTTGAAGGCCAGTAGTGAATACCGTACATTCCGCACAAGAAATTGAAGAATAATATGATACAATACATCGATGCTACGGTTATAAATACAACGTTATATGAGGCGTGTGCATATACATATATACAATGTAACAGCAGATACACAGCAAATAGCATGACGAAAGCAAAAGCAAAAGTCAGAGCGTGGGCCAGCATATGATAAAAATGTGCATATTTCTTCAGCCACGGACTTTTTCACGAATCCGAGTCGCATAATTATGCCTGTGATGTTCGGCCTGGGGGTGATCTTCATAACCTTCAAAATGCACACCGGGAGGTGGTCGTCGCCGTCGAGTGTTGCCCCGCTGTTGCGCCTCTGCTTCTTCTCTGTTTCTCCAGGCATATGTCGCCTGTTGTGGGTCGCGTTGCGGAATGAGCTTTGGCGTGGGGCTTCGGGTCGAATTTGCCGGAGAAGTCAGCACAGTGCTCGCCTACAGATCATCAAACTATAGCACCGTGAAAGACAAAAATGAGATACATACACCAGCATTCGTCCCATCGACAGCTTCCGCCGATGCACCAGACATCGTACGATACCGCTTCGACACAATTCGAATTGGCGCGAACGCATTGCGGCCGGAGCTAATTTTTTCCTCCATTGCAGCGGCGAAGGAGGGCGCAGGGGCTGGCACCGGGGTCGCTGGAGGTTGCAGAGGCCGCGATGTAGCAGGAGTCACTGGCTTGCGGGATACTTTTGATTTCTTCAACTTCGAAGATGCCGTAACAACCTTAGAGTCTGAGTCGTAGTGCAGAGGTGTGTGGGCCTTGGAAGAAGTTGGCTTCGTCGGGGTCACCGTCACTGTCGTTGTCGTCGTCGCACGGGTATCGGGCATGTTAGACCCATCAGGGTGCCGCTTTTGAGCCGAGGATCTAGAACGAAATAGTCCAAGCCCCTGGAAAAAACCACCCTTCTTCTTCGGCTCTTGTAACGACTGCGCGGACATCACCGGAGCTAACGGTTCATCCGAGATTATGGGCAACTTTGTAGACACAGCAAGGGACGAAGGTGTATTCAATTCCGACTCTTGGGATGGGGATGGCATCAATTCCCGTTGTTGCCTGGAATTTGGCACTAAGGTAGAAGAATATCTGTGGACTGGCATCCGGGCTATCTGAGCGTCTCCTATCGTTTGCGTTATCGAATACGAACGAACTGGTGTCGGCGACACAGGAAGCGGCGCCCTTGGAAGAGGCTGCGTTTGTGATCGGTCTGGTGCCGGAGGTTGTGCTGGTGCAGGGGAAGAAGCATAAACGACTGGGGCAGAATTACTATGATGGTGGCGAGCGCCTGTCTGTCGTGTAGGAGGGAGAGGCGCGTGACTCATAACATTGGCGTTGCGCTCGCCTGGAGTATCGGAGAAGGGCACTGATGGATGTACGATTTGCTGACCGACGTGAGTTGGTGCACGTGTCACGATGACTTGAGAATGAGCCTGTGGTGACATCGGTAGCTGCATGGACACTGATCCTTGGGATGATGGCGTGTGTCCCGGAAGGGTCGAAGAACCGGTGTCATGGGAGGGTGTCCTGGTCGTGATGTGCACAGCAGCTGGAAGCGTTGGTCCTTGGGATGGTGCAACGACTTGCGAGCGGGACCGGGGGGACGGATATCCTGACTTGATTTTAGGCGACGGATTATTCGAGGGTGCATTAACTACGGGAAGATTATTAATCGCGGAGTTGGCTTCTACCTGAATGCGAGGTGAGGAGGAAGGGTATACGGTTGCAGCGGGGTATGATGATGGGTTCGAGTTTTGGTTTGGCATGCTATATACGCCAGGGCGAGAAGGGTCATGAGCATGAAGTACGTCAGGGTTCGTGGAGGAATGCTGCGGGAAAGTGTGAGCAGTGATGGACTGCAATGGGGGTTTAGGAGGTGTCCCTTGGTTCACAGTGCGAGGGTATAGACTTGGAGATGCCTTGGTCGACCGTGGGGTGCGCTCAGCGGAAGGCGCGGTGCCCAGGACCATGCGTGCAACATTATCTTGATGGTGACCATGTCGGTCCCAATGATCGAATGTATCTTTCGAAGGTTGCGCCTCGTGTGGACGCTCTCCCTGAGACGGACGACGGTACGCATCTATGACATCCTCTCGAATCGGAAAGGCAGCAGCTAAGTCAGGTGCGATCGGCCTTGATGACGGAGAAGCCACATAGGACGGTTGAACATTGGCGTATCCCACAGGCACAGATGAATGTCTCGAGTGCTTTGTACCAGTGACATCATGGCTCATTGGTGAAGTGCCTTGAGGAGAAGTACGTCGTCCAGTTCCAGACGCGAGTAGAGGAGCAGTATGAGTATGGACTGGTGGGGCGGGTGGACGACCATTTGCCGTGGGATTATGCCAGGCACTTTCTCGGGTGTGAGTATGACTCACTTGGTGGGTTGAAAGTCCGTGGGAGACGAGGCGGGGTGACGTTATATGTTGCTGAACAGCCATTGGAGTAGGCGGCGGTGCCAAGGAAGAGGGGAAAACCACAGGTGAAGGGACTACTGGCGGACGGGAGACTGGCGACAGAGGTTGGGGCTCTGTTGTCCACTGTGCTGGCTCTACCCATGGCCGCGACGGGAAGGCATGCGTAGAGACGTGACTAAGGGGGTCAGCCTGGCCGGCTCCCACTGTGCGAGGTACATCTCGGGGTTGCTTATCAGAAGATGGCGGTTGCTGTAGTAGCTGCACTGTGGGCAGTGGTTGACGTACTGCCGCATCTGGAGCAAAAAAGTTTACGACCGGTGGCGCCGCGTGCCTCACTCCATAGTCTTTCGGGTTATCCGGAGGACCTTCGCCAGCTCTTATGCTCACAACCTGGGGAACAACCTGGGGGATAGATTCGGAAGTGCCGTTGCGTGTGGATGGTGGGGGGACAGTAACGACACGCCCGTTAGGCTGAGTAGCAATTTGGTCCGCCATATGAGCATCTCCGGGCTTAGGGAAGGAGTTGGATGGCTCCCGGCGAAATACCCAAGCACTAAATCCACTTCTCGGTGGCTTCTGTAAGGGAACGGTCATATAACGTTTCAAGCGTAGCAAGAACACTACGGACCTCCGATTTGGGAGGACCTTTGTCGAACGGTGGTTGTACTGGCTGAGGGCCGGGCTGTGTGAGGGGAGGCTTGGAGACCACGTCATGGGCGACACTAGCACGATGACCCCCCGACGTCCGGGGACGTTCGATCGATCTGGCACTCTCGGTGATTTTTGTACGCTGCTAAGACGTTAATTTGGCCAGAATGCGTATTTGATGACAACTTACATGCTCTCTCCTCGATATGTGTTCACTATCACTCGCAGAGACAGCATAACCAGGAGGATACGGGACAGTTGGATTCTGGCGTGGGGAGGCTCTTTGTAGCCTTGTACTGGACTTCTCGTTAGAAGACCCCGATGTCGCCTGCGATGGTTGCACCGAAGTCGGCACTCGACGAGACTCATGAAGGTTTGACGCAGGGTTGTTCTCGGGTTGAGCCATTGGAGCCGGTACGGGTGTAGCAGCATGTGTTGGCTGACGCAGAACAGTAGGAACAACGGCCTAGAGAACCCCAAGTCAAGTAGGTTTTTGGAACATCATTAATGCTCACCGTCGTGGTCTGGTCCTTGGGGTGGCGACGCCTGGGTCTGATCAAGCCAGAAGGCTTCATCAATGAATTGTCAGATTCATCAGAGTCCTTGACTGCGACACGGATAAGCCTTGGATCCTTGCCCACGGATGTGACAGGTACGTGGCCATCCCTCGTTTCACGCCGTCTCTCCTGATCCCGAGTGGATTTGTGGACATAATCCTCCCTGGCCTTCTGTTCTTGGTGCCTCTCATCGTGGTGCTGTTCCTCCTCTCTTTGTCTTTCCTTCTCACGCGGACGCTCCTCTTTGTAATGCCGTCTCTCTTCCTCATACCTGGGGTCCCGTTCTCGCTGATCTCGAGAAGCGTGCTCCTGGGTCCGTTCTGTGCGTCCCTTGTCCTTTGCATTGACATTTGCTTTTGACTCTTCCGTCAACCTGTTCCTACTCCGTTCCTTCTCTCTTTCTCTTACCTCTGGACTTGCTTTTTTGAAAAAAGATGTCGGGAGAGGCCAAGTGGAGGCGGGTTGGGGCTCTGCGCTTTCGAGCGCTGGTGTTGGATGTTGACGATGGCGATGGCGAGAAGCCTTACGATGGCCCTCGACATGACGAGTTGAATCTGGAGGCATGGGGGGCACCTTATCCGAAGCAGCGATGGTTCGATGGAATGTGGCACGAGGATCAGGGGTAGCTTCCGAATATCTTTGAGTTGTGGGAAGAGATTCCTGCGGCAAAGGAGTGTTTTGAATAGATGCTTTCTGTGACACATGCGCAGGGTATCCCTGAGAAGGTTGCGTGTGTGCGTTATGAGATGCTTTGCTAGCAGTGGCCAAGGATTGAGCGCCTGTCGGATATGTGGGTACAGGGGTTTGTGACGATGGGAGGGGACCATCAGAGACATAGCCGCGGCCGGAACGGCGCTTTGAATCTTCCCTTTCTCTGGCAGAGGCGCGAATCTCTGGGGTCTTGTGACGAGACAGAGACAGAGGAGCGAAGGGCTTGTGTCTCGGACGATCGGGTTCTTGGCGCAACGCATCTACGGCGGTAGCTTTCCAGTGTTTATAGGTGTGCATAGTCAAGGGAGTGAAAGAACCTCTGCCTCTCGAAAGGAGAGGAGAAAATGAGAAAATGAGAAGGCCTTTGCGGCCCCAGAACTCGGGTGCTTGAAATGTGCACCGTTGGGAGACAAAATCGGACGGAAAGGAATGGGCACGGGCGGGCGACCGACATGAGGCAGTTACACCTTCGTACAGCTTTCCGCTTATGGGCACCGCTCGGCTGCGTAAATTCGCGCAAAGCACTTGGTCTCGACAGTCTATTTCTGTAATCTACACCATTGACACGAATAATTAATGCTACGATAATACTGTATACGTATCGCCGGATGTATGCCGAGTAACTAACCAAGGACAATAGCATGACCAGGTCCAAGGGTGTGCTAGTCACAGTGGCGCGTTGGAGGCAAAGATTCAACTCGTCTCAACTCCAAAACAGAGCGAGAACGAGCGACTTGACTCTCCAACGGTTCATTCTTACACGGCTTTGACTCACTACCGACAGTGAACAGCGGAAAGGCTGGTGGAGATCAAAATGATATGTGATTTCCCCTGTCGAGATGGTTTAAGGGCCGTGTGAGAGGTAACCACATATAGGTGGAGAGATCACTATTAAAAAAACTCTTGCTTTGTCGAGCGATGCTTTCCATAAGACAATGACATTGACGAGGAAGAGGATGAAGAGGGCGAAGAAGACAAGATAGGGACGAGTGGTGTGGCTGTGGCAAAGGTCCGGCAGTTTCCGGGATTAGGTGTGCGCATGGGGCAAGGTTCACGATCTCACTCTCACTCTCACTCGCACCAGTACTGCGTCACTTTGCTTTACGCGTCCATTCTCTTCCTGCGCCAGGCTTGCCGCCACCAACCATTTCCCGTTTCGTACCAATAACACAGACTTGACGTCTAATCAATCCGCCTGAAGATGGTGTGCTTTGGATACTTCTCAGTCGTGGTTTACGGAATTTCTGACATTCTTTCTCGCCGTCCTAGAGCGACATGGAAGCGCTGGATGAGAAGGTCAACGGCGCACCTCCAATGGACATTGATGAACCAGTGTCTGTCAAAGATCGTGCGTCGTCGTTACTTTCGTCCGCTCATCATCTTTTCATTATCGGTTTCATAGACGAGGCTTTCGCTGCCAAACATATGCCAGACCTGGGTCATGATGTCAAAGAGTTCAGAGTATTTACGTGGAAGCTCACCGGTTGGAAGAAGCTCGAAAAGAAGCTTACCAGCCCAGAATTTGACTGCGGTGGACATCACTGGTAAGCACCAGGTTCATCTTTTTCCGCATATCTTATCTTCACCTTTGGGGTGACGAAGGCGTATATTACTCTTTCCTTTTGGTAATTCGAATGCTCCTCCCAACGACACGGTCTCTGTCTACCTCGATTATGCTGATCCTAAACGAGCGCCGGAGGGTTGGCACGCATGTGCCCAGTTTTCCCTGGTGATCTCTAATCCTCACGACCCCACTATATACACTGTCAGCCGTACGTGCTCCGTTCAATTTAAAGGGGTCTAATTTGACTGGGTGCTTGACCCTCTTCCAGATGCACACCACCGCTTTATCGCTGAAGAATGTGATTGGGGTTTCACCCGATTTAGCGAGCTCCGAAAGCTGTTCACCATTCAAGAAGGCCATAGTAGACCAACAATCGAGGACGAATGTGCTGATGTCTCTGTATTTGTCCGTGTACTCGAAGACCCAACAGGTGTGCTATGGCACAACTTTGTCAAGTAGGGTCCTCTGTACACATCACCAACCACGATTGCTGACTCCCATTTCGTTGATTCTCGCAGTTATGACTCAAAGAAGGAGACGGGCTATGTTGGCCTGAAAAATCAAGGCGCAACATGTTACATGAACTCACTGCTCCAATCCTTATATTGCACACGATATTTCCGCAAGGTGATACGTCTGATACTCAACTGGCCGGGTATTGTGAACTCAATTATTCTAGGCTGTCTATGAGATTCCTACTGAAGAGGAACGTCCAACCGAGAGTGTTGCTCTAGCCCTCCAGCGTGTCTTCTACCATCTCCAAACATCAGACCAGCCAGTCGGTGCGTTCCTTATCACAAGCTACAATCGACATCCACGTAATCATCGTTCCCGCAGGCACTACGGAATTAACAAAATCCTTTGGGTGGACCTCTCTGGACTCTTTCTTGCAACACGACGTGCAGGAATTCAATCGTGTTCTGCAGGATAAGCTCGAATCCAAGATGAAGGTGTTCATGGTTATGTCCTTGATAGAAGCGGCCGCTGACAATCCAGTAGGGCACAAAGGCGGAAGGTGCTATCGCCAAGCTTTTTGTTGGGAAGATGAAGAGCTACATCAAGTGTGTCAATGTTGATTTTGAATCTTCGCGAATCGAAGAATTCAATGGTAGATCCTGTCACTGCAGTGGATTCCGGCGCTCATGGATGAGTTCGCAGATCTGCAACTCAATGTTAAGGGCATGAAGAATCTCTACGACTCGTTTCGAGACTATGTCGCCGTTGAGACACTTGACGGAGAGAACAAGTACCAGGCAGAAGGGTATGGTTTACAAGACGCAAAGAAGGGGATCGTTTTCCAGTCTTTCCCTCCCGTTCTACACCTTCAGCTCAAGCGCTTCGAGTATGATGTCCAGCGGGATGCTATGGTTAAGGTACGGCCCATTTTCATAGTCGGTTGAATCGAAGTTAATACCCAGTTTGTAGATCAACGATCGGCATGAGTTTCCTTTCGAGATCGACCTCAGTGAGTTTTTAGACGAGACGGCTGACAAATCACAACCATGGATCTACAAGCTACATGGTGTACTCGTTCACTCTGGAGATCTTCATGGTGGTCACTACTTCGCTTGCATCAAACCCGATTCTGCTAGCCGGTGGCTTAAGTTTGACGATGACCGAGTCACACCTGTGACCGATCGCGAGGTCCTAGAGGAGAACTACGGGGGAGAAGTGCTTAATGGCATTCCTCCTACGCTGCAGCGGAATCAAGTTCGTTCGATGAAGAGGTTCTCGAACGCATACATGTTGGTATACATCCGGGAGGCGCTCATGGAGGACGTGCTACCACCATTCAAGGAAGAGGACACGCCGGCACACCTCAGTAAGTGGTACCGCATCGTGTACTTTTGTCACTGATGGCTTCGTATTAGAAAGGCGCCTGGATGAGGAGCGTTTGCAGATAGAAGCAAAACGCCGCGAACGCGAAGAGCAACATCTCTTCCTCACTGCAAAGGTAATACTACATTGATATCCTTGGAGGCATCCTATATCTTCTTTTGAATGTAGGTCATTACCGATGAGACGTTTGCTCAACATGAGGGCTTTGACCTCGCGAGCTTTGACGAGAAAAACTGGCCTCCGTCAGACCTTCCAACGTTCCGTGTACTCAAGACTGAGACCTATAATGTCTTCAAGGCGCGGGTCGCCCAGCATTTCAACTACCCTGAAAATCAGATTCGGCTATGGGTGTTGGTCAACCGACAGAACAAGACTGTTCGGCCGGACACTCACATACCGGAAAATGAGCCCACGCTTAGTGCGTCGCCATGCTCATCCACTGTCCTATTTCTGACCCACGATGCAGCGGTGGACGTCATCCGGAATAACATGGCTGCAAGACAGACAGACCTCCGCCTATATTTGGATGTGATTCCAGATCCGAGCAAGGTACATATGTCGTCAGTAACGTTTTCCTTCTCACACTCACTTCCCGTAGCCGGAGCTTCCTCAAGGAACCATCATGGTCTTTTTGAAGCACTTCGATACATCGAAACAGACATTACATGGCATTGGCAAGTGCTATGCTCAGCGGAATGCTAAGATTAGCGATCTTGTCCCCACCATCAATGAGAGAATGCGATGGACCCCAGGAACCCCCTTGAAGCTCTATGAAGAGATAAAACCTGGAATGATTGAGCTCATGAAACCTAAGCTCACGTTCTCCCAGAGCGAAATCCAGGACGGTGATGTGATATGCTTCCAAGTGGACCTCTCAGAAAAAGAGTACGTGCTCGAAATAGTCCTTTGTGGGCCGTCTAATGCCTGCCAGGATTCACGATCTCGAGATTCAAGGGCTTTACTCAAATCCTATCCAGTTCTATGACTTCTTGCAAAACCGTGTAATGATCGTTTTCCGGCCGAAGTCTGATTCTGATCATGGGGAGGAGTTCAGTCTCGTGCTTAGCAAGAAGCAGACATACGATACGGTGCGTAATCCTTGTTGTCAAACGCAAGGACATACTCATCAGTGCATTGCTCTATATAGATGGCTGCCAAAGTTGCCGAATATCTTCGCCACGATCCTATAAAACTGCGGTTCATAACCACCCATGCGTCGAATACCTCGCCTAAGGCCATTCTGAAGCGATCATTGAACCAAAGCATTGCCGAGATCATCTCACCGTCCTACACGAGCCCCTCTACAACGGTTATATTGTATGAGAAATTGGACGTCAGCATCGTGGAACTTGAAACGAAGAGAAGCCTCAAAGTCATTTGGACTGGTATTCACAACAGGGAGGAATCGACTCACACCTTCCTCCTCCCAAAAACGAGCATGGTACATGAGCTGGCGGACCATTTGTCTAAGCAGGTCACGATGTCGACTAATGGGCAAGGCTCCGGCAAGATTCGGGTATTTGAAGTGTCGAAGGACGGCAAAACGCAGAAAGAGTTCACCGGTTCAGAGATGATCGGCAACATTCCTGACCCAGTGGAATTATACGCTGAGGTAAAGAAACCGGCTGTATTGCGAGTTTGTTTACTCATTCGCATTGAAGGAAATCCCTCTGGAGGAGCACTATGCAGATGACGCCGACAAAGTGATTAGCGTGTTCCATTTCTCGAAGGAGGTTCAGCGAACACATGGCGTTCCATTCAGATTTGTTGTCAAACCAGTAAGTTCTCTTCGTATTAGAGACAACAATGGGTTGAACTCGAAACCAGGGCGAAAGGTTTGCTGATACGAAGAAGCGGCTCCAAGCTCGAATCGGGGCATCGGACAAGGATTTTGCGCGGTTCCGATTCGCGTTAATCCAGGCTGTGACATTCAAGCAACCATCATACATTGAGGACGGTGAGCTCATCGTACCCCAGTCAATTTATCAGATAATCGCTCAACTGCAATAGACGATTACATCTACGAGCACAAGTTCGCACCAGACGATGTTTTGGGGTTGGATCATGTGGACAAATCTGGGAAGACGCGGACTGGCGCGGGAGAGAAAGCAATCGTAATTCGCGGGTAAGAGGACTGGGCTGTGCTATTTCCTCTACTTTGCTTTCTTCAGCATCCGTTACCTTGACACTGTTTTGACTTCACGATCGTCATCGCCCTCGCATAACACACTTCGTGTCCCTCGACGCCGGTATGAAGATTATGACTTGGATAAATTGACAAAACGGGAGGTGCACATAAATACTGTAGAATAGGAATTATTTTCGCTTCTTTGACTTTTTGGCAGACTGGTTGATTAGCAAATGAGCATCCGGGAGCGATTAATGTTACATCAGAATAGCACTCACTTTCGGTGTGCGTGGACTTGCTTCGCCCTCACTGGAAACGCCATCTGCGACAGCGCTAGGCGTAGGCGGGGCGAGGGTCGGTGAAGATTTCGGGGGGGTAGCGGGCTTTGGCGTAGTAGGGCCAGCAGATGCGGATGCAGGGGCAGCAGACTTATGATCAACTACCCTCTTACCATATTTCACCTCTGAAAATTGGTCAACGTCGCAGAAGACACGGGTCAAAGGAGTGAATGGGCACCATTCCGTGCACGATCCAGGGGTATCTGTTCCACTATTTCTCTCGTCTTCTCATTAGCAACCATCTCGCTGGCGGTCTGGAAGAGCACTTGTCCCCAACCCTCCACAAAAGTATTAGCCTCTGCGTGGACCTCGACAATTTCCGCCTCAAGTTCCTTCTCTGCGGCGAGGAGGCTGTTCCAGAGGTCGTCACCGATAGAACCCTTTTGCAGTAGGTTTTGGAGCGCTGGCTTGTCCTCACGAATACGAAGAATCCGCTGGACATCTGCGATGGCGCGCCGGACGAGAGCGGCTTTCAATAAAGCGTCGGATGCTGGAGGATCAGCACGCTGAAGGAGTGTGACATAGGTATCTCTCTCGATGTGTCTTGGGAAGTAAGGCTCGACTTGTTTATCTGGAGGAAAGCGCGGCGTGGGCTCTCAAATGCATACAGCTGTTTGAAGGGAAAGAGTTGACTTACTCGTGCTGCGCTTCCTGTAAAACTGACCGAAAATGAAAAATCCGCCGAATACGACGACAACATAGAAGACGGGAACAAGCACGGAGGCCATAGCTCGTCACGAGTATTTTTTAAAAGGCTAATGAAGGTCGCTTTGCTGTCTTTTGGACGCGTGCCTCCCACTCTCTGATGAAATCTGTTGACGTGTTTCATTTACATCTGTTTGTTCCCGGAGGTCGGGCCACTTCTCCGGCTGGTGCTGTACACAACTCGTCGGGTTTGCACCGAATAATGTTCTCTCGCACAGTTTCTCGCATCACCTCCCTGAGGGCTCGTTCCGTTGCCCAGAGGTTTGCATCTACGAAAGTACGGTCCGGCGTCCGATTTACTCACTCTTGTGGTCTTACGCCCAACACAGACTTTGAAAGAAACATTGCAAGAGATCATTCCTGCCAAGCAGGAACAACTCAAACAATTGGTCCGGCTAGTCTCATTTGGACTTTGCGTGGACTCATCAATCTCTAGAAAGCAGAGCACTCGCAGACCGTCATTGGCGATGTTAAAGTTGAGAATATTATCGGGGGTATGCGTGGATTGAAGGCCATGTTATGGGAGGCCTCCGTCCTAGACCCGAACGAGGTGCGTTTGTCCGACTTATTTGGTTCACATGCTCAAATGTTGTGCTTAGGGCATACGCTTCCATGGCTTGAGCATCCCCGACTGTCAGCGGCAGCTTCCTCCTGCGCTAGGTGGCAAAGAAATCATTGCCGAGAGTATGCTCTGGTTGCTTCTTACCGGCAAGGTTCCCACCGAAGCGGAAACGCGCCAGCTCTCCCGCGAGCTTGCTGAGAAGGGCGACCTCCCGGCCTACGTCGAGAAGCTCATCAACGGGTAGGAGTCTTCTTCCTTTGTTCCGCATCCACCCAAATCTCCGACCAAGAATAGACTTTCTCCCTCGATGCATCCGATGACACAGCTTGGCATCGGTGTCGCGGCGCTCAACCACGACAGCGTATTCCAGAAGGCGTACGAGACAGGGATAAAGAAGGCCGATTATTGGACGTACACTCTGGAGGATTGTCTTACGCTCATCGCGCGCCTACCCGCCCTCGCAGCTCGCATTTACAGGAACGTGTACAAGCGTGGCGCTGTGGCACCTCCCATCAACAGGGATATGGACCTCGTCGGCAATTATGCCGCACTCATGGGTTATGGTGCGAACAAGGATTTGACGGAATACCTCCGATTGTATATCTCCATTCACGGCGATCATGAGGGCGGAAATGCCTCCGCCCACACTGCACGTAAGTACGTCATGCGGTCCGTGCTTTGCCGTCTCGTTGAAGACTCGTAGATCTCGTGGGTTCAACATTGGCGGATCCTTACCTTGCGTACTCAGCTGCTCTATATGCACTGGCTGGGCCATTGCATGGGTGAGCCGTTGCTCTCTCTTTCATGCGTTGGACACGCCTCAAGTTCTGCATTCATAGCCTTGCCAACCAGGAAGTGCTGCGATGGCAACTAGAAATCCAAAAAGAACTTGGCGACAACATTACGCATCAAAACATCAAGGATTATCTCTGGAAGACTTTGAAAAGCGGTCAGGTTGTGCCTGGGTTAGTCGCATATCTCCTCCAGAGGTATTCTGTAGTGAATAGTCATTAGCTACGGACATGGCGTCTTGCGGAAGTCCGACCCGCGCTTCATTGCGCTCCAGGAGTTCTGCGATAGCCGTCCGGAGTTACTCAAGAGCCCTACAATCCAGCTTGTGAAAAAGGTATAGACACCTACAACGCGCTGCCCCGCCTCCGCCGTCGCCGCTGACATCTATGGTCATTTAGACCTACGAAGTTGCACCTGGCGTCCTAACCGAACACGGAAAGGTCAGCGGAATCATATGCGTAAGGCCTATCGTTCACTGACCTGTGTCAATAGACCAAAAACCCATGGCCTAACGTTGATGCCGCGTCTGGTTCGTCCGCTTGTGCTAGTAAAAAAGACCCGCTCTTGCTTACTCAATCCATGGTTTGCTCCCAGGATGCGTGCTTTACTACTACGGCCTCACGGAGTTCAAGGTACTGTGATGCATTTCATCGGAGCAGCGCGCTCTCTTACTATTTCCGTCCTCACTTACAAGTACTACACCGTAATATTCGGTGTCTCTCGCGGTGCGTAGTATCGACGTGCCAATGTTGCCTGAAACTGACGCTCGCTACTCGCATAGCATTGGGCGCATTGACGCAACTTGTCTGGGCCCGCGGTAAGCTATGTCATCCAACGAACTCAGAGCGTCACTGAATTAGGCGATTAGCTCTTGGCCTCCCATTAGAGCGTCCAAAGTGTGCGTTTCATTCAACAGAACAGTGTTGATGTTGATATTAGAATCTAACGCACTCCTGCAGCTGTGTCGATGGACGCCCTCCGAGATATTATCAGCAAAACCACTTGATTGTAGTCGGAGAGACAACTGGAGCCCTTATACAGATATTGTGACAATGCAAACAACATTTGCCTTCTGCCGCGGTGTGCCGTTTAGAATATCGGTATACCGGGGTATTCGCCATTTCTAGCTATCAAAATACCGCAAACCACCAAGGAAAAAAGGAGTCAAAGATGAACGACACAATTGAATCTCGCAAGATGAACTAATCACAGTAGTCAAACAACAGAACATAATCCGTACAAAAGAAACGAAGGAAAGGTCAGAGTAAGCGATAGAGGTTCACCAGGGAGATATCGGATAAATAACGTCCAAGGAACCGGGCATTAGAACCTTCGAGTAGCCTGCTGAGTCTGCTGGGGCGGAGGTGCCCTGGGACCACCTTGACGTTGTCCAGTACCAGGTTGGCCCGGGCTAGGCATGTAACCCTGTGGCGGGGGTTGGCCTTGAGCCCGCATTGAAGGATAACCTTGCGGGGGACGATTCTGGGGTGGCGGGACATTACCCTGCGCCGCGGGAGGGACACGCTGACTCGTAGGACCAGGATCACGTAGCGAAACTGGTACCGGGCGGCCGTTCGCGGTGGCGGGGGCTGGCGATGAAGGGTTCTTCTCCGCAGCTTTGATAATCTCATCGCTGTAATGGAGGTCGCGTGAGCGGGTAGAAGAGGAATGGGAGAACCCAGCTCACTCAAGAAGATTCAAGGCTGCGCAAAGGACAACCCATTCTACGCAGTCCTCATTACCTTCCCCTAGTGTCTGCCAGACTGCCTTCTCTTCCGGAGATTTTCCCGAGATGGTGATACGAGTGCCACCGCCATTGGGCCCAGGAGGGTTTTTCTGGATCTTGCCAAACTCGATGCGTTTCGGGGGGATGTTGTGGCCGGCATAGGCAAAGTAAAACATGCTCCAAAAGGCGGCATTTGGATTCGGCTTGGAAATTTGGAAAAGTGGAAGGTCTGGAGAATCGGGAGATGGAAGAGAGAGCTTGTATATAGGAGAGATTACGCCGGTATTGATGATAGACCATTTGAGGTTGCGAGAGGCTTCGCAGCGTACGACGCGAGAAGGGGCGCCGCCAGGTCCATGCCCAGGGTCCGAGGTAGTGGCCTTGGCTGCAGGAATATTGGCGCGTGGTGGGAAAAGCTTGGCGACGCAAAGGTCGCCTTGGGGAGAGGGTGTCAACAGGTAGTTCTCTGCATTCTAAGAGCGAAGCATGAGCCGGGGGGGGGGAGGAGATGACGGAAAAAACGCACGAAATTTGTGTGTAGATACGAATAGAGGATATTTGATGATTGGCCTGAGGGAAACGATGAATGAGAATAAGGATGCGGGGTAAATTTGTTGATGGGGATTACCGTGGGGGGTTACAATGAGGGTTGGGAGGTGATTGGGTATTGGGGGATGGGTCGGAGACGTGTAGACAGAGTATATGGCTGCCATCAGAGAAAGGCTGTTTGTTGTTGCGGGCAGGGCTTGCGACGGGTGTGGGCAACCGGGCGGGCGTGGGCGGGGTTGGCTATTGGCTATCGCGGGACTGGTCACGCATCACGAGGTTCGGTTGCGTTTTCTCACGATTGTCTTTGAGACCGTTCATTCCATCGCATCGCATCGCATTCGCATCGATATATTCGATTCCATATTTGCCAGCCGTCATCATTTCCCAACCACCCCTCTTTACAGACATGAAAAATTTTAAGAAATCCTTGGTATTTTCCACCTCGTTTTCTTGTCCTTCTCTCACACCTCTCCCTAGCTTCGTGCAAAAGACTCAAATTCTTCAAAAAACAAGCCCACTCAACCGTCTTCAACACCCCCCTCTGCTTCCTCTTCCTCCTCTACATTAGCCCCTCAGCCTTCCGCCTCTGGTCAACCTTCCCTTCCAAATAGCTCCGGACATAACGGGAGCAACCACTCCCTTGCATCACAACCACCTTCACATTCTTCTCGCTCTTCCCTACAAACCGCACCCTCTCAGGATCGTAGACTAGTTGTCGACAGAGCGGCTCCCGCGCCGCCCATCGTCGTTGTCAGTCCGGATAACTCTGATCAGACAACACGGAGTAGCGGTGGTTATGGTTCCCCGGAGCGCCTATCCATCGGCCTCGAACCAGGGGGCTCCGCCACTCCCCCCCGAACAAGTCCTCTGAATCGTCTCCGAGGCCCCAAGGATACCATCCCGATTGTCGGTAAGCCCCCGAGGAAGCAGAGGAGCAGTCGCTTTGTCGTCACAGAGAAAGTCGAGCTCGAACGGCTCCCTCCCTTTACGGGTCTGTTGTACCGCTTTCGCAGTTACTCCGCAATCGTCTCACCATTGCCTCAGAAACCCCCCCTAACGAACGCCCTCAGCTTTTCATTAAAAAGTTACACCAATGCCATGTCCTTTTTGACTTCAATGACGCTAGCTCTGAGCTTAAAGGCAAACAGATCAAAGCACAAACCCTACACGAAATGCTAGAGTACATTACCACGCAGCGTGGTGTTATTTCTGAAAGCATATACCCCGAGGTAATCAAGATGGTGCGCTCCATCCTTCCCTCAGCTGATCTCAGTTGATCTCACAAGTTGAATTCCCCATCAAGTTCGCTACCAACCTTTTCCGCTCCATACCCCCTCCCGTGAATCCCACGGGTGACGCGTTCGACCCAGAGGAAGATGAGCCTGTGCTCGAACTCGCCTGGCCTCACTTAAAGATCGTTTATGAATTTTTCCTCCGCTTCGTCGAGAGTCCCGATTTTAACACAAATCTAGCCAAGCGCTACATCGATCAGTCCTTTGTCTTGAATTTGCTCGAACTCTTTGACTCGGAGGACCCTCGCGAACGCGACTTTTTAAAGACTACTCTACACAGGATATACGGCAAGTTTCTCAATCTCCGCGCACCCATCAGGCGCTCTATCAACAACGTGTTCTACCACTTCATCTACGAGACGGAGCGGCATAATGGCATTGCTGAACTCCTTGAGATCCTCGGATCTATTATCAACGGATTTGCATTGCCCCTCAAGGACGAACACAAGACTTTCTTGATGCGCGTTCTCATTCCGCTCCACAAAGTCAAGAGTCTCTCGATGTATCACCCCCAACTCGCGTACTGCGTCGTTCAGTTTCTGGAGAAGGACGGCTCCCTGGCAGAGGAAGTTGTCCTTGGTCTCCTCAAATACTGGCCGAAAGTAAATTCCCCCAAGGAAGTGATGTTCCTGAGTGAAGTGGAGGAAATTCTTGACGTCATTGATCCTGCCGAGTTTCAGAAGATCCAGATCCCATTGTTCCAGCAACTTGCACGGTGCATCAACAGTCAACACTTCCAAGTAGCAGAGCGCGCTCTGTACTATTGGAATAACGAGTACATCGTTAACTTGATGAGTGATAACATGGCAGTCATCCTGCCGATCGTGTTCCCCGCTTTGTACCAAAACTCAAAATCACATTGGAACCGGTGCGCACAGTTCTTGTAGCGTCCTCGGGTTTGGCTCACGAACTCATCTAGTACAATACACGGAATGGTGTATAACGCTCTCAAGCTCTTTATGGAGCTCAATCCCGACCTATTCGACGAGACATTGCAGCAATATAAACAGCGGAAAATTGAGTACGTTGCCTGCTGAATCTTATCAAAGTCATATTTAATCTCATCACCTGCAGCGAGCGGCAACACGCTATGGAACGATATGAGGGTTGGAAGAAGATCCGGGCAAGAGCACTTCAGAATGCGAATGGTCACCTGCCGGAGGGCTTTGCTGAAGATGAGCCTCAGCCTCCACCACCGCCGTCACCCGACGACGGTGACATTGTAGACTTGACAATGGACCTCAATGCCGTATCGATTGACGGAGAGGTGACGCATGACCTGGATGGCAGTGGAATTGAGCGAGTGCCGACTGCGGATCCCGGGCTGGATGTGAGTGGAACGAACTAGAGAGATATCATTTTCGCTACATACTGACGCGCTTGCGCAGCGACCACTTCCCGAAATTGGGACTAGCTTAGAACAGTCACCTCTGGGAGGTGGAACACATGTACGGAGGAGAAGTGTATTGCCAGGCAAGTGAAAGAATCTGCCAGAGAAAGGAGGAGAACTGACGGGGCGAGTAGTGGACCCCACCGTGCTACGAGATTTGCAAGCGCACCGTAGTCTAGATGATGGACTGGGGCAACGGGGTGGATAGAAGGGGTATCTGGCGCGTGGTGCGGGGGGCTATTGAGAGGACTGTTGCTAACTTGTACACTATTCGCGCCTCGCCGGAACCGGATTTCAACTCAAATTTCACTAAAGTGGAAAGCACAGCTTAGTAAGTGAGTGAAGGCCCTGGAAAGTCAAAGAAGCCTCTGGAAAGATATCGAATATATGCGCTTATTTATCTTATAAAAACCTGAGAGTTGCCACGACCCTTCCCCCATCTACCTTCTCATTCTACTACGACTAACTACGACTATGCCCAAAGCTGTTGGTATCGATCTTGGCACAACCTACTCGTAAGTTTCCTTTTCTCTCCCTCCCCCATTATCTGCCCACCTTCTTACCCGCCACCCTCTACACACAGCTGCGTCGGTGTCTGGCAAAACGATCGCGTTGAAATTATCGCGAATGACCAGGGTAACCGCACAACTCCCTCATATGTTGCCTTCTCAGACGACGAGCGCTTGATCGGTGATGCGGCGAAGAATCAAGTCGCGATGAACCCTCACAACACGTGCGTAAATTTCGTACAATCTTATTCTGTCCTTTTATCTCATTTCATCCGACTTTAGTGTCTTTGACGCCAAGCGTCTCATCGGCCGCAGATTCGAGGATGCCGAGGTGCAGGCAGATCTCAAGCATTTCCCTTTCAAGTGCTTCAGTAAGGCCGGGAAGATCTGTATTCGTGTGCAATACCGAGGCGAGGATAAGGAATTTGTGAGTGAAGGATGAATCAACTTGACTAGCCTCTGATACTTTTTTTATTTTATAGACGCCCGAAGAAATTTCATCCATGGTTCTCTTGAAGATGAAAGACACCGCAGAGTCTTACCTCGGTGGCACCGTTAAAGACGCCGTTGTCACCGTTCCGGCTTACTTCAATGACTCGCAACGCCAGGCCACGAAAGACGCCGGAACAATTTCTGGTCTCAACGTTCTTCGTATCATTAATGAACCTACTGCCGCGGCCATTGCGTACGGTCTCGACAAGAAAGTCTCTGGCGAGAGGAACGTTCTCATCTTCGACTTGGGTGGTGGAACTTTCGATGTCTCTCTCTTGACCATTGAGGAGGGTATCTTCGAGGTCAAGGCTACCGCCGGTGACACGCACCTTGGTGGGGAAGATTTTGACAATCGTTTGGTCAATCATTTCGTCCAGGAGTTCAAGCGCAAGTTCAAGAAGGACTTGTCGTCGAATCCTCGTGCCCTCCGTCGTCTCCGCACCGCTTGTGAGCGCGCTAAGCGCACACTTTCCTCCGCCACCAACACGACTATTGAGATCGACTCTCTCTACGAGGGTATTGACTTCTACACCTCCCTCACCCGTGCGCGCTTCGAGGAGCTGTGTCAGGACTTGTTCCGCAGTACCCTGGAGCCTGTTGAAAAGGTCCTTCGTGACTCGAAGATCGACAAGGGCAGCGTCCACGAGATTGTCCTCGTCGGTGGTTCCACCCGCATCCCCCGCGTTCAAAAGCTCGTGTCCGACTTTTTCGGTGGCAAGGAGCCCAACAAAAGCATCAACCCGGACGAAGCCGTTGCGTACGGAGCAGCCGTGCAGGCTGCTATCCTTTCTGGCGACACCTCTGAGAAGACTCAAGATCTTCTGCTCCTTGACGTTGCCCCTTTGTCTCTTGGGTAAGTTGTGCTTTCGGTTGGAGGTTTCTCATCGATTCGCTGACCTTATTCTCAGCATCGAGACCGCGGGCGGTGTCATGACTGCACTCATCAAGCGCAACACGACCGTCCCGACCAAGAAGTCAGAAATTTTCTCCACATACTCCGACAATCAGCCAGGTGTCCTCATCCAGGTTTACGAGGGTGAGCGTGCACGGACAAAGGACAATAACCTTCTCGGCAAATTCGAGCTTTCTGGTATCCCTCCGGCTCCTCGCGGTGTTCCTCAAATAGAGGTTACTTTCGATATCGACGCAAATGGTATCTTGAACGTCTCAGCGTCAGACAAGACGACCGGCAAATCTAATCGCATTACTATCACCAACGACAAGGGCCGTTTGTCGAAGGAGGAAATTGAGCGCATGGTTAGCGACGCCGAGAAATACAAGGGTAAAAATTTCGTCTTTATTTTCTTGTCGAGTTCCACTGACACCTTACTCTAGCCGAGGACGAGGCTGCCGCTGCTCGTATTACTGCGAAGAATGGCCTCGAGTCTTATGCGTACAACCTCCGCAATTCTTTGAGCGACGAGAAGCTTGCTGGCAAATTCGACGCGGCGGATAAGTCGAAGTTGGAGGGCGCGGTGAATGAGGCAATCGCCTGGCTCGATAGTTCGCAAGAGGCATCGACGGATGAATACACTGGGAAGCAAAAGGAACTCGAGGCCATTGCGAATCCCATCATGCAGAAGCTGTACTCTCAGGCAGGCGCAGGAGGAGGTTTCCCCGGAGAAGGTTTCCCAGGCGGTGCTCCGGGAGGTGCTCCGGGAGGTGCACCAGGAGGCTTCCCCGGCGCTGGCGGTGAGGAGGGGCCCAGTGTCGAGGAGGTCGATTAAGGGATGTCGGTTGTTGTATTCATTATCAGTTCGGACTTGCTATCATCAAAAGTAATGACGTTGGTGTAAGGTAGCTCCTGCATATGTCTAGAATCTCATATATCATTGCATTGTCCTTCTTCAATCGTCCATCGTCGCTTTGTACCACTCTCAATGTACGTCGGCGCTGCGAAAATGACCCGATAAAATGGGCTCGACCCCGTGAAGTACGAATCTTGCGAATCACGAAACTGAATTCGATACCACAAAGAATAGGCTATCCGAGCCCATCTCAGGGTTCCGCGGTCTCTGTCCCGGCCCATTTCCGCCATCCACACGAGTAGTCAGCGCGTCCACACGCACGACGAGCCCGGGGGCATTTACTATGTGGACAACGGCACTTGAATGAACCGCCACTGACGACATTTCAGGGTTTCACCTCTGTGGACACCCGGCCCATTTCTGACGAGTGCAGTGGTCATCGCGCGTCCTCCGTACATGGCGACCCCGCGGGCATCCAATACGTGGACAACGACCCGATCAGATAGGCCAGACTCCATCAAATACGGAATTTGCACAATCACGCTGGTCCCGCAAGAAACCACCACTAGCAACTGCGGACACCCAGTTTCCGAAGTACCATAGTCATTGCGCGTCTCTCTATACTATATCGCGACCATCATCATGCGGGCATACAATACGTTATCGCTGGACAATGACAATGAACTGGGCTCTACTCCATCTTGGTACGAATCTTGCGTGATCCCAAAATTGAATCCGCACCCCACAAGGAACCGCCTTTGGCAAACACTCATGGGATAAAAGGAGGGCGATGATGCTACCTACGAAGATGCGTTCAACATACCCGAATCGTGCGGCCTTCCAACCCAATTCTGTCTCTTCGTACCTTGCAACACTCATGGGTGTGCAGTGCCCTCCCGCCTTTGGAGTCCCTCGTCCTGGTAGGCTTATGTGTCGTCTCTGAGCCGAGACCCCTGCATTCAATTTAGTTAGTTGGGTCTCATTCCTGCCGAAAGGTCACCGGAACCTCCAAGCCACGCAAGCGCCGTAAAGATCGTGTCCCGGCAACGACAGCGACCACGCCAATCGTTCCGCAGAATCGGCCGCAGAATATTCCTAAGCCAGCAAAAGGTCCAGCAGGGTGGCTGGTTTCGAGTCCCCTAGCCGAGTCCGAGTCCGAACAGGCCACGCCGACTTTGCGCCGTGCCACTGGTGGCATGAAGGTTGGTGTCGCGGTGCTGCCGCAACAATCACCGTGTTCTCGGAGTCGTGCTGCAACCTGTGGAGTCGCGCGTCACTTACGGGTGAGCGTCAGCCAATTAGGGAAAATATTCGAACTCAATGGCATCCCTGTCTGGTTTGGGCCCTTTAACAGTTACTATTATGCGCAATATGCTGTTTGGGGAAGTGAAACAAATTGAATTTCATCTCGAATTTTCACAATTTCTCCTTCCTCCCTCCTTGTAAATTTTGATATAGAATGAGATGCATGAATTTTGGGGACAGAAGGACCACATTTGCAAGTTCTAGAAAAGCAGAAGCACGGATGACTCTTGTAAAAACACGCTCAGGTTCTCCCTACGACGAAAACCTTCCGCTCATGATCGACGCCAAGTATCATGTACTATGATGCTTAGTTGCAGAGGACATGAACGGAAGAATAACACCAGACGGGGAAACCTTGCACGGCTACATGGGTGTGGACTGGGTGAGTTTGAAGTAAGTTGCGATTCAAAAATCTTGTGGAGTTCACCTCTGAATACGGAGCGCGGTGCAATGACGCCGCTTTCTGGGACAAGTGAGAGCGCCGTAGGCCGCATTCACCTCTTACGACGAAAGGCACGGTTAGAGCAGAACAGATGGTTTCCGGACAGACCAGATATCGGATTGGATGGAAGCTATGCTTCGGAGAAGGTACACAAGAGAAACCTGTGCGAGAAGACTCGATATAGCCTATTGAGGATGAGTGATACGAGCACCATTAGATGTCAACGTGCGTCTTCGCATCAAACTCAACCTGAGTGATTTTTCCCTTCTTCAATTTCTTTGCCAGCCTTTCCTCCTCAGCCAATGACGTCCAATCGTCCTCAGCCTCGGCTGAATCAACAAATTTCTCTTCGCTGTCAGCTCGCCTCCTCTTGAAAGTCGAATGCTCTTCATGCTCTTCTCCTAGTCGTGTAGATGCCACCCATGCCTTCTTCCTCGTCTTTTGCACGCGCCTTTTCTCTTTTGCATCTTTCTTGGCGAGCTGCCTGCTCCACGACATGTGGTCTTTTCGAGAATTGGATGAAGATCGCTCAGAGTCGCCGGATTGCTGGACCCCTGCTGCAGACTTTAACCGTTTAGTTTCTTGAGCTTTGTCGGCGTAAGAATAATTGTCCCACTGCATAGAGAAAAATTAGCACGAATGGTAAGAATCGAATGCCGAATCCCTAAACATTACATATCTCACCTCAATATCGGCATCACGCCAACGTGACGTTTCTACGTTCTTCAATTCTGGCATCCGAGGAAGACGGAGGAGTCCATAGCTCTCGGCAACGCCAATCAAGTCAAGGCTCTTCAATCGGAATATATAAGAGGCTTCATGTTTACTGTAAGCCCGAATGAATGAGACAAAGGCCTTCGTTGCCTACATTTTGGGGATTAGACAGAATGAACAGGAAAGGATAAACAAGCAAGGGGACAAACTAAATCATGAAGCGCCCTGTCCCGTAAGATATATTTCCGTATCGTAGAAAGATAGGTGGACACTGTCTGAGCCTCTGGCTCATCGTTAGAGCTAGTCACTACGCCATATTCGTCCAAACGTTCATGGTCCTTTACGGGTATTTTGCGAACGGAAAGGAAATCTTCGATAATAAATGGTGTCAGAATGTCAATATCAAACCCGGATGATGTGTGCGTCACCAAGATAATCTTGCTCCTGGCCTGCCAGAAGAACCCAAGCTCGACCTTGTTTTCCAGCACGCGCGGTACGACCGCATCGGTGAGAGAATGCCTTGGCATCTGTGGGCGGGTCGAACTGCAAAACGACATCCACATCAGGGATATCTAATCCCCGGGCAGCAACATCGGTGGCCAGAAGCAACGAAGGTGCATCGGCAGTCGAACTGGAGTTTGCGAAAGCATTCAATGTTCGCGTCCGCACGGAAGGAGGGAGATGACCGTGAAGTGAAAAGAACTGAGCAGTTTCTGTTAAAAACAATGGTAAAATCTGCAACACTGCGTGAGGGGGTACTAGGGGGATGAAACGAAACCATATACTCTATAGAAATAGTCCACAGATGCGCCCGTCGCAAAATATAGTATGAACCGAGTTAGCTGATGCTTTCGAGTCTCATGCAGAAGGATGCGCGTAAGTTGGACCAACTTCTCGGAATGGTGGCATATGAGACCAAATATCTTCAGACTACAGGGCACCAAATAAGGAGTCAGGTCTCGACGAATACATCACTGCGAACGTACCCAGGGGGGATCCGTCGCTCAGTTAGCACATCTCCTGAGGCTACAGGCATCTCGTCAACCGCTAGCAGTCGCTTGGATTGTACTTTGACGACTACACGAGCGGGATTCCGCAAGCCAGCCCTCACGAGCTCCGACATAGCGTCGGCATCTGTCATTGTTGCACTGAATAAGCCGGTCCTTCTTTGCTTGGGTAGCCTGGATAGGATCCTGGTCAAACTCTTTTGAAAGCCCAGGTCGAGCAACCTAAGGAGCAATTTCGTTGGGTAATCTATATCTGCGGACCAGCAACTTGACTGCTCTACCGATCTGCCTCATCAAGGACAAGCACCTCTAGCTCCTTTGTACTGACAGAGGTCTTCCCTTTACCGAGTAAAAATTCCTCCACACGACCAGGAGTGCCGATTATTATGTCTGACCCTTGGGCAAGGAAACGTTCCACATCTTGAGTTGGGGAGGATTGTGATGAAGATACAAGGAGAAGGGCAGGAGGAAGACAGCCGTCGGACAGGTTTTGTGCAGGAAAGTCATCTGCATTTTTGCTGGTACCAAGCGGTTGGGATGACAGAAAAGTAGTAAAAACTGCATGTATCTGTGATGCCAATTCCCTAAACCACCTCGGATATTGAGCAAATCTGAAAGATGCAGTAAAGGGTTACCTCGTTGGACTAATGACCAAGGCGCCGACTTCATTCCGCTCGAATCGCCTCACTCTCTTGATTAGACGCTCAACAATCGGTATTACAAAAGCCAAGGTCTTTCCTGATCCTGTGACGGCCTCTACGACTACATCCTTGTTCTGCATGAATAGGGGGATGGTAGAGGCTTGAACAGGAGTCATTTGCGTGTGTCCCATAGACTGGATCATGTCAAGACTGAGAAGATAAAATGTCAAGGGGTAGTATTGAAATGTACAGAGGATATGCACTTACACCCACTCTGACAAGGGTATAGGCAAGGAAGACCATGATCCGGCATAGGCTGGTGTAATCGAGTGAGACATGAGGGTGCCAGTGCCAGTGACGACGGGCAAATGTCGCCGCCGGGCCGGGCAAATAAGCGCGATATCATCATTCAACGACTCGTCCTTCCTCGCCATCCGTGGATTGGTATGGACTCCGGCGTCGTGGGTGCTCAGATCTCCAATGGCTTCTCGTTGCATCGTCGAGGACCCATCTCTACCACCTCCCTCGACCACGTGCATATATCCGAGGCCTTATTTAGGTCCGACGACAATGGCGCAACCTTAGACTTCAGTCATAAAGGCTTGACAGACGTCAAATACGGGGCGGAACAGCTCGCTACCATTAGACGAGAGGATTCTATAGAAGATGAGAGTTTTGTGCTGAGGTGCGCATTGCTTTTACCTGCATCTTCATGAACACATCACAGACCTCTCTACCCTTATCCTATTCCCAGGCTTACATTGGCCTCAAACCGTCTCGCTACGCTACCCATGGCCTTTGCGTCACTGTCTCACCTTCGATACCTCAACTTAAAAAACAACTGCCTTACCGTGTTTCCTGACGTGGTGAGCTCAACAACCGTTCGCATGGAGTGCCATATGCCCACGGCGTGTTACCTAGCTCACCGTCATGCCATCGCTTGAGATTCTGGACATTGGTCGTAATAAGGTAAAAAGACTACCCGCACAACCCGGGTCCTTGGTCAACCTTCGTGTACGCACTCCTCCTTTGTTACCAGACACTTATACTTACTTCCTCTTAATCTTTCAGGTATTCTCCTTTTATCGAAACAAAATCACCAGATTACCCCCTTACCTGGTAAAGTTCACCAATCTTTCCATCCTTCGAGCAGAGCAGAACCCTTGGGAATGGCCTCCTAAGAGGATCATGGAGACACAATATCCTACCAAGGAATTTATCCTAGCTGTTCAGCAATGGATTGAGGATAATGGACCCTCAGAACATCGTGGTTTGATAGCAGACTCCACCTCACGCGAAGAACCGGGGTTGGAGCCACGACGGTGAGGCCAGTTCTTACTGTGAGGCGGCCAATGTTCACCTCCCTCAGAACCAGTCCCGCAACGCACGGAAGTCGAGAAAACGGCTTCCACGACGTGCCGATTCTCCATGCAAGATCCTCCTCAATGTCGTCAACGACCTCGACTCACCTCGAGAGTTTCATGACACAGCCATCTGACCTGTCGTCTTCTCATTCCGCCGTGCCCTCTCCCACTTCACTAGGACCTCTTTCTCTCGGTGGTCGGGTTTCCCCACCATCTCGCTCACCAGACTCATATCTACCAGTTCGCGACGAATTCGTTGATTCTTCCACTGACGACGATATGCTGAAGCCTATTACTGACGCTCTTGCTCACGTCCGCAACGCATCATACGCAGGATCCAGTCGAACTTCCACGCGACCAAGTCTTCTTTCAAAGAAGAGTCTACCGGATCTAAGGCAGACTAAGTTTCAAACAAGCCGGGAGACGCCTACGAGATCACCAACTGCTACATTATGGAACTCCCTTACCGTCAACCGGTCGGTTGATCAATTCCTTTCTTCCCGACAAGGCTCCTCGAGCTCCTCCGAGAGTGTACCTATCAGTTACCGCCCGGATCAGACTTCCCTTAACGGAGACGTTGCCTCCTCTCCCGTCACCCCGAATCGCCCGGCTCCTACGATGGATGGCGAACGACATTCATATTTCCGCCGCTTTTCTGTATTGCAGTCATCCACCATTTCCAAGATTATCCCAGAATCTCTCCTTCGGCTTGTGGACGCCGCCCGCGGAATACTGTTCGCAGTATCACAAGTCTACCAGGCGCTTCATCACTACACAATATATGCCATCGACGAGCGGCTGGCATCTGTATTGTTGAAAGTGCTTGACCCTGCGAGTAACTATATCACCCAGTTGATCAACGCGTTGGACCGTTTCGATTCGATGAGTCGTCGGGCGCTACCAACACCCTCGATCTGTAGAGGCGTAGTCGAAAGCTGTAAGGATAACCTGGCGATTTTTGGTAAAGCGGTCGGGGTCCTTGCCCTTCAGCTGAAAGTATTAGCCACTCAAGACGACGTTCGCTACACAAGACAAATGCTACTGGTACTGTACGGCGCGACTGCGGAAATCTCAAATGCTTGGCAATCAATGGTTCCACATCTTGAAGCCGTTGAGCCTCTTCTCCGAGATCATCGGCCACCGCCGACAACAAAGACACGGCCTGGCGGTCAGACTTTCCCTCATCCTCCATCACTAAATATCATACCGAGTCCCGTGTCCCCACTCCCACCCATCCCTCCTCGTCCTGTTCTCGTCCCTCCAGACTGCCCCAGCCCTACCGAGAGAACTCACATCGCTCGACGGCATGCAGGCTCCTTCAGCTCCAAGGACGTCGAGATTGGCCGATTCATGGCCTCTTCTGATGAATTAACGCTCTTTCAAAAAGGCGTCGCGTCAGGGACTGCCGCGGAAACTCCTATACCTCGTGTCCCTCGACGTCACCCAGGTGTACTGCCCCTACACAGTGGCTCCTCACCTGTCGCGCCTATCCGAAAGGGTTCACAATCTCATGATGCTCATTCAAGGCAGGGATCCTTGTCCTCTTTATTGGAATCTTCAGGGGGCTATTCGCCCTCCACGGCGGGACGACTACAGGTGGATATCCCGACTACGCACCATAGTCCGGTGGATAAGGAGGCAATTGATGCCATGAGCAAGGCGGTAGAGGCTGCACCGCCTATCTGGGCCATGATGGACAGTATCCTTGCTGACCTGCCAGACAAACGAGAAGATATCCAGGAGACTCTCGTCAAAGCCCAGAACGTGACACAGCAGTTGAAGACAGACATTTCACTGCTGCAGGACGGTACGAATGTCGAAAGGAAGTCACTTCGAAACGACGCACACCTCTTTGTCAAGGTGAGTTTGCCTGACACATATGTTTTGCATTACCCAAGTCCCTCATCCGGTACGTTCAGCTTGTGGTCCACCTCTCGACCAATGTGAAGTCATACGTCGATTCTCACCCCTTGTCTGCGGCCTTGCGCGCAAACATGGTCAAACTCACCAACGCCACCGAAGCATTTGTCATTTTACTTCACGTATCATCCTTTGTCAACACTCCGACCCCTCGACCATACACACCTCTGGTCAATGGTCTCTCCAGCAATAGTGCCGTGATCGGTGCTGCCTCTGACGACTCACATCTCGGTTTAAACCTCACGCGCTCGCGTAGCGCACAGGCTAATACACCAAAGTCTGCGACTCCTTTGCCTAGAGAGATGCCGCATAGCGCCTTTTCGCAGCAGACGTTTCGAATCCCACCGATCTTACATCAAGCCAAGGCAATTGCAGAACCTAGTCCTGCTGTCACATAGCTGCCCCAATTGAGTGGTGCACCTTACGCCAGCGACCTCCCTGGCGTTCCCATTATACACTTTGATCGTCCAACTCACTCGCTCAACTTTGTCCCTGTTCATCCCATTCCATGTTGCTGAGATCATGGGATCCCGGCCATCTCCATCCAAACATGATTCTCCTTCGCGTCATGGCAAGGAGGACCAAACGACGATCCGTCGTAGTATGTGCCATTGAAAAAGATGCAGTGTATGCAAAATGGGAGCAAGGAACAAAGATCATAAAGTCGTGATGTATGAGACGAGATATGTGAGGATAGCAGCACTTCAATCTGTCGACTTTTTTGACTTCCTGTCCCATGGCGGGGGCATGAGTCCCCTTTCGTGCGCATTCGCAATGATTTTATCGATCTCCACCTGAATCTCGTGCAAGCTAGTTTTCAACGTCTTTGCGTCCTCGAATTTGCGGTGCGCCTTGGCTTCCTCGATGAAGGACTCCAGAAGGGCTTCTTGCTCGAGCAGGGGTTGTAGGACATGCGCAAGTTCGGAGTCGGGATCGATGACCGTGCCATCGACTGGTGTAGCTTGAGGGGTTGTTGGTTTTGAAGGCTTCGGCAGCGACTATATTACTATGGGTCAATATGATACAGCCATTGCATCACCCTTCTTACTCACTTGTAACGGGAACATGTGCTTTTGTAAGAAGATGCTAGCTCTAGTTTGCACAGCTGCCAATACTCTGTCCTGAGAGCTTCCAGGACCTGAGGTGGGAAGCGCTCGAATTCGCTTGGCGAGAGCGTCATATTGGGCGAAGGCATCCAGTAGTCTCTTTCTCGCCGCCGACGCTTCTGCTGTGGGGCGATCATCGGAGCTGAAGTGATTGGTCACCTGTGCCGTCCATAGTTTTGAGCGGAGTAAACACCTACTTGAGCGTCAACAAGAGTTCTTGAAATTGAGGCAGAGCGTCTTCGATTTCTTTCTCCAAACTCATGAATACGTCATAGAGCTTTGAAAATGTCGGCAATCGTGCGCTGCCCTGGGCATACTGCTTGCGTCTAAGCAAGAGAATATCAGCGCATGCCGCCGCATGAGACAAAATGCCTCACAATAACGCCGGGCGGCAGTCGCGGCAGATCCTAATGCCCCTCAGGAACTTCTCATCAGGATTGATCCCATCTCTACTTGCACCATGTCCGGCAGAACTAAGAGTCCGTCTCCGGACACCGTAGTCTACGCCTTCTTTAACCTCTTCTATCTGGCCTGACTTTGGGTCAGAGATAAAAAGAAGCGAGCAAGTGACGGGTCGTTGAGGGTGTTTAACGGGTAAGGAGCATATAATCCGGCCACATAGACGGCAGTGGTGCTTGCGATTTGTTATTGGATGGAACGACACCCTGAGAAACTCGGATAAGTGGAATTGGGAGGTTGGAGGATGGTCAACGTACCCGCACAAAGGACATTGAGAGATATCTGCATCGTTCTGCCAGGGTGTAATATTCTGTTCTGCGGCTATCCGAAAATGTGACCAATCAAGGTTTGCCCGAGGTAAACGTATAGAAACGAACCTCGAATATCGGCCTTGCCTCCAGCTGTAGCTTGACTCTGAATCACCCCTCGCCAGAGATCGCTTGGCCCCATGCTTCTGATATCTAATTCCCATAATGAGGACATCTTTCTCGCATGCTTCGGGCGAGCAGCTGGTCTCTTATCCGTATCTTCGCCAAAGTGCAGGTTTATCAATTTCTCAAGGCGGCGTTCCAAGCGCGTCTGCTCCACACGCCCAATGTCGCGGGAATTTCGGCGCAATTCAAGGAACTCATCCGTGAGAGGTCGATAGACGCCTTTGGGTTGAAACCCTGGGCGGTAAGGTGCTGGGGGCCGCACAGGCGTACTAGTACGTGTTGATGACGGTGAGGGCGATGTAACGGGTGAGGCAGAGGCAGCAGGCGTCTGTGACGGTGATGATGATGGCGTCTTTTGCACGGGTACTGGCAGCAACACCGTAGGTGAAGGGTTGGCGACTGACTCAGTCGCAGTACGCCAGTCGGATTGACTTACATCCCTCTGAGGTTGTTGACTAATCGTCGTGGCCTTGCCAACAGACACATCATGGGAAAGCGGTGCCTGGGATGAATCACTTAGGAGGGAGACAGTCGACAGGCGACTGTGGGGTCTATGCGGCTTGTTTGAGCCAAGGGCGTGTGATGACAAGGAGGCCGCTCGTGAATGACCTTTTGCTGGGCTAAGAGGGGAGGGGACTATAGGTGCTTGTGTAGCGCGTGCGGGGACGTGGCGAAACGTCGAGGTTTTCCGAGTACGAATTGAAGTCGGGGACGAGGTAGAGCTCGACGACGTCGCAGGTCTCAATTCTGGTACCACTGTGGGAGAAGAGGTAGCAGCCAACGGCGTCGTAAGAGGCTGAGCATAAGAGGCCGCTCTCTCCGGCGGTGGTACTTCTTCGGCGGGACCGGAAGAAGATGCTGGTGTCAGCTCGGGAGTCGAGGGAGACGAATTCAGGGCCGAAGGTGCAGTTGGTGCAGTTATGACGTGTAACCCATTGGGGACGATGCTTTTGGTGGCTTCAGGAGGGCGCTGTTGGATCTGAGGTTTGACGGATTGAGTGGCATATACGGAAGCTGGAGGCGGTGGGGAGGGACCAGGCGAGAAAGACAGCTTGTTGTTGGAGAAAGTATGTGAATGTCTCTTCGGCTTTTTATTCCAATAAATTCAGTCGCATAGATAAGAGAGGATACACGGGCGTACCTTGTAGGCCTGGTAGGGAACGTAAGGAGGCGTGCTCATCAGAGTTACAACCAAGCTTGAGTTGACTTATAATTGGCGGAGGGTCCGTCCTTTCCATCATGTCCGCCACGTCTGGCATCGCTATATCACCAGAATTAGCTTCCACATTTGCGGACGCCGTCTCTTCAAGGAATGTTCGCTTTCTCAAGATATCCATTCAAAATGGTCTGTACTACGGGCAGTTATCCCATTAACTTCGATCCCGTCTTATATCTGCTCTTGTAGAGGCACTTGTCACCGACGCGACCGTTCCTCCGTCCTCAACACTCGAAACCGATCTAACCTGTCTTCAATCGTTGCTCGATGATCATGTTCCGGCATATGTCCTCGTCCGTCTCGACGATCCTCCCTCCGCGTGGCTCGCGGTCCACTATGTCCCTGATACTGCCAATATTAGAGACAAGGTACTGCCTAATGAAAATCATTGAATCGCCTCCTCTTACGGCCTTTAGATGATTTATGCCTCGACCCGCAATTCTGTGACGAAGAGCTTTGGTGCGGCAAATTTTGTGGACACGATTTTCGCCACGTCCAAGGAGGACCTGACCCCGGAGGGTTATGCTGCGCATAAACGTCGTCTCGCCGCCCCGAAGCCGATGAGTGCCAGGGAGAAAGAGATGGCAGACATCAAAGCGGCAGAGCGAGAGGCTGGGAGTATTCCCTACAATCTCAATGCCGCCAGGCAAAGTCCCTTTGGGACTGGTGTTGGCTTGAAGTGGTCCAGTGATGCGGAAGCTGCCGTTCGCAACCTCGCGAATGTTACAGAAGACCGATTAATAACTATGGTAAACTTCCGATTATCCCTCCAGTTATCTCGCAGGCTTAAACTTATCGTTTTGCAGACCATCGATCCTTCTACTGAGACACTGACGCTGATCGAGACAACTGCTACTACCGTGGGTGGGCTAAGGAACAAGATACCTTCATCTGATCCATGTGGGTATGGGACATCTTTGGTCGCCAGCCGCTGACAGTTGTCGCAGCTTTCGCGTTCTTCTTCTGGTCTGAGGCTGCTCCTGGAAGCCGCATCAGTGTGCCACTTTCCTCTCCCAAATTTCATAGTATCTGACTGTGAACAGTTTTCATTTATTCTTGCCCATCTACATCTCCAGTGAAGCATCGGATGTTGTATTCATCCGGATCATCCTCCGTCTATCTAACAGCAAAATCTCTGCTTCCGGCTCTCTTGCTTGCACCGCGCAAGGTCGAGACGTCCGATCCTCATGAGTTGGATGCATCGTTTTTGCACGCGGAGCTTGGTCAGAGCAATGAGCCCAGTCGGGGTAGCACACCGAACCTGTCCAGAGTGGCCTTCGCCAGGCCAAAGGGACCACCTAGGAAGCGGTGAATGAAAGTCTGAAAAGGAGGAGTGTGGCAGTAAATCCGTACTTCCAACTTGTAACATAATTGTAACTCGTGAGCAGTCATGATCCAACGCGGCTCGTTAGTGCGATCGTTCAAAGCTGGCGCGCGACCAACTCGCTTGCTGTATACAATAAATAACGACCATCGTTGAAAGGGATCCAAGTAACTTGAACTTGAGCTCTGCATTGAACACGTTATCTGCGACTTTCCACTTCGTTAGCAACTACTCTGTTCCGGCAGGTCACCAAGTTTCGAACAAGGTGTGGGATTCGGTTGATGCGGCGGTCGGCGCAGTCAAGTCTGGAGACGTGCGGCGGCCCAAGCACTACAAGCTGCCACCCTTAACCCTTTCATTATCTGCCCTGCATGGAGTAACTTCCCTACAAACAGTATTCCACAGTCGTTCGTGAATAGATTGGGCAATGCGCACGTACCAAGCCCAAACTGGCCAGAACCTGCATTGTTAGAGACGGCAGTCAAGTTCCGCACGTCTCCTCCTCTTGCAGCAAGTGCGCCGATCAAGGTGTCTGGGGCATAACTTTGGCAATTAATGCGGAGCTTCGCGCGGATGGCCCACCTG